>Ga0181531_10001294_pt1 | contig 15926 bp, 11 predicted proteins | sample PEATcosm2014_Bin_38_FD_119743 | JGI IMG/M metagenome (GOLD analysis project Ga0181531, IMG submission 119743) | Peatland microbial communities from MTU Mesocosm Facility, Houghton, MI, USA - PEATcosm2014_Bin11_10_metaG | ecosystem: Environmental > Terrestrial > Soil > Wetlands > Peat | place... | reverse complement strand
TAAAAGCCGGGGGCTCCCCCCCCCCCCCCCGGGTCCATGATGCTTGAGGAAGCATGAAAGGCCATGCCATGGCCGTCACCCCGCCACTCCGTTATATCCATATCGACGACTACAGCCCCGTCGGCATCGACAACGGCCCCGACGACGTGGCGTTCGCAAACGCACGGGCGGATTTGGCCAGTTACGACTATCAACGGATAGAAGGACACGTCATGAATCTATTGCGCAACGCTGGCCTGGCAGCCTCGGTTATTCTCATGTTGGACTATCCAGCGGGTGCTACGACGCCGTCGGAATCCGTGCTCTACTCCTTCAAGGGTGACAAAAACGGCAGCTTCCCCTACGCACCATTGATTTCCGACGCTAAGGGCACATTTTACGGCACCACGACTGGCTTTCATTCCAAGACGAAAAACGCTTGCGGCAACGCGTTCCAGCTTGATCCGCCGAAGAGCAGCGGGAAGCCATGGGGTTATCAGATATTGCACTCGTTTACTCGCGGAAAGAGCGACGGCTGCAACCCGTGGGCTGGCGTTGTTAAAGACCCTAGCGGCACACTCTACGGGACGACACAGAATGGCGGTGCGTACTATCCGAACGGCGGCACGGTGTTCGCATTGACGCCGCCAGCTGCCGGCAGCAAAGACTGGACCGAGTCAATCGTACACTCGTTCCTCGGTGGAGGCCCAACCGGCTCCTTAATCATTGGCCATGATGGTGTCCTATACGGAACTACCAATACCGGTGGCAGCGATAGCGACGCGGGCTCGGTGTTCGCCCTTACCCCCCCAGCCAAAGGACAAACGAGTTGGGCCGCAACAACACTCTATGCCTTCCAAGGCGGCGCAGATGGCAACGGCCCCACAGCTGGACTTGTGGAGGGTTCAAACGGGGCGCTTTACGGCACAACCTATTACGGCGGAACCGGAACCGACTGCTCGGGCGGCAAGGGCTGTGGAACCGCGTTCGAGCTGACGCCTCCGGCCGCTGACCAGACGGCCTGGACCGAAACGATTCTCTACACGTTTACCGGCGCCGCCGACGGCGGCAATCCCTATGCTGGCCTAATCCTTGACAAAAGTGGCGCCTTGTACGGCGTAACGGTATATGGCGGGTTGGGGGTCGGTGTAGCGTTTAAACTGACGCCTCCCGCCGCGGGCCAAACAGTTTGGACAGAGTCGGTATTGCACACCTTCGAAGGTAACCAAGACGGCGCCGGCCCCTACGGCAATTTGATACTTGACACCAGTGGCGCATTATATGGTACGACTCTTGGAGGGGGGAACGGATTCGGAACAGCATTTAAGTTGACGCCTCCTAGCGGAGGCCAAGCCGATTGGACCGAGTCGCAGCTTTTCAGTTTTTCGGGCGGCGTCGACGGCCGGTTCCCATACGGAGGCCTCGTTTTTGATAAGGCCAATAATCTATTCGGCACCACGTCGGAAGGTGGCGCAAACGACTTCGGAACGGTATTCGAAATAACCCCCTAGCCGCAGGCCCGCCTGCTGGTAAGGGCATCCGCCGTCAAGCCAACCAGCGCGCACCCGGGCGCGCATGGGCCCACGTTGTCGACGCCAGCCCCGGAACAAAAGAAATGGGGTCTGGGGCCTACGGCCCCAGCGGGTCCAGGGCAGAGCCCTGGCCTTCCTCTCCACTCAACGCCCGTAACTAACAGGCGCGGAAAAATACGCCGCCAGCATCACCGCACCCGCAATACCCAACGACGCATGCGTCGCCACCAACACCGCCGGCACCGCCTTACCGCGCCAATAAAACCCAAGGATCGTCAGCCCGCCGAGCAGCGCAGCCGCCAGCATCGCAAACGCAATCCACCCGAAACCACCCGCGCCATGCCCAACGCCGTGCCGACCCGGCCCCCGCAATGCAATCCACAGCAGCGCCACACACGCGGCGCCCACGCTGCCATGCACCACCGCCACGCGGCTCAGACCGGCAGGCGGCTCTTCGCGCACCAGGTGCAGCGACACCAGCCACATGCCCAGCGGCACCGCGATGCACAGAGCAACTACGGCGGCGTAAAGCATGGTCATACGGCTCCGAGGCAAGAAGAACAGAAGGCTAGGGGCTCTGCCCCTAGGACCCCGCTGGGGCCGGAGGCCCCAGACCCCATTTCATAAGAAGAAATTAGCACAGGGCGCACTCCCATACGCGCTCCGCCGGCAGGCGACGCGCTAGCTCCAGGATGTGCCCGTGGTGCGTCAGCACAATCACCTGCACCCGCTCGCTCAAAACCAACAGCGCATCCAGCGCGGCGGCGGCGCGCGCATCGTCGAACGTCTGCAATATGTCATCGGCGATGAACGGCAGCCGGTCCGGATGCGCCGCCACCGCCTCCAGCCGCAGCGCCAGATAAAGCTGGTCGCGCGTGCCCTCGGAAAGCTGGTGCACGTGCTTGAGTTCGTCCGGCCGGTCGGCAGGCACCGCCACCAGCAATTGCCGCTCGTCCGGCCCCGGCTCGGTCGCCAGCCTGGCGTAAGCGCCGCCAGTCAGCCGCGCGAACCAGGCGCCAATCCGCGCCAGCGTGTCGCCCCCACCGGCCGACCCAACCGCCTCCATCGCCTGGCCCAGCAGGGCGGCCGCAAGCCGCGCCGCCAGCGCCTCCCGCAGCACGCGATCGGCCGTCGCCGCCGCCGCTTCCTGCGCCGCGACGGCCTCCGCATAGGCGGTGTCGAGGCCCCGCCGCTCCAGATCCGCGGTCAACAACGCCACCTCGGCCGCTTCGCGCTGCGCCGCCTCCTGCGCCGCATCGGCCTCCGCGCTGGCAGCCTGCAGTGCCGGCAGCACCGCATCGGCCGACAACGCCGCAGCCTCCCGGCGCAACTCATCCAGCCCCAGCCCATCCCCCTCGGCAAGCAAACTCCGGTTCGCCTCCGCCAGCGCCGCTTCCTTCGCCATGCGCACCGCGGCGGCGGCCAACCGGCGTTCCGCGGTTTCGACATCGGCCGCGCCGCACGCGGTCAGCACCGACTGCAAATCGTCCGCCCGGTTCTGCCGCGCCCGCATAAGCCCGGCCAATGTCTCGGCCGCCTGCTCGGTCTGCTGTGCATAGTCGCGACGCCGCGCATCCCGCTGCCGCTGTTCGGCCAGCCGGTCCCGCTCCGCGCGGACGAACGCCAGCATCGCCCGGCAATCCGCACCGTCGGGGACTGCCCCTTCCAGCCGCACGGCCAGCGCCCGCACATCGGCCTCGAACCGCGCGACGGCCTGGCGCATGTCGGTTAGCCGCGCGGCGATTTCGGCCTCGCGCGCGAGGTCGCGCCCCAGATCGTCGAGCAGTTGCAACACGTCGGCAGTGACCGAAGGCGCCTCGCCGGGAGGGCGGCCCAGCGCCGCCAATGCCTCATCCCAGCCGCTCTGCCAGGCCGCGAGGGCCTCGGCGGCGCGACGGCGTGCGGCATCCAGCGCGACCCCGCGGCGGCGCAATTCCGCCAACGCCGCTTCGACCGACGTCCGCTCCTTTTCGGCCCGCGACGCCGCCTCCAGCCTTTGCGACGCCTGTGCCAGCAGCGTGGGAAGCGCGGCCGGCGGTGCGCCCAGCGCCTCCGCCAGTGCCGCCGCCCACGCCGCGTGCTGAGCGGCGAGGCGCGCGGCACGGGCGGATTCGGCCGCCGCCGCCTCCTGCCGTTCCAGCACCCGGGTGCGGGCCGCGAGAAAGGTGCGCACATCGTCCAACCGCGCATCAGGTGGCAGGCCTGCCGGCAGGATGGCCTGCCACGCCAAAAGGGCGCTGGCTGCCGCGGCCTCCGCCGCCGCGTGCGACGAGTCCGCTGCCTCCATTGCGGCAGCGGCCTCTCGCACCTGACGGTCGGCGAGCGCCGCATCGGAGACCAGGCGGCTTTCGTCGGCGCGCCGGTCCGCCAGCCGGTCCGCCCTGGCCACCGCCTGCTCGTAGGCCAGCCCCAACGGCAGCGCGCCCGCGGCCGCAAGAATCTCGCCCGGGGTCGGCGCGGCGCCGCCGAACGCCTTGCGGGCGATCAACGCGTAGATCTCGTCACGCTGGCGGCGGGCCGCATCGATCGCGGCGCGGTCCGGAACCTCGCCCCCTTCGCGCAACGCGGAAGCGGCATCTGTCGCCTGAAGATGCCGGGTGCGCGCCGCATCCAGCGCATCGGCGGCGCGGGCCAGCCGTGCTTCGGCCTCGGCCAGCATCTTGTGGGCACGCTCGTAGGCAGCGGCGGGCTGTGGCGTCAGCGCGGCGATCGCGTTGGCATCGCCGCGCCAGGACGGCACCGCCGCGACGGCGGCGGCGAGCGCCGCCGTGGCGCCCGCCACGGCTTCTTGCGCGGCCTCCCACAGCGCGGCCGGATCGCCGAGGCCGCGGATTTCGTCGCGTAACCGGGCCAGCACGGCGGTGTCCGGCGGCGCGGGCAGGCCCGCCAGGGTGTGTTCCCGCGCCGCGATATCCCGCGCCAGGGACGCCAGGTCGTCCTCCGCCTTGCGCAACGCCTCCACGCGCGCCTCGTGCCGGCCGATCAGGGTGCGCAGCTGAGATTCCACCGCGCGCACCGGCAGCAGAGTGGCCGCCCGCTCGACCGGCAGCGTACTGCCGAGGCGGCGCAACAGCGTGGCCATGCGGGCGTGCGCCTGATCGAGTTCCGCATCCCGCTTCGGGATGTCCGTGAGCGCCTGCTCGATCGCCCCCGCCTGTTCGGCGAGGCGCTCGATTTCCGCCGCCTCGGCGAGCAGCGCCGCATCGACGACGATGGCCTGGTGTGCCGCCAGCAAATTCTGATGCCGCTCCGCCTCCGCCTGGGCCTGCTGGCGCGCGACGTCCCAACGGTGCCGCGCCTCCGCCAGCCGCGGTGCCAGATCGGCCGGCAGGTCCGGCGCATCCGGATGATCGGCGAGCCATGCGGCCGCTTCGTCATGCGCGGCGAGCGGCGCGCGCACGCGGCGGATGCGCTGCAAGCGCGCGGCCGAGGCAGCCGCTTCACCGGCGCGGGTGCGCTGGGCCGCCAGGCGCGCGGCAGCCTCGTCCCTTTGCCGCACCAGCCGCTCCCATTCGTCGGGGCGCAGCAGGGACGCCGCGGCGGCACGGCGGGCATTCGTAAAGCTGTCGAGGGCTACATAAAACGGCCGCCCCGCGGATTTGCGTTGCGGCGCCAGGCTGTCGGCCAATTGCCGCAGCTGCTCCTGCAAGCCGCGCGCACTGGAAAGGCCACTGGCGGAAATCAGCGCCTGGCCGATCTCGCCCTCTTCTTCCAGCAGCGCGCGGCCGCCCTCGCGAAGCCGGGCGGTGTCCAGCGCGAACAGCCGTTCCAGCGTGCGCGCATCGGTGCGCGCAAAATGCGCCGCCGCCTCCGGTGTCGCGAGCGGATTGCCGTCGGCGTCGGTCCAGGTGTTGCCATGCCCCTTGCGGCGCCCGAATTCCTGCCGCGCGCCGTCCTCGGTTACCGCAACGGCGGCGAGGCGCATGCCCTGGTAGCCGTGCCGGAAACCCATCGGACTCTGGCCGCCGATGCCGAACAGCAAATCGGAAAATGCCTGGCGCAGCACGGATTTGCCCGCACCGTTCGGCGCGCACACCAGGTTCAGACAGCCGGGCTTGGCATTTAGCGAGAGCGCCAAATCCTCGAATGGGCCGTAGCGTAGCAGGCGCAACGATTCGAGCCGCATCTTAAGCTGGTCCGAGGTGCGAGCGAGTCACAGAATAAGTAAGGCAAGGGAAAGGGAAGCAGTTCTTTTTTGAAAAAAAGAACCAAAAAACTTTTGGTCCTTGAGGTATGTGCGGCGGCACCGGGCGCGTAAACCTAGAGAATAAAAGTTTTTTGTTTCTTTTTTTCAAAAAAGAAATACTTCCTTGCTTCGCCATATGTCAGGCGCCAAGTCTTGCAAGCAACAGCGCACGCGCCTGCGCCATCAACGCCGGGGTGATTTCGCCGGCGGCGGCGCGGGCGGCCGGGTGATCGTCGCCGAGCGCCGCGCGCAAACCGGGCGCACGGTCGAGCAATTGGGCCGCGTAGGCTTGCAAGTCCGCAACAAGCGACGCGGGATCCGCTGCGTCGATGTTTTGCAACAGCAACGCTTCCATGGGGTCGCGCGCGGCGGCGCCGGCGGGCGGCGAGGTTTCGATTTCTATCTGTTCCAGCCACAAAGCGTTGCCACCGCCGGCGGCGAGTGCCTCGGCACGGATTTTTTCGCGCGTGGCACCGGTATCGCGCACCAGCGCGGTGTGCGACACGGTGGCACCGAAAAGGTGCACGCGGGCGGCGAGCATGCGGCCCTCCGCATCGGCCAGCGCGTCGGCGAGTTTTTCGCGGATGCGGGTAAGGGCGGCTTCCTCGTCGGCGGCGCCGGTGAGATCGATTGGTATTTTGCGCCAGCGCACGACATCGAGGGCGTGATGCGTGGGTTCGCCGGCGATTTTTCCGTCCTCGACCGTGATGAGTGTGGCGCCCTTGGCGCCTTCCTCGCCGATGTGGCGGCCTTGCAGGTTGCCGGGAAACACGATCCAGGGGTCACGCCACAGGATTTCGCGCGTGTGGATGTGGCCCAGCGCCCAGTAGTCGTAGCCTTGCGCGGCGAGTTGCTCCGGCGTGCAGGGCGCGTATTTTTCGTGTCCGGGGCGGCCGGTCGCGCAGGTGTGCAAAAGGCCGATGTTCAACATGCCGGGCGCCGGCGGCGGGTAGGATGGCAGCAACGATTCGGTGACGGCCTTGGTGGGGAAGCCGCGGCCGTGCACGGTGAGGCCCAGTTCGGGAAACGTGACGGTTTCGGCGCGGCCGGTCGCGAGCAATTTCGCGCCGTCGGGCCAGCGCAGTTTGCGCGTGATGACGCTTTCGGCGTCATGATTGCCGCTGATGGCAACGATCTTGATGCCGGCTCGCGTCAGGCGTTCCAGTTCCCGGATCAGGAATTGCCCGGTGCGCCAATCTTGCCAGTCGCCATCGTAAAGATCGCCGGCAATCAGAACGATTTTGGCGTTCTGATCGACCGCGAAGTCCACCAGGTTTGTAAACGCCGCGCGTGTGGCGCCGCGAATGCGATCGGCTGGCGCGTCCGGATCCGCTTCCAGCCCGCGCAGAGGACTATCGAGATGCAAGTCAGCGCAATGGAGAATTTTATACAAACTTGGTTCGTCTTCTCTAATGAATGGGGTCTGGGGCCTACGGCCCCAGTGGGGGTGCAGGGGGCGAAGCCCCTTGGCCTTCCTTTTATGCTTCCGGACTAGCCCGCGCCACCTGCCAAGAGGTACGCGTCACAGCCGGGTCCTGCGCCAGCTCGCCCAGCAGAGTCTCGATCGCGGCACCCACCGCGTGCTCGGTAGTAGCGCTCACCGTGATGATCGTGCGCCCCTCGCCCGGTTGCGGTTCGCTTTGCAGTGTATCCGCCGGCACGTGGCGTTGGCGCAATGCGTTGAGCAATGCGACGCGCAGGCGGGGCGCCTCGGGCGACTCGCAGATCATGGTCAGCGTGTAATGGTTTTCCACGTTGTCGGACGATTGGCGGCGCATGTTGAGCCAGTTGGCGATCGGCCGCAGCACGATGTTGGCGCCCAGCACCAGCGACGCCGCGACCCCGCCGGCCTGCCACATGCCGAAGCCGCACATCGCGCCGACCATTGCCGAGCACCAGATGGTGGCGGCGGTGTTCAGACCGTGCACGCTGATGCCCTCGCGCATGATCACGCCTGCGCCCAGAAAACCGATGCCGGTGACGATCTGCGCGGACACCACGGAAGGGTTGCCTTGCCCCGCGACGGTTGCGAAGCAGACGAACCCGGCGGCCCCGGTGGCCACCAGCGCGTTGGTTTTGAGCCCGGCCATCTTCTGGTGCCACTGGCGCTCGAAGCCCACGACGCTGCCGAGCAGCAGGGCCCAGGCCAGGCGCGCGGCGATTTCGGGCAGGTCGGGCAGCGGCGCCATGGTGCGGCTGGTTTCTCCGGTTGGCCGCCATGCTACACGCGGCCGTGATGGATGCCACGGCTCCCACGCTGAACGAAGCCCCCGCGCAGGATACCACCCGCGTGCTCATGGTGCGGCTATGGCGGGAGCATGTGCGGCAGCACGGCGGCCAGCTTGCCCTGGTGCTGCTGCTGACCGCGCTGATGGCCGGGCTATCCGCGCTGTATCCGGTGGTGATCAAGCATGCGCTGGACATGTTCGAGGCGCATGACCGCCGCATTCTGTACCAGATTCCGGCGATCGTGGTGGCGGTGACCAGCGCCAAGGCGGCGGCGCAGTATGGCCAGACGGTGCTGCTGCAGCGCCTGGTGCTGGTGGTGATCCGCGAGTTGCAGCAGCGCATGTTCGCGCACCTGGTGCGGGCCGACCTGGCCCGGCTGGAGCGCGAATCGCCGGCGGCGCTGGCCGCCCGCTTCACCACAGACGCCGCGACGGTGCGCGAGGCGCTGATCCGCGCCATCAACGCGCTCGGCGATGGCGTGACGGTGGTCAGCCTGGCCGCCAGCATGGTGTATCTGGATTGGCAGATGAGCCTGGTCGCGGCGGCGCTGTATCCGCTTGCCGTGGTGCCGTTGCAGCGCGTGGGCAAGCGCGTGCGGCGGGCCAGTTTCGGCATGCAGGAGCGGGTGGGCGAGACCGCCGCGCTGCTGACCGAAAGCTTTTCGCAGGCCCGCACGGTGCGCGCCTACCGGCTGGAGGTGGCGGAGCAGGAACGCGCCGATTTGGCATTCCAGAACCTGTTCCGCGCGCTGGTGCGGATGACGCGCAACCGGGCGCGGGTGGAGCCGTTCCTGGAGGTGCTGGGGGGTGCCGCGGTGGCGGCGGTGCTGGGGTTCGCCGGCTGGCGCGCGGCGATGGGCGCCAGCTCGCTCGGCAATTTCTCCGGATTCGTCGCCGCGCTGCTGCTGGCCAGCCGCCCGGTGCGCGCCATGGGCACGCTGAACGCGGCGCTGGCCGAGGGTGCGGCCGGCCTGGCGCGCGTTTTCTCGGTGATCGACGAGGCGCCGCGTATCGCCGAACGCCCGGGGGCCCCGGCGCTGCCGCCCGGCCCGGGGCATTTGCGCTTCGAGGATGTGCGTTTCGCTTACCCGGACGGCCGCCACGGCCTGCGCGGCCTGAGTTTTGAGGCGCTGCCGGGGCAGACCGTTGCGCTGGTCGGGCCCTCCGGCGCCGGCAAATCCACGGCGCTGGCGCTGATCCCGCGCCTGCACGACGCCTCCGGCGGGCGCATCTGGCTGGATGGTGTGGATGTGCGGGATGTGACCCTGGCCAGCCTGCGCGATGCGCTGGCCTATGTCGGGCAGGATAGTTTTCTGTTCGACACCAGCGTTAGCGCCAACATCCGCATGGGAAGGCCGGACGCGCGGGAGGCGGAAGTGACCGCGGCCGCGGAGGCGGCGGCGGCCGCCGATTTCGTGGCCGCGCTGCCGCGAGGATTTGACACCGTCGTCGGCCATCAAGGTGGGCGCCTTTCGGGTGGGCAGCGGCAGCGCGTGGCGCTGGCGCGCGCGCTGCTGCGGCATCCCCGCGTGCTGCTGCTGGATGAGGCGACTAGTGCTCTCGACGCCGATAGCGAGGCCGCGGTGCAGGCGGCGCTCGCGCGCCTGCGCGCCGGGCGCACGACCGTGGTGGTGGCGCACCGGCTTTCCACGGTGAAGGACGCCGATTTGGTGGTGGTGCTGGTGGAGGGCGCCGCGGTGGAGCAGGGCACGCATGCGGAGCTGATGGCGCGGGATGGGGTTTATGCGCGGTTGGTGCGGAGTCAGGCTTTTGCTGATTAGGGGAAGGGTCAGGAAGGCCAGGGCTCTGCCCTGGACCCGCTGGGGCCTGAGGCCCCAGACCCCCATTCGCGCTGCGCGGCTTTACGTCGGCACTCCGGCGAAGCCTGAAATTATTGGCTTCGCCAGTCTGACGCTGGCGATTCTTTATGATGGGGGTCTGGGGCCGCCGGCCCCAGCGGGGTCCAGGGGCAGAGCCCCTGGCCTTGCTTCCTAATGCGCACCGCCATCCTGATTTCCGGCCGTGGCAGCAACATGGCCAGCTTGCTTCGCGCCGCCGCGGACCCGGCCTATCCGGCCGAGATCGTGGCGGTGATCTCCAACCGCCCGGAAGCGCCCGGCCTGGCACTCGCGCGCGCGGCCGGCGTCGAGGCGCTGGCGATCGACCACAAGCCGTTCGGCCGGGACCGCGGCGCGCACGAGGCCGCCCTTCATGCGGCGCTGGCCGCGCGTGGCGTGCAGCTGGTCTGCCTGGCGGGCTACATGCGGCTGCTGACGCCGTTCCTGGTTGGGGCCTGGGCGGGCCGCATGTTGAACATCCACCCCAGCCTGCTGCCCGCCTTCCCCGGCCTCGACACCCATGCGCGGGCTCTGGCCGCCGGCGCCAAGCTGCACGGCTGCACGGTGCATTATGTGACCGAAGCGATGGATTCCGGGCCGATCCTGGCGCAGGCGGCGGTGCCGGTGCTGCCGGGCGATACCGAGGCTTCGCTCGCGGCGCGCGTGCTGGCGCAGGAGCATGTGTTGTATCCGCTGGCGCTACGGCTGGCCGCGGGCGGGCCGGCGACGCCGGCATCGGCGTTTGCTTCGCTGGTCAACCCCTTGCCCGCCAGCGTGCCGAACCCCTAGAACGCGCGCTGTAACGCTCACCCGCCGGGGGTTCCCATGGCCAACACCGTCCCACGCAGCAGCGCCCCGGTTACCGAGGACAGCATGCTCGCCGACCGCATGAGTTTTTGGCATAGCGTGACCAGCCTGACGACGAAGATGACCGCGGGGCTGCTGTATTTCTGTGCCTGGCTGTGGTGGTGCACGTTTGCTGGCTTTACGTTTTTCCACGTGCTGGCGCTACCGGTCGTTGTCGCGCTGATTTTCATTTTCCTGTAGCCGGCCGCCCGCCCGCGCCGGCTTGCCGCGCGTGACGCTGCATTTGATAAAACTCGCGGTCGGCGCCAAGAGCGTGGAGGATGTGCGTGCCTGGCAGGCGGCCCGCGCCCAGCAATCGCCGCCGCTGCGCCACCGCACCCGCAATTATCCGAAGCGCGCGGCGGAGATCCTGGATGGCGGTTCGATCTACTGGGTGATTGCCGGTGTGATCAGCGTGCGCCAGCGCATTGCCGACATTCGCGAGGCCAAGCAGGCGGACGGCACGCGCTGCACCGATTTGGTGTTGCACCCTGCGCTGGTTCCGGTGCGCGGGCGGCTGATGAAGCCGTTCCAGGGCTGGCGTTATTTGGCCGCTTCCGACGCACCGGCGGACGAGGCGGCCGTGGGGTCGGCACGGGGTGAACTGCCGGAGAAGCTGCGGCGAGAGTTGGCGGCGTTGGCGCTGCTATGAGGTAAAGCAGAGGGGCGAGCCGTTGCATTTAAATTACGACTTTATAACTTAGCCGATCGGCGCCAAAATTACTCCCCCGGCGGCGCGAACGCGGTCAGCTTGTTCATCGACGCCGCGAACACCCGCCCATTCACTACCGCGGGCCCCGCGATGATCACGCCGCCGATGTTGGGGCTGGTCCACAGCACCTGCCCGGGCACCACCCCCGCCCCGGCGGTCGTTGCGATCGCAAAAATCTGGTTCGCGGTCAAACCCTGTACACCCATGTAAGCCACGCCGTTGGCCGTGGTGACCGGCGAGAAAGGATCGTAATTGTAATCGTTTTTCGCCGGCGGGCTGACCTGCCATGCCAGGCTCAACCCCGAACATCCGTCACCCTCGGCCATCGCCGAAAGCCCGTGCAGATACGGCGCGGGGCCGTCGGTGGGCGTCGTCACCAGCAGCAACTGGTCCGCCGCATCCCACGACAGGCCGCCGCGGAAACCGCCGGTGTTGGAAGCCATCTGCAACGACTGCGCGACGCTCAGCGTGCCGTTCGCGCCTACGCTGTCCACCGTCAGCAACCCGATTTTGTTCGGCACCGCCACCAGCTTGGCCGCGCACCCGGTCGGCTGAAACACCGCCGGCGTGGCGCCGTAATCATTGTCCCCGAACGGGATCAGCGGCGACGCGGCGCCTTCGAGTTTTTTCAGGTCGCGGCTCAGATTGACGATATTCTCCGCGTACGCCGACTGCGCGTCATTCTCTACCGCATTGCCGGTGGCGACATAAACCCCGCCGACCCGCGCGGAAGTATCGATCGCAACGCCGCCCAGTCCCCAGATGCCGCCGCCGCTGAAGCTCGGCGGGCCGCTGCTGTTGGCGAGCGTAAACCACTGGCTCACCACCTTGGCGGTCGCCTCATCGATGCGCACCACGCGCCCCCAATAAGGTTCCTGGTCGCAATTGCTGGAGGTGCCGAAATAAAGCTGGCCAGCCGCGATGTTGATGCCGTCATGCACCGAACCGTCGGTCATCGGCGAGGCAAGGCGGGGGATCGCAACCGGCCAGCCGGAGAGCTCCGCGCCCGTCGCCAGCGCCAGCGCGTGCACCTTGCTGTTCACCGCAACAAACACCGCGCCCTGGCCGCCATTGGCACCGCGATCGATCGTCGCCGTTGCCCCAATGCCGACCACCCGCGTGCTGCCGGAACAGGCCGGCACCGTCGCCCGCCCCAACGAATCGTACCACACGACCGTTCCGGTCTTGCTGGTACCGTTGGCATCCAGCGCATACAAAAAACCGTTTTCGTCGCCGGCCACCACCAGATCGGTCGCCTTGCCGTTCACACTCACGCCGTGCGCCACCACCGGCTGGCCGCGCAGCAGCGCATTCGCCCCCGAGATCGTGCTGTCGATCGCCACCTCGAATGGGCCCGGGTCAAAACTCCAGACCGGTGTCAGGCTGGGTACGTTCGTCTGGCCGAGCGTCGTCTCAAACGGGTTGTGGCCGGAACGCAGCCGGTCAAAACCGTAGGTGAGCCAATCGACCTTTGCCCGCGCGCTCGCGACGCCAGGCAGCATTGCGCAGGCAGCCAACATCAGCCGCCGCCAACCGAATTTTCCATCGCCGCTGGTCATCTGGCAATCCTAGCAGGAAGAAAAAAGTAAGGCCAAGGGCTCTGCCCCTGGACCCCGCTGGGGCCGTAGGCCCCAGACCCCGTTCATTAGGGAGTCAACTCCAACCGCCATTTCGTCACACCTGGCAACAATGGGCTGGGCACCCCCTTCACCCACGCCTCATGCCCAGCGCCGTAATAGGGCGTCAGCGGATCGCCCGCCTGCCCCGACGGCATTTCAAAAATCCCCTGCGCCTCATGGCCCGGGCTCACAATCAGCCGCTCCGACGCGCCAAACCCCGGAATAACCACGCGCGGTACAACCTGGTCGCCAGCCACCGGCTCATCCGGGGGATCGGTCAGCCATGACAGCCCGGGCACGAAGGCCGCCAGCGGATGCTGAATGAACGTGTGGTTGCGCGCCCCCCAGGTGAAACGCGCCGCCTGGCCGCCGGCCTGCAAATCCACCTTGTCGGCCAGCTCGCGCAGCACGCTCCCGGTCAATTCGTCCCAGCTCTTGAACGGCGGCGGCACCAGCTTCACCGGCCGCTGCGTCAGCAGCCGCACGCACGGCCGGTCCACCTGCCGCGGCAGCGTCGCATCCGGCCCCAGCTTGCCCGCCAAACCGGCAAAGATACGCTTGATCGCACCGGAACGGAATTCCCGCACCAGGCGGTAGCCGGCCGAATCCGGCACCGCGCGGCCGCCCCAATCAACCACCGTGCCACGCAGAATGGCAATGCGCGGCTCCGATGTGTGCGCATCGATCGCCGCCAGCATGATCGCCTGCCACGGATCCAGCGCATGCGCCCGCACCTCGTTGGCAATCGCCAACATATCCGTCTCGGCGAATTTTTCGCGCGCGAACAGATCGTCGTGGATCGCGCGCGCGCGCGCCGGCCCGCCATAGCCGCCATCGCCAAAAACCTGCAGCGCCGCCCCACCAACCATGCGCGCGTTCGCCGACCACAGCCGCCCATCCGGCGGATCGACAATTTCCGGTATTTCGCCGGGCGACAAATACCCGTGCCACCCCACCGTGCCGTCGGCCCAGGAGTGCGGCAGTCCGTCGTTCAGCCCGACCCGCCGCGGAATTTGCCCAATCACGGTCCACGCGATGTGCCCGGCGCTATCGCCGACCACGAAATTCTGCTGCGGCAGCCCGGCGATATGCGCCGCATCGAGCGCCGCCCGCACATTCTGTGCCCGCTCCAACGCGGAAAAACCCTCGGTGCGCACGGCGTTCTCATCATCCGCCACCCAGCGCCACGCGACCGGCCGGCCGGTCGCGTCCTGGCCGGTTATCGGCCCCCAGATCGTCTCGCGTACCAAAAGATCCTCGCATGCGCCATGCGCCACGCAGATTTTCTCATCATGCGTTTCGATCTTGCGCGGCCCGTCCGGCGTCTTGTAACTGTCCGCATCCCCCGGCAGCGTTTCGATCACCACCGCATCGCCGGTCTCGATATAGCTATTGGTGAACGCCCACGCGACATGCGTGTTGCTCCCCACCACGATGAACGGCGTGCCCGGCAGCGTCACCCCCACCTCATCCAGCACCCCCGGCATTTCAAGCCGCGCACGAAACCAGATTTCCGGCACCCGCAGCGCCAGGTGCATATCGTTCTCGACGATCGCGGCGCCCGTCGTACTGAGCCGCCCAGCCACCGCGAAATTGTTCGACCCCGGCATCCCCTTCTCATCGCCCGGCGGCGCGACACCCGCGGCAGCCGCCAGCGAAGCCGGCATCGGCGGCTCCGGCAAATGCGATCCATCCAGCGGCGCATCCTCCGGCGATCCATGTGGATACAGGAACTCCGCCATCACCGGCCCCAGCGCCGCACGCGCCGCCTGCGCCTGCACCTGATCGGTCGCATCGCTATCCTGCAAATCGAAATACATCGCAAACGTTACCAATTCCGTATCCGCCGGCGTCCACTTCACCGGCGTAACGCGCAACAAACTATATTCCCACGGCGCATGCCCCAGTGCAGCCAATCCTGCGTTCACACCATCCGTGTAAGCCGTCACCAGCGATTTTTGCGCCACATCCATCTTCAACAGCGCCTGTTCCGCCCGCGCGCGAAACCGGTGAAGCCGCCGCGCGCGATCCACCGGCAGCGCGGCCGATCCCACCAGCGCCGAGAGCTCGCCGGCACCGGCCCGCCGCAGCAAATCCATCTGAAAGAAACGTTCCTGCGCGTGAACGAACCCCAGCGCGCGCGCCAGATCCACCCGGTTCGCCGCCGTCAGTGTCGGCACGCCATACGCGTCCCGCTCCACCTGAACCGCCCCCACCAGGCCCGGCAGCGGCACGGAGCCTTCCAGCACCGGCCGGCTCCGCTCCATCACCCAGGTGCCGTAGCCCAGCACCCCACCACCGGCCACCAGAACGATCGCGCCTACCCCCACCGCGCTGCGTTTAACCCAACCCACTGATCACCTCCAGGTTGCGGGGAGCGTAGCTGGGAGTGAAAAGGGGAGGAAGGCCAGGGCTCTGCCCTGGACCCGCTGGGGCCGTAGGCCCCAGACCCCATTTTATCTGTTCCGAGATCGGCATCGGCTGCGCGACAGCAGGCTAAATTCACGGCTCTGCTAGAGCATTACAGAAGACTCCCGCCGCGCAGCGCAAACGACGTCGGCGGCACGCCGATGGGGGTCCAGGGGGCAAAGCCCCCTGGCCTTCCTCCTATCCGCGCGCCAAAACGCCCACCACATGGACCTCCCCACCGCCCTCGCCCTCCATCAATCCGGCCGCCGCACCGAAGCCGCCGCCGCCTACCAGGCTGTCCTGGCGCGCGAGCCCGCCAACCAAGACGCCCTGCACGCCTTCGGCGTCCTCCGCCACCAAGCCGGCGACAGCGAAGCCGGCGCCGCGCTGATCACCCGCGCCATCGCGCTGCGCCCGACCACGGCGGAATTTCATTTCAACCTCGGCCTCGCCTTGTTTCGCCTCGCGCGCATCGACGAGGCCGTCGCCGCCTTCGCCGAGGCCGCCCGCCTGAAACCGGACTGGCCGCTGCCGCACTACGATCTCGGCAACGCGCTGCACGCCGCCGGCCGCGCGG
>Ga0181531_10001293_pt1 | contig 15937 bp, 5 predicted proteins | sample PEATcosm2014_Bin_38_FD_119743 | JGI IMG/M metagenome (GOLD analysis project Ga0181531, IMG submission 119743) | Peatland microbial communities from MTU Mesocosm Facility, Houghton, MI, USA - PEATcosm2014_Bin11_10_metaG | ecosystem: Environmental > Terrestrial > Soil > Wetlands > Peat | place... | reverse complement strand
CGACGGCACAAGCAGCTCCTCGGGATAAGATTGCGTCTTGCGATTTCCCTCGTAATCGACAAAGAAGAAGGTTTTGTCCCGCCCGTTGTAGAGCCTGGGGATGGTCACGGGGCCTCCCAGGCTGCCGCCGAAAGTGTTAAAAGTCCGGGGAGCCTTGATTGGAAAATTCAGAACGGTCGCATCCAGATCGCTGTTCTGAAAATATTCGAACGCACTGCCATGCAATTGATTGGTTCCACTCTTAGTGGTGAAGGTCACATCGCCGATCTGAGCGAACTCCGCATTGTTGTTGAACGCTGTGACTTTCATCTCGTCGATGCTTTCCATCGACGGATAGGTGTCCTCCAGCGCGCCGTTGTAACGAATGTTGGCCGTCGAAATTCCATCCACCGAAAAGCCAGTTTGCGACGACGTCGCGCCCCCTACCGCGAAATTCCCCTGCGCGTCCCTGGTAACCTCGGGAGACACCGCGAGAGCCGCCAGAGGACTGCTCGACACCGACCGGGAATTGATCGGCAATTGAGTAATGTCCACGTTCGAAATCGTGTTGTTGATCGTTCCATTTTCGGTATTCATCAGCGCCGCATCGGCGCTTACTTCCACTGTCGTGGCCTGGGAGGCAACCGAGAGCGAAACCGGAAGACGCAGCTCCTGGCGGGCTTCCAGAGTGGTCGAAACCGCGATATCCGCAAATCCGTTGTGGTGCACGATCACTTTGTAATGGCCGGCCTTCAGATTCTCGAAGAGGAAGTCGCCGGAGGCGCTGGTGGCGGTTTCCCGGTCGGCGCTTTCGTCCAGGGAGTGGGCGGTTACCGTTGCGCCCTCGATAACCGCTCCGGACACGTCGGTGACGGTGCCACGGATGCTGCCGAAGGTGGACTGGGCGCGCGCATTCAAGGCGCTGACAACGAACAAAGTGATTATGGCTGCGATGGCGATCCGCAATGTGCCCGGCCCGAAGGCCAATGCGGACCTGGAACCGGGCGCGTCTTGCGTCTTCAGGAACGAGAGCGATACGTTTGCCTCTGTAAGCATGGGTCCTGCCTCCTTAGAGTGAGGTGGGGCCGGCTCTCGGATCCTGGCCGAGAGATGCCAATCACCTTGCGAAATGTGGTAACGGACGACTGGGGCCGCGGGCAAAGCTAAAGACTGCGAGTTAACAGTCGGAAGCACGCGGGACGACGGTGTCGCCAAGGCTGCCGGGGAACGAAAGTTCGCGGGCTATCCAGACAACCGCCGGAAGAACGGCGGCTAACAGCGTCTTGTGGCGGAGAGCAGAGAGTCTGGCTTTTACGGCTGCTGATGCTGCGAAGAATGCTCGCATCCCGGACCTTCCAGCTGCACGCACATCGCGGTGCGGGCTGCCGTGGAAGATAACGAGTCAAACGTTTTCGCAGATGGTGCCAATCCGATCCTGCCTCCGCCGGAACACCCGGTTATTAGCAAGAGAACCCGGAACGCATAAGATTTTTGAAAGCGATATGTAAGGAATTTGCGGGTTCGGGAGATGCTTATGGAGCGGATAACGATTGATCGCCTGCGGCGACGACAAGTTTCTCGCCTGATGAGCGAACTCAACTTGCTTGCTCTTACCCAGTCCCAGTCGGCACGCTGATGGTTCGGAACGTCGGGATCGTCGAAGCCAGGCCAGTTCAGCAATGAGCCAGCAACTATTCGCCCGTCAGCAAACTTCCGGATCTCATCGGTTCGCGCCGAATCGCACCCATCAGAAGTTGAATTTCAACGCCCCCTGCAGAATGCGCGGAGGTGCGGCGCTCACCACGTTGCCAAACGTCGAGCTGCCGATGTTTCCATCGACCGCGGTGGGTCCGTTGAACTGCGTGTGGTTGAAGACGTTGAACGCCTCCACCCGGAAGAGCAGCGACTTCCATTCGGTGAGGGCGAGATTCTTCGCGGCCGCCATGTCGTAGTTATCCGCTCCGGGACCGTAAAAAAAGCGCCGCTTCGCCTTACCCGATGTTCCCGGCGCGTTCATGGCGAATGCTGTCGTGTCGAAATAGCTCTCGCCGTTGGTGCGCGGATTACGGCTCAGGCGCAGCGCGCCGCCCGTGTAATCCGGCTCATCGATGCTGCTGTTGTTCACCCCGTTCGGATTGGTTCCGATCAGCGAGTTATCGCTGTTGTCGATCATGGTCACGGGAAAGCCGCTGGCGAAGCGGGTAATGCCGGAGAGCGACCAGCCGCTGGTCAGCCGGCTGGGATGAAACAATTGATCGATGGGCAGCTGGTACTCATAACTCACTACAAAGTTGTGTTTCACGTCGAACGCCGACAGCGCGTAGCTCAGCGATGGATTAAAAGGATTGACCTCTTCCCCGATGTTCGACGACTCATCCATCGACTTACTGAAGGTATAGGCGGCGGAAAATTCCAGGCGCCCTGTGGTGTGGCGCGCGCTTAGTTCCAGCGAGTTGTAATTCGCATGTCCGATGTTCGTCTGCAGCGCGTTGCTTCCGAAGCTCGAACCCAGCGGTCCCCGCGTTCCATCGATCTCCCCGCCGCCAACGGGATAGTAAACGCTGTCCTCACCGCCGGCTCCGCAGGTCAGCGTGCCCGGCATCACTTCGCTGGGCTGGCTCAGGCTCAGGCAAAGAGCAGGATTGCCCGGGTTCGCCTCCACCAGCACTCGCTGCCGATGCGTCGACGTGCCCACGTAATTCGCTTCGAGGATGGTATTGGGCCCGGCTTGGCGTTCAATCGATAACATCCACTCCTCGGTGTACGGCGTGCGGTTGTGGATGTCGTAGCCGGGGATTCCGCTGATCGGCTCGTAAGCAGACCAATCAATGTCAGAATCCGGATGCCTCGCCGATGAATTCAGCGGCGCGAACTTATAAGGAAAGGGCTGGCCATAGTTGGTCCCGTCCGCCGCGCTGACAAACGGCGTGGCAAACAGCGGCGGCGCAGGGCTGGTGTATGTCGTGCCGTAAGGAGCATTGGCTGCCAGCACGCTGATCGCTGCTGCATCGATCGCCGTATAAAACTCGCCGAAGCTCGTCCGGATGCTCGTGGCTCCCGGAGCGCCCAGGATGCGCTCGAGAAATCCATTCGCCGCATGAGGAGACCACGCCAGCCCCACCCGAGGCGACAGATCGAGCTTATCGATGGGCGCCAGCGTGTTCGGAATGCCCGGATCTCCCGGGTAGAGAATGCCCGCCGGTGCACCCGGAAACACCACCGACTGCGCGCCCGGGACAAACGTCGAAATCTGGTCGTACTTTTCCGACCATGGCGCGATGCGGTCCCAGCGCACACCGTAGTTGAGCGTCACGTTTTCGCGCACGCGCCAGCTGTCCTGCGCAAACAAGCCCGCGTATTTGTTGCGCGCATAAAACGGATTGAGCTGGCTCTGGTTGAACTGGCTCGGAACCCCAATCAGAAAATCGGCGAAGTCCACCCCCGTTTCGGTGCCGGAAAACACAAAGTTGCCGTTGAACTGCGCGATGGGAGCGGCATTGATCTGATCGGCGTGAAACTCCGCGCCGAATTTCACCGTATGCCCGCCCAATACCTTCGCGAAACTGTCCGAGATTTGATACGTGTTGTTCACCTGAATCAGTTGGTTTGCCGCGGCGCCGGTCGAGTAGCCGTTGAAATTCAGGTTCTCCACGCTCTGCCCTTTGGGATCGAGCGCGACGATGCTCGGCGTGCCGTCCGCATTCGTGAATCCCTGCGAAGCAAGACTCACGTTGCGTCCGCCCACAGGCTGCCCCAGATTCGTGTCATCCCGCATGAAGCTCAGGTGTAGCTCATTCACCATCGTCGCGCCCAGGGTTTTCGTATCGCCCAGCGCGAGCAACTGGGCGCGACCGGTGGTCAGCGCGTCAAACCCCGGAACGCTGGCGCCGCTCTGCGCCACCGGATACGGATTATCCAGATTGAAATTGTCGATGAAGTAGTACGCCGAAAGGTAGCCCCAGCGCGTGTTTCCATCCAGCCGCGCCCCCGCCTTATCGTCCTGCACTGTCTGGTTATACGAGGAAGTGGCGAACGCGCCTGAAGCCGTGTTGGGCGCCGGAATATACTTGAGCATTCGCTGCGCCGGCACTGACCATGTCGCCTGCGGAATCACCGCTCCCGGGAAAACACACGTTACAGCCGTACAGCCAGGCTGATAATACGCTTCGCCTGCCTTCACCGCGTACCCCAGCTTCTGGCTCAGCAAGCTGGCGAAGTACGGCCCACCTACCGTTCCCGTAAGCAGGTTTCCACCCCGCCCATTCGTGAAGTCCACCAGATTGCCGGTGCGATCGGCCTCCGAAGGCACCGGAATGCTCCCCGTATCGATGCCCTGAGTCTGCCGTGTTCCCTGGTAATCGACGAAGAAGAAGAGCCGGTCGCGCCGGATCGGGCCGCCGAACGTCCCGCCAAACTGGTTCTGTTGAAACACACCGCGCGTCGGCGAAAAATAATTTCGCGCATCCAGATCCGTGTTGCGCAGAAAGTTGAATAAGTCGCCGTGAAAAGCGTTGCTCCCCGATTTTGTGATCACGCTGATCTGGCCGCCGCTGTATTCGCCATATTCAGCGTCGTAGTCCCCCGTTACGATGCGGAACTCCGCGATCGCGTCGAGGTTCGGAATGATCGCCGTGCCCGCGTTCACATCCTCTTCGGCGTCGCTGCCGTTCACGCTGAAATAATTCGCCGTCTCCCGCTGCCCGTTCACTGAAAGATTGCCGGGATTCAGCGTCCCGGAAGGATTCAGAATGGTCGCTCCCACGTCCTGCACCGTCGACGAGTTGACCGCAGATGACGGGGCCACCCCGGGCTGAAGGGCAAGCAGATCGGTGTAACTGCGCCCGTTCAGTGGCACGGCCGTCATCTGCCGGCCGCCGATCACCTGGCCCATCTGCGTGCTGCTCGTCTCGATGTGCAGAGCGTTGTCGGAAACGGTCACCGTCTGCCGAACCGTCCCCGGCTGGAGCACCACGTCGATGGTAAGCGCGGCATTCGTGTCGAGCACAATGTCGCTGCGTCGATACGCGCCAAAACCGCTCGCCTCCACACGCAGCTCGTACCGGCCGACCGGCAGGACCGGAAGCGTGTAGAAACCCCGGCTGTCGGTCTGCACGCGATACGCTTGTCCCGTTTCGACTTCCTGCAGCGTTACGCTGGCATAAGGCAGCACGCCACCCGATGAATCCCTGACCGTACCTGACACGCTCCCGGCAACCCCGGCCCAGGCGGCAGCCGTTGCTGACAAAAATAAGCTAAGGCTGGCCAAACGGAGGACGAGAGTGATTCCTGGCTTTCCCACTGCGACGATCCTTCTGCTCCATAGTTCGGTGGCCCGAAAGCCCTGATAACAGGGCGCACCGAATCCAGACCATTTTGGTCTGGATTAAATATACGACAAATCAGGTCGCCATTGTTTCGCAGTGACTTGGATCACACCACATGCGCGGGCAACGGGTGGACGGCGCAGCCTCACCGCGTGCCTGCCCCGAGCGAGTCGGCTTAAGCCGGCGAGTGGAATGGAGCCTGCCCTGAGCGAGTCGGCGTAAGCCGGCGAGTCGAATGGGGCTCGCGCGTGCAGGAAAAACGCGCCCACAATGAACAGCGGCCCGAGCCCGGGTGGCCCATTCAACCCCGGTGCTGGGCTTGAGCTCTTTCCGCACATCCGAAACCTAGTTGCTTTTGCCGAGTCCGTCGTTCTTGTGGTAATTCGGATAGGGGGGAACTGGAATCTCCGGGATAGGATGAGCTTTCAGCTCGTCAAGCACGGTCTGGACGCCGGTTTCTAACTGGCGATCATGGCCCTCCGCCACATCTTTGGGCAATTCCTCGACCGGTATGTCGGGCGCGATGCCGCGGTTCTCCACTTCCCAATCGCCGTGGAGCCCATAGATCGCATAGCGGGGTGCCATGACATAGCCGCCGTCGAGTAAAACAGGATAACCGCCGATGCCGACCAGTCCACCCCAGGTGCGCGTTCCGATAAGCTTGCCGATGTCGGCTTTGCGGAAGTACCACGGCATAGCATCGCCGCCGGAGCCGGAGTTCTGGTTGATGAGCATCACCTTCGGGCCGAAGATGGCGCCAACCGGGTCGTGAATGGGTTTGCCGTCGCGTTCGATGGCGCCGGACAGCGGGAAGCGCTTGAGGACGTCGACGATGTAGTCGGCGATGAACCCCCCCTCATTCCAGCGCTCGTCGAGGACCAGCGCCTGTTTATCGAGCTGGGAATAGAAATAGCGATTGAAGCTGTTGTAGCCGCCGCCGCCCGTGTTCGGCATGTAAACGTACGCGACTTTGCCCGCAGATAGCTGGTCGACTTTGCGGCGGTTGGATTCGACCCAGTCGATGTTACGAAGGCCGTCCTCATCGGGGATGGGAATTACTGTGACGTCGCGGGCATTCTTGCCATCGGGAGTGGGTCCGACGTGGAGGATGGTCTGCTTGCCGGCAGTTCCCTCGAAGAACTGATAGAGATTGTCGGAGGCGTGCAGGTCACGGCCATTGACGGCCAACAGGTACTCGCTCTCCTTGACGTAGACGCCCGGTAGCGTGAGCGGGGACTGGAGGCCAGGAACCCAGTTCTGACCGCCAAGGATTTTGACGATGCGGTAGCGGCCGTTCTCGATTTTGTAGTCGGCGCCGAGGAGGCCGGTTTTAGGCGCATTGTCGTGGGTGCGTGAGCCACCTACGAACATATGGCCGATGTTGATCTCGCCGAGCATCTCTGTAGAGAGGTAAGTGAATTCATCGCGCGAGGCCAGGCCGTCGAGGTACGGCTGGTATTTGGCCTCGATTTTCGGAATGCTGAGGCCGTGGGTATTTGGGTCATAAAGAAAGTCCCGCTCGATGCGCCACGTCTCGTGATAGATCTGCTTCCACTGAGCGCGGGGATCGATTGTGGTGATCATGCCGCCGAGGTTAAGCGGCTTGCCAGGGTTGTCGTTGCCGGGCTTCAGATCATCGGCGGGAGCGATGGTCCAGCTGTCGTGGCGCTGGTAGAGGATTTTGGAGCCGTCGAAGGAAGTCTGGAAGCTGTCCAGATCGCTGAGGACGACTTCGGGCTTGCGCTTCTCGAGGGTGAATTGCCAGATGGCGTGAATATTGGAGCCAGCTTCGCCTTCTGAGGAGGGCCGGCCAAATGGTGAGCCCTCGCCCAGATAGATAACGCCGGCTTTGCCGGTGGTGATAAAGGCGTAGTTGCGCGTTGGGACGGGTAGAGAAAGAATGCGATTGCCGATGCCGTCGAGGTCGACGGTAACTTTGACAGGCTTGTTCTTGTCTTTATCTTTTTCTATATCGTCTTTGTCGGCTGTCTTGTCTTTACTCGTCTTTTTGTCCTGGTCCGCAGAGGACTTATCGTCTTTCTTGTCGGTGTCAGCGGGTTTGCCCGGTTCGTCGGATTTCTCTTCTTTGATTTTTTCGTCGTCGCTTTCCGGGGGTATGGGGGAGGCTCCTTCTTTGGCAAGAACGACAACATAGGCGGCGCTGTTCTGGGCGCGATCCAGGGAGGAGAGGTCGATGCCTGCGCTGGATGGCCCGTCGTCGGTGGAGGCGATGAAGTATAGATACTTGCCGTTGGGATCGAAGGCGGGACTGGCGGCGTCACTCATACCGTCGGTGATCTGAGTGAATTTATGAGTCTCCAGGGAATATAGGAAGATGGCGTGCAGATGGTTATCGAGGTCTCGGCTGTAAGCGATCCACTTCGAATCCGGCGACCAGACTTCACCGAAATTAACGCCGAACGAGCCGTAGATCCCCTTATCGACCAGGACTGGTTTGCCGGAAGGTACGTCGACGACCCAGAGACGGAGGTGTTTGTCGGCGAAGGCGATGTGTTTGGAGTCAGGGGACCACGTGGGGCTGTAGAAGTAACTCGGGTTGGGGCCGAGGTCGATGACGGTGGGTGGTTTGAAGCCAGTCTGATCGTGGAGGTAGAGTTGGTATTCGCCGGAGGCGTCGGAAAAGTAGGCAATGGTCTTGCCATCCGGGCTCCATGAGGGGTCGCGTTCGGCGACGGCGGTGGTGTTGGTGAGGTTGCGAGTGTCGCCTTTTTCGCCGGGGACAGTGAAGATTTCGCCCCCTGCTTCGAAGACGGCACGCGCGCCGGTGGGCGAGAGGGAAGCGTTCAAAATGGAGTCTGGGTGGACTGGGGCGAGGTGGGGGACAAGCGAGGCGAGCTCGCCATGGATCTGGATGGGGACGGTTTTGTCCGCATTGGTGCTGGTGTCGATGAGATGAATCGAACCGAACTGTTCGTAGACGAGGCCGCCTGGACCGGACTGGAAAGTTTTGAGGTCATAGCCGGTGTTTTGGACAATGGGAGTGACCTGCTTCGAATTGAGATCGTAGCGATAGAGAGAGGCGTGACCGTCGCGATCGCTGAGGAAGTAGACTGAGCGGCCTACCCAGACGGGGTTCGAGTCATTGGAATTATTGCGGGGCACTTTGACGAGGTCGAGGGTTTTTAGGTCGACGATCCAGATGGGGGTAGTCTGGCCGCCGACGTACTGCTTCCATGCGGGCTCCCATTTGGTAATCGGCTGATAAGCGATGGAGGCACCGTCGGGCGAGAAGGAACCCTCGAAGCCGGAGGGCAGAGGCAGGGGTTCCGGCATACCGGAGCCGTCGGCATGGACAAGGTAGAGCTTGAGAAAGTGGCGGTAGCTGAGACCTTCGCTGGCAATAAGGACATCTTTGCCATCAGGGGACCAGCCCACGACGTAACTACCCCTGGGATGCCAGGTGATGCGGCGAGGCACGCCGCCAGCGGCCGGGATCACGTACACGTCGGTATTACCCTGCAAGCTGGCGGAATAGGCCACGACGGCGCCATCGGGGGAATAGAACGGGCCGGCCTCGACGTGGCCATCGGAGGTGAGACGTTGGGCCTCGCCGCCATCGCGGGAGACGGTCCAGACATCGTCGGCGTAGAGAAACGCAATGTGATCGCTGGCGAGCGACGGATTGCGGAGCAGGAGGGGTGTCTGGGTTGAAGCAGTTTGAGCCAACGCCAGGACAGGGAAGAGGGCTGCCAGCGCAATTGGGGGCAGCCGAAATAGTTCACGACTCATAGTCGAACCTCCGATAACAGGTGCCGCAGGATCAGGGTGCTGCAGGAACCGAATCAATTCCGGGGAAGTTTGAATCTGTATGCTACCGCATACGATTGGGGCTGCCAACATCCCGACCGCCTGTTTACCTGTTGGCTTACCCGGGCCAGCTGGAACTTAGAAAGCAGGTAGAATGACAATCAGGTGACGGAGGATTCCCCTTGTCAACCGCCGATGGGTCACCGGAAGAACTGGGCAAACGACTGGCGGCCGCGTCAGAACGGCTGCAGGAGCTGCAACGCATTAGACAAGGCGCCTTGCCAGGTGAGATTGCGGCGCTCGATACTATGATCGTGACAGTAGAAGGTGAGATCAGCAGCATCAACGCGAAGATACTTTCTCGCGTATCCGTCAGGTAAAATCAGCAAAGGAGAGAACAGAATGGAAACAAGCGCAATGATCGTAAGCATCGATGAGGAATTACAACGGCTCCGGCAGGCCCGGGAGCTGCTGGCAGGTACGGGCCGCGGTTCCGCGGCAGGGCGAGGGACAAAGAAGAAGCGGCACCACACGATGAGCGCCGAGGGGCGCGCAAGGATAGCGGCTGCACAGCGCGCGCGGTGGGCGAAGCAGAAGAAAGCGGCGAAGAAAGCGGCTTGATTCAGGCGAGGTAACTGGAAGGGACAGGCCTCAAAACGGCTCGGTTACTGCCCTTCGAAGTGGACCATGAACTTAGTTCATCTGCCTCTGCTTAAAGTGTTTTATCCGAGCGACCTGATGATTCTTTCCACGCCCGGGATCAAACCGGGAAATTAGCACAGGGACACCCTGATGTCAGGTCGCGATGTACTGATAGGTTGCCCGGCTTGCCACCCGTTACGACGGATTCTCTTCGCACAACCCCGACGCGCAGCGGCGGGCTTGTGTCGCTCTTTGGATCTTTGCTGCGGCGCTCCGTTCAGAAGAGCAGTGTGAGGTGGTTCGGTATAGCTCACGCTCCTGGGACGCATCCCGGAAAAAGACGAGGACCGATGATCCGATCCTCGTTAGCCGGTCAACTGGTTCGGTGTTTTCGAAGCAACACCGGAATCCGCGGCTGCTGACTGCGACAGAACTTACGGGCTGCCGCCGCCTGCAGCATCAACTTGCCGATAGTCGAATAAGAAAGAGAACGTATGGCTGCGATGGCTCCAGGGACGGCCGGCGCAGCTTGTATGCTCACACGAAGGTTCCGAGCGGATCTCTCGATAAAGCAGATCTACAGTGGAGTGACGATTTCATCGCCTTCCGCTGAAGACTTGTTGCCTGGGCCCCCGAATGCATGGGCCGGTCGATCTCATTGTCTGATTGGAATTCTTCCGGGAGGCGGGGGCAATGGCACGGTGGGGGAATTACGGCAGGGTGGTGTGACCGGGAGGGCTCTGTCTCGTTGGTTAGCTGTAATAATATTCGTATTTGCTGATTGAAAGGGAGTTACTACAGGCCTGAGCCAAACCTATCCGTTAGCTTGCGGTGAATTTGCGGATGGCAGTGCGTTGCCGGTCAGCGGCCGTGCTCTTCGAGATACTTTTCTGCTTCGAGGGCGGCCATGCAGCCGGTTCCTGCCGCGGTAATGGCCTGGCGATAGCGGCGGTCCTGCACATCGCCGCAGGCGAAGACGCCGGGGACGCGCGTGAAGACGTAGTTGTGGGTCTTGATGTAGCCGTCCTCATCGAGGTCGAGCTGTCCGGCGAACATCGATGCATTCGGAATGTGGCCGATGCCGAGAAAAAGGCCGCTGATGTTGAGCACCGACTCGACCCCGGTCACGGTGTCGAGGACGCGGACGCCAGTCACCTCTTTCGACTCGGTGCCGAGGACCTCCATGACGACGGCGTTGGTCATGAAAGCGATTTTGGGATGGGCGATGGCGCGGTCGAGCATAATGCGCGAGGCGCGGAAATGTTCGCGGCGATGGATGAGGGTAACTTTGCTTGCGAAGCGGGTCAGGAAGAGGGCTTCTTCCATGGCTGAATCGCCACCGCCAACGACGGCGATTTCGCGGCCGGAGAAGAAGAAGCCGTCGCATGTGGCGCAGGAGCTGACGCCGTGGCCGATGAGCGCCTGCTCTGAGGGAAGACCGAGCCAACGGGCTGAGGCCCCGCTGGCGATGATCAGGGTGCGGGTGTGGATGGTTTCGTGGCCGAGATTGAGGGCGAAGGGGTGTTTGGTGAGGTCGGCGGTGGCGAGGTGGCCGAGGCGAAATTCGGCGCCGAAACGGGAGGCCTGCTTGCGCATGTTCTCGATGAGTTCGGGGCCCTGGATGCCTTCGGGCCAGCCGGGGAAATTTTCGACAAGGGTAGTGATCGAGAGCTGGCCGCCGGGTTCGTGGCCTTCGAGGAGGAGCGGGCTGAGGTTGGCGCGCGCGCTGTAGATTGCTGCTGTGAGTCCGGCGCAGCCGGAGCCGAGGATGACTGTATCGCGGATGTTATCTGCCATTTGCCTGAACTTTCAAATTGTACCTGCGGCGGGTTGATCGACTTTGATCGGCGGACGCGGGGGGAGTTGGCGCGCGGCCCGAATTGGGAGGGGCGGGCGCGTCCTCCCGAAATGACATGATGCGGCTAACTGGAGGTTCGATTCTTTCGCCGACGGGGCGAGAGGTGTGGGGAAATGGAGTCGGAAGTGGCCGCGGGGTTGGTGGCGGGCGCTTCCGGAGGCCCCGCGATGCGCGGTATGGGTGGATCGGAATCGGCAGGCAAGGTTTTGAAGATGCTGGCTTTTCAGGCGTTGACCCTGATGTCTGGGGTTGAGGCGGCTCATGCGGGAGGGCCGCGGTGGGTTGCTGGTTCAAGCTACTTTAACCCCTCGGTGGAGGGGCAGGCTGTCGTCTGGAGCGGCGGGCAGGTTAGTTATTACACGGACCTCGGTGATCTGAGTGCGGAGGTTAGCCAGGCGCAGGCGAACGCCATGGTGGCAACGGCTGCCGCGGTTTGGAGTGGCGTGAATACGGCGGCGGTGTCGATCACGTGGGGCGGAAGCCTGGCGGAAGATGTGAACGGGGCGAATGTGACTGCCAGGATAAATGGGGTCACGATGCCGGCGGATATTCAGTGGACGGCGACCGGGACGCCGGTTGGGCTGGTTTACGACGAAGACGGTTCGGTGATTGACGCTATTTATGGTCCTGGAGCGAGCTCGGCGCTGGCTTGCCAGGACAACGGCGTGATGGTGACGGTCGACAATTTCGCGGTGACAGGAAACATTGCGCACGCTTTGGTGCTGGTGAATGGTTTGTGCGCGACGACTGCGGAGCACATTGCGAATCTGGAGTATCAGCTGATTCGGGGGTTCGGGAGGGTGCTGGGGCTGGATTGGTCGCAGACGAATGAGGAGATGTTCGTGGGCGACCAGGTCACGACGGATGGGCTGGCGGGTTGGCCGGTGATGCATCCGATGGAGCGGTTGTGCAACGGCGGGGGTGGGGCTTGCATGTCGAGTCCGACGCAGTTGCGGGCGGATGATGTAGCCGCTCTGAATCGGCTCTATCCGGTTACCGCTGCGAATATTGGAGGGTTGTCCGGGAAGACGCTTACGGCTGCGGCGACGATCTCTGTGCAGGGGACGGTTACATTTGGGCGCGGGCAGGGGATGCAGGGAGTCAACGTGGTGCTGCAGCCCCTGGTCAACGGCGTGCCCGATGTGCGGTATACGGCGACTGCGGTGAGCGGGGTGTTTTTTGCCGGCCATGTGGGCAATCCGGTCACTGGAACTACCGATGCGGAGGGGAATCCGTTGGACCGGTTCGGAAGCAATGATGCTTCGCTCGAGGGATTCTTCGATCTCAGCCGAGTTCCCCTCCCGCCGGGGGCGACTTCTGCGCAGTATCAGTTGACTTTTGAAACTCTGAACCCGTTGTACACGGGGACGCTGTCGGTTGGACCTTATACAACCGGGCAGGTGACGCCTTCCGGGACCATGCCGGTGATTGGGCTGGGGACGCTGAGCGCGGGTTCCACTGTTACGCAGACGGTGCTGATCGAGGACGCTGCGGACCAGACGCAAAGCGGAGCGGACGGGACGGAGGGTTCGCCGGCAAATGTACCTGGCACGGGCGAGTGGACTGGGCGGATTACCGGGTATGGACACTCGGGTTGGTTCCAGTTTTGGGCGCGAGCGGGGTGCGAGTTCACCGTCGAAGCGCAGGCTCTCGATGAGAATGGGATGGCTACGGAAAGCAAGGCAGAAGTTGTTATCGGTGCGTGGAACGGGACAGATGCGGTAGGCGTTTTGCCGGTGACGGGGACGGCGCAGCCTTTTAGCGGTAATGTGCCTGGACTGACGACGCTTCCGGTGCTGACGGTGGCGGACAGCGAGGTTCGGCTTGGATTGGCCGATCTGCGCGGAGATGGACGTCCGGACTATACATATCGCGGCCGGATTTTGTACGCGGACAGCGTGACTCCGGCGAGGCTGCCGGTTGCGGGTGGGCAGATCGTGATCGAGGGGATGGGGTTCAGTCCATCGGTTGGGGTTTCAGTGAACGGCGTGGCGGCGCAGGTAACGACCGTGACACCGAATGTGATCGTCGCGACGGCTCCGGCGTCTGCTGGGGATACGGGCAGCGCGACTGTGCAACTGCTGGACACCCAGACGCTGGGGGTGGCGCAGATTATCGCAAGCTACGATGCCGAAGCTGATGATGCTATTGCGCTGGTGGCAGCGCCGATGGGTTCGGTTGGCCTTGGGGTGCCCGAGACTTTTGCTGTACGGGCGATGAATGTCACGACACAGCGTCCAGCCGCGGGCGTGACAGTGACGTTTGCTCTGACGGAGGGAACGGCGGCGCTGGGGTGCGGGCAGATTTCATGCAGCGTGCCTACTGCCGGCGACGGAACGGCGAATCTTGGTGTTATTGCCAATTCGACGGCGCTGGCGCAGATTACGGCTTCTCTGACCAGCGGGAGCAGTGTGATTGCCGAATTTACCGGGACTGCTCCGCCGTCGATCGTGGCGTTGACGCCGAATCTGTACATTGCTTTGGGGGCGACGGTGGAATGGCCGGTGCAGGCGACGGTGGTGAATCCTTCGGGGAGTGCGGTGCTTGGGCAGAGCGTTAGCTGGACAGCGGGGGGCTCGGGGGTGAAACTCGCGGCTGGGCAAAGCGTCAGCGATGCGGATGGGATAGCGGGGAACCAGGTGAGCGCTGGACCGTTTAGCGCAAGCGTCGATTCTTCGGTGAGCGGGTGCCTTCCAGGGACTGCGGAATGCGCGACTTTCGCCGTGACGCCGGTGCATCCGGAAGACGCCGTTCTGTCTCCGTGGAGCGGGACGTTGCAGTACGTTTCCCTGAGCCAGGGATTCGCGCCGGTGGTGCTGCGTGTAAAGGATGCGTTCGGGCATCCGCTGGCTGCAGCAGCAGTCACATTTGCAGAGACGCTGTATGGTTGGGCGGAGCCGTGCCCGGCGCAGGGAGGATGCGCGGCTGCGCCCGTGCTTGGCCAGCAAATGGTGCAGGCGACGTCGGGGATCGACGGGTCGGTTACGCTGACGCCTATGTCATCGGAAGGGCTGGCGGGTCGGCTAATGGTGACAGCGGTGACCGGGGATGCGGCGCTCAGTTTTGAACTGGATGCCCATCCGTGAGTATTGCGAAAGCAGATTGCGGAAAGGGGATCGTGCGAACCGCGCGCGATGAATTTCGCTCTGTGCTTTACGAGGGGGGAGAAGACCGATAACCTCAGGGCATCCTTGTGCTGAGGTCTTTCGATTTCGAGCCGCCCATTTGTTCATCCCGATGAGGCAACCTCGCTGCGCTGCGATGGGATCAGCGTGGAGCAGATGGCGCGCCAGTTTGGGACCCCGCTGTATCTTTATTCGGCCGGCCATATTTCCGAGCGGCTAAGGTTGTTTCAGAACGCTTTCAGCTCTGTGCCGCATCTGGTTTGCTACGCCGTAAAAGCTAATTCGAACCTTGCGATTCTAGAGTTGCTGGCGAAGCGGGGCTCCGGGTTCGATGTGGTTTCAGGCGGCGAGCTGGAACGGGTGCTAGCCGCCGATCGCACGGCAGGGGAGAGGGTCGTATTCTCCGGGATTGGCAAGACCGCCCCGGAGATGGACCTGGCTTTGCGGGCGGGGATCCTCCTTTTTAATGTGGAGAGCGAGGGAGAGCTGGATCTGCTCGGGGAGCGAGCTGCAAAGCTGCGCAAGCGGGCGCGAATGGCGCTGCGGGTGAATCCGGATGTTTTTGCGGAGACTCATCCATATATATCGACGGGACTGCGGGAGCACAAGTTTGGGATCGACATTCGACGGGCGCGGAAGGTTTACCGGAAAGCGGGGAAGTATCTGGAGCCGAGCGGCGTGAGCGTGCACATTGGCTCGCAGATTCGCAGCGCGGAGCCGTTTGGTGCGGCGGCTGAACGCGTGGGGAAGCTGATCGGGGAATTACGGAAGGATGGTCATGCGATCCGGTATATGGACGCTGGTGGCGGGCTCGGCGTTGAGTATCACGCCGATCGCCCGTTCGATGCCGAGGAAAAAGTGCGCCAGTATGCGGAAGCGCTGATTCCGGTTGCCGAATCTGTGGGTGGCCTTACCCTGCTGCTGGAGCCGGGGCGGTTTCTTGTAGCCCAGGCGGGGGCGCTCGTGTCGCGTGTGCTTTATCTAAAAAAGAACGGCAGGAAGACGTTCGTGGTTGTCGACGCCGCGATGAACGATCTGATTCGGCCGGCGCTTTATCAGGCGCATCACGAGATCGTTCCGGTGGTGCAGAACTGGGGGGCGCGAAATCGCGGGCGGAGGAAGATGGTGGCGGATGTGGTGGGTCCGGTGTGCGAGACGGGCGATTTTTTTGCGCGGGATCGCAAGCTGGCGCGAGTGGAGCCGGGGGATCTGGTGGCGATTCTGGATGCGGGGGCTTACGG
>Ga0181531_10001292_pt1 | contig 15938 bp, 8 predicted proteins | sample PEATcosm2014_Bin_38_FD_119743 | JGI IMG/M metagenome (GOLD analysis project Ga0181531, IMG submission 119743) | Peatland microbial communities from MTU Mesocosm Facility, Houghton, MI, USA - PEATcosm2014_Bin11_10_metaG | ecosystem: Environmental > Terrestrial > Soil > Wetlands > Peat | place... | reverse complement strand
GGCTTATCGCCAAACCCGCGACCTGCATCGGAAACAGTCGCAGCCCATCCTTTAGCGTCAGTCCAAACCGGTTCCGGAAGCGAAACTGCTCAGGATGTATCTCGGAAACGATGGCGTCTGCTCCGAGTTCGCGCACGTAGAATGCAAGCAGGTCGCTCACGATTGCAAAACATCCGGCTCCGTCATGCAGCGCGTGGTGGTCCTGTGTGAACAGGTCCGTGAAACCGCCTCTCTCAATAGCGAGCAGATGAGATCCAGGCGCACGCATCAGATCGATGGGGGACATGTACGGCCAGCCTGACACCTGGCTGTCTTCCCTCCATTCCACTCGAGGCTCATAGCCGAGGGCCTGCTCCCATACGAGTCGGCCTAGCCAATCCCGGCAAACGACGGCCGAAAGAAGGGGATGCCTTTTTACGGTCCGTTCCCACGCAGTTTGCAGGGCCGCCTTTTGAAGGACCCCCTGAAATCGATACCTGATGAGTATCCAGCACGGATAAGCCTCCCGGTCCTCATACAGGAGATACCTTTCAAAGAGGGTCAGCGGGAGTTTTGTCATGACGAGCCATCGCGACGTTCGCAAAGAGCATGCACGGTTCCGAATTTAGTTTAAGTTTGGCTCTTGAGGAAATTCATTCCCCCGTTTCTGATCCAAGCGTACAGCGAATCGATCCCCCACTATTAGCCAAGCGTGGCCTTTGAGGCGTATTCCTTTTCATGTTTGGATTTTTTACCAGCGTATGGGATGATTTGAAGTACCTTCTGCGCGCTCGGGATAACCTCGTCGAAGCGTGGCCGAAGTCGTTTTATCGGCGCGAGTTTATTGCTGTCCGCTATTTCGGCCGGTGGATGTTTGTCGTGAACAGCCCGAGCGGCGTCCAGTGGGTCATGGTCACCAACGAGAAGAATTACAGGAAAAGCGCCGCAAATCGGCAGACGCTCAAGCCCCTGCTGGGCAACGGACTTTTCGTGAGTGAGGGAGAGCTCTGGGCTCGGCAAAGACGCGTGGCATCACCCTCGACGCATGGGAGTCGTCTCGCTGGCTACGCCGAGATCATCGTCCAGTGCGGGCAGGAGATGCTGGAAAAATGGAAACGGCGGGAGGACGGCGCCGTGCTCGATGTGACCGAGTCGTTCACGCTTCTCACAGCCGATATCATCGCCCGCATTATGTTCGGCTACCGATTGGAGGAGAAGGGGCAGGAGCTGTTCGATGCCTTCAAACGGTACCAAGAGTCCCATGGCCGGATGCACCTGCTGGAGTTCTTCGGCCTGCCGGAATGGCTGCCGCGGCCGGGGCAGCGCAAGAGCCGCCGCGCCGTCGCGCGGTTTGACCGCGTTCTGCTTTCCATCTTGGAGGACGGAAAAAAGCGCCTGGGGAACACCCCCCAAAACCTCCTGGAAATGCTCCTTTCTTTCCGGGACGAAAATGGAATGCCAATGGACCCCCAGCTGATCCGCGATGAGATGGCATCCATCTTTCTTGCCGGACACGAGACCACAGCGATCACGCTCAGCTGGGCCTTCTACCTCGTAGGCAGCCACCCCGAGGTGGAGGCGCGCCTGCACGAGGAATTAGACCGGATCCTGAAAGGACGGAGCCCAAATTTCGCCGATGTCGCGAATCTAACCTATACGCGGGCCGTCATCGATGAGACGCTGAGGCTCTACCCGCCCGTCCACGTGTTCTCCAGGCAGGCTGTGGGAGCAGATGAGATCGCGGGCCAACCTGTGCCTGCCGGTTCCTACATTACGATCTCCTCGTGGCTTTTGCACCGGCACAAGCTGTATTGGGAGGATCCTGAAACCTTCAATCCGGACCGTTTCCTGCCGGCAAACGCAGCAAAGATCCCGCACTACGCCTACATTCCCTTTGGCGTTGGATCGCGAATTTGCATGGGAAAGCATCTTGGGCTATTGGAGTCGGTCCTTCTGTTTGCGATGTTTGCACAGGAATTCCGCCCCAGAATGCGACCGGGTGACGTGGTTTCCCCTCTGGGCCGGATGACGCTGAGACCTCGTGACGGCCTGCCGATGCGCATCGAAAGACGTAGACCGTAAATAGAAATTTTTGGGCCGACGGACAGGGGACCCATTTTAATTCAATTCTCCGGGCAAGCTCACTGGCTCGAGTCCAGTGGCGTCCACCGTTTGGGTACCGCTTACCCGTCGGCCGCTAACGGGCCTCAATAGGCCGCATTCCCAGGGGTCCGGGCAAAGGGAATGACGTCGCGAATGTTCGACACCCCGGTGGCGAACATAAGCATCCGCTCGAACCCAAGGCCGAATCCCGCGTGCGGCACGGTGCCCCATCGGCGCAGGTCCATATACCAGCTGTAATCCTTGGGATCGAGGCCGTGGCGCCGGATGCTTGCTTCGAGAAAATCCGGACGCTCCTCGCGCTGGCTTCCCCCGACAATCTCTCCGATCCCCGGCACCAGCACGTCCATGGCGGTCACCGTCTTTTCGTCGTCATTGAGTCGCATGTAGAAGGGTTTTATCTCCTTCGGGTAGTTGTAGACCGTGACCGGGCGCTTGAACACGACCTCGGTCAGGTACCTCTCGTGCTCGGATTGCAGATTGGTCCCGTAGGCGACCGGATACTCGAAAGCCTTGCCACTCTCCGTGAGGAGCTTGACCGCTTCCGTGTAGCTCACCCGCTGGAACGGCCGCTCCAGGACAAAATCGAGACGCGCAATCAGTTCCTTGTCCACGAACTTGGCGAACAGCTCGAGGTCCTCCGCCCCTCCCGTCCGGGCCTCGCGGATGAGCGCCTTCACGAAGTCCTCCGCAAGATCCATGTCCCCCGCCAGGTCGCAGAACGCCATCTCCGGCTCTATCATCCAGAACTCGCTCGCATGGCGGGACGTGTTCGAATTCTCCGCGCGAAACGTCGGCCCGAAGGTGTAGACCTTGGACAGCGCGCATGCGAATGCCTCGGCCTCCAACTGCCCGCTAACGGTCAGGAAGGTTGAGCGGCCAAAGAAGTCCCGCGAGAAATCGACCGATCCGTCGGCCAGCTTGGGCGGGGCCTTGGGGTCGATCGTCGTCACCCGGAACATCTCCCCCGCCCCCTCGCAGTCGCTGCCGGTGATGATCGGGGCGTGCAGGTATACGAATCCCCTTTCATTGAAAAACCTGTGGACCGCGAATGCGAGTCGGCTCCGCATGCGAAAGATGGCCCCGAACAGGTTCGACCGAGGGCGCAGGTGGGCGATCTCCCTCAGGAATTCGGGGGTGTGGCCCTTTTTCTGGAGGGGGTAGCCGGCGTCCGAGGGCCCGACGACCGTCACCTCCTCGGCGCTGAGCTCCCACTTTTGGCCCTGCCCCTGTGAGGCTACGAGCCGCCCCCGCACGGAGACGGACGCCCCGGTGATCAGGTGCTGGACGCCGGCATAGTTTGCGAGCGTCGAGGGGGCGATCACCTGGAGGTTGCGCAGGCAGGAGCCGTCGTTCACCTCCAGGAAAGAGAAGGTCTTCGCATCGCGCCGTGTTCGCACCCAGCCCTGGATGAGGGCGCTGTCCCGCGGCGCGGAACTCGCAAGAGCCTCCCGGACGGAGATTGGGGTTTGCATGATCTCATGCAACGCCTCCGCAGCGCCGCTGAAAAGAAAAATACGGCCCGCTCCGCCCCGGAGCCACCGAAGCACAGGTATGGGTCGATGACCCTACATTGATCACCCCATGGCCGCCCGCGAACCAGACGAATACATTACTCCGACACGCTGAATCCCCATTTGGCACGACGAAAAGATCTAATCCAGAAAAGGCAAAAAATGAAACTCCACGCATTCGCATCCATGGCCCTCGCTGCCTTCGTGGGCTCCCAAGGCCTCGCGCAGACCAACGAATTGTCCACCGTCTCCTTAGGAACGCAGGTCACCGCAGGCGGCACGGCCAACGGCGTAGCCGTCATCACCCAGAGGATCGGGACAGCCCTCAACCAGCCCGGCAGCATCGGCAACAATCTGGCGGGAATTCAGTATGTCGCGGGCCAGATCCCCCTGACGGGCGCTCCCGCTTCGGTTGCGTTCTACACGCTGACGGGCGCGGCGATCCCCGGAGGGGCCGCCAATCCGGCGACGGCCTTCACCAGCTTTGGGACCCTCACATCTCCAACGGGGGTCGTAACCTACTTGGACGTCGCCTCAAAACTCACCCCGGATTCCTATTCCGGACTGACCTTCGCCGCGGCGGATCTCGGCTTCGGGGCGGGTAATTTTTACTCGATCCATCACACGCCCAGCAATGTCGACTATCTCGCCGAGATCGTGCCAGGCACCGGCACCTCGAGCTCGATCGCGGACTTGAAGCCCATGTCGTGGCAGGGACCCACGGCCGGCACCCCGGCCAGCCCTGGTTCAAACGGCTACTTTGGCCTCGCGTGGGCCACCGGGATCCTTTCGGCCGGCGCACCCTATGCGGACCAGAGCCTTTACTACCTGAGGACTGATTCTCTGGGCCACACCCAGTTCGGAGTGATGATCCCCGCCCTGACAGGCGCCTCGAGCGACACCCTGGATCTAACCACTGCGGTCGGCAGCTATGGCGCCAGCGGCTACACGACGCTGGCTTTTTGCCAGTCGGTCCAGGGGGACATTCCCGCAAGCCAGTTCTACTACCTCCGGCTGGATTCCATCACCGGCAACACGATCCTCGGCCGGCTGGATCCCAGCCTCGTTGCCGGGAACCGGACCATATCGGACATCGCCAATCTCGGCGGCGTCTTCAACACGCTAAATTTCGCGGCCGGCGCCACGGGGCCGGCCGGTGCGTGGGGCGGCAGCCAGTTCTACGCGACCGGATCGCTCGCCCCCGGCGCTCAATCGATCAGCTTTGAAGCCATCCAAAACCACAATGTCGGCGACGTGTTCACTGTCACCCCGACCGCCAGCTCCGGATTGGATATTGACGTCACCGTCGTGAGCGGACCCGCAACCGTGCAGACGACCGGCGTCTCCGGCGCGACGCCGACCTCGCTCCGGGTATTCACGGTGACGACCACCGCCCCGGGAATCGTTACCCTGCAGGCGCGTCAGGCCGGCCAGACCGCCTCCCCTTCCTTCACCGCGAACCTTCTGCAGCAGAGCTTCGATGTCCTCGGGCTGCCGTCCATCACCAGTGCGACCGCCGCGCCGGGCACGGTCGGGGCAGCCTTCACATTCAACCTCACGGCAACGGGCTCGCCGACGAGCTATGCCGCAAGCCCCCTGCCGGCCGGACTCGCGCTTGACGCGGCAACCGGCGCCATCACGGGCACGCCCGCCGCCGTCGGAGTCACCGTCGTGTCAGTCACGGCGACGAATGCGACCGGCACGAGCAATGCAGCAACCCTGACCCTCACGGTATCCGCAGCCGGCACGGCACCGGTCATCACGAGCCCCGTCACCGCGCCTGGCTCCGTAGGCACCGTGTTCGTAACCTACACCATCACGGCCACGGGCTCACCCTCGAGCTATACCGCCACCGGCCTTCCGGCCGGCCTGTCCCTCAATTCGGCAACCGGGGCCATCAACGGCACCCCCACGGCTGCCGGCGTCTCGGTTGTGACGCTAGGCGCCACAAACGCTACCGGTACCGGCACGGCGACCCTGACCCTTACGGTTGCTGCGGCAGGCGCCGCACCGGTCATCACGAGCCCCGTCACGGCGCCTGGAACCGTGGGCACCGTGTTTATCACCTACGTCATCACGGCCACGGGCTCACCCACAAGCTATACCGCCACCGGCCTTCCGGCCGGCCTGTCCCTCAATTCGGCAACCGGGGCCATCAACGGCACACCCACGGCTGCCGGCGTCTCGGTTGTGATGCTAGGTGCTACAAACGCTACCGGCACCGGCACGGCGACCCTGACCCTCACGGTCGCTGCGGCAGGCGCCGCACCGATCATCACGAGCCCTGTCGCGGCGCCCGGAACCGTGGGCACCGTTTTTGCCACCTACACCATCACGGCCACGGGCTCACCCACGAGCTATACCGCCACCGGTCTTCCGGCCGGCCTGTCCATTAACGCGGCGACCGGAGCCATCAACGGTACGCCCACGGCGGCCGGCGTCTCGGTTGTGACGCTTGGCGCCGCAAACGGCACCGGCACCGGCACGGCGACCCTGACCCTCACGGTCGCCGCAGCCGGAGCCGTACCGGTCATTACGAGCACGACCAGCGGATATTATCCGGGAACGGTTGGATCCGTTCTTGCCACCTACACCATCGCCGCAACGGGCTCACCGACGAGCTTCACTGCTGTCGGACTTCCGCCGGGCTTGACCCTTAACGCGGCGACCGGAGCCATCAACGGCACGCCCACGGTAGCGGGCACCTATACGGTGACGGCCACAGCCACCAACAGCTCAGGCACCGGAACCTCGGTATTTGCCATTGCCATTGCGCCGCCTGCCGTGGTGCCCGTTGTCACGAGCACGACCGGCGGGAACTATCCGGCGACCGTCGGCAACCCGTTCCCCACGTATACCATCGGGGCCACCGGCTCGCCCACGAGCTATGCCGCCACCGGTCTTCCGCCCGGGCTGACCCTAAATGCCCTGACCGGCGCCATCAATGGGACCCCCACGACCGCAGGCACCTATATCGTGACCATCAAGGCAACGAACACCGCCGGCACGGGTTCAGCCAGCCTGACCATCACGGTCGCTGCGGCCAACGCAGCACCGGTCATCACGAGCCCGTCCACGGCTCCGGGCACCGTTGGCACGCCGGTCGACTACCCCATCGGGGCGACCGGCTCTCCCACGAGCTATACCGCCACCGGTCTCCCGCCCGGGCTGACCCTCAATACGCTCACCGGCACCATCACGGGGACGCCGACCACCGCAGGCACCTATGTCGTGACGGTAACCGCAACGAACTCCACCGGCACCAGCACCACAACCCTGACGTGGGTGATCACCCCTCTCGGTTTCAGCCACATCGTCAACTTCTCGGCGCGCGCCCTTTCCGGAAGCGGAAGCGACACCCTCATCGTGGGCTTTGTCGTCCTCGGAGACGCGAAGAACCTTCTTATCCGGGGGATCGGCCCGGATCTTGCGTCCTTCGGCATCACCGATTTCCTCGCGGCGCCCATCCTCACGCTCTTTGACGCCAGCGGAGGCGTCCTTGCGACGGACAGCGGCTGGGGGGTCAACAGCAGCGGTCAGAATGACGGAGCCCTGATCGCCTCCACGGCGGCATCGGTCGGAGCGTTCGCCCTTCCCAGCGGAAGCTTGGACTCGGCCCTTCTCGTCACCGTGAACAACGGGGCCCACACGACCGGCCTGCTCACCACGAATGGAACGGCGGGCGTCGGCCTGATCGAGATCTACGACACCGGCGGCAATCCAAATGCCAGCCTCGTCAATGTGTCCGCGCGCATGAACGTCACCGCAGGAAGCGGCGTGCTCATTGCCGGCCTGGTCATCGGGGGCAGCGAATCAAAGACCGTGCTCATTCGCGGAATCGGCCCAACGCTGTCGGAGTTTGGCGTCGCCGGTGTCCTCGCCGATCCCCAGATCACCGTGTTCTCCGGCTCCACCCAGATCGCAAGCAACGCCAACTGGAACAACGGAACCGGCGCCAGTTCGGCTGCGCAGCTTGTTAGCACTTCGGCTGAAGTCGGGGCATTCCCGCTGCCTTCGGGCAGCAAGGATGCCGCCCTCATCGTTACGCTTCAGCCCGGTCCCTACACGGTCCAGGTGACGAGCGTCAGCGGTGCGACCGGCGTGGCCCTGATCGAGGTTTACGACACCCAGGACTAAAGCCCGAACCCCCGCGCGGCAGGTCCCCGCAGGAGCGCCCAAAGCGCTGGAGCCGACGCCCACCAGGGCGCCGAGGTTCGTCTCACTTCATCTCGAATCCCGGCGCATATTCTATCACGAATTTGCCGTCGGCGGCGTTTAGGACCGGGCGGCCGAGGTAGGTCAGGCCGCTCAAGATGACGCCCTCGACCGCGTGGTCGCGGTCGAAGCCCGCAATGACGCTGTACGGCAGGGCTCCCTCGACCACGGCCAGGTCTGTGACCGTCACGTTTCGGATATGCCCCCGGTTCCGCGCAAGCGCCGCCGCCTCCGCGGGAGTCGTCCGCTCCTCGCCGTCCCAGACGCCCCCGGCATCCATCCGGCGCACGCGCTCTTCCTCGGTGGGCGGCCGGTCGAAGCCGTATTGGGCGTAGACGATGCCGAAGTCGACCAGCTTGCGGCGGACATCCTCCACCCGGATGTTCCGGTAGGCCACGTCCTCGACCGTCGCAGCGTCGCCGTTGTGGATGCTGATCGCAGACCCCCGCTGGACATGGATGATGTCGATGTCCTCAAACTTGATCCGCGAGATCCGCGTGTGCCCGGTCTCGAAGCCGATCTCCAGGGCGTTGCCGCCCGTGGGCATGTTCCAGAGGACGCACCGGCTAATGCTGATGCCGTGGGTTTCCACGTCGTCCAGGTTCTTAACCGCAATGCAGTCGTCGTTTGTCCGCACAAAGGAGTCCTCCACGCGCATGTCGGTGGACGACACGATGTCGATCCCGTCGTCGCCGTAATTGACGCTCGGATTGAGGATGCGGATGGCATCGATGCGGGTGCCCCGCGTGTCCCTGACGCATACGGTCCAGCCCGGGCTGTTGAATATCGTGATGCCCTCTAGGGTGGCCCCGTCGGTGCCCTGGAGGTAGACCATGTTGCGCCGGCCCATCCCATAGGCGTCCGCCCGCTCCTGCGACGACCACCCGTTGGCTTCCGAACGCGCGGGCGCCGCGGAAGGGGCGCCTCCGGCTTCCGCATCTTCCTTGAAGCCGGAGCCGTCGAGCACGCCCCGCCCCCGGATAGCGACCCCCTTTGCCCCGACCGAGCGGACGAATCCCTTCACCCAGGCCCCCGGCGCAAGATAGAGCGTCTGGCCGTCCTTCAGGTCGATGCGTCCGGCCTCGTGTTCGCCGGGACCGAAGTAAAGGACGCCGGGCGACCCCGGCGAGGGCGGCCCCTTTTCAGGGGCATAGGCAAACAGGTGGAGCACCTTGGCCAGGTCGTCGTTGAACTCGATCGTGACCGGCAGCGGTGCCGCCATGTGGAACCGAACGGTCCGATGGTCGCTCTCCACGAAAGGCACGATGCCGGAGGATCTCGGCCTCACGTCCGCCCACCTGACGTCGAAGGGGGCCTTTATCTCGATTTCGACCGGCCCCCGCAGCTCGAAAAGCCCAAAGTCTCCCTGGAGAAATCCGTGGAGCACCACGGGCACCCCGCCCACCCGGGCCTCGAAAACAGGGGCCAGCGCCTGCGCCCCCGCGGCGGAGGCCAAGGCTAGGACGACGAGAATCGCACAGGAGGACAGTAGGGGTTTCATTGCGGAAGCCGTATCGACTCTTGGGGGTTTCAAATAAAGCCGTTGTCGAGGCCCCGGGCGACCCGGGACGGGCGCGGCACTCCCATCGTGCGCACAGGCGGGCTGGATGCAACCGGTGATCGCCAGGAAAAAGGGCCGTCGAAAGGAGTTCGCTTCGGGTGCCGAAGCCTCGCCATCGAACACCCGCGACCCACCGCTCAGCCGGACCTTGCGATGCGCCGCATTAAGGACAAGTCTGCGTCTTTCCGATGACACGCCGGCGAGCCATCAAATGGGTTTGTTTCGCCACCGCCGCCGTTGCGCTCGCCGGCCTTCTTTACATGGGCCTGCGAGCCCACAGGCCGCAGCTGCCCGCGCTCGCCCGTTATCCCGGCCTGCCGGGAGCCTTCGACCGCGCGCTCCGGCGCGCTCGGGAGAAGGCCGGTTCGGGCCCAGATATCGGGGCGGCGCGGGACCTTGCACACCTTTACCAGGCGAATCGCCTCTATCCCGAGGCGAGGGCGTGCTTCTTGGCGCTCGCCGCGTCGCCGGACGGCTTGACTGCGCGCGACCATTACTACCTCGCAGCCATCGACCAGGACGAGGGTGACCTGGGGGCAGCCCAGTCGGAGCTTCGGGCCACGCTCCGGGAGGATCCAATCTACATTCCGGCCCGCATGGCCCTGGCCGATGTCCTTCTCAAGTCGGGCCAGCCCGACCAGGCGGAGAGGGAGTACGGGGAGGTCCTGGCGGCCGAGCCCGACCAGGCGCAGGCCTCGTACGGGCTCGCCCGCATCGAGCTCCAGCGAGGCAACGACGAGGGAGCCATCGCGCACCTGAAGAAGCTCGTGGCCCGGCATCCGGAATCGACCTCGGCCGAGGCCCTTCTTGCGCAGATCCTGGACCGCCGGGGAGACGCAGACGGCGCGGGTGCTTTGCGCGCGATGAGCCAGCAGACTCACGAGCCCGTGCCGCCCGATCCGTGGATGAAGGCATTGCTGGCCGACTGCTACGACCGCCAGCAGCTCGCCCTTGCGTTTGAACAATACCGGCTGGCGGGCCAGATGGACGAGGCCCTACCCCTGATGGACAGACTCGAGGAGCTGAGTCCAAAGAGCTGGATCCCCCCGATGCTGCGCGGGTGGTCCAACAAGGAGGCCGGCCACTACCCCGAGGCGGTGCAGCAATACCAGCTCTCGCTCAACTATGGGGGCGACCCGGAGACAATCGTCCCCCTCCTAGTGAACGCCCTCCTCACCGAGAAGAAAGCCGCGGCTGCCGCGGAGCTCCTCGCCGGCTACCGCGCAAGGATGCCGCATTCGGTGCCGATCCTGCTTTCCTACTCGGAAGTCGCCGTCCGCATGGGAAACGAGACGCTCGCGCGCAGCCTCCTGACCGAGGTGCTGACGGCGGAGCCCTACCTGTACATGCCCAACATGAGCCTGGTCCAGATCCTGTGGAACGCCGGTGAGCACGAGGAGGCCGTGACTTGCCTGAAACGGGTGGCCCGGGTGTTCCCCTCCGACATTGATTCCCGGGGGCTCATCGGCCAGTATTACATGGAAAAGTCCGACGCCCTGTCCGCCATTGAGCCGTTGGAGGAGGCGGTCGCCGCCGCCCGGCCGGGGGATCCCAGGCGGGACCGCGTGATGAAGATGCTGAACACCGCCTACCTCGTTGCCGGTAGCGTTGCGGCCGCGAGCGGGGATTTCGCCGGGGCGCTGCGCCTGTCGGAGAAGTCCATCGCTCTTATGCCCGCAGGCATGAGGGGTTACACGCTCAAGGCGAAGGCGTGCCTTCGTCTCCGGGATTACAAGGGCGCGGCGCAGGCCCTTGGGAAAATGGCCTCCCTTCAGCCCGCGGAACCGAACCTTCAACTCTACCTGGGCGACGCCGTCTATCTCGGAGGGGACGCGCAGGGAGCGCGCCGGCACTGGCAGCGGGCCCTCGAGCTTGCCCCGCAGGACGCCTCAGAACTAAGGGACGCCGTCCAGCTGAGAATCTCGGGCCACGTCCCGGCCGACGCCTTCCAATGAGGGAGCGGGCCCTCCAGGGCCCCGGGACGGGCGTATCCTTAAAATACCGGGCTGATTTCAGTTGAGCGCCCGGGCGATTTCACCGAACTCCATGGGCGCTCGATGAAAACTTATCCGGTCATCCGCAACCTCTACGTCCTGCCCTGCTGCCTGCTTATCCTCAACCTTTGCACCGGCGTGATCGGCTACAAGTTCAAGCTCATCGACGACCCCCTTATGCGGACGGCGGCGACGATCGGGATGATTCTGTTCGGGGCCGGCCTCGTGGGCCTTGTCCTCGAGCCCGCGGTCCGCGCCGTGGTCGGCCTCCTCCACCGAAAGAGCCGCGAGGGCGCCGGCACGCTTGGAGAGATTCTGTTCCTCGTCGTCCTCGGCGCGGTCGTATTCTGGCTCTATTATCGCTTCACGATACTCGGCCCGGGATCGCTGCTTCCCGGCGAATGGCGCAACTAGCCCCCGAGGCCCGATCACTTCGGCGCTTGACGGCCCCGCCGACCCAAGCCATTCGCAAGGGGCAAAATGCAGACCCCGGACGCATATTCCTCCCCCTGGCGAATCCTGACGGCCACCCGCGCGGTGCAGCTCGGGCTTCGCATGGGCGTCTTTGTCGCAAAGAGGACATCATAACCGGCGCGCAGGAACACTCTCCCCCAAGAACCTTTTCCAAGCCCTGCCCGCCAACCGGCGAGCAGGGTTTTTTCTTTTATGTCCACCGAGCAACCCACCCTGACTTCAAGTCTTCGCTCCCTACCCCGGGCGGCGTGGGTCCTGTTCTTTGGGACGTTCCTCAACAAGTTCGGGAGCTTCGTCATTCCGTTCCTGACGCTCTACCTCACCCGCGGGGGATATCCGCTCCGCGCTGCGGGGCTGGCCCTTGGGGCCTATGGCACCGGCAACCTGGCCGCCTCCCTTCTCGGCGGCTATCTGGCAGACCGGATTGGGCGGCGCCGCACGATCGTCCTGTCGATGTTTTCGGGCGCCATCGCCATGATGCTCCTCTCGCAGGCACATACGCTTCCCTCCATCCTCGCTCTTGCGGCCCTTGCGGGCCTCACCGGGGAGATGTACCGGCCCGCAAGCAGCGCGCTACTCGCCGACCTTGTTCCCGCCGGCCAGCGGGTGACCGCCTACTCGGCCCTCCGAACGGCATTCAATGCGGGGTGGGCCTTCGGGCCGGCCATCGCCGGTTTTCTCGCCGAACGAGGCTACTTCTGGCTCTTTGCGGGCGATGCGCTGACCAGCGTCCTTTACGGTGTGCTCGCCTTCTTCGCGCTCCCCAAGGGCTCCCGAGCCGGGACCACCCAGGCCAGCTGGGGCGAACTCGTTCGGGCGCTGCGGCGGGACCGGGTCCTGCCCCGGATCCTCGCCTCCGCGTTCACGATTGCCATCGTCTTCTTTCAGGCGAGTTCAACGTTCGGACTGCACATAACCCACATCGGTTTTTCGGCCACGACCTACGGCGCCATCCTGTCGCTTAACGGCGCGATGGTTGTCGTGTTCGAGCTTCCCCTGACCACCCTGACCCGCCGCTTCCCGGCACCCCGCGTCATCTCGCTCGGATTCCTGCTCGCGGGCTTCGGATTTGCGCTTCTCGGACTCGCGACCTCCATCCCCGCCATGGTCGCCTGCATGGCGGTTTTCACCCTTGGGGAGATGCTCTCAATGCCCATGGCCTCGGCCTATGTCGCCGACCTGGCCCCGCCATCCATGCGGGGTCGGTACATGGGTGTTTATGGCATGACGTGGACGCTGGCCCTCGTTGTCGGCCCCGCGTTGGGGATGTCTCTATTGGCGGCGGGGCCGACCGTCCTCTGGCTGGCGTGCGCCGCTCTCGGCGCACTGGCTGCCGCCTTGGCGCTTGGCTCCCCTGCAAAGAGGGCTCCCGCAGGCTGAGGCGAGAAATCCGAATGGAGGATCCGTTACCCATGGGTGGACGTCCCAGCCGCCCTCCCGTCGCGGTGAACCCTTGCGTCTCTCGCCGGGCGCGAATCAGCGCCTCCCCTTAAGGACAATCTTCAGGTCCCTGACACTGAATGCGAATAGCCTGCGTTCGCTCCCGCCGGGGGCAACTCCCGGCCGGTCGCTGGAAAAATGCAGCACCGTGTCGCCGGGAGGGAGCACCATCTCCGCCAGGTGCGCCCGGTTGTCCTCGCCGGGTTTTAGCGCCCCGTTCCACACGGCAACGGAGTCCCGGGTGACGGTGACCGCACGCGGATCCACCGTGGCCATTCCAAAGGTGATGTCCGCGGAGATCTCGAACGGCTGCGGATTGCTGAGGATGATCGAGCTGTCACCCGAGCTCCAACGCCAATAGTCGTCGGTCCGTTTTCCGGGCATCCGCTCCCTCTCGGGCATCCACCAGTTCCGCGGGCCGAATCTGGCCGTCACGCCGAAGTTGTCCTTGGCATTGAACCTCAGCGCCCACGGGCCCTCCACAACATAGCAATCCGAAATTGTGTCCGGCATGCCTGTGCGCAGAAAGTCCGCCGAACCGAAGACGCCGATGTTGCCCATGAAAAGCAGAACGGGCCACCAGCCTCCGCGCGGAACGAGCACGTTGAATGCGAGCGTCATTGGAAGAAGCACGCGCGCGGCCGCGGAGGGATAGTCCGTCCAGACCGCGTCACCCAGGAACATCAGGAGCACGGCGTAACCCGCCCCTAACCGCCACCAGGACTCCTTCCAGCGGACGCGCAATAGAAAGAAGAAAAACTGGGCAAGCAGCCCCAGAAGCACAAGGAGGTCGAACGCGAGCACCGACTGAAACGGGTGAGCCTCCGCGATCAGACCGCTGACTGTCGCAAGCGCCTTGTGGCAAAGCCCGGCGCCAAGGACGGAGAAGTTGTCGATTCCGATGTCGCTGCCGCTTCCGATCCACACCTTCAGGCAAAAGGCCCAGAGGGCTACGGGGGCAAGAACCAGCGCGACCTGGGCCATCCACTTGGCCCAGGCCCGCGCTCGCGCCGACTCGGGAAACCTCAACGCCGGGGCGCTGAGGACGTTCGTATCCTTTCCCAGGCCCGAGATCCCCAAGACCCAAGCCGCAGCAAAGGGTCGTTTGGATTCGATGAGCGCCATCCCGAGGGCGACCAGGAGCAGGCTCGGGCCGTCCAGGAGCGCACCCCTGACGCTGAAAATCAGGCCGAACGAGAACAGCATTGCGGTCCACCGGAAGAAGTTCCCAAAGGACAGCGGAGGGAACCAGCGCATGAGAAGGGCGGCCAGAAGATACCAGCCTGCAATATTCTGGAGCGCGTAGGCGTTCATGACCCGTATCGGGTCTCCGGCTCCGAGGACCCACGCCGTCCATTCGAAGAGAATTCGTCGGGCGCGGTAGGGCAGCTTGTCGACCGCCGCGCCCAGCGCCGGGTCCCCAACGCGCGGGTGCATCGCTATCTGCGCGTACCACTGCCCATCGTAGCCATGGGAGCCCGGGATCTCGAAGTGGTTCACCGCCCTCACTTCCGGCAGGAAGGCGGCGTGATTCAGCCCACCGAATTCGATAAGATACGTAAATCCCTTACCCGGAATGTAATAGTGCGCCACAATCCACGTGAAGAACACAGCGACAACTCCATACGCGAGTCGCCAAAATGCTCGGGAGCAGACGCGCATGCGGGAATTGCATCGAACCCCGGGTGGGGAGCAAACCATTCCTCCGATCACGTGCCTGCGCGTTTGTTGTGCCTTCGAACGAGCCCGCGCACCGGCCCCGGCTCAAACCCTCCCAATCATCGGGGTATGCATGCCCCCGGTCCTTCATGGTGCCCGAGTTACCGTGTGCTTGCGCCGCCGCTCTCCGCCTCAATCGGCCGCGGAGCCGAATCCGGTTTATGCGCGCGTACCGAAGCGGCGAGCATCTGAAGCCGGATCATAAGCCTGCGATTGCAGTCCTCAATGCGCGCCCTGGGCAATTCCCTTGGCGGAATCATATCCACGGCGAAATACGTTCCCCTTTCATCGCCGCTGGTCACCGAACCGGCATAAGTGTAGCCGTCTAACTGTCGGGCGCCGTCCGCAAGCGCATGATAGTCGCAGCGGCCGGCGATGAGACCATAGACGACAAACGGGAATTCCGATTCATCGACCTCCAGTCGAAGCGCCGTAATTCCCAGCTTCCTGCTCAGGTCATTGAACGCGAGTTTGAGATTCGACGGGGAATACCTATCGTCAAGTTTGGCCGGCGCAGGCACCGGATCGCCCAGATAAGCCAGGATGGCCAGGTTGGCCGGGCTGGTCTGCGATGCTCCGGCGCCCGCGGAAACGGCAGAACCTATGTGCTTGGAGTTCCCCGCCGCGGGGTTCGGCAGCTCCGACCAGAATATCTTCCTCAATACCGAGTCTTCGAAGCCCTTCTCGCCAAAATAAACGCCCCCAATCGAACGACCGTCGACATAGAAGGAAACGTGCATCCATCCGTCGTTGTGGAGGGTTTTCTCCAGATGAAACGTCCCGGAACCCTTGGTCGCGCTGATATGTTCTGTATCTTCGACCTCGGTGCTGTCGACGGGGCCGTGCGAGGTGACGAACCATGCCAGATCTGCTCTGCCTGCGGAAGCAAGCGTGTACGAGCCATCCAACGTGTAGCGGCCG
>Ga0181531_10001291_pt1 | contig 15938 bp, 10 predicted proteins | sample PEATcosm2014_Bin_38_FD_119743 | JGI IMG/M metagenome (GOLD analysis project Ga0181531, IMG submission 119743) | Peatland microbial communities from MTU Mesocosm Facility, Houghton, MI, USA - PEATcosm2014_Bin11_10_metaG | ecosystem: Environmental > Terrestrial > Soil > Wetlands > Peat | place... | reverse complement strand
GACGGTGGAGATGCCCATGGTGGAGAGGGCGATGACGAGCGTGGTCTTGCGGCCGATGCGGTCTCCGAAGTGACCGAAGAGCGCGGAGCCTACGGGGCGTGCCAGGAAGGCGATGCCGAAGGTGGCGAGCGAGGCCAGCCGGGCGGATGCGGGATCTGAAGATGGAAAGAAGAGGCTCGGAAAAACGAGGACGGCGGCGGTAGCATAAATGTAGAAGTCGAAGAACTCGATGGTCGTGCCGATCAGGCTGGCGAACAAGACCTGGCGAGGGGTGTTGATAGGCTTACTTGCCGTGTGCATTGACTCCTAAGGGACCCTGCGAAACATACGTCAGTGGTGGGTTGGATTGCAAATCCAAGTTGCAAATCAAGTTCAATGCCGACGCTAAAACATAGAGGCAAGTGGGAACCATTTCTGGCCATGGGGCGTATACGATACCAGAATGGAGCGCATGGACTCGACCGCCGCGAAACCAGGTGACGGGCAGAGCGCGCCAAAGCTGGCGGCATCGCGGGTCGGAGAAAAACTCAGGCGGCACAGCACCATATTCCGGGACCCGGCGCTCGAGGCGCTGGCGGCATTGCGCGCGCACAAACTGCGATCCGCGCTGACGCTGTTGGGCGTCACTTTGTCGGTCTCGGTGCTCATCCTGGTGGTGTCGATTATTACCGGGGCAAACCTTTACATCGAACACCGGGTAGCCAATCTGGGGTCCAATGTATTTCTCGTGCTGCGCTTCCCGATTATCACCAACCAGCAGGACTTCCTGAAAGCGATGCGGCGGAACCGATACGTCACGTACGAAGACTTCGAGGCACTGCATGACGGGATGAAGCTGCCACGCGCGGTAGGGCTGGAGTCGCGAACCAATGGGAGGGTTCGGCTGGGGACGGAGGCGCTGGACGACATTAACATCCGGGGAGTAACAGCCAACATTGCGGATATGGATGTGGAGGAAGTGGCCACGGGGCGCTATATCACGGATGCGGACAATGAAAGCCGGGCGGATGTCGCGTTTATCGGGCAACAAGTAGCCGGAAAGCTGCTGCCCACGGTCGATCCCATCGGGAAGATGATTTATGTCGACGGCAGTGGTTTTATGGTTGTGGGCGTAGCTAAGCCGCTAGGGACCGTGTTCGGGCAATCGCAGGACAACTTTGTGTACATTCCAATACGTACTTTTCTGAAGCGGTATGGCGAACATGGGCAGGGACGAGACCTTTCCATCAATATTCAGGCCCGTGGCCCCGAGTGGATGCAGCAGACCAAAGACGAAGCGCGCACGATGATGCGGGGGCGACGCCATCTTGATCCCGGGGCCGACGACAATTTCGGCATCCTCGCGTCGGACACGATTATGAGCTTATGGAAGAACCTCACGGGCGCGGTCGCCGCGACCATGGTAGGAGTGGTTTCGGTTTTCCTGGTGATTGGCGGCGTGGTGATCATGAACGTAATGCTGGCCAGCGTGACGGAACGGACGCGCGAGATTGGGGTACGAAAATCGCTGGGAGCCCGGAGGCAGGACATTCTGATGCAGTTTCTGGTGGAATCGGCGGTGATGGCGGCGGTGGGAGGCGCAATCGGGATTGCCATTGCGTACCTGCTTTCCACGCTGGTGAGAGTGCTGACGCCCGTGCCATCGCAAGTGCCAATCGGGGCGGTGATCCTGTCGCTGGCAGTATCGACGGTGGTGGGGCTTTTTTTTGGGTTATATCCCGCGCACCGGGCTTCGAAACTTGATCCGATCGAGGCTTTGCGGGTTGAGGCGTAGCTGTTGAAGTTGGAGAGACGGTTCACCGTGCAGATTGAAGTCAGCGAAAACACGCGGATGGCGTTCGATTCTCTTCGCCAGCACAAGACCCGTTCGCTATTGACGGTACTAGGCGTGGTGATCGGCATCATGGCCATCGTGGCGGTGGCATCCATCATGGTGGGTCTGGACCGGGACATTCGCGGCTTTCTTGATCAGTATGGAACCGATACGCTTTTTGTTTTTCGGTGGGACTTTGGATTTCGAGGGAAGCTGACCGCCGAAGAACGCAACCGCAAGCCGCTGACTTACGAAGACACGATGGCGATTCAGGAGGAATGCCCCGACGTGAAAGATGTGACGGTGGAGATCTCTCCGCGAGTGGAACCGGGCAAGCCCTTTACGGCGGTGCCGGCACGATACAAGCGGAACGAGGTCTACGGACTGCAATTTACGGGAACGATTCCGTCTTACGAATGGGTCTACAACGCGAACCCGGAGAAAGGCCGGTTCTTTTCGGAAGCGGAAAACCTGCACCACATGGATGTGGCGGTGATTGGCCACGACCTGGCGGAGGGACTGTTTCACGGTGAAGATCCGCTCGGCAAGTCGATCGAGGTGGGCGGTGCTTATTACCAGGTAGTCGGCGTGCTGGAGAAACGCAAGGGACAGTTTTTCAAAGATGAAACGGCGGACAAAGTGGTGGTCGTGCCGTATGGGGCGTACCGGAAACATAATCCGCAGGACGACGAACACTTCATCGGGGCGCAGGCGAAGCCAGGCAGAAAGTCGCAGGCGGAGGACGAAATCGTCGGCTTGCTGCGGAGGCGGCGGCATGTGGCGACCGCCAAGGAAAACGATTTTGCAATTTCCAGTTCGGAAGAAATGGCGCGGCAGTTCCGGCAGATCACGGGAGCCATCGCGATAGCTGTGGTGGTCATCAGTTCGATCGGGTTGCTGATTGGCGGAGTAGGCGTAATGAACATCATGCTGATGTCGGTGACGGAACGGACCCGCGAGATCGGAGTGCGGAAGGCAATTGGCGCTAAACGGCGAGATATCGTTCGCCAGTTTCTCACGGAAGTTATCGCCCTTACGGGCACCGGGGGGATTATCGGCGTCGGGCTTGGTATGGGGATCAGCTTTCTGATCAACAAATTGCTGCCGAGTTTGCCATCAGCGGTGCCGCTCTGGTCGGTTATTGCCGCGGTTACGGCGTCGATGAGCGTCGGACTGTTTTTCGGGATTTATCCTGCGATCAAGGCATCGCGGCTCAATCCGGTGGAAGCTTTGCGCTACGAGTGAGCGCTAGCGTGGAGCGGACGGAAGCCAGCCTAACCGGCCGCCAAGATGACGGCTCGTCCTTTCATCTGGCCGTAACAATTCTCCGGTATATTCGGCGTTTCCTTTGGGCCGGGGTCGGCCTTAGGGCTCAAAAATATTTCACCGGGGGAAGGTCTTTATGGCGAGCGCTACATCTGTTCTGGACGCAAAAATCAGGCGGAGTCCGGGAAAGATCGGCATGATCGGCTTCGGCATCGTGGTTTTGATCGGCGTCAGCTACGCCGCCTACCACCTTCTGTCTGATCTCTCGACGGTGCACTCCGGCTCCGTGATGCCGTACGTGCTTCTGGGGATCGCGCTGCTGGTGGCACTGGGCTTTGAGTTCGTAAACGGCTTCCACGACACGGCGAATGCAGTGGCTACTGTCATCTACACGCATTCGATGGAGCCGCATGTAGCGGTGGTGTGGTCGGGCTTCTGGAATTTTTTGGGCGTGCTGACCTCAAGTGGATTGGTGGCGTTCGGCATCGTTTCCCTCCTGCCGGTCGAACTGATCCTGCAGGTCGGCAGCAAGGCCGGTTTCGCGATGGTGTTCGCGCTGCTGGTGGCGGCGATCATCTGGAATCTGGGCACCTGGTATTTCGGGCTGCCGGCGTCAAGTTCGCACACGATGATTGGCTCGATCATCGGAGTGGGAATTGCAAACCAGTTAATGTCCGCGCGCTCCGGGACCAGCGGAGTCGATTGGGCGCAGGCAACCAACATCGGGAAGTCGCTCCTGCTCTCACCGATCGTCGGCTTCGTGGTGGCCGGACTGCTGTTGTGGCTGATGAAGGCAGTGATCAAGAACAAGGCTCTCTACGAAGCGCCGGTGGGAACCGAACCGCCGCCCTTCTGGATTCGTTCGCTGCTGGTGCTGACCTGCACTGGGGTGAGCTTCGCGCATGGCTCAAATGACGGGCAAAAAGGTATGGGACTGATCATGCTGATTCTGGTCGGGACCGTTCCTACTGCCTATGCTTTGAACCACGCCGTTACGCACAAACAGTCGGACGACTTCATCGCGGTCTCGCAGCAGGCCGCGGGCGTGCTTTCGAAATATGTGAGCGCCGATGCAGTCGTCGGTGATGATCGCGAAGAACTGACGGACTACATCCGCACCAAGGAATTCACTCCGAATACGATGCTTGCCCTGCGGCAACTGGTCAGCGATATCGGCAACGAAACGGTGCTCTTCGGTGAACTTGCCAGGGTGCCGAATGACCGGGTGCGCAACTTCCGCAATGACATGTACGTGGCCAGTGAAACGATCCGCTTGATGAAGAAAAACAAACCGGCGGCTCTCAACGCCGCCGATTGGGAAGTGCTCGACAACTACAAGAAGCATGTGGACGGGGCTACTCGGTTTATTCCGGGATGGGTGAAAGTTGCGGTTGCCCTGGCGCTGGGACTGGGCACGATGGTTGGTTGGAAGCGCATCGTGGTCACGGTCGGGGAGAAAATCGGGAAGGACCATCTTACCTACGGGCAGGGGGCGGCGGCCGAGATCACTGCCATGTTTACGATCGGACTGGCGGACTGGTACGGACTGCCGGTGAGCACGACGCACGTGCTCTCTTCCGGAGTCGCCGGGACCATGGCGGCGAATCATTCCGGGTTGCAGTGGGGTACGGTGCGCAACCTCGCGATGGCCTGGGTTTTGACTTTGCCGGCTTCGATGATGCTGGCTGGCTTTTTGTTCTGGACATTCCGCAAGGTGTTCTAAGTGCGCGCCGACTGACTGCGGCGCTCCGCGCTGCCGGGCCGGTATTTTGACAGTCGATTTGCAAGCAGCCATTGGCCCAGCCCGGACGGAAGCTGCGGGCTAAGCCTCCTGCTACAATTTCTGTTTGCGATCCTCCCGAGTCGCGGCTAGCCGCGTCTCTACCTTGAGGTGTCCTGATGCCTGAAACTCTCCAGCTTGCGAATCCTACTCCGCTGACCTCGCTGACTGAGGACGAAATTCTTTTTCGCGATAATGTGCGGCAGTTTGCGGAGGACAAAATTCGTCCGCTGGCGCATGAGATGGACGAGAAGGCCATGTTCGACCACGGGCTGCTCGACCAGTTCTTTCAGCTGGGGTTGATGGGGATCGAGATTCCAGAGCAGTATGGCGGGGCGGGCGGGAAGTTTTTTGAAGCCATCCTGGCGGTGGAAGAATTTTCGCGGGCAGACGCTTCGGCGGGCGTGATTGTCGACGTGCAGAACACGCTGGTTGCGAACGCGATCCTGCGCTGGGCCACCGAGGATCAGAAGAAACGCTACCTTCCGAAAATGGCCTCCGATACCGTGGGAGCGTACGCGCTCAGCGAGGCGGGATCGGGTTCGGATGCGTTTGCCTTGCAGACCAAGGCCGAACTTAAGGGCAGCGATTTCGTGCTGAACGGGCGCAAACTCTGGATCACGAATGGCAAGGAAGCCGGGCTGTTTATTCTTTTCGCTACGATTGATGCCGCGAAGGGATACAAGGGCATTACGGCGTTTCTGGTCGAAAAAGATTTCCCCGGATTTACGGTGGGCAAGAAGGAAGACAAGCTGGGGATTCGCGCGTCTTCTACTTGCGAACTGATTCTGGAGGACTGCCGCGTGCCCAGGGAAAACGTGCTGGGCGAGGTGGGCAAGGGATACAAGATCGCGATTGAAACACTGAATGAAGGGCGGATCGGGATCGGCGCGCAGATGCTGGGAGTGGCGCGCGGAGCCTGGGAATACGCCGCCAAATACGCCCAGGAGCGCAAGCAGTTCGGGAAGCCGATTTCGGAATTTCAGGGGATCCAGTTTCAGATTGCGCAGATGGCGACCGAAATCGAAGCGGCGCGGCTGATGGTCTACAACGCGGCGCGCATGAAAGATGGGGGCGTCGATTTCGTAAAAGAAGCCGCCATGACGAAGCTGTTTACATCGCAGGTCGCGGAGAGGGTGACGTCGCTGGCGATCGAAGTTTATGGCGGATACGGGTTCACGAAGGACTATCCCGTGGAAAAGTACTGGCGCGATGCGAAGATTGGAAAGATCTACGAAGGCACGTCGAATATGCAACTGGCTACGATTGCGAAGCTGGTGATGAGGTAGGAAAGCAAGTCAGAAGTTCGAAATCAGATTGCAGAAGTGGGATCTTTCAGTTCAGCAGATTCCCGCTATGTTCATTCCAACGCCATGTCATTCTCGTGTCTTCGCTAACCCTCGATCGGCGGCGGGGTTGCCGCGTGTCACCTTGAACGGTGATCGCCATCACCACCTTAGTGTGATGGGTGAAATCCCCGCCGGACCCGATTGCTGTGCGCGATTTGGCCCAAACCGAAGCTGAAACGCCTCCTCCACGAATCCGTTAAGCCACTGATTATAAATGTTTTACTTGCTTTCCCTCGCTTGGCCGGGTACGTGCATTTCCTCCCCGTATTGGGGGAGAAATATGGCTGCGAGTTCCAGCATTCATAGCGGTACGAAGGCCGGCAAGTCATTGCCCCGGAGAGTGTGGCAGACTGCGGCCTCGATCAAGACGGGAGTTGTTCTCCTGATTCTGGTGGTAATTCTGGCGGCCGCGGGGACGATTATCCTGCAGCGTCCGATGACCGAAGCGGACGACATGCAGCGCGCCTATTCTCCGCAGGCATTGCGCATCCTGGATGCGACGAGCATGACCGACGTGTTTCATGCATGGTGGTTTCTGGGGCTGATGGCACTGGTGAGCTTGTGCATTATTGCGGCTTCCATTGACCGCTTTCCTAACGCGTGGCGTTATTACTCGCGTCCCTACAAGTATCCCGATGCAAGTTTCCGCAAGGCGCTGCATCCGCAGAAATCGATTCCGATCGCCGATGAAGAGACTGGGCTGGTTGCGGCCGAGCGCGCGATTGACTCTTTGGGGCTGAAGCCGGAGCGGGTGGTGCGGGAGGATCACTTTGGCATTTTCTCGGAGCGGCACCGCATCTCCGAGATGGCTGTGTATATCGTGCATGCGAGCCTGCTGCTGATTTTCTTTGGCTGGATAATCGACGGCGTCTACGGCTGGCGCGGATCGATCAATCTGAATGAAGGCCAGACGTCGAACGAGATTGTTTTGCGCGACGGCAAGATTCGTACCCTCCCCTTTGCAATTCGCTGTGATGCCGCCGGGCAGGAAAACTACAAGGACGGAACTCCGAAGAAGTGGTGGTCGAAGCTGGCGGTGGTGGAAGGCGGACGGGATGTAAAGACTAAAGAGATCGTGGTGAACGATCCGCTCCTGTATAGCGGCGTGCGGTTTTATCAGGCGAGCTACGGAGGCACGGGAAAGGCCAAGAAACTGGTGATCACGGCGACTCCCAACGCGAGTATTCAACCGGCGGGTGCGGGCGCGGCGGGCATAGGATTGCCGACGCCGGCGCCAAAGGAAATTTCGCTGGCAGTTGGAGAGACGGCGGACCTGGACGCGAATACGAGCGTGCGCTTTGCGGAATTTTTCTCTGACTACGCGGTGCGCGATGGACAGGTTTACAAGCGCTCGAATGAAGTGGGCGATCCGGCAGCGCATCTGATCGTAAGCACGAAAGGCACGTCCAAGGCGGGCGCTGCGAGCTTCGATGTGTGGTTTCCCTCAATTCCAGAGGTCGCTGACAACGCGAAGGCTCCCTATCTTCTGGAACCGAAAGATTTGACGATGGGACATTACACCGGGCTGGAAGTCTCGCATGAGCCGGGGCAATGGGGAGTGTGGACGGGCGTGGTGCTGATGGGCGTCGGACTGGCATTCGTTTTCTACGTGGTGCACATGCGGTTCTGGGCAGTACCTGTGCGCGACGACAAGACGGGACAGACCGTGCTGTGGGTAGGTGGGAGCACCAACCGCAACCGGGACGCGTTTGAACAGCGTTTTGCGGAACTGGTTGAGGCTGTGGAGAAAGAAGTAAGAACAATTTCCCTGCACGCTCCGAGCGAGCGCACGGTGACGACGGCTGCAAGCTGACCGGTCGGCAATGGAGGATCGAGCAATGACCCAAGTGAAGACAGAGCAGCAGCAACCGGCCGCGACAGGCGCGACCCTGATCGTGTTTGTCGGACTGGCCATCGCGTTCCTGCTGTTCATGGCGTTTCTGAACGTGGTGAAAAGCGGCAACCTGCTGAGCGAGACGAACCTGCTGTTCGCGGCGCTGATTTTCTACGCGGGCGCGGGGGCGCTCTACCTGGGGTTCGGCGTGACCGGCACGGAATCGTATGTAAAGTTCGCATCGCTCGCGACGTGGGCGGGGCTGATCGCGAACTCCGGTGCCATCGCGCATCGCTGGTATGAAGCGGGGCATCCGCCGTTTGCCAGCGTCTACGAAATGTTGTTGAGCTTCGTGTGGACCCTGGCGGTGCTCACGCTGATTGCGGAGAAGAAATATCACGTAAAGGTCATCGGCACGGTCACCATGCCGGTCGCGATCGTGGGCGTGGTGCTGATGCAATTGCTGCGGACCGAGGTCCATCCGCTGGTTCCGGCGCTGCAATCCACCTGGCTGCACGTACACGTCACGCTGGCCATGCTTGCCTACGCGGCATGCGCGCTGAGCTTTGCCCTGGCGATGATGTTCCTGATCCAGGACAACATGAAGACCGAGACCTTTCTGGCGGTCACGAGCGCGAGCAGCGTGGCGATCTATGCCAGCATCGTGCTGACCCGCTTCGAAAAATGGGGAGGCCTGAGCCTGGTGGGGTGGGATGCGGAGCACAAGCAGGAAGTTTTTATATCGCGGGGAGTGCGGCTGTTCGTGGTGATTCCGGATCTGGGCTGGCTGATGCTGCTGGCATTGATGGTGGTGGCGGCGCCGCTGATTCTTTACGGGCTGGCGCGCTGGAAAAAAGACGGCAGCTATCTGGCTGTCGCAAACCGGGCCGTGTTCGTCAGCATTCTGCTGCAGATCATGACGCTGGTGATGTTCCTGCTGCGGGCGCGCGATGGAAGTTATCCTTCGCTGGACGCGGATGGTTTGTTTGCCACCAGCCTGGCGGCCAGCCCGTTTATTCTCTCCGCGCTGGTGGGAGGGATATTCATCTCACTGCTTTACCTGCTGCTGTTGTGGCGGCGTCCGGATCTGGAGCGATTGCTGCCGGACGCAACTTCGCTCGACCGGATCACATATAAGACCATCTGCCTGGCGTTTCCGCTGCTTACTTTGATGATTGCTGCGGGCGCGTATTGGGCGAACCAGACGTGGGGGTCGTACTGGAACTGGGATCCGAAAGAGACCTGGGCGGCCATCACGTGGCTGGTGTATGCGGGTTACTTGCACATGCGCATCACGCGGGGCTGGAGAGGCCGGCGGGCGGCGTATTTCGCGATCCTGGGATTCGGGGTGGTGATGTTCACTTTCTTCGGCGTTACGTATTTGCTGCCTGGCTTGCACGCTTATGCGTGAGCTTGACATCAGACAGAGCAAGAGTTGCATCGGATATTCGCACGAAACGAGAGATGCGGCCTCCGAACAAGTCGTGACCGCACAACAGGTTTTCGCTTCCGACGAGCCTGAGGAGAAAATACGATGCCTGCCATGCGGGTGAACTGGCAACTGAAGGCGATCTGGCCGGTAGCGGTGGTGCTGCTGAGCGGCATGTTGCTGTTTCTGCTGGCGACGCTTTCGTTGCAGGACACGGAACGGCACCGGCTGTTGCTGATCGCGGGTTCCGGGGCGGTTGCGATCTGCGGCGTCGTGATTGTTGTGCTCGTCACCACCATCCAGCGTCCGATGATTGAACTGCAGGAGCGGATGGAGCGGGTGGGACAAGGCGATATGACTGCGTCCGTCAGCTTCGCGAAAAGGAATGACGAGATCGGCGACCTGGGACGAAATTTCAATCTCATGGTGCAGCAGTTGCGCGAGAGCCGGGAGGAGATCGAACATCTGCATCGTACCCAGATGTCACGCGCCGAGCACTTTGCCACGCTGGGCGAACTGGCCACCGGGTTGGCGCATGAGATCCGCAATCCGCTGGCCGGCATTGCGGGCGTGATCGAGATTGTGGGGCGGGATTTGCCGGCGTCGAGTCCGGCAAAAGCGGTAGTAAAAGATGTGCGGGAAGAGATCGCGCAGATCAACCGCATTCTGACGGACCTGCTGGGGACGGCGCGTCCACGCGCCTCCGAAATGCGCGCGAGCGACCTGAATACCACGGTCGAACATGCGGTGATGCTGGCGCGCCAGCAGGTGCTGTCGAAGCCGATCAAGATCGAGTTCACGCCTTCGGCGGAACTTCTGGAAGTGGATCACGACAGCGACCAGATGCACCAGGTATTGCTGAACCTCCTGCTGAATTCGGTGCAGGCGATCGAGGGCTCGGGAATGGTCAGGGTCGCGGTGTTTGCGCAGGGGGAAGAAAACGGGGAGGATGCCGTGATTACCGTGTCGGACACTGGGCGAGGCATTCCACACGAGCATCTGTTGAATATTTTCCGGCCGTTTTTCACGACCAAGGGAAACGGGACCGGACTGGGACTGTCACTGGCGCGGCGCATTGTTGAAGAGCACCATGGGCGCATCGAGGTCGCGAGCAGTTCAGCCAAAGGAACGACCTTCTCGGTGACGCTACCGTTGCGGCAGGCTTCGGCACAATCGGTGGAAGTGGGTTCGTAGGACGACCGTCGTTGAGTTAATCGTGTCGGTTTGCCGGTTGTCATTGCAGGTTGTCAATCAACCCGCTTTTCACGTACTCTGCCCGGCATGGGCAAACGAATTTTCGCTTCGTTACTGTGCGCTTGTTTCCTTCCGCTTTGTATCCCATCATCACTGACGGCACAAGACAGTCCCGCCGGATTTTCGCTGGCGCAGGTCATGAGTTCGCCTTTTCCTACGAACCTTGTCGCCGCTGACCATGCGGGGAGAATTGCATGGGTGTTCGACGCCCGCGGTGAGCGCAACATCTGGATCGCGGACGCGCCGGGATTCAAGGCGCGGCAGATTACTCACTACACCGGCGACGACGGAATGCCGATCGCCGCTTTGAAATTGACTCCCGATGGGCGGACCGCCGTGTATGTGCGGGGAAGCGAGACTAACCAGGCCGGGGAGGTCGCCGATCCGACGAGCAATGTCGAAAAGCCGCTGCAACAGGTCTGGGCCGTGGATGTCGATAAGGGCGTGCCGCGCCTGCTGGGCGAAATGGGCTGTAACGAAGAGGGATGCGAGGAGGTCGAGATTTCTCCCAACGGGGAGTTTGCGGTATGGGCGGCCAAGAAGCAGATCTGGATTGCTCCGGTTTCGGGCAAGGCCGTAGCGGGTAAGAATGGTTCGGGGAAGGACGCGGCCGAAAAGAGCGCTTCAGGCAAGGACGCTGCTGGCAATGCCAAGGGTCCGGCCAAGGCGCTCACTTATGTGCGGGGCGACAACGCGCAGCCCAAGTGGTCTCCCGATGGGAAGAAGATCGCGTTTGTGAGCAATCGCGGCGACCACAGCTTCGTCGTTATCTATGAATTTGGAAGCAAGACGCTGCGCTATCTTTTGCCGAGCGCGGACCGCGACCGCTATCCGCGATGGTCTCCCGATGGCAGCCAGATCGCGTTCGTGCGGCTGGTGGGACGGGCGATGAAGCAGCCGATGATTCCGCAATCGCCCATGCCCTGGTCGATCTGGATTTATGACGTAGGGAAGAACGAGGGGCGCGAGGTGTGGAAGAGCGGTGGTGGTCTGGACGATTCGCTGCCCGAACTGACGGAGGACGCGTCGTTCCAGTTTGCAGCTAAGAGTCGGATTGTGTTTTCTTCCGAACAGGACGGGTGGAATCATCTTTATACGGTTACGACTGCGGGTGGCCCGGCGACGCTGCTTACGCCGGGACAATTCGAGACGGAGGATGTCGCGCTCAGCACCGACAAGGCTTCCGTTATTTATTCCTCGAACCAGGCGGGCGAGGATAAGAACGATGTAGACCGCCGGCATCTCTGGAAAGTTGGAGTCGAGGGCGGCACACCGCAGGCGCTTACGCGCGGGGCAAGCATGGAGTGGACTCCGCTGGAAGTTGCGGGGAAGGTGGTGTGTCTCGGTTCGACGGCTACTACTCCGGCCATGCCGTATGTCGTCGCGGCGCAGGGGCGCGAAGTGATCGCAAAGAGCGCGCTACCGGCGGACTTTCCGTCGGCGCAACTGGTCACTCCGAAACGGGTCATCTTCAAGGCCGAAGATGGCTGGGAGATCCACGGCCAGTTGTTTGAGCCTGCATCGGTCGTGGGCACACGGCGTCCGGCGCTCATCTTCATTCACGGCGGATCGATCCGGCAGATGATGCTGGGTTTTCATTATATGGACTACTACCACAACGCCTATGCGATGAATCAGTATCTGGCGAGTCGCGGCTATGTGGTGCTGTCCGTGAATTATCGAACGGGAATCATGTATGGCCGGCATTTCCGTGAACGGGCCGATGGAGGACCCCGCGGAGGCGCGGAATATAAGGACATCGTGGCGGCCGGTCGCTACCTGCAAAGCTTGCCGGATGTGGATCCGAAGAAGATCGGGCTGTGGGGCGGATCTTATGGCGGATATCTCACCGCGATGGGACTGGCGCACGACTCGGATCTCTTCGCGGCGGGCGTGGATCTGCATGGCGTGCATGACTGGTCGGCGTTCGTGGAAGATTATCCGAGAGATGCGCCGGATCGTGAGGCTGCGCTGAAACTTGCATTTCAATCGTCGCCCGATGCGGCAATTTCCACCTGGCGGTCGCCAGTGTTGCTCATCCATGGCGACGACGATCGCAACGTCGAGTTCTCGCAAACCGTCGACTTGCTGCAGCGGCTGCGAGCTCAGAAAGTTCACGTCGAGGAGCTGATCTTCCCCGATGAGATTCATGGTTTCCTCATGTGGAAGAGCTGGATGGAAGCGTATGGGGCAACGGAAAGATTCTTTGGGGAACAACTGGGAAAATAAGGCGCGAGTTGCATTTGGGATCAGTCCTCAGCGTGGGTATGAAACACGAGGAAACACGAGGCGATCGCTGAGCAGGAAGTTTGCCAGGGAGCAGACGGTTATAGCCAGCAGGTTGGCGATTGCGTAATTCCAATGCATCTGGCCCACGAGCGCTGCCATCGCAAGGAGATTGCCGGCGAGCGACACGGCGCCGTTGGTCAGGTTGAACCTGATGAATCTCAGCAGCGATTGCAGGGGATGCGCTGATGGACGGTCTTGCCACGTGAAATGCTCATGCCAGAGGAAGTTGTGAATCACGGCTGTTTCCACGGCCAAGGCGGTGGCTAATCGATAGTCCAGGTTCAGAACGGAGCGGAGGATGGCTAGCGCCGTCAGTTGCACGACCATGCCGAATCCGCCTACGAGGTTGAACTTCAGCCAGCGAGTTCGATCTGAGCCGCGGATCCCGGGCGTTTTGTCGCGGGACCGAGGGCGAGACGCACTCGGGACCGCCGGGCGGCCGACGGCGATAGGCGTGTGGGCCCCGCTATGGTTCACAGGATTCTTTCCGCTTTGTACAGGCGGATCGTGTTCTGCAGGGTGCAGACGACGAGCATTACAAGCATGATTGCCAGCCCGATCGCGCCGCCGATATCGAGCAGGCGGTAGCGGTCGTGGATTACGGATGGCCAGCGAAATACGAACAAGGTGCCGGTGGCTAACAGAATCCGCAACTCGGTGGGCCCCATGCGCCAGAATGAAAGATGAAATTCTCCGAGCGTGTAGGTCGCCAGATAGGACTGGATGGAGAGCAACAGGAACGCGACCAGCAGGGCGACCGCGATGACTGGATGCATGTATCTGGAAAGCGCGAGGCCGCCCATCGTAGCGGTGGCGCCGATGGAATCGAGAATGTGGTCGACGTAGAATCCATAGCGAGGCCGCTGCCGCTGGCGCACGCGCGCCAGAGTGCCGTCGAGGCTGTCGCCGAACCAGTTGACGGCCAGACCGACAATCGCCGCCAGCAGCATGCGGTGGTCCCAGCCAGCAAGGGCATAACAAATGCCGGTTGCGATCTGGGCCACAAAGCCGAGGGCGGTCAAGTGATCGGAATTGATCCATGCCGGGATGCGCTCGGCCATCCAGACGAGAGCCCGCTTTTCCATCGCCGCGAGAAAACTTCCGTGGATTCGAGTCGCCTGTCGAAAGTTGGCGCGCCGGGCCTCAGCTAGGGTTGAAAGGTCGACCTGTTCCGCAAATTCCGATAATGAAGCTGCCATAATTCCTCCGTTTGCTGGCGGGACTATGCGGCAAAGGGTGCGGCATGACAATGCACAGAAGGTAAAAGCCACATCAACGCCCAAGTCGTGATCAGTCAGACGTTTTGACGGGAGGATCGTCTGAGAGTCGAGGCGTTTGCGTCTTGCTGCGGATATACTTCTTTCCGCGACGGCAGGCGATGCGATTTGGACGCACCGAAATAAAATTCAAGGAGTGAGAGATGGCGGGGAAAAATTCCACGCGGGTTGCGATGGCACTCGTACTTTTTTCGGCATTCGTTATGGTGCCGTCGACCCAGGCTCAGACTCAGACCACCGCTTCCCATGGCACGGCGAATCCTCCCAAGCTTCTGCCGGGGTTGGACAAGAGCCTGATGGATACTTCTGCCGACCCTTGCGTGGATTTTTTCCAATACGCCTGCGGAAACTTCACGAAGCTTTATCCCATTCCCATCGATCGCTCAAGGTACGGCACGGGTTCGATGGTCGCCGACTACACCGAGGCCGTCCTGCATAAAATGCTCGACAGCGCAGCCGCAGCGACGACCAAGCGCACCGCGAATGAACAGAAAATCGGAGACTATTACGCTTCCTGCATGGCCGAGGATGTTATCGACCGTGACGGGCTTAAACCCCTTGAGCCAGAGCTTTCGCGCATCGCTCATTTGCGGAGCAAGGACGAACTGCCCGAATTGCTCGCGCATTATCAATTAATCAATGTGTCCGCGTTTTTCAATTTCGGAGAGCAGCAGGATTTCAAAGACGCGCGCAAGCAGATTGCGGCTCTCGACCAAGGAGGGTTGGGGCTTCCTGAACGCGATTTCTACTTCCGCACCGGAGATGTGGCGGAGAAGACGCGGGCGCAATATGTGCAACACATTGCCAACATGCTCAAGCTGATGGGTGAGTCCGAACCGAAAGCGGCGGCGCATGCGCAGGCGATCATGCAACTGGAAACAGCTCTGGCCAAGGTTTCCATGGATATTACTTCGCGGCGCGATCCCAATAAGGTTTATCACCTCATGCCAGTATCGGAGCTGGCGGCCCTGGCTCCGGGATTTGCATGGGATCGTTTTTTGAAGGGATTCGATGGTCTGGCTGTTTCGGAGTTGAATGTTGCCAACCCGGATTTTTTCAAGGGCATGAATGCCCTGCTTGACTCAACCGACCTGGACACGGTGAAAACATATTTGCGCTGGCAGCTGATCCACTCGACCGATAGCCTCGTTCTGCCCAAGCCGTTTGCGGACGAGGAATTCGATTTTTACCGGCGCAAGCTGGCCGGGCAGCCGGAGCAGCGGGTACGCTGGAAACGGTGTGTGGCTGCGACCGATAGCGCATTAGGCGAGGCGCTCGGGCAGGTTTATGTCGCGCAGGAGTTCCCTCCGTCGAGCAAACAGGCGACGGTCCAGATGGTGCATGACATCGAAGCCGCCATGAATCAGGATCTGGACACGCTGGACTGGATGAGCGCGGCCACCAAGGTAAAAGCCAAGGAAAAGTTGCGTGCGATCGCCGACAAGATCGGCTATCCCGACCATTGGCGCGATTACTCGAAGCTCAGCGTGGTGCGGGGCGATGCCTTCGGCAACTCGATCCGGGCGGTGGAGTTCGAGAACCGGCGCGAATTGGCTAAGATCGGGCAGCCCGTGGATCGCGGCGAGTGGGGGATCACGCCGGCTACGGTCGACGCTTATTACAGCCCAACGATGAATGACATCAATT
>Ga0181531_10001290_pt1 | contig 15941 bp, 14 predicted proteins | sample PEATcosm2014_Bin_38_FD_119743 | JGI IMG/M metagenome (GOLD analysis project Ga0181531, IMG submission 119743) | Peatland microbial communities from MTU Mesocosm Facility, Houghton, MI, USA - PEATcosm2014_Bin11_10_metaG | ecosystem: Environmental > Terrestrial > Soil > Wetlands > Peat | place... | reverse complement strand
TGTCCGTTTTCGTACCACCAATGACGCGCCTCGCCCGGCTGGAGCGACCGCGTCAGAAATCCCTGCGCGGTGTCTTTTGTCAGCCCCGGCGTTACCGCATGAATCGCCATCACATGGTCGGAGGAATCAGCCAGCACAAGAAGATCGCTGCCCGCGAGATGCCAGGTGTCCTGCGAAGCGTCCTGAATTGTGGCTGCGTCGCGCGTCGTCATCAGAGCCCGCACATTGGGCAGATCGGCCAGTAATTCCGCCGACCGCGCGAGCGTGATCTGGCGCTGCCGCTGGAAATTGTCAAAAGTCTGAACCGAGCTATCCAGGTCGGAAAGAATCTGCTGGCGCACGCGTTGCTCCACGCTGTGACGGACCACTAGCAACGCCGCTCCCGTCAGTCCCGCGGAGACGAGAAGCACAGTCAGCAAGAACTTCGTTTGTAGGCGCAGTGATCCCATCCCAAAAAAGTCGCAGAGTTACGGCACAAACTTATAGCCCGAGCTATGGACGGTGCGGAAGTGCACAGGATTCGCCGGATCCTTCTCCAACTTCTGCCGCAGTTTGAGAATGTGGTTATCAACGGTTCGCGTCGAAGGATAGTTCTGGTATCCCCACACTTCGTTCAAAAGCTCTTCTCGTGAAATTACTCGCTCCGGATTCTGCGCCATGAACTTGAGCACTTTGAACTCCTGCGCGGTAAGCGCGACATCCTGCCCGGCCCGAGTCAATTCCATCTTGGTGAAGTCCACCTTCACGTCGGCAAACGAAAACGTCTTACTGACTGCGGGAGTACGTCCCGAACGTCGAATGGCAGAAAGCACCCGCGCCAACAATTCTCTTGGACTAAAGGGTTTGGTTACATAATCGTCCGCGCCCAACTCAAGCAGCAACACCTTGTCGGACACATCCGACTTAGCGCTGAGAATTAAAACCGGCAACCCAGGCGCTGCCTGCTTTATTTCACGGCACACATCCGGCCCAGGAAGCCCGGGCAGTCGCAGATCGAGCACAATCGCCGATGGCGGAGCAGCGCGAAACATTTCGACGCCTTTGAGGCCATTGTCCGCCATTTCGACGACGAAGCCCTCGGTCTCAAAGAGCCGTTTGAGAGCCTTTTGCAGTCCGGGATCGTCCTCGATGATAAGTATGCGTTGCATGTGCGGTCGTGCGCTTAGACAATTGGTTGTTGCCACCAGTGTATGCATAAGGCGGGCACCCTTCGCAGCCCGATTGACTGTCAGGCTACAGCAAAAATCGGCAGTTTAGCGGGATTTCCTTGAAAAGTGACAAGTTGGAGACAATCTTTTGACAAAGCCGTTACCGCTCATTGGCTGACCTGACAGGCCAGCAGAGCCGCCTCTTTACTTCCCCGAAAACAGGTTGCGGAAAAACCGGTACGGCTTAAGGATGAAAAACTCTAACAGGAGAAAAGGCAGCCGCTTCACATCCGCGCCCAGCGATACTCCTTCGCCAGCGACCAGCATCGTCCCCTGGCGCATCGCATACCAATTAAACAGCCCGGAAAGCGCGCTGACGATCACCGAGATAATGTCTGCGACTTTCAGGTGCGGCGTACCCCGCAGATAATGCATCCCATACTCCAACGCCTGAAAACACATGGGCGTGATGAGCGCCAAGAATACGCCCGTCAGCCACTCCGGCTCGGCATTGCGAAAGGTTTGTACGATAGCCCCGTAGAATCCGGCAGTTCCGACGCAGAAGATGGACTCGACGAGAAGGGTTTCGAAGATGGAATGCCATCCCCGGCGGATGGTCACACCGAGAAATATCGGGCCACGCAGCACCATGCTGAGTAATGCCGACTTCCAGTTCCAGAGGAGTAAGAAGTGCAGCGGGTGATTCCCCACTTGAACCAACACGTTCCATAGGCTGGGGCCAGCCTTTTCATTGGAACGCTGCCGAACACCTCGTCTAAGCAAAGTCGCAACCAAACTCGAGTATAAGCACGAAACATTCTGAGACGGAATTAACCAAACCCTAAAAAAACAAATTTACATAAAAATGTTTGAAACGTAATATGACATTCACGAAGCTCTGTAACGGTATGCAAGAGAGGTTGCGGGACCAACCGAATAAATCGCCCTTATTCGGGCGAAAACTACTAAGGAGGCACTTTGCATTGCCAGGTCACCTGCCTTTGGAAAGAGCCTGACGTTGCAGACTCATATCGTGCTGGAGTCTGCCTCCACGGTCACACCAACCACTCCAAGGAATCCCTGTTTTTCATTCCTCAATACGCCGCCCGCCATCCAGTCACCCAATGGATCGTCAAGTTCTGCGAAAAGAAGTCCCTGGAGGAAACCGCGATCCCTCTCGATTTCTCTCGCGCTTATTGGACGCCAGCCCTCACGCCGATAGCAGCCTTGCAGCTCGAAAAACGGCAGATTGAAAACCGCCTCGACCTTGACCCCTTGGTATCGATCACCGATCACGACAGCATCACCGCCCCCATGCTTCTGCGCGTCATTCCGGAAGCGTGTCGCACACCCGTTTCGACCGAGTGGAGCGTGCGCTATCGCGGCAGCATGTTCCATTTCGGAATCCACAACCTGCCCAGCGCTGATGCCGAGTCCATCATCCAGGTGCTGAATATGTTCAGCGCCAATCCAGTCGAAAGCGATCTGCCGGAAGTCCTGGAAATGCTGCATGACAATCCCGATATTCTGATCGTGCTCAACCATCCCATGTGGGATATGACCTGCGTCGGTGCCGATGTTCACCTGCAGAACCTCGCCGCGCTGTGTGCCCAGGTCGGCATGTTTATGCATGCCATGGAGATGAATGGCCTCCGTGACTGGAAAGAAAATCAGTTCGTCATGCACTACGCCGAAGGCTGGAACGTGCCTGTCATTTCCGGCGGCGATCGGCATGGCTGCGAGGCCGGGGCTTGCGTGAATCTCACTTCCGCCGGCAGTTTCACTGAATTTGTCCACGAAGTGAGAGAAGACGGGCGCAGTCACCTGCTTTTCATGCCCCAGTATCAGCATCCGATGGGTCTTCGGGCGCTTCAGGCGTTTCTCGATTCCGTACGCGAGTATCCCGACTACCCAAAGGAAATGCGGCGCTGGGAGCAGCGCGTTTTTCATCACGACTATGCCGGCAACATGCGTCCCATATGCGAAATGTGGCAGGGAGTTCCCGGCCCACTCAAGGCGGTGCTCTCGATCTTTCAGATGGCCGAGCACTCCCGGGTACGCGATTTCCTGCACAATGCCTTCGCCCGCCCGCATAATGAGATAGAGTTCCTTCCCGCCAAACGGCAAGAGGTAGTGTGATGAGTGCAGCCGCGCTCCGCGTCGCGTTCTTCCCCGACGCGTATCACGAAGTCGATGGCGTCGCCAACACCTCCCGGCACTTCGAACAGTTTGCCCTGCGCCGCGGTTTGCCCTTCCTCACCGTGCTCGGCGGTACGAAGAATTCTCTCGAACACGAAGGATCGGTCACCCGCATCGAATGCAAGCGCGGACCCATCGGCTTTCCGCTGGACAAGAAACACGACTTCGACCTCGCCTTCATGCGCCATTACAGCAAGGTCGCGGAGCAAGTACGCGCCTTTAAGCCCGATATCATCCACATCACCGGCCCCAGCGACGTAGGAATCTTAGGCACAGTGATCGCGGAGCGGATGCATATCCCGCTGGCCGCATCCTGGCATACCAACGTGCACGAGTATGCCGAACGCCGCGGCGTCGGTCTGCTGCCATTTCTGCCCAAGTCCACGCGTCGCAAGGCCGGGCGCGCCATGCGTGACGGCAGCCTGCTCGCCACGCTGCGCTTCTATCACATTGCCCGCGTACTCTTTGCGCCGAATCAAGAGCTAATCGAATTGATTGAAGAAGGCACCGGAAAGCCCTGCTACATGATGGGACGCGGCGTTGATACCGTCCTGTTCGATCCGCAGCGACGCACCCGCCACGGCAAACCATTCGTCATCGGCTTCGTCGGCCGCCTCACCGTCGAAAAAAACATTCGCTTCCTGGCAGAACTCGAAACTGCCCTGCTCGCCGCCGGGATGACCGACTTCCGCTTTCTTATCGTTGGCCAGGGCGCTGAAGAGCAGTGGCTGAAAGAGCACATGAAGCACGCCGATTTCGCCGGCGTACAAAAGGGGGAAGACTTGGCCCGCTGCTACGCCAACATGGACGTCTTCGCCTTCCCCTCGCACACAGATACTTACGGCAATGTCGTGCTCGAAGCCCTGGCATCCGGCGTCCCCGCGGTCGTTACCGAGAGCGGCGGACCGAGATTCATCGTGCGCGAAGGCGAAACCGGATATGTGGCTCGGAACCTCCGCGAGTTCGTAGCCCGCATCCAAGAAATAGCTGAACAGCCCGGAAGGCTCGGAATGTTCCGCGCTTCGGCTCGCACTTTCGCCATGAGCGCTTCGTGGGATCGCGTGTTCGAAGCGGTGTATGCGGGCTATGAACGCGGCCTGCGCAACTCTAGCGAAGCTGGTGACAAGGTGCGCGGCAAGACCCGTACGGTCAGAACCGGATCGCCAAGCGCCATCTAAGTGGGAGCGATCGTATTCCGATTGAGAGAGAAAGATCAGGAAGCGGCTATGGCGAGACAACTGCAGACTTTGTGTTCTATCTTCATTCTGACTCTCGGAGCCTTTGTTTCCGCTTGCGCGCAAACCGCGCCTGATGCTTCCGCCCAGCTAAGGGCCGCGCCGCTCAATACGCAGCAGGTAGTCGCCAACATGGAGCAGCGCAACCTGGATCGCGCTCTCGCGCTCAAGCAATTGGAAGGCAGTCGTCTGTACCGCATGGAATACCGCGGTTTCCTCAAGAATGAGGACGCAGAAATGACGGTGAGCATGAACTACTGCTGGCCGGACAAGAAAAACTTCACGGTACTCTCCCAGAGCGGCTCCAAGTTCGTCATAGAACACGTCTTTAAGAAGCTCCTGGAAGCTGAACAAGAAGCGTTGCAACCGGCCAACCTCGCCCACAATGGCCTGACCTCCGCCAACTACGAATTCGAACTTGTGGGATATGAAGAGACGCCGCACTTGGCCCAATACGTCTTGGCGGTCACGCCCAGAGAAAAAACCAAGTTCCTGTACGTGGGAAAAATCTGGATCGATGCAAAAGATTTCGCCGTCACCCGCGTCGAAGCCGAGCCCGCGAAAAACCCTTCTTTCTGGATCAAGAAAAGCGAGATCCGCCACACCTACGCCAAAGTCGACGGCTTTTGGCTTCCCTCCGAGAACCATACTGAGAGCATGATTCGCGTCGGCGGCAAGGCCACGCTCTCCATCGAATACTCGAACTACAAAATCACCCAAGCCGACGCCCCGCAGGCCAAAGCGGCGACTGCTGCCCTTAACTTGCAGTAAAGGGCACGGCGGAGCTAGCGCTTTACCACTCCGCACGCAATGCGCCCACCCGAATTGCCCGACGGATCGGTCATCATATCGTCCGCCTTTTCATGAATCACGATCGCCGTTCCGCCATTGCTAAACAGCGAGTGTGTCCCGTCGGACAACGTCACGTCGGGATCGCTGACCGTCGTCTTCACTTTGCCGTTTGCGTCCGCGGTGAAGTTCTGCATATCGCCCGCGTGATGGCCCTGCGGATTATTCAATCCGTGCTGCTTGCCGTCAGGATTGAAGTGCCCGCCCGCCCCCTTAAAAGTCGGCGCATCGCAGACGGGGTTCTGATGAAAGTGAATGGCATGAACCCCCGGCGGCAGCGAACGCAGATTCAGCTGCAAACTCACTCCCGTTGCTGCCGGCTTGATGGTGACAAGGCCAATGCTGTGTCCAAGGCTGTCGCTGATTTCCACTTTGACTTTGGCGGACTTGGCGCTGCTGGTAAGCGTGAGGCTAAAGAGTACCGACGAGACCACGAGGCTCGTTAGAAACGCATGTCGCATAGACGCTCCTTGAGGAACGGCTCAGAATATCAAATCTATTAGAAGTAAGGGAGGGCTGCGGGAAATGAAAAACAAAAAGCCCCGAGGTGGTGTCGTATTCATTCGTCTCGGCCAGTAGCTCGCGTTAGACCCTCGCTGACCTGCTCTTGCCGCTCTCTTGCGAAAGCTGCCTGCGATCTGCGCTTGGGCTCCGGGCTCACCGCCAACCGGAAAAACCAATTCGACGCCTCGGGACTTTATCCTGCCTTTGACTTGGTGTTCTGGTTCACCTCGACCAGCGCCTTGCTATAGACCCTTGCTGACCTTCTTCACTTTTCATCTTGCGATGCCGTAAAGCGATCCCGCTCGAGCCCCGGACGCCGCACCAACCGGGCAAACTGCCGAACTCGTCAAAGAACATCCTCTTTTTACTCCTCCCAATTTTTAAGTCAATCGAAAAAACCGCAGAAATATCTCCTTTGAAAACAATCAAGTGCAGCGCGATCACAAGGGTATGACCGATTTTGGTGCAGTGTCCCATTGCCCGGCCATCTGGAGTAAATGTAGGCAGCGTTTTTTCTTTGCTCTAGAAATCAAGCGCGCAGTCGCGCCAACTAAATCACATGTGGAAAAATGAAGAGAATTCATGACTGGCGTGGCGAGTGTTGCTATCTGTGACCAGGTCACTCGTTCGCTGAGCGCTTTCCATCATCCTTAAAATGCTTAATCAGCAAACGTTCAAGCTCAGACGCCACCTGCTCGCGTGAACCCAGATGTCTGCCGCGCACGCACGCGACGGTCGCCGAAATCGAGAAGCCAGGCTGATCCACAACACTCACTTGAGTTCGCAAAGGATGGCTTTGCAACAAGCTCTCCTGCATCATGCCCACCCCCACCTTCCCAGCGATGAGCGCAAGTTGCAGATCGGCGTTGTGCAGTTCGGCCGCCACTTTGAACGGAGCTCCCGATTTCTCAACACGCCTCCTGATCTCGTCCCTTATCAGGCATCCCGCGGGATTGAGCACCCAACTGCACTTACGCAGATCGAACCGCTTCGCCGCCACACGCCGACTCCCACTCCGAGCCTGCACCAGCCGGAACTCTTCCTGAGAAAGTGTTACGGCTGTGAAGTTGTGCGCCAACGCTGCCGTTGCAGGCAGCAGCACGACAGCCATGTCCAAGTCCCCGGCATGCAATCGCTCCAGAAGCTGCGGACTCACGTCGCTACAGATATTGGGTTGCAGAAGCGGAAACTGCTTGCCCAGGTCGACGATAGTCTTCGACAGCTCCGGCCGCGCCAGCGCATGAGAAACCCCGAGACGAAAGGGTCCAATCGCCGATACGCCAGATGCCGGCGCCTTCAAACTCTCAATCGACGACAGTATATTGCGCGTCTTCTCAAGCACCTCGGCACCCGCTCGCGTCAGCTTTGGTGGTTTGAATTGCCGATCGAGCAGAACCACGCCCAGCTCAACTTCCAACCGTTGAATCCGTCGCGTCAGAGCGGACGGCGTCACATACAGATCATTGGCAGCTCTTTCCATCGAGCCTGTCTCAGCCACCGCAACCAGCGCCTCAAGTTCCGCAAACATGCGGTTAACCTCAGATCTCAGCTTAGTTCACATATTGCAATACACGCAAGTTAATAGTGAATACTTTGAACTTGCAGCAACCATTGTCTTGGCGTTAAGTTAGAGCTCTGGCGAACTGAGGGGCATCGAAATCCATGTCAATCAAGACACAGAGTTTTCCCACCGACGTTTCTATATATCCTGCAGATCTCACCAGAGGACCCATCGCGCCATGGTGGCACACCAGCCTCGTGGTACTCATCTTGGCCGTAGGATCAATCGCCAGCTTTTATGAGCATGGCCTGCCAAATCTCAATCTCCCCGGGCTAAGCGTCCATATCTCAGGCTACTTAACCGTAATCGCCGAGGAGTTGCTCCTCGTTCTCGCCATATGGCTTTGGCTCAAGGGTAGCAGGCTTTCGATGGCCACCCTCACTTCCGGACGCTGGCGGACCGCCCGCGCATTCTTCCGAGACGTCGGTCTCGCTTTCGGGTTTTTACTTGTGGGGATTCCGCTCACATCGGGACTGGCATGGCTAATCGGAGTGCGCTCTGGCCCGACGGAAATTCTTCCTAAGACCCCAGCGGAGGCGATCGTCTACCTCATGCTGGCTCTGACTGCCGGTTTCTGCGAGGAAGTGATCTTCCGCGGTTACTTGATGGGGCAGTTTGCCGCCAGGACCCAGAGCAGAATCCTTGGCATTGGATTGCAAGGCCTTGTCTTTGGCCTAGCCCACGGCTATCAAGGCCGGAACATGTTTGTGATCTTTCTTTACGGATGCCTCTTCGGTGCCTTTGTGACTTGGCGAAAAAGCCTTCTTCCCGCCATGATCGCTCACGGGCTACAAGACGCAGTGGGCGGCTTGGCTGACTTCTTTCTTACCAGGTAAGAAAAACGGATCTGTGTGCTGCTCAGTTCTGCAATGCCTAGAGAAAAGAAAAGGCCGCTGCACTCGCAGCGGCCTACACATAACTCTATTACTTCTTCGCGCTGCGCCTCCGCTCCGGCGGATGGATGCCCTTCTCGGCCATATCCTTCTCAATCGGATCGGACAAATGATGCAGCGGACGATCCCCGGCCGAGCTTAGCTGTGGCCCGACTTCAGCAGCCGTCAACCCTTGTGCGGTATACATCGGCTCGTCATAGGTATCGCCGTTCTTCGCGGCAGCCACGGCAAATACTCCGTGCGGTATGCCGCCATTAAACGCGGTCGCAATATAATCGCCAACCATCAAGCCATTCTGCGAGTTTGGCAGCCACGTGAGTTTCATCGGTCCTGCAAGCGCGGTCGGAGTGTTCCATGTCGAGCCCGCGTTCGCCGAGGAGATAAATCCGACATAAAGCTGGCAAGTTGAAGTCGTGCAATTCGACTTCGGGTAATAGTAGTAGTGAATCGCAATGTGCGCACCACTGCCCGAAGTCGTCGGATCGATGCCAATGCCCGGAATAAAATGGTCCACCGTGCTGGTGACCGGATCGATTGGAACCCGAGTCACCGCGCTCCACTTCACGCCATTCGCCGACGCGATGTAAACCAAATCATTGGTTGAGCAACCACTGCGAAAGCGGCAGTCCTCCCACACCACATAAACATTTCCGGCGCCATCGACCGCCGCCGAAGGCAGTGGTCCGCTGCGTATGCCACCCGCATCCGTATGCGCCTGAATGCTCGCCGGCGTAATCGTCCTGGTCCAACTCTTGCCGCCGTTCGTGGAGCCGAAAATCGAGATTCCGTTGGTCTCGATCGGTACAATCACAGTCCCGTTCGGCTGCACCAAAGGCTGTCCGCCGATGCCCTCAGCATTATCGGCGGTGCGCTTCTGCGTCCCCCATGTTTGACCGCCATCGGACGATGTGCTCATCAGAATGCCGTCGCCCGTGTCGGGATTGTCCCACTCGACATAGCAGTTACCATAAAACTTGCTGTTGGCGGAGCTGTCGCACACAATCCAGTTCTTATCCGAACTCGCCGCCGTAGGATCGATACTCACCGGATTCTGCCAGGTGAACCCGCCATCCAGCGACCGACTCACAACCACCGCCGGAGTCTGCTGCGTGTTATCGATCGGCAACGATGCAATCATCCAAACGTTGTGCTTCGCGTCATAGGCCACTGCGGGATCGCTCGCCGCGTCGTAAGGTCCGCCGCCCTCACCCGTAGTCAAGCCCGGCAAGAAACCGTGCGTCCAGGTCGTGCCGCCGTCTGTACTGGTCGCCCAGCCGATGTCAGTCGCGCCTCCTGGGGCGATGCGTCCTGTCTGAAACGCGGAAACAATGGTCGAGCCATAGGCTAACGTGTGCGGCTCGACTTCGGTGGCGTGTTGACCAGGGCCAACGGTAAATGGGTCTGAGCTGACCTCGGTCAGCGTCACTTGTGCGTGAGCCGCCAAGTTGAAAATCAAAACGGTTAGGGCCGCCACAAAACTCGGGGCAATTCTCTGTGAAATTACACAACGGGAGTGCGTCATGAAGTCATCCTCGGAATAGATTTCTCTTGAATCGGGCGTCCTAGGCCGATAATGAGGAGACATTCGCGGCATCCCAGGCAGTCGAGCTACTATTGAGGCTCGTTGTCCCGCCTCCAATATCGCCGAGACGGCAAAGGCTGTCAACGAGAAGAAAGTTTTTTCGCGCCATCCCGATCGATCCAGCGCGGCGCGAACACATAATTCAGCTGCACCAGAATGATCATGGCAATGCTCAGATACGTGCTGAAGATGCATAGCAACGCACCGGTGGCATAAAGCGATTGCGCCACAACCACGCGCCGTTTCACCGCGAGCACTGTTTCCGTGGAAAGATCGGGTTTCGTCAGTGCCGACTCCAGGGCGCAGTTCCAACTTAGATAGAGTGTCGCTCCCAGCGCCACAATATTCAGCCAATACAGCAGTAACGCCAGTCGAAAAGCCAGGAACTCAGCCAGCAGGATGGTTGAGAACGGCGTGATCGACACGAAAAACAGGAATGCCAGATGCATCCAGGTCAGGCTACGGCTGGATCTCGAAAGATGGTTGAGCTGCGTCTGCTGCCCTACCCAGAAAATTCCCAGAGTCAGAAAGCTCATCATGTAAACCAGCAGGCGCGGAGCCAGCGCCAGTAATGCGCGTCCAAGATCGTGCTCGTTATGAATGGCTTCTCGGGTCGGTGCATGCAAATCTAAAACCAGCAGCGTCATCGCGACCGCAAAAATGCCGTCGCTTATCGCTGCGAGTCGCTCGACGCTCTGCCCCGCAATCTGGTTGTAAGAACCCTTCACGCGCAAAAGTGTATCAGCACCCGTCCACCGCCAGCGGGTTGGCCGGGTTCGGGGTTACGTTCCGGCCACCCCCTCCCCACGAACTTCCGGGTTCCCATAGTGCGCTCCTACAGCGTCAAAGTTATTGAATTGCTCTTTTCCATGTGAAAGCATGTCTCTAGCCCCCGAACGGCTGGCTCATGGATAAAGTCTTTCTTACTGTCGTCGTAGTGCCCGGCATCATCGCTCTGATTCTCTTTCTCGTATTCACCTACCTTTACGAGCAGAGCCGGCAGGCCTACTTTCGCGCCTGGCAACTGGGGTGGGCCGCCTACACCTTGCACTACGTGTTGAATGCCTGGGGAGCGTTCCGGTCGTTCTCACTCATCGCGGCATTCCTTTCGTCGTTCTCCTTGCTGACGATGGGTCTATGCATTTTTGTTTCAACCCGGCTGATGCGCAAGCCTTCGCCCGATGCCGGCAGAGAGAAATTCCGGCTGCGCCCTTACGAGCTAGGATTGTGGGTTCTCTGCGCCGCCGTCAGCTTGTGGAATGTCACCGTGACCAGCCTGTACTTGCGGGTCGAGATGGCGCTGGCTGTGATTCTGCTTTACTGCACCGCTTTTTTCTATCGCGAGGGCCGGCGTAGAAAATCCCTGGCCTTCACTCTATTAGCCATTTCGCTCGCGCTCTGGGCCGTGTTCATGGCCTTCGGGCAGGCGCGCGGACCGTACTTCCAAGTGTTCGGGCTGGTGGAAAATCTTCTCGGGCCCGCCCCGCAGATGCTGCTGGGCATCGCCATGGTGATGGTGCTGTTTGAGAACGAACGCAATGCACTACAGGAAAATGCACTGGCATTCTCGACCTTGGGCGTCGATCCGGCGCGCTTGCTCAGCGCCGCCGATGTCGCGCCCAACGTGCAGAACATCCTTAGCCGCCTGACTGCGCCCCTGCCCACCAGTCGCGCCATGATTTGTTTTTCTCAACGCTGGCGTAACCTCTTGCCCAGTGTCCAACAGGGATTCTCGCCCGAGTTTCTCCAGAAGTTCGAAAGCAGCGGGGCCGCCGAATATGTCTCTGAGATGGCCTATCGACGCGAGGGCTATGTAACTTTCCACAATTTGCCCGACATGACCGAGCCGCTGCCCGCTTTTCCCGGCGCCAAGTTCGAACAGTTCCAGCGCGTCCTCGGGGAACAGAGCATTCGTAACCTTACGGCCGTAAGTTTGCAAACCCGCGAAAATCATTTTGGCGTGATCTTATTTCCTCATGCTGAACGCCGCATGTTCGGCCCGTCCAATCTGCGCCTGCTCATCGGCTTGGCGCTGCAACTCGGGCTCACTATAGAAAACTATGTCGTCATGCACGATGCCCAGCGCCGCACCAAAGAGTACGAATTGCTGACCGAGATCGGACAAGCTATCAGTTCCCGCCTCAATCAGGACGAAATCCTGCGTAGCATCCAGGAAGAGCTTGGCCAGATTTTCGATACCAGTTGGTTCTATGTTGCCTTTCTCGATGGCGACGTCGTCCGCTTCGAACTCGAAACCGAGAACAACATCGTGTTGCCCAAGCGCTCGCGCAAGCTTTCCAACGGCTTCACCGAATACATCGTGCGAACTGGCCAGCCGTTGCTCATTCAATCCGATCTGGAAAAAGTGCGCGAACGTCTAGGCGTCACGTTTTTGCCCTCGCGGCCTGCAAAGTCATTCTGCGGCGTCCCTATCTTTTTCGGAGGTAAGCCGGCCGGCGTCATGGCCGCCCTCACCATGGATCGCGAATACGGTTTCGAGCCCCGCGATCTTCAAATTCTGAAGACGGCCGCCGGTCAGGTGTCTGTCGCCATTGAGAACGCCCGTCTCTTCGGCGACGAGCAACGTCGCTCCCGTCAGCTCGCGTTTCTCAACAATGTTTCCAAAGCTGCGATTTCCAGCGACGATTCCGAGCAGATGCTCAAGGACATCGTCGGCCACATTCAGAAAAACTTTCATTTCGATCACATCGGCATCGGCCTGCTCGACTACGCCACCAAGGATATTGAAATCAAAGCCGAGGCTGGCACCACGGCAGACTCGATGGGCAAGAGGATTCCACTCGGCATCGGCATTGTGGGCCGCGTCGCCCGCACCGGCGAAAGTGCTCTGGTGCAGACCAGCAATCCGGCGGGTGCGCAAGCCGTTTTGCCCGAAGCACACTCCATCCTGTGCATTCCCATCAACTATGGCGAGACCCTTATGGGCATTCTGAACATTGAGAGTGTGCAGGAGGACGCGTTCGTCCCCCAAGACGTTTTGATCTTAAGTACTTTGGCAGATCTGTTGGCCACCGCTCTGCACAACTCTTTCGTGTTCCAGAAATTGCAGCAGCAATCCATCACCGACGGACTTACGGGAATCAAGACGCGCCGCTTCTTCTGGGAAGCGCTCTCGTCGGAATGGAAGCGCGCATCGCGCTCGGGGCGGCCGTTCTCGGTTGTCCTGCTCGATCTCGACAAATTTAAGGAAGTCAACGACGGGCGCGGCCACCTCGAAGGCGACCTCGTGCTCGCCCGCGTTGGCCGCTTGCTCGAACAAAAGTGCCGCCAATCCAACGTAGTCGCTCGCTACGGCGGTGACGAGTTCATTATTCTCATGCCCGAGACCGGGGCCGAGCAGGCACAGATTCTCGCTGAACGCCTTCGCCAGTGGCTCGCCACCGATCCCACGCTCATGGAGCATCGCATCACCGGAAGCTTCGGCGTCGCGAGTTTTCCGGTACACGGTTTTTCCGCGGAAAATATTATCCGCGTCGCCGACGCCGGCATGTATGTCTCCAAGCGCGCAGGAGGCAACCGCGTTTCCAGCGCCGATGGATATGGCGAGGACGAAACCGCAGCCGTCCAACGCCAACTCATTTCCGGCTTCATCGAAGGCTTCTTGCAGCGCGAGCAGGATGGCACCGAAAGCATGGAAGAACTTCGTACCACGCTTAAGAAACTCTGCGGCGGAGAAGAATCTTCGAACGTCGACATGCTCCGTGAAGCCATCGAATCCCTGACGCATGCCTCCGAATTGCGCGAACTAAACGGCGGCGGCCACGGCGAACTCGTTGCCCGCTACTGCCAAATGATGGCCCGTACCCTGGAACTTCCGCCTACAGAAATCGCGGAACTTACCTATGCCGCCCGCGTTCACGACGTCGGCAAGTTATTCATTCCGGAACGCATCCTGAACAAGCCGGGCACACTGACAGACGGCGACTTCGAAGTGATGAAGACGCATTCGTGGGCAGGCGCTCAAATCGTCGCGACGATCCCCGGCAGCGAAGCATTACAGGACTCCATACACCACCACCACGAGTTTTTCGATGGTAGCGGCTATCCCTCGGGGCTGCGTGGTGAAGAAATCCCGCTATGGGCCCGCATCATGGCCATCGCCGACGCCTACGTCAACATGACCACCGAGCGCTCCTTCGCTCCTACGATGACGTCCGAGCAAGCCATGACGGAACTCTCCCGCTGGAGCGGCACGCGTTATGACGGAATGTTAGTCCGCATCCTGGCTCGCGAACTCAAACCCGAACGAGCCGCCTCGAACTAGAAAATGCCCTCTGTGGCGTCCGTCTGTGTGCTCTGCGGTGAAGATCTTCGCCAATCGCGAGAGAGATCCCAATAGTTTCCCGCGACAAGAGTCCTTGCGGCTCGCAAGCCGCACAGGTTAGATTCCAGTATGCCCGTCACCCTGTCTCTGCAAGGCAAAACCGCCCTCATCACCGGCGGATCGCGCGGCATCGGCGCTGCCGCAGTGCGTCTCTTCGCAGAAGCCGGAGCCAATGTCTTCTTCAATTATGAAAAAGCGCACAGCGCGGCAGAAAAACTCGCCGCTGAAATCGGAGACCGCTGCGCCTTCGCGCAATGTAGCTTATCCAGCGCAGCCAGCGGTAAGGACTTGGTCGATGCTACCGTGAAACGCTTCGGTCGCCTCGATATCCTCGTAGCGAACCATGGCGTCTGGCCGCCGGAAGACGCTCCCATCGACACCATGGATGACGCCCAGTGGCGCTCCACCATGGCCATCAACCTCGACAGCATTTTCGGCCTGGTGAAGCACTCCGTCGCCCAGATGAAGCGCCAGCCCAAACAAGGTTCCTCCGCCGGACACATCGTGCTGGTCAGTTCCACCGCAGCCCAGCGCGGCGAAGCCTTCCACTGCGACTACGCCGCCAGCAAAGGCGCGCTCATCAGCATGGTCAAAGGACTCTCCACCGAACTCGCGCCCGACAGAATCTACGTCAACTGCGTGGCTCCGGGATGGGTTGAAACCGACATGTCAGCCCCCGCGCTAAGCAATCCCAAAATCAGCCGCGAAGTCTACGCAAAGATTCCCCTAGGCCGCGCCGGCACCCCACAAGAAATCGCCGCCCCGATTCTCTTCTTATGTACGCCCCACGCCGGATTCATCACCGGCGAGGTGTTCAATGTGAATGGGGGAGCGGTGCTGGTGGGATAAGCAGATTCGTAAGCGGACGACTCGCCGGACCTTAGCAGTGTGATAAGGTGACACCTTGGGGTACCAGCTATGGCAGCGTCGGCGACCACCAGCGTCAAGCTCGATAAGGAGACCAAGGAACGCATCCAGAGGTTAGCGTCTGCTCGCCGCCGGTCGGCCCACTGGGTGATACGCGAGGCCATCGAGCAATATGTGGAGCGCGAAGAGAAGCGGGAGCGATTCCGCCAGGACGCGCTCGCGGCCTGGAATCACTACCAAGCGACCGGTTTGCACGTAACCGCCGCGGAAGCCGCCGCATGGCTCGCCAAGCTCGAAGCGGGCAAGGATGCCCCGCCGCCTAAATGCCACGACTGAGGTGGTCCCAGTCGGCTCTGCTCGATATAGCCCGTTTGCACGATTTCCTCGCGCCCAAGAACCGGGACGCAGCCAAGCGTGCGGTCGAAGCGATTCGTAAGGGCGTCATGGCACTCGGCAGACATCCGGAGATCGGTCGCCCTGTCGAAGATTTGCCACCCGAGTTCCGCGAGTGGGTGATCGACTTCGGACATGGCGCATATGTCGCTCTATATCACTTCGACGGCAGGAAGGTGGTGATTCTAGCTGTTCGCCATGGCCGCGAAGCCGGATATTGAGCGCCAACCTGACCCAAGGCAGCGCCGCCCCAGTGTTACGCTTCTAACCAATCATGAAAGCCATCGCCTTTCTCATAATTTTCGCCGCCTCTGCTTTCGCCCAGTCGCCCGGGCCATCCGTCCCAGTCGATCAGCAGAACGCTG
>Ga0181531_10001288_pt1 | contig 15948 bp, 15 predicted proteins | sample PEATcosm2014_Bin_38_FD_119743 | JGI IMG/M metagenome (GOLD analysis project Ga0181531, IMG submission 119743) | Peatland microbial communities from MTU Mesocosm Facility, Houghton, MI, USA - PEATcosm2014_Bin11_10_metaG | ecosystem: Environmental > Terrestrial > Soil > Wetlands > Peat | place... | reverse complement strand
GTGGTGGCGGCGATCGCGTCGTTCGCCGTCAGCGCCGCGCCGCTGACGCAGGACCGCGCTACGCAGCGCTGGAGCGTCACGCTGGACGACGGCAGCGTGGGGACGTTCGAGGCCGAGGAGGGCGACGTGCTGTGGGCACCGGCCGGCAGCGATGACGACGTTGTCGCCGAGGTGGCCGTCGTCGGTGCGACCAGCGCGAACGCGGAGCTGCGCACGTTCGAGGTTGCGTTCACGAGCCCGCTGCAGCGCGTCTACGACGGCGCGACGGTGCGCGTGTTCGGCAACGTCGTCGCCGCTTCGCACGGTGAGAGCGGGCCGGCGTATGAAGTGCTCGGCAACGGCGACGCCGCGGCGATCGACCAAGAGTTCACCCTGCGCCGGCCCGCGTTGACGATGCTGCCGGACGCACACGGGATGCCGCAGCCGCAAGTCGGCGTCGTCGTGCGCCCGACCCTGCCGACCAGCGCGATCGCGTCGGCGGGCAGCTTGCGTCGCACCCAGGCCGAGGCGGTCGGCGTGCGCTGGACGCCGGTCGACGATCTCGAGGCGGCCGGCCCGAACGATCGCGTCTTCACCGTCGTCTCCGGTGACGACGACCGCGCCACGGTGATGTTCGGCGACGGCATCCACGGTCGCCGGCTGCCCACCGGCACCGAGAACATCACCGCCTGGTACCGTGTCGGCAACGGGCCCAGCGGCAACCTCCCCGTCGGCGCGATCGCGCTGCTGCGCAAGCGCATGGCCGGCGTCACCGGAGCGAGCAATCCGGTCCCCGCCAGCGGCGGCATCGCGGCGGCCGACCCGCGTACCCTGCGCGATCGCGTCGGCGTCGGCTTGCGTGCCGTCGGGCGTATCGTCTCGCCGGCCGACGTGGCCGACTTCGCCCGTGCGTTTCCGGGCATCGAGAAAGCGCACGTGCGGTGGGTGACGGAAGGCGGTCGCGGCGTCGTGCACCTGACGCTGGCAGGTCCGGACGGCGCAACGGTCCCGCCGGACGGCGCGCTCGCGCAGGATCTGCGCACGGCGATTGCAGCGAACGGCGGCGCACGGTTGCGCCTGGTGCTGCACTCGTACCGCGCGCGCGCCGTGCGGATCGGCGCGCAGCTCGCGATCCCCTCGGATCTCGACGCGCCGCCGATCGTCGAGAACGCTCGTGCCGCGCTGCGCGACGCGTTCTCGTTCGCACGACGCGATCTCGGTGAGCCGATCGTCGCTGCGGGCGTGATCGAGCTGCTGCAGGCCGTGCGCGGCGTCGCCGGCGTGACCCTCACGGCGTTGTACGACGCGAGCTGGTCGCCGCTGGTCGCCGAGCGCATCCCGGCCGACGACGGCTGGGCCACCAGCGACGGCGAATGCCTCCTCCTGCTCGATCCCGATCCGGCGCAGCCTGTTCTGAGCGCGGTGACGACGTGAGCGCCACGACCGAACCGCGTCCGCTCTACTTCCTGTACGACTTGCTGCCGGTGATCTATCGCCAGCGCGATCTCGGCACGGGCGAGCCGATGCGGGCGATCTTCGCGATCGCGCAAGCGGTCTACCAATTGCTCGAAGACGACATCGGCGCGCTGGGCGACGATTGGTATGCCGAAACGTGTGCGCCCGAGCTGCTGCCGTTTCTCGGCGATCTGGTCGCGCTGCCGCGTGAGCTGACCGTCGACCGGCCGGCGGCCGACCTGCGCCGTCTGGTCGCCAACGTGACCGCGTATCGGCGCGGCAAAGGGACCGCAGACACGCTGGCGGCGATCGCCGGAGACGTCACCGGCTGGTCGGTGCGCGTCGTCGAGTCGACGCGGCGCATCGCTCGCACCCCGAACGTCGGCGTCCCCGGCAGGTTCCCCGGCACGCTCGACGTGCGGCAGTTGGCGGCGCTCGACGAGCTCGGCACGCCGTTCGAGAGCGGCGTGCGCACCGTCGACGTGCGGACGGCGGCGACGCGCGAAGGGGTCGTCGGGGCTGCCGGGATCGCCAACGTCGGTGAGTTGGCGGTTGCGATTTGGCGCGACGTGCCGGCGACGTACGAAGGCGTCGACCCGTGGGCCGTCGCGCCGCAGTGTTACACCTTCGATCCGCTCGGGCGTGACCTGCCGCTGCTCAACCCGCCGACGGCGTCGAGCGCGTACCCCGAGCGGACCGTCCCCGGCCGGCTCGCAAACGCGCGGCTGCGCGATGATCTGCGCGCCGGCGGTCCGGCGTATCTCGGGATCGACCCGCCCGCATTCGCGATCGCGGTTCCCGCCGGGGGCGCGTATCGTCCGCTGACGGCGGACGAACTGACGGTGACGCCGCTGGCGAGCTGGCGTTCCGCGCCGAGCGGCACGGCGCTCGTCGACGTCGAGCGCGGGCGTTTCGTCCTGCCTACCGGCTGGGGTGCGCCGCGGGTCGACGCGACCTGGTCGGACCTCGCTGCGCTGGGCGGTGGGACGCAGCACGTGCGTGGCGAGCCGCTGACCGACGACGACGAGGTGCTGGTCGCGCGCGATCGCATCGTCGACCACGCGCGGCGGCGGCGCTGGTACCCGACGCTCGAAGACGCGCTCGCGGCCCTCGCCGGCGGTGCCGGCGGCGCGGTGGCGCGGGTGACCATCGCCGACAGCGGAACGTACCGCGCGCCGGCCGGCGGTTGGGTGATCGCGCTCGGAAGTGGCTGGCAGCAAATCGTCGTCGACGCGGCGCCCGCTGAGCGACCGGTGCTGATCGGCGATCTGGCGGTGCGCGCCGCGGGCTCGGGCACGCGCTTCGTGCTCGGCGGCGTCCTGCTGCGCGGAACGGTGAGCGTCGACGTCGCGAGCGACGCGGTCGACGTCGCCTGCACGGTCGAGGATGCGACGATCGAGCCGGCCGACCGGCTCGCCATCACCACCAGCAGTGGCACGGTCGATCTCACCGTCACGCTGCGGGGTGCGATCTGCGGCCGGATTCGGCTGCCCGAGGTCGGCGCACGGCTGCTGGCGCACGCGTCGATCATCGATGGCGTCGGCGCGCCGGCGCTCGCGGCGAGCGGCGAGGACGGTCCGCATGCCGAGTTGCGCCGTTGCACGGTGTTCGGTGACGTCCACGCGCTCGCCGCCCAGCTCGAAGAGACGATCGTCGACGGGACGGTGCAGGTCCGTGCCGCCGCGCGCAGCGCGGCGCGCTACGTGATGGTGCGCGCAGCGAGCGGGATCGACGTGCAGTACGCGGTGCGCTTGGGGCGCGTGCGGTTCGTCTCGCAGCGCTACGGCACCTACGGCTACGCGCGGCTGCCGTTGCACGAGGATCCGTTCGTGCTGAGCGGAGCGGCCGACGGCGGCGAGCTCGGCGCGTTCCACGCGCTCGCCTCGGGTCGGCGTGCAGCCAACCTGCGTTCCGTGCTGGACGAGTACGTCCCGTACGGCACGCGAACGGGAGTATTCGATGAAAGGTGACTTCTCGCGCGGCGCGCTCGACCTCGCCGGCGTCAGTCGCGTTCTCATGCAGCAAGGGCGGGTGCAGCTCGACGCGGATTGGAACACGGCGGTGGCAGCGCTCGAGCGCCGCACGCGCATCGCCCTCGGGGATCTGTTCGGCAACGACGGCCCCGTCGGCCCGGCGGCGGTGCCGGCCGAGGGCGGCGGCTTCGCGATCACGCAACGCGGTGGCCTGGTCTTCGACGGGAAGACGACCTACGTGCGGGCCGAACGCGGCCCCTCGCTGAACGATCGTTCGCGGGTCACGATCGACGCCTGGATCGCACCGCGCGCCGGCGGTCGCGGCGGCACGCTGCTCGCGCGGCTCGATCACGATCGTCATGGCCGGCCGCTGGGTGAGTTTGCGTTGCGCGTCGATGCGCGCGGGCGGCTGACGTTCCTGCGGGTGGAGCACGCGCGCGGAGGCGATGCGTTCGCGGTCGAGGAGATCGTCGTGCTCGGCGAGGGCGAAGACATCGTGATCGCCGACCTGGTCGCCGAGCGCCCTGGGCACGTCGTCGCGCTGCACGCGAGCGTCCCGGTGCCGTTCGGCCGCATCTCGCACGTGGCCGTCGTGCAAGACGGTCATCGGGTCGCACTGTACGTCGACGGGCGCTTCGCCGGCGAACGCCATCTGGGCCGCGGATTCGTCGACACGTCGGTTCCGTTCTTGGGCGGCGCGCAACTGCGGCACGGTCGCGTCGCCGACGTCTTCGACGGAACCATCGACGGCCTCACCGTGCGCGCCTGCGCGCACCACCACCATCGCCGGCAGCATCGGCGGTGCCGCGAGCGGGTGCTCTTCCGTCTCGACGACGGATCGGTCGGCACGCATCCGCCGGTCCGCGCGCCGCGGACGTTCGCCGTCTCGGCCGGCCGCGCGTACATCGGCGGCCTGCTGTGCGAGAACGCGCTCGAGACGCCGTTGGAGCTGCCGGCGCTCACCTCGACCGGCGTCACCGTGGTGTATGCGGAGGTCGCCGAGGTGCTCGCGACCAGCATCGACGATCCGCGACTCGCCGATCCCGCGCTCGGTGGGCTCGACACCGCGGCCGTCGTGCGTACGCAGGCACGCGTGCGTGCGATGCCGCTCGCGCAGGCGCGCGCGCTGCTGCGTCGCGGCGACGACCGTGGCCGCTTGGCGTTCGTGCGCGATGTCGCGGCGAGCGTGCTCGGCAACCAGCTGGTGCGGGTCGAGGTCTATCGCGGCGGCTACGCCGACGGAACCTTCGCCCCCGGCGATGCCCGGGTGCTGGCGGCCTCGACCAACGCCGCGCACGCGCTCGTCGTCGCCGGCGCGACCGGCTGGACGAGCGGACAGCCGCTGGCGATCGTCCCCACCACCGGGACCGCGAGCACGACGACGGTAACGGCGCGCAACGCCGACGGGACGTATACGGTCGCTGACCCGCTGCCGACCGGCGCCTTCGGCGTCGTGCCGCTGGCAACGGTGACGTGGTCGCGCGACAACGCCTCGCTCGCGTTTCCCATCGCGCCGACGACCGGTCCGACCGATCGCTTCACGCTGACCGATCCGGTCGGGCGCAGTCTGGGCGTGCGGGTCGGCGACATCGTCGAGATTCGCGATGCGCAGACGGTGAGCGACGGACGCGGCGCGTTGCGCACGGTCGCCAACGTCGCCCACGACGGTCCCGACACGGTGATGGTGGAACTGGATGCTGCGGTGCCGATGGTCGGCAGCGGTGGCGTCGCGCGGGTGTGGGACGCGTTTCTCGCCGACGGCGGCAGCACCGTCGCCGAACGGATCGTCTCGAGCAACGCCCCGGTCGCTCTCGCCGAAGGGCTCGGCGTGCGCTGCACGGCCGGCAGCTATCGGGTGGGTGACTATTGGTGGACCGCGCTACGCGTCGACGTCGACGGCTTGTGGGACTGGCCACTCGACGAGAGCGGTGCGCCGCAGGCGCTTGCGCCGCAAGGCATCGAGCGGGTCTATGCGCCGCTGGCGCTCGTGCAGCAGCACGGCGACCGGCGCGCGCGCGTGCGCGACCTGCGGCGCGTCATCGTGCCGTTGGGCGAAGAACGGCGCGGCACGACACACGGTGCGGCTTCCGCGTACGACGATCGTCCGCCCAGCGACCCGGACGAGCCGGATGCGCCCCCCGACCGGCGTCCGCCGGACGAGCACCATCACCACCATCATCACCACCACCACGACGAGCGGCACGAGCACGCGACGCTGCCGCACGAGGCGTTGCTGCTCACCCGCGAGCCGCACTCGCCGCGCGGCTACCGCGCGACGGGGACGGTCGTGCGCGAACGGCACCCGGCGCCGCTCTGGGCGAGCGCGGGTGCCGCGCCGTTCGTCGGTCGCGCGCTCGCGGTGGCGTGGCAGGACGTCGTGTTCGCCTACGTCGAGGCGACGGGGCATCTGTGGCGGTACGATCCGGCCGCGCACGGCGCCGCGCGTTGGGAACGACGGCGCATCCCCGACGGTCCCGCGCGTCACGGCGCGGCGCTGGTCGCCGGCGCGACGAGCGTGTATCTGATCGGCGGCTTCGACGATCGGCATCGTCCGACCAGGCGTTGCGACCGCTACGATCCGGACGACGACGTGTGGACCGTCGAGCCGTCGCTGCGTACCGCGCGCGCCTCGTTCGGCGCGGCCGTCGTCGACGGCACGATCGTCGTGCTGGGCGGCGTGCGCCGCGTGCCGTTCTTCGGCAGCCGGTTTGCGAGTCGGCGCGTCGAGAGCTTCACGCCCGGTGCTGCACGCTGGCGGCGGCGTGCGCCGCTGCCGCGCCGACGCGAAGGCTGCGGTGCGCTCGCGGTCGGCCGCCGGGTTTACCTGATCGGCGGCTCCGCTCAGCGTCTGTTCGTGCGTGAGGGCGCGGTCGGTGCCGGCGTCGAGCTGGTCGCGCCCTTCAGCGGTGAAGCGTGGGAGGGCGCGCCGCTCGGCGTGGCCGTGCGCGACCCGCGACTCGCGCTCGTCGACGAAGGGATCGTGGTCGCCGGCGGGCGGACCGCGCTCGGCGATGCGCAGCCGACCGAGTGGTATTCGCTGCTCGGCACCGGCGGCGTCCCGTTTGCGTCGCTCGATCGCACCGCGCCGGGACTGGCCGCGCTCGACGGCACCCTGTACGCGGTGGCCGGGGAGAACCTGCGCGGGGCGGTGAATGCGGTCGAACGCTGCCGGGTCAGCACGCCGCTCTACGTCCACCGCCGCGAGCGGGACGAGTACGACCAGGCAGCGGAAGGAGCAGTCGATGCGGACGCACGCTGAACGCCGGCGATCGGACGCCGGTACCGTTGCCACACCGCCGGCGCACGCCGTGCAGCGCGCCGCCGCGCCCGCCGGCGGCTCGCATCACTTCGGCAACCTCTATCCCGACGTCCCGATCCCGCGCGGCGGCGGCGCCGCGATGCCGCAGCCGGTGCGAACCCGGATGGAACGCGCCTTCGGCACCGGCTTCGGCGACGTGCGCATCCACCAAGACGGCAACGCCGAGCGCGTCGGCGCGCTCGCCTACACGCGCGGCACGAACATCCACGTCGCCCGCGGCCAATACCAGCCCGGCTCGCCGCGCAGCAACGCGATCATCGGCCACGAACTCGCGCACGTCATCCAGCAAAAGGCCGGCCGCGTCGCCGTACCGGGCGGCAGCGGCGCCCCGATCAACGCCGATCCCGGCCTCGAAGCGGAAGCGGACCGCATGTCGGCCCGCGCCGCCAAGCATTAAACATTAGAAGAACGGGTTGTGGGCTTTCTCCTGGGCGATCGTTGATGGTGGCCCGTGGCCGGGCATCACGACCGTTTCGTCGTCGAGCGTGAACAGCTTGAAGCGGACGCTGTCGAGCAGATCGGCGTAGGTCGCGACGTCGGCGAAGATGCCGCCGACGGAACCTGCGAAGAGCGTGTCGCCGGTGAAGACCGTCGAGCGGAAGAGGAAGCACGACGAGCCGTCGGTGTGACCGGGCGTGTGCACCATCCGAATCGCCGCGTCTGGCCCGAACGGGAGTTCCTCGCCGTCGACGACCGGTAGCGCGCGATGGCCGAGTGAGCCGATCGCCCCGACGTCGGCCCGGTGCATGACGATCTGCGCGTCTGGGAATGCCCTGGCAACGTCGCTCGTCGCGTCGCAATGGTCGGCGTGCTTGTGGGTAATCAGGATGTACCGCAGCGCGTAGGGGCCGTCGGCCACCGCGCGCAGGAGCGTCTCGGGATAGCCGGCCGGGTCGATGAGGGCCGCCGTCTTGCGGTCCTCGAGAAAGAAGAGATAGCCGTTGGAGGGGTGCGGATCGTGCGGATGATGACGAACGTCGGGCGGGAGTTCGGCGCCAGGGTACCAGCTACGCGCGGCCGTGTCGGCAAATTTGCCCGGGTCGAGCCGCAGGACGACGGCGATCGCGCGCGCTTGGTCTTCGGAGGGAACGCCGTCGCCGCGCAGCCACGCCTGGACGGCGGCCGTCTCGAGGCCGGTCCGGTGAGCGAGTGCAGCGGGGCTGAGTTCGTTGCCGCGCATCGCCTTGCGCAGGACGTCGCTTGGGTCGTCCTCGAGCGGGATCTCCGGCCAGTTCATTACCAGAGCGCGCCGTGGCCGACCAGGATGTATAGGATCGGGCCGATGCCCCAGATGATCCCGACGATCGCCCACACGACCTTTTCCATCCCATTGAGGTCCTCGCGTCCGGCGAGGTTGATCCACATCAGCACCACGGCGATCGGGTGAAGGATCACCGAGAGCAGGATTTGCAGCAGGAGTTTCAACGCGCTGAGTCCTCCGAGGCAAGCGAACGGGGTGATCGTCGTACGACGAGAACCGTGCTTCGTGCCCCATCTTCACGCCCCCGCCGCCGGCCAAGCGTGCGCCGGCTAGTCGCGGTGTGGGCGGGCAAGACGTCCGCAGCGTTTCTTCGACGGGTCGGCGGCGGTGGGACGACGTTACCCGGCCGCATCGCCGCCGGGATCGCACCGGAGCTGCTGGGGCGGTTGTTGGCGCGCACGCCGACGGTCCTGGTCGCCGGAACCAACGGGAAGACGACGACGACGCGGCTGATCACCGGGGTGCTGCGCGCGCGCGGCCAGCGCGTGGTCAGCAACGGTGAGGGCGCGAACCTCTTCCACGGCATCGTCTCGACGGCGACGCGCGCTGCCGACTTGACCGGCCACGTCGCTGCCGACGTCGCCGTACTCGAGGTCGACGAGCTGACACTGCCGCCCGTCGTTGCGCAGACGAAGCCCACCCTGGTCGTGCTGACCAACGTCTATCGCGATCAGCTCGACCGCTACGGCGAAGTCGATCGGGTGGTGCGCGCGTTCGCCGAGGCACTCGCGACGCTACCGGCCGACGCGGTCGTGGTCGCCAACGCCGACGATCCGCGGCTCGTCGCGCTGCTGCAGGCGAGTGGTCGTGAGGCGATCTGGTTCGGCGTCGCGCACGAAGAGGCGCGGCGTGAACCGTTCCTCGTCGATCGCCGTTTGTGTGCCTCGTGCGGCGAGATGCTTACTCACGACGCGAGCGGTTTTGCCTGTCCCAGCTGCGGTTTCTCTTCGCCGGCGACGCCGTTTCGGGCGACGATCAGGCGCTCGGAAGGCGCGGGCCTGCTCGTCGACCTGGGCGGTCACGCGATCGCGACGCGCTTGCAGGGCGACGTCAACGCAGCCAACGTCGCGGCGGCGTTCGCAGCCGTCACCGCGCTCGGCGTCCCCGACATGGAGGCCGCGACGCTGCTCTCGCAGGTCGAGCCGCCATACGGCCGCTACGAGATCGTCGAGGTCGCCGGACGCCGCGTCACGCTGGTGCTGCTCAAGAATCCGGTCGGCTTCAACGTCTTCATCGACGACCTCGTGCGCACGCGCGACCCGGTGCGCCTCCTGCTCGCGATCAACGATCTCCCGGCCGACGGCGAAGATCTCTCCTGGATGTGGGACGTCGATTTCGAACGGCTGGCCGAGCGGCCCTCGCTGGAACTCGTCGTTGCGGGACGGCGCCACGAAGACGTCGCGCTGCGCCTCAAGTACGCCGGCGTGACGCCGGCACGGCAAGTCGCCGACCTCGAGGGCGCACTGCAGCGCGAGCTGCACGCACCCAGCGAACTGCCGCTGGTCATGATGTGTACGTACACCGCCATGATGCAAGTGCGCGCGCGCTTGCAGAACGACGGCCTCGCGGCGAACTACTGGTCGCGATGAACACGATCGTCATCGGCTGGCTCTACGCCGACTACCTCAACGTCTACGGCGATCGCGGCAACGTCATCGCGCTCACGCGACGGCTGCAGTGGCGCGGCTACGACGCGCGCGTCGTTCGCATCGGCAAAGGCTCGGCGGCAGCGCTCGACGACGTCGACATCGCCTTCATCGGCGGCGGCCAGGATCTCGAGCAAGAGCGCATCCACGACGATTTCGTCGCCACCAAAGCCGAGCCGCTGCGGCGGCTGGTCGCCCAGGACCTGGCCGTGCTCGGCGTCTGCGCCGGCTACCAGTTGCTGGGCCGGGCGTACGTGACGCCCTCGGGCCGCGAGCTGCCCGGGGGCGGCATCCTCGACGTCGTCACCGAGTCGCACGGGATCCGCTTTGTGGGCGACGCGATCTGGGAGTCGCTCTTGCCGGGGCTGGTCGGCGAGCAGCTGGTCGGGTTCGAGAACCACGGTGGGCGCACGTTCCTGGGGCAGGCGCAGCCGCTGGCCAAGGTCGTCAAAGGCTATGGTAACAACGGCGACGACCGGACCGCGGGCGCCTGGTACCGCAACGTCGTCGGCACCTATCTCCATGGCGCGCTGCTGCCGCGCAACCCGGCCCTGACCGACTGGCTGATCGCCCGGGCGCTGGGCCGCCGCGGGCTCGACGGCGGGCTGGCACCGCTCGACGATACGATCGAGCGGGCGGCTCACGACTACGTCGTCCAGGCACCCGCCCGGGCCCACGTCCTGCGCTGAGCGCCGCCCGAACCGGACGCAACCGGGCAGGGGTTGAAGAGAGCGACATGTCCGCCCCCACCCACGCCAAGGTCGCCGTGATCGGCTCCGGCCCGGCCGGCCTCACCGCGGCGATCTACGCCGGCCGCGCCAACCTGGCCCCGCTGGTCTTCGCCGGCCATATGTACGGCGGGCAGCTGATGCTGACCACCGAGGTCGAGAACTACCCCGGCTTCGCCGAGGGGATCCTCGGCCCAGACCTGATGGAGGCCTTCCGCGCCCAGGCCGAGCGGTTCGGGGCGGTGATCCACAACGTCGACGTCACGTCGGTCGATTTCGGGGTGCGGCCGTTCGTGCTGCGCACCGACGAGGAGACCTACACCGCCGACACCGTGATCGTCGCCACCGGCGCGAGTGCGCGCTGGCTCGAGATCCCGGGTGAGGCGCGGCTGCGCGGTCGCGGCGTCTCGACCTGCGCGACCTGCGACGGCGCGTTCTTCCGCGAGAAGAAGATCGTCGTCGTCGGCGGCGGCGACTCGGCGATGGAAGAGGCGATCTTCCTGACCCGCTTCGGCAGCAGCGTGACGATCGTGCACCGCCGCGGTTCGTTCCGGGCCTCGAAGATCATGGCCGAACGCGCGATGGCGCACCCGAAGATCGACGTCGTCTGGAACACCGCGGTCGAAGAAGTCGTCGGCCAGGACGCGACCAGCGCCCTGCGCCTGAAGAACCTGGTGACCGGCGAGGAGTCGCTGTTGCCGGCCGATGCGCTGTTCATCGCGATCGGGCACGATCCGAACACCGGCATTTTCCGCGGCCAGCTCGACCTCGACGATGCCGGGTACATCGTGAGCGTCGACGGCGTGCGCACCAACGTCGACGGTGTGTTCGTCGCCGGCGACGTCTTCGACGTGCGCTACAAACAGGCGATCACCGCCGCCGGCTCAGGCTGCAAGGCGGCGATCGAAGTCGAGAAGTACCTCGAGGAGCACGAAGCGGCGCACGCCGCGGCGCTGGCCTGATGTCGACGGTCGACGACCACGGCGGCGTCCCCGCGGCTCGCGAGTACCCGCACGCGCAAGACGTCTTTCGCTCGATGGACGGCCTGGACGCGCTGCACCTCATGCAGCGCGGCGAGACGCCGCAGACGCCGCTCTCGCGCTGGATGAACTTCACGCTGGAATCGGTCGAGCGCGGTGCCGTCACCTTCGCCATGATGCCGAAGGAAGAGTTCTACAACCTCATCGGATCGGTCCACGGCGGCATCATCACGACGTTGATGGATACCGCGCTGGGCACCGCCGTGCAGTCGCTCTTACCGGCCGGCCAGGTGGCGACGACGATGGACCTGCAGACGCGCTTTCACCGCCCGGTGACGGTTGCCACCGGCAAGGTCTTCGCGCAAGCCAACGTCGTCCACGCCGGCCGCCGCGCCGCCACCGCCGAAGCCAAGCTGGTCGACGCGAAAGGCCGCGTCTATGCGACCGGCACCTCCACGCTCATGATCCTGCGGGACGAACCCGCGAAGACGTAAAGGGGACGGGATTCGTGGCCGGAACCTGCGGCCACATGAGTTCTCGTCTTGCTGGAAAGTTCGCGTTCATCACGGGGGGCGCGAGCGGAATTGGGCTTGCCACCGCGCAGCGGTTCGCCGAAGAGGGAGCCCAGGTCGCGCTGGCCGACATCAATGACGCCGCTGCGCAGGCCGCGGCGGCGACGAATCCGGCGTTCTTCGCGGTGCACCTAGACGTCGTCGACGAGGCGAGCTGGAACGCGGCGATGGAGCAGGCCCTCTCGCGCTTCGGCCGGCTCGACATTCTGCTCAATAGCGCCGGGATCGCGCCGCTCGGGGACATCGAAAAAGAGACGCTCGCGCAGTTCCAACGCGTGATGGCGATCAACGTCGACGGCGTCTTCCTCGGCTGCAAAGCGGGCGTCGCGGCGATGAAAGATCACGGCGGGAGCATCGTCAACATGTCGTCGGTATCGGGACTCATTGGTGGCAACAATATCGCCGCCTACAACGCGTCCAAAGGCGCGGTGCGACTGCTGACCAAGTCGGTCGCGCTGCACTGCGCGCGCAAGCAATACGGCATCCGCTGCAACTCGGTCCACCCGACGTTCGTCGAGACGCCGATGTTGCTGGACGGCCTGCTTCGCCGGCCCGAGGATCAACGCGCGCGCATCGAAGACGCACTGCGAGCGCAAGTTCCGCTGGGTCGCTTCGCCAAGCCCGTCGAGATCGCCGATCTGATCGTGTACCTGTCCTCTGACGAGTCGAAGTTCGTCACCGGCGCGGAGTGCGTGATCGACGGCGGCATGACTGCCGGCTTCTAGCGTCACCGATGCCGCAGGAGAAGGTCGCGCCACGGGTCGACGTCGAGCGGTTCTTCGAGGTCGACATCCGCGTCGGGACGATCGTCGCCGCCGACCCTTTCCCCGAAGCGCGCAAGCCGGCGTACAAGCTGACGATCGACTTCGGCGATCCGATCGGTGTCAAGCGGTCGAGCGCGCAGATCACGGTGCACTACACCCTGGACACGCTGGTCGGTCGCCAGGTCGCCGCGGTGGTGAACTTCGCGCCGCGCCGCATCGGACCGTTCACGTCTGAAGTACTGGTGCTCGGGTTCCCGGACGGCGAAGGTGCGGTCGTGCTGATCGGGCCTGACCTTGAGGTCCCGAACGGTAGCCGGCTCTACTAGTTGCAGGCTCCGGGCTTGACGCCGCCGCCATCTCGTGATACTTAAGTAAGTACCTAAGTATTGTGCCGACCGAAACCCTCGACCTCATCTTCCACGCGCTGGCCGATCCGACGCGGCGGGCGATCGTGAAGCGACTCTCGCGAGGCCCCGCCTCGATGAGCGTGCTGGCCGAACCGCTGCAGATGTCCTTGCCGGCCGTACACCAGCATCTGCGCATCCTCGAGGACAGCGGCCTCGTGCGGTCTGAGAAAGTCGGACGCGTGCGGACCTGCCGGCTCGAGAGCGCGGCGTTGGCGCGCGCCGAGCAGTGGATCAGTTCGCGCCGCACGCTGTGGGAGAAGCGATTCGATCGGCTCGGCGACCTGTTGGAGAAGGACGAACGATGACCCGATCTGCGACCCACGGCAGCTTCACGATCGAACGCCACTACGAGGCCTCGCCCGCGCGCGTGTTCCGCGCTTTCACCGACCCCAGCGCCAAGAAGATTTGGTTCACCGGCGGTGACGATTGGACGCAAACGGTGCGCGAGGACGACTTCCGCGTCGACGGCCACGAACGGCTCGTGGGCACCTGGAAAGACGGCACCGTGACCGACTACCGTAGCCGCTACGAAGAGATCGTCCCGGATGCGCGTATTGTGAATGCGTACCGCATGTTCATGAACGACGTGCTGATCTCGGTGTCGCTCGCAACGGTCGAATTCCATCCCGACGGCGAGGGCACGAAGCTGCTCTTCACCGAGCAGCTCACGTGCCTGGACGACTACACCGATCCCGATGCGAAAGATCGCGAGCACGGCGTCGGTACGCACCTCGACCGTCTCGCGACCTACTTGGAGCGCGAGCCCGCGCTCCACTGATCCGCTAGGCCGGCGTCTTCGGCAGCAGTGCCGGGATGCCGACCGAGGCGATCACTTGGCGCTGAATCGGCTCGGTCGCGGCGTTGATCGCCTCGACCGCCGGGTTGGCCGGAACGACGGAACGGAACGGGCGCGCGCCGAACGGCGTGTTCGCCAAGCGCAGCACGAGCGTCGCCACATCCTTCGGATCGTTGCCTTGCGCGCGCTGCACGATCCGGTCGAGGGCGGCGGCGCCGTGCGCGGCCAGCTCGTCGCCGTACGAACGCGCGCGCGCTTCGTCGTCGGCACCGCCGGACTTACCGAGGATCTCGGTCGGGAACGCCCCGGGCTCGACGACCGCGACGTCGACGTCGAACGGCGCGAGTTCGTAGGCCGCCGTCTGCGCGAGTGCTTCGAGCGCCCACTTCGAGGAATCGTAGATGCCGCCGAACGGGAAGACGATGCGCCCGACGACCGACGAGATGAAGATGATCAGCCCGCTCTTGCGCTCGCGCATCGCGGGCAGGAAAGCACGGTTCACCCGCAACGGCCCGAAGACGTTGGTCGCGTAGAGCTGCTCGACGCGTTGCGGCGTGAACGCTTCTTGGATGCCGAACCAGGCGATGCCGGCATTGTTGACGACGACGTCGAGCGCGCCGACTTCGTCGGCCACGATCTTCGCTGCGGCGTCGACCGAGGCGTCGCTGGTGACGTCGAGCTCGACGACGTCGATGCCGGCCGAGCGGAAGCGGGTTGCGGCACCGGCGTTCGCGCCGGCAACGTTGCGCATGCTCGCGAACACGCGCCACCCGTCAGCGGCGAACGCCTCCGCGGTCAAGGCGCCGAACCCGGTGGAGGCGCCGGTGATCAGGACGGATTTCTTGCTAGCCATGGGGCATCTACCGTACCACCCTGGCTATCGAAAAGGAAGAACGAACGCGCGGGTACGTTACCTCCCGCGCGGGCGTCCCGTTGCGGCTCCGGGGAAGCGCACCGCCGAGCATCCACGACGCCTTTGGGCAGGATGGCGTTGCCCGCCCAGCGGGCTCTCGCCGTCAGATTGAGCCGGGGCTACCGGCGGAATAGCTTCTCACGGTGGGCAGTGAGAAGGTGGGAGCACGATCGTGAGCGACCCGGATGATCGCGTTTTGCCGACGCATATCGAACAGACACTGGAGGCGATCGCGCGCCTTCACACGGACCACGAGCGCGGCGCCACGGCAACGCAACGCATCGTGGCCAAGACCACCGCGGTCATCGGAAGGGCCGAGGCGCTGTGGGTGGTGACGGGGCTGATCGCCGCGTGGGTCGCGTGGAATACGATCGCGGCCCACGCCGGGCGGGCGGTCGACCCGCCGCCGTTCAGCTGGATGCAGATCGCGCTTGCGGTGACCTCGATCTACGTGACGCTGCTCATCCTGGGCACCCAGCAGCGCGACGATGTGATCGCCAGCCACCGTGAACAGCTGAGCCTGCAGCTCGCTATGCTCGGCGAGCAGAAATCGGCGAAGATCATCGAGTTGCTCGAGGCCCTCCGCCACGATAGTCCGATGATCACCGATCGCGTCGACGCGGAAGCGATTGCGATGTCGACGCCCGCGGATCCCCAGGCGGTCATCGAGGCGATCCAGGAATCGACCGGGTCCTGAGCGCGCTACCGATGCCGCGGGCCATACAAGTATAGACGAAGGGCGTCTGTGTGTGCTACGTTGTAGCACGCCGATGAAGCTCCCGGACCTCGCTTTTAGCGAGTACTTCCTCGACCGGAATCATGAGCACAACGTTGACGCCGAGGACGTCCTTGACGCGCTCATTGGGCGCGTCATCAGGAGTGATGGGTATCGGAGAATACGATGACTGAGCGAGCAGGCGAACCGCTCGAGAGCGACGACGCGATTTGGCAAGACGCGACCACGCTATCTTCCGCAGATACGAAAGATGCAAAGATTCATCTGTCTCTGCGTCTCGATCCGATGATTTATCGAGCTGTTCTCGCTGAAAAGCGATCGAAGCGCGATCGCACGATTACCGCAACGATAGAACGCCTCCTCAATATCGGGTTAGACGGAGGCAATCAAGTCCGCGACATGTATGCCCGAGAGGCGTT
>Ga0181531_10001287_pt1 | contig 15960 bp, 15 predicted proteins | sample PEATcosm2014_Bin_38_FD_119743 | JGI IMG/M metagenome (GOLD analysis project Ga0181531, IMG submission 119743) | Peatland microbial communities from MTU Mesocosm Facility, Houghton, MI, USA - PEATcosm2014_Bin11_10_metaG | ecosystem: Environmental > Terrestrial > Soil > Wetlands > Peat | place... | reverse complement strand
TGGGAGACAGTATAGCGCGAGCTACGATTCGTGCCGCCGCACCGCCAGCACCGCATTCAATCCCCCAAACGCAAACGAATTGGACAGCGCCAGCGCAGGATTGGCCGTCTCGTTCCGCAGCAACACATGGTCCAGGCCACAGGCTGCATCGACACCCGCCTCACCAATACCCGCATTCGCCGGCAGTAGATTCCTTCGCAGCGCCAGCACCGTTGCCAGCAACTCCATAGCACCCGAAGCGCCGATAGCGTGACCATGCAGCCCCTTCGTCGAACTGACGGGCATCGTCCTCGCCCGTTCTCCAAAAACCCGATGCAGAGCCTCCGCCTCAACGCGATCGTTCGCGTCAGTCCCGGTTCCGTGCGCGTTTACGTAACCCACTTCATCCGGTGTCGCGCCGGCGTCTTCGATGGCCCGCAACATCGCCGCACCGGGCCCCGCGGCATTGGGCTGCGTGATGTGGTGCGCGTCAGAAGACATGCCAAAGCCAACAATCTCCGCCAGGATTTCAGCTCCGCGCGCCTCAGCCGACTCGAGGCTCTCGACGGCAAAAACCGCCGCGCCCTCGCCCAGCGTCATGCCGTCGCGATCCGCGGCAAAAGGCCGGCACGCAGTCGGCGAAACAACGCGCAGGCTGTCCCACGCCTTCAGAAATACGTAGGTCAGTGGCGCCTCGTGCGCGCCGGTTAGCGCCGCCCGCACCGCGCCCGAGCGCACCATCTGAAACGCCAACCCAATGGCGTGTGTTCCGGACGCGCATGCAGTGGTAATCGCAAAAGCGGGGCCAGTGATGCCGTGCTCCATGCTCACGAGGCTGGTCCCGGCGCTGGCCATGATGCGCGGCACAGTGAGTGGATGAAGGCGGCCGCCCCGCTTATGCAACTTCTCCGCCTCCTGGTCTTCTGTGCCGCGGCCGCCGACGGAGCAACCGAGGACGATCGCGATGGAGTCGCCCGGGTGGGCAGCCACAATGCCGGACTGTTCGACCGCCTGCCGGGCTGCGGCAATCGCAAAAGCCGACGACCGCTCGGCGATCTGTCGCTGGCCGGGGGTGAGCCATTGCTCCTGGCGAAAATCGTCGACCCTAGCCGTGCGGGTAAAGTGCAGATCGGGGATTCGATCCGCCATCTCGCGAATGCCACTGCGTCCGGCGAAGAGATTCTCGCCGAAGCTCGCCACATCCTGCCCGATGGGCGTGATGCATCCCACGCCGACGATCACCACGCGCGTCATGCTTTTTTGGCTGGATTCCCGCTATCGGGGCCGACGCTGTCAGCGCTCGCGTTCTTCTGCCGTAACGCTTCTTCAATCCCCGTGACCATGTCGCGCACCGTCTTGATCTTCTCGATCATGCTCTCGGGAATCTCGATCTCGTATTTTTCTTCGATATCGAACGCGAGGCTCACGCGGTCCAGCGAATCGACCGCCATCTCCTCGAAGCTGCTGTCCAGATGAATCTGCTCCGGGTCTATGCTTTTCTGTTTCGCGATGAGTGAGATGCACTCCTCGGCGACTTCATTTGGCGACTCCGTCCCGTTCATTTGTGCAGGATACATGCTCGTTGTGCCCCTCTCGCCACCCCGCTGTCAAAACCGGAACGCGCGCGTCTGCCATAGTGCGGGGAAGCCGGCCAGAAGTCAGCCCCACCCCAGGGGGCGAAGAAGAAACGAAAATCCGCGATAGAATAAGCGGATGTTGTCCCCGGTGATCCCAGTCTCCGAGTATCTTCCGGATCTCTGCATTCCGGAAAGCCTCCAGTGGGCCCACCCGCTCGTCCAGGAGTGGTTCGTGCGCCGCTTCTCGACGCCGACCGAGCCCCAGGAGCAGGGCTGGCCGGTGATATTGCAACAGCGGCCGGTACTCATTTCCGCCCCAACCGGGTCCGGCAAAACCCTGGCGGCGTTCCTCATCTGCATCGATGGGCTCATCCGCAAAGCGCTCGAAGGGCGCCTCGGTTGCGAGACCGAGGTCGTCTACGTCTCCCCGCTGAAGGCCCTGTCAAACGACGTCCAGAAAAACCTGGAAATCCCGCTGCGTGAGATTCAGCAGCTGGCGCTGGAACGTGGCTATCTGTGTCCGCCCGTGCGCGCCGCTGTCCGAACAGGCGACACGCCTGCGGCAGAGCGCCGCGCCATGCTCAAGACGCCCCCGCATATCCTGGTGACCACCCCAGAGTCGCTTTACATTCTGCTCACAGCGCACCAGAGCCGCGAGCACCTGCGACGTGTACACACCGTCATCGTGGACGAAATTCACGCTATCGCCGACGACAAGCGCGGCTCGCATCTGGCGCTGAGTCTGGAGCGCCTCGACGCTCTGGCCGCCAGCGAGAATGCGCTGATGGCTGGCGCGAGCCTGCTTAAGTATCCGCCACCGTTACGTATTGGACTGTCGGCGACCCAGAACCCGATCGAACTCGTCGCGCAATTCCTCGGCGGCGCTCGGGGAGACGAAGTAGAGATCGTGCAGGCAGGCCAGCGCCGCAAACTCGATCTCGCCATTGAAGTGCCCACCGATGAGCTGGGATCGGTCCCTACCATCGCCATATGGGAGAGCGTTTACACGCGGCTCGCGGCCCTGGCGCTCGAACATCGCTCGACGCTGGTGTTTGTCAACACGCGCTCCATGGCCGAGCGCCTGGCCTTCCAGCTCGGCGAACGGCTCGGCTCGGAAAACATCGCGTGCCATCACGGCAGTTTGTCGCGAAAGCTGCGCCTCAACGCCGAGCGCCGCCTCAAGGCCGGCGAAATTCGTGTACTGGTGGCCACCGCGTCGCTCGAACTCGGCATCGATATCGGGACCGTCGACCTGGTCTGCCAGATTCAGTCCCCACGAGCAATTTCGGTTGGCATGCAGCGCGTGGGACGCGCCGGCCACTGGCGGGGCGCCACTCCCAAAGGCCGGTTCTTCGCAGTCACCCGGGACGACCTCATGGAACAAGCCGCCCTGATTCGCGCCATGCGAAGCGGCGTCCTTGATCGCCTCGAAATTCCCACGAAACCCTTCGACGTGCTCATGCAGCAGATCGTGGCCGCCTGTTCCGCGGAGCCATGGGAGGAGCGCACGCTATTTGACGTCTTCCGGCGAGCGCAGCCGTATCGCGAGTTAGAGTGGGCGGAGTTTGACGAGGCGCTCTGTCTGCTGACCGAAGGTATCGAGTCGAGCCGTGGGCGATATGGCGCGTATCTTCTGCGCGACCGGGTTCAGGGACGAGTGCAGGCCAGACGCGGAGCAAGAACGACCGCGATCACGAATGGCGGGGCAATTCCGGACACGGCGCTCTTCCCGGTGATTTTGCAACCGGAAGGTGTACAAATTGCGACCCTCGACGAGCACTTCGCCGTTGACTCGTCCCCCGGCGACGTGGTCCAGCTGGGCAATGCCAGTTGGCGCATCCAGCGCATCGAGTCTGCCGGTCGCGTGCTTGTCGAGGACGCGCATGGCGCGCCTCCCACTCTTCCCTTCTGGTTTGGCGAGGCGCCGCAGCGTACGCGCGAGCTCTCGGAATTTGTGTCAGATCTGCGCCAGGAGATCGACCGACGCACTCGCAATGTACTGCCCGGATATGTAAGCCAGGCAAACTCCGAAGTAGCGGATGCGGCCGCGGTTCTGAAAGAAGAATGCGGCGTCGACGATGCCGGAGCCGTGCAGCTGATTGCCTACATCGCCGCGGGGCGAGCTGTTCTGGGCACCGTTCCATCTGTAACAACCATTGTTGCAGAACGCTTCTTCGACGAAGGCGGCGGCATGCAGCTGATCCTCCACGCTCCTTTTGGCGGGCGGATCAACAAGGCATGGGGCCTTGCCCTGCGCAAACGCTTCTGTCGCGGTTTCAACTTTGAGCTGCAGGCCGCGGCCACCGACAACGGCCTGAATATCTGCCTCGCCGAGCAGCACAGCTTTCCACTGAGCGATGTCTTCCATTTCCTGACCACAGAAACCGTCACAGAACTGCTGGAGCAGGCCTCGCTCGCCGCCCCCGTCTTCAAAACCCGCTGGCGCTGGGACGCCTCGCGAAGTTTGCAACTGTTACGGTTCCAAAAAGGAAAGAAAGTCGCGCCGCAGATTCAACGCATCCGCTCGGACGATCTTTTGGCCAGCGTTTTCCCGCAGGCCGCCGCGTGTTTCGAAAACATCGAGGGCGATATTCAGATCCCCGGCCATCCCCTGGTGAAAGAAGTGATGCGGGATGTGCTCCAGGAAGCAATGGATCTCGAAGGCCTCAAAGCGGTCCTCGCCGCCATGCGCGACGGACGGATTCAATGCGTCGCCGTGGACACAACAACACCATCGGCCTTTTCCCACGAGCTCATCAATGCCAACCCATACGCGTTTTTGGATGACGCAGGACTGGAGGAGCGGCGCACTCGAGCGGTCCAGATGCGCGGCGTGCTCCCCGATGCCGTCCTGGGCGAGACCGGGCGGCTTTCCCGGGAAGCCGTCGACGAAATTCGTCAGGAAATATGGCCCGATATCCGCGACGAGCACGAGCTGCACGATTTACTTTGCACGCTGGTCGTGGTCCCGGCGGAGGTGCTGTCCTGGAACAAGGCATGCCGGGATTGGGACGTCTTTCTCGGCCGCCTTGAGCGCGCCGGACGCTTCACCATGGCGCACATCGGGAGCGTCGCGTATTTTGTCGCAGCGGAGCGCGCAGATTGGCTCCGAACGCTCTTCCCCGAAGTGGAATTCTCTGTGGAAATGTTGAAAACTCCCGGAGAAGTGCCTGATTACAGTGACGTTTTGAAGAAAACGCTACAGGGATGGTTACAAATTCTGGGCCCTGTGACGTCCGCCGGGATTGCCGGGCGCCTGGGACTCAATTCAGGCGAAATTTGGCGGCAAATGGTCCTTCTTGAATCGACAGGAATCGTCATTCGCGGCATCTTCGAAGGCATACCCGGTCCCGCCGAGCCAGGACCCTCCCAGTTGCAGGACATCGACGTCGAGTGGTGCGAGCGCCGCATTCTGCAGAGAATCCATCGCCGCACCCTCAGCACATTGAGAAAACAGATTGAGCCGGTAACTCCGGCCGTCTATATGCGATTCCTTCTCGACTGGCAGCATCTGGGCGAGCGGCGGCAGCTCTCCGGCGAACAGGGGTTGCTCGAAGCCCTGCGCGGTGTGGAGGGATTTGAGGCGCCTGCAGCGGAGTGGGAGCGGTCGATCCTGCCCCAGCGGGTTGCCGGCTACGATCCGCGCTGGCTCGACGCCCTGTGCCTCACCGGTGCGGTGGGATGGGGGCGGATTTCGCCGCATCCCGCCTTTGCCGACCTGGCGGGCGGCGGACCCAGGCGCGTAGTCCCGACCAGCATGGCCCCGGTGACGTTTTTCGCGCGCGAAGAGGCGCTGTGGATGGATTTGTGCCTGTCACAGCGACAAATTCCGGAGGCGAACCTCGCCGCCTGCCTGAGCGAGTTGGCGAACCGCGTGCGTTCATGCCTCGGCGAGCGTGGAGCAATGTTCTCAGCCGATCTGATCCGTCTGCTGGCGGCGCCACCCGAAGACGTGCACCGCGCCTTGTGGGAATTAGTCGCAGCCGGCCTGGTAAATGCCGATGGCTTTGACAGTCTTCGAGTGCTGATCGATCCGCGACGAAAACGGGCGTTTGCAGGCCCGGCACACATGCCGGCAAAGACGAAGACCACGGGAAGAAACGCTTCGGGACGCTGGGCACTCCTGGCCGATCCCGGCGAACCGCACGTGCATTTTGGCGAAAAGAAACCCAGTGCGGAAGCGGCCGCTCAGGCGGCGGCCACGCGCGACGCGCAGGTGGAGTCGGCCTGCCAGATGCTCCTGCGCCGCTACGGAGTCGTCTTCCGCGACGTGCTCGCGCGTGAAACGACGGTACCGCCTTGGCGCGAACTGGTGGGAGTGTTCCGGCGCCTCGAAGCTCGCGGCCTTGCTCGCGGCGGCCGGTTTGTTTCGGGATTTGGCGGCGAGCAGTTCGCGCTCCCGGAAGCAGCAGACGCACTGAGGGCAAATCGCACGCGCACCCTGGCCGACATGCCTCCCCTGACCATGGCTGCCGCCGATCCCATGAACCTGGTCGGCGTTGTAATTCCCGGCGAGAGAACCGCATCGATCGCCGGCAATACCGTCACCCTGCCGTTGCTTCCGGCCGAAGCCGAGGCAGCGGTCGCCGAGATGCCGCTCCCCGGCGCCTTCACCTTTGCTGTTTCACCGCTCGGGGGCGACGCGATTGCCTGACCCATCCTTGCCTGATCCGTCCCCACAACAGGCTCCAGAAGCCAGGCAGCTTGTCGAGGGCGAGGACTTCTACAGGGATGGCCCGTACGTTGTGTTCACTGAGGCTTACCATCGCCGCCGCGGTTATTGTTGCGGATCGGGATGCCGCCACTGTCCGTGGCCGGAAAAGCGCAGCCCTCAATCCACGAATCAGAATTCCGACTGACAGGGCAGTTCTATAGTCTTACAGGATGAGCAAGCTCTCCCACTTCGACGATGCAGGTGAAGGGCGCATGGTGGATGTTAGCGGCAAGCCGCCAACCCGGCGCGAAGCGGAGGCCTCGGCATTCGTCGCGCTCAGCCCGGAAGCGCTTGCGGCCCTTGCCCAAAATCCCAAGGGCAATCCCCTGGAAGTGGCGCGCATCGCCGGCATCCAGGCGGCAAAGCGCACAGCGGAGTTGATCCCAATGTGTCATCCGCTTCCGCTCAGCTTTGTGGATGTGCGCGCGGAAGTCGTAGCCGCGGGCATCGCCATTCGCGCCAGAGCCACAACCACCGCCGCCACCGGCGTTGAAATGGAAGCGATGACCGCCGCAGCCGTCGCGGCGCTCACCGTCTACGACATGTGCAAAGCCATCGACAAGAGCATCGTCATTCGCGAACTCGCGCTCGAGCGCAAAACCGGCGGCAAAAGCGGAGACTATCTCCGCAAATCCTGAACGCATGGACCGGGATCGGAATGCCGGAACTCCCAATCCCCTTTCCCAAAACGCGATAATGCGAACATGCCCGTTCACTCCGAAGTGCGCCGCTGGACGTGGCTGGAAAGCGTGGTGCTGGGCGGATATGCCGTGGTCGTCGCGCTGGGCATCGCATGGCATGAGCCGTGGGCCGATGAAGCCCAGGCCTGGCTTCTGGCCCGCGACCAGGGCTTCTGGCGGCTGATGCTGCATGCCATTCGCTATGAAGGAACTCCTGGATTGTGGCATGCGCTGCTCTGGGGCCTCGCGCGGCTGCACGTGAGCTACATCGGCATGCACTGGATCGCCGGCGCATTCGCGGCCACCGGCGTCTTCGTGCTGCTGCGCTGGTCACCGTTTTCGTTGATCCTGCGCCTCCTCCTTCCGTTTGGGTTCTGGCTCGCCTACCAGGACGCCGTGGTCGCGCGCGGCTACGTTCTTTTCGCGCTGCTTGCTTTTTCCGCGTCGGCCCTCATTCGAGGCTTAGTCCGCGATCAAGCTCACTCCGCGGCTGACGGTGAAGTGGCCTTGCGGAAATCGAGGCTTCTGTGGCTCGCGGTAATCCTCGGCCTGATGGCCAATCTCTCTGTGCATGCCTTCGTCGCCTCGTTTGGATTTGCCTTCGCTGCCCGGCCCGTCCTGCGCCGTCAAGGTCACGCCCGATTGCGCAAAACCACTCTCGCCCCGATCCCCATCCCGATCCCCATCTTCGTCCTGTGTTGCTTCTGGCTGTTCGCAATTGCCACGATCCTGCCGCCGAGCGACGTGAATGTCGCAGCGGGAAAAAATCTGGAGCGATCGACCGAGAGGGTCTGGGCCAGCTTCGGAGACAAAGAAGCAAAGGCGCAACTGGCCGCCGATCGCTCCAATACGAGCGACGTCCGTCCAGGCGAACTCACGCCTGCGCCAACTCTCGAATTCCACCGAACACCAGCCGAAGCCCTCTGGCGCAAAGTAGCGCGCGTGCTTTCCCTCCTCACGTTTCCCATCTCGAACTTTCGCTGGCTCGCCTTCACCCTCTGCGTGTTATTGGTCGCGCAAGCTGTCGTTTTTCCCCCAGGGCCGAACATAGCGCAGCTGGGCTGGATCGGCCTGCTGCCCTGGGCGCTCATGGTCCTCATCTTCACCTCGATGTATTTGGCGCCGCGCCACGCGGGCATGCTGTGGGTGGCGTTGCTCGCCGCGTTATGGCTGACGTGGCCTGAAACGCAGCATGGTACCGGGCCGGAAACCCTACCGGCGCGCGGCACCCCATCCTTGCGCGCCCAGTGGCTGCACCGCATCACCCTCGCCGCGTTCGTGCTGGTCGCCCTCGATCAGGCGTGGTGGACGGCGCACAGCGTGTGGGCCGACGTTCACCAGCCCTATTCCGGCAACACGAGCATGGCAAAGTTCCTCGAAGCCCAGCCTTCCGGCCGGCGCATCGCAGGCTTCTACTACCACACTGTCGGCCCAGCTGCGTTTCTAACCCATCCGGTGTATTTCAATCAGCCTACCGCGTACTGGGTCTGGAGTCGCAAGCTGCGCACGGACCAGGAGGCGCCCGCCACCATCGCCACGCATCCGGATCTGATCGTCGTGGGCGGATTTGACTGGGACGCGAGCGACGGCAGCATCACCGATGACTGGATCGTGCCCGATCTCTCGGAGCTGAACCGCGTTCCCCTGAACGACATCTTCGGAATCATTCCCTATGCGGAGGCGCACGGGTACCGGGAAACCCACCGTTTCTGCGGGCACGCCTTTATGCGCGACGGGTATTCGGAATACCTCTGCCAGATCGCGCTCGAGCCCACTCACTAATCCCGACTCACGAATCCGGTCTGCGAATTCCCGCCCTTCGGGCTCGGGCGAATCCACGGAAGCACGCAGCCATTTCGCGGTATCATGAAGCAGCAGGCAGACTGGACGGCCGCTGCCCGAGGCAACTCGGCAGAGGAAAGTCCGGACTCCAAAGGGCAGTGTGCCGGATAACATCCGGGACCTGAGCGTCAAGGCTCGGGGACGGCAAGTGCCACAGAGAAGATACCGCCCGCATCTCGCGAGAGATTGAGGGTAAGGGTGAAAAGGTGCGGTAAGAGCGCACCGCTCCGGCGGTAACGGCGGAGGCAGGGTAAACCCCACACGGAGCAAGACCAAATAGGGAACGAGTCCGGCAGCAATGCCGGCACGCGCCGGCCCGGCGCGGCAGCCTCAGTGAGGCGCCCAGTGAAGACGAAAGCCGTCACAGGGCGGAAGTTCCGGGTAGGTCGCAAAAGGCATTCTCTTCGGAGACTGCCGCGAGCGTTCGCAGCAATGCGGCGCCCAGAGGAATGGCCGTCCTCGACAGAATCCGGCTTACAGGTCTGTCTGTAAGAGCTCGAAGGAGCTCGCATGGCCCCGGCCTTCCGATGAGGAGAGCCGGGGTCTTCAACGTTCCAGTCGTCACCTTCACCGCCAGCGAGCAGGCTCGACACACGTAATCGAGCAGAAACAGCGGTTCCTCTCGCCGGTAAACTCGCTACCACGTGGGTGTCGGAAACCCGCCACTATGTCTACGGAAAGAACGCAGAGAAACGTCCATTAATCTGCCTCGCTGTACCTACTGGGGGGATACCTTGTTTACAAAAAACAAATATATTCCTTCGTACCCCTGGGCAACTTGTTTCGGGTTTATGGCGACTCCTTCCGTGCCCGTGAGTTTATATTTATTACCAAGCGCTAACTCGATGCTGTCTGGCAGGACGAGTTGATACGATTTGTGCGTTCGCTCGTCGTACATGCCGAAGCGGCTGGAGATCTGGGTTGGTCGATCTGGACTACGATACTCAGCGGTTAAGGTGGTTTGCCCGGCAATCGTTATCAGCGGGCCGTCCGGGATGGCCGGGTGTGTTCGGATCACGCCATCATTGCTGTGGCTACTTTGCTTTGAACATGAGAGGCAAAGGAGCGTGGTGACAGCAATGGTAAGGAAATATTGTGAACGGCGGATATGCCGAATGGACACTTACGCCTCCTTGACTTGACTAAACAGCAGCACTTGAAGGAAAAGGATTCCAGCCATAAATTCTAACTGCCATCCGCGATTCGGTGTCAGGTTGGAGTGCGGCTTTCCTTAGCCCTTGCCCTACCCGACCAGTCACTGGGTATCGTTATCCTCTTCTCTTCTTGTTGAGGTTTTGTCTTCGCGCCAACGATCATCTGTCGGATTTCGGGCCCAGCCATTCCGCGGGAGTGAGAATGTCTATCTTGTAGAACGGATGAAGGGCGAGCAGATCGGCATCGCCGGTGAGAATCGCATCTGCGGTTCCGTTGACCGCGAGCTCCAGAAACCTGTCATCTTTCGGATCGCGGCAGGCGCGAACGGGACGCCAAATGGGCACAAATTCCGCGACATTGCCGATTTGGAGCAAAAACTCCTGCCGCTCTTCGACCGAAAGATAGCGATCAAATTTCGGGCGCGCGAGAACGTCGACCAATTCGAGCATAGTCGCTTCAGAAACAAGCAATTGCTCCTCGTCAACTATTCTGCGAACCGCGCGGCCTGGGACCGATCCGGGAGAGATCAGCCTGCTGATCAGCGCGTTCGTGTCAACGACCAGCCGCTGCCGAGTCGTCATCGGAAAGTAATCGTTCGAGAATCTCAGGCGTCATGCCGCGGGCGGCGGCCTTTTCCGCAACCTGGTCGCAAAACCGCTGAAACTCAGCTGCCTTCAGCGTGCGGAGACGCTCATATTCGCCTGCGGACACAACGACCGCGACGTCACGATCGTGGCGACGGATGACGACAGGTTCACGTTGCGCGGCATCGAGTAAGGCTGCCAGTTTTTGCTTGGCCTCGGTGGCCGAGATCGAGCGCATGGCTCAAGAATAAGACAAAATAGACAAAATAGGAAAAGCTGTGAAGTGAGCCATCAAGTCTACGCCGTCACCTTACCGCCTCAGCGAACAGGCTCGACACATAATCCAGCAGAAACAGCGGGTGTACCGGCTTCGCCAGAATCTCAAACCTGTTGCCCTTCTTCGCTGCCTCTTCCATAAGCGCCTGCGTCCCTTCGTGACCCGAAAACAGCACCGTCCGGCAGCGTGGCCAGTTCGCTTTCAGGACCATCGCCAGATCGATTCCGTTCATGCGGGGAAGCATCACATCGAGAATCGCAAGGTCGGGTTCCCAGGCCGCAATTGTCTCAATTGCTTCTTCCGCCGAATGGGCGCACCGTACCTCATATCTGTGCTTGGAGAAGATTACCGCCAGCGTCTCGGAGATCGCCCGATCATCATCGACGATAAGAATTCGGCGTGCAGTGCCAATGCCCTTCACAGGGCCTCCTGAAGACAAAACGCCGTTTTTCAGCGAACGGGACCGGCGCAGAGGTTTCGAGCGCCCTTTCACCTCGGCCGCGAGGCGCGTAGCACGGCCTGTGCTCCTTACGATGCAGGAAAGCAGGGTCAGGCATTGCCCGTTCCTAAGAAACCCGCACTTTCCCCATCACCGGAAATGCTCCCACCCCCCGGGTTGGACAGAAATGTGCCGGCCATCGTTGCAATTTAGAACAACCAGCGGCTGACGCGGGCTCGCCTTTCGCATCGTCCCGATTTGATGGATCGGCACTCCAGCCAGTCTGCGCGGAATCCGAACGTCGTGCGAAGCGGCAAACAGCAGCTCATAGTCTTCGCCCCCGTGCAGCGCCAACTCCAACCCGGAACCCGCCGCCAACGGGTGAATTGGCAGCGCGGCCTCATCGATGATCGCCGCCACATCTGAAGACTGGCACAGATGCGCAAGGTCGGTCGAGAGCCCGTCGCTGATGTCGATCATGGCGTTAACCAACTTGCGCAGCCGGCGACCCACCGCAACGCGCGGCTGAGGAAAGAAATGCGGATGTTCTACCCCGCCATCGGTAAGTTTCTTAAATTTCCTGGGATTCTTCGATAAAGCCCGGAGCTCAGCCGCGGCGCCGCCCAGCGCGCCCGTGACGTAAACAACATCGCCGGGCCGAGCCGTGGATCGTAACACCGCTCCACACCGTGGGACCTGGCCCACTCCCACAATGTCGGCCGCGATTAAACCCTCCGGTCTCCCGGAGAGCGCATGTGACTCCGCCGTATCGCCCCCGGCCAGCTGAACCCGCTGCTCCCTCGCCAGCGCCAAAAAACCAGCAAAGAACCGCTCCACCCAATCGCCAGCCAGCCTGCGAGGAATAGCCAGCGACAGAAACACCGCCAGCGGCTCCGCACCCATAGCAGCCAAATCGCTGAGTCCACGCGCGAGGCAACGATGACCTATCGATTCCGGCGCATGCCAGCCGCGCCGAAAATGTCTGCCCTCCAGCGAAAAGTCCGTCGTGACGCAGATATCGTGGCCCGCATTCGGCCGCAAAACCGCGCAATCGTCACCGATGCCCAGCCGTACCAAACGAGAGGCCGACGGCACACGCCGCCGGATGGCCTCAATCAGGGCCAGCTCCCCAGGAACCGTGCGAGATGGCGTATGACGAGCCAAAACATTTCCTGCTAACAGGATATCGATTGCCGCCGGCCCCCGCATTCGTCCAGCCTGCCACCGCTTGCGGCCCTGTTAATTGAGCCCCTGTTATCCACTTGATTTACACAAGAACCGGCGCATGTAATGAAGTTCAGCAGTAGCTGGAGGTATTCATGACGAACGAAACCTGGCTGGACAGCAAGTGCGTCAGTATGACCTCAGAGAGCGGCAGAACTTCATACCCTGCAGAAATTGACCCATCGCAGAACAGAACCGTCAGGTCAATCAGGGAACACAAAGCGGATGCCGCGACGGATCCATTTGTCTCCTCCAGGGATCTCGACGACCTATTCTGGGGTCGGCCCGAAAGACGCGCTTAACAAACGCTGCGAGCCTCTGCGGCGCCCCCCGGGACCCAGAATGGCCGGGCGGGTCTATTCTGAATTGAAAGTGATGTCGAGTCAGAGCGTAATCATTCGCGAAAAACTGGAAAAATTCTCTTCGACCGGCATGGATCCCGTCGGTGATCGCGCCGCCATGGAGGCCTTCCTGGAGCTCCGGCTGGCCCTCGAGGCCGGTTTGGTGCGAGCAGCCGAGCCCGACCCCACCACAGCGACTGGCTGGCGCGTCAACGCCTGGGTCAAGCAGGGTATCCTGCTCGGCTTCCGCATCGGCGTTTTGGAGTCCTCCGGGGACGGCCTTTCCTTCGTTGACAAGCACACCTTTCCCGCGCGGCGTTTCACGCCGGAGCAGGGAGTCCGCATTGTCGCCGGCGGGTCGTCGGTCCGGGCGGGAGCTTTCCTCGCCCGAGGTGTCATCGCCGTGCCCCCCATGTACGTCAACACCGGTGCCTGGGTCGATGAAGGCGCGCTGATCGATTCCCATGCGCTGGTCGGCAGCTGCGCGCAAATCGGCAAGCGGGTCCACCTCAGCGCCGCCGCTCAGATCGGCGGCGTCCTTGAGCCCGTGAACGCCAACCCCGTCATCCTCGAAGACGACGTCCTTGTCGGCGGCAACTGCGGAGTCTATGAAGGGACCATCGTGCGCAGGCGCGCCGTACTGGCAGCCGGAACCATCCTCACCCGCGGAACCCCCGTCTACGACATCGTCCGCGGGGAGATACTGCGTGCCGAAGGCGACACTCCCCTCATCATTCCCGAAAGCGCGGTCGTCGTCCCCGGCGCGCGAGCGGTCAGCAAAGGCAATGCGAAGGAGTGGAGCCTCAGCGTCTATACACCTATCATCGTCAAGTACCGCGACGAGAAGACCGAGCTGAGTCTGGCGCTCGAAGAGCTGCTTCGCTGACACACCGCCCAATTCATTATTGGCCTGAAGCCTCGCTTTCAGTGGGCTCGTGCAGAAACGGGAGCGGCGTGCCGTTGTTTCCAGCCCAGCGAATGCTGGCGATCAGGTCTCCCATGTTAGGAATCGTAACGCTCTGCACGGGAAGATACAGACCCACACAGTTCTCGTCCCATAGTGTGTTCGCCATGAGAAAAAGAAGCTTGTAGCAGGAAGGCCACTCGGATTCCGGCATTTTGGGCCCCTGAGGACAGTCGATTGCCAGCCAGGCTTTGTGGCGGTCCCAAGCCCGTTGACGCACCTGGTTGGGCTCGGGGCCCGGATCCCGATAGCGCGAGCGCCCGTCGCGAAGGCCGAACAGCACATCCGAGACGCGAACCAGCCATCTTCCCGTACGCGCCCGCCTCGCAACCGATGCCGGGTTTTCCGGTCCGCCCCACGCGTGCGTCGCAAGCTCGAGCGCCTTCTCCCGATTTAGTTCAACCGGCGACTCCAGCAATAAAACGAGGGAGGGACAAGGTTCCTCTTCTTCATGGGGAGATCCGGAAAGCACGCTCCCCAGAAACCGGATCATTTTGCGGATCATCGCGGCATTTATCTTACGATGAAAAAGCGGGCGGTGCGGCAGAAAGTTTGCCGGGATAATGTATCTATATAACTAGATTGCCAACAAACAAAACACAGATTAAAGCCACTTACCGCCCTCTTGCCATGTCGCCTGCCCCCGCCGGTCGCAGCGCCAGGCCGGAGCGTCAATCCTTTTCGACTGCCTCGATGGCCTGGTTGGCCATGAACCGCTCGAGGGCCTGCATCGCGCATCCCTGACCGCACAGATGACGCATCTCGGGTCCGCGGCTCACCGCGAAGTTCCAAGGCAGAAGCGTGAAGCGCTGGCTGGGCTGCCCCTCATCGAAGCAGGGAACGTCCCCCAGCACGAACATCCACCAGTGGTTAGAGTCCGCTTTCTTCCTGCCGCAGATGTCGCAGCTGAAAGTTACATCCCAAACCATAATTACTCCGCCTCCAACAAAGCCTCCCATAAACTACAACGGAATCGATTCCGCCGTACTAGCTCTTCCGTGGGACTCTGGAACCGGCCTCATAAACTCATACCACCGAGAATGCAGCGTGTGAGACCCGCCATCGAAGCGGAGCTGATGCAGCCCGCAAAGCCCCTGGGGCATTCGCGGGAACTGTTCTGGACTTCCCCGGGTGGTTGTCGTATCGTGTTTCGACGATGGTTTGCACGCGCTGCAAGGCGACGGAATTCCGCCTCTCCAGTCTCCGCTTGCGCGACCTCGAGCACCTCGCCGTCCTCCAGTATCCGATGCGCTGCCGTTACTGTCATCACCGCACCCACGGAAGCATGCTCCTCGCTCTCGTATTGTTTCAGTTGCGACGCCATCATTTTGGTTCGAAAGAAGCCGCCTAAGCCGGTTATTGCGGCACCGGCCCCCGCACAATCTGCACCAGATTATCCGGATGGATGTGCTTGGCAAAGGCTGCTTTCACATCGTCGGCCGTCAGGGCAGAGTACTTCTTCGCCGCCACGATCGGCTCATCCAGCGGCAGCCCGATCTCCGCGCGCCCCAGCAACCCTCCCGCAACCGCCTCTTCGCTGGCCTCGCCCAAAGGAATCGAGCGCAACAGCAACGCCTTCGCCTGATGCAGCTCAGCGTCAGATACATCCTGCGTGCGCATCTGTTCCAGATCGCGAATAATCAGCGCTTTCGCCTTCGACACATTCGGCGGATCGCACCCGTAGTTCACCGAATAGCTTGCCCGCGTCTCCGAAGCGCCCAAAGAAACGTCGACGTTATAAACGTACCCCGCCACTTGCCGCAGATCGTGATAAAGACGCGTCGCATAGAACCCGCCTCCCAGCACATGATTGCCCAGCTGCAACGGGTAAAAATCCGGATCGAAGCGGTTGATGTCGATCTGCTCGGCAAGGATCACCGAATCCTGCACAGCCTGGGCGTCGGGCACCGTAGTTGCGGAAGTTTTATTCACGGGAACCGACGGCAGCGTCGTGGTCGGCTTACTCCCCGTCGCTTTCCAGTCCCCAAACCATTTCTCAATCACCTCCCGCGCCTCCGCCGGCGTCACATCGCCGATCACCACAATGGTCGTCAGGTCAGGACGGATCGTCGCATCGTGATATTGCTTCACCTCATCGAGCGTGAGGTTCGTGACCGTGGCCGGCGTAACCTCCCGCAGCACTGGATCGCCTGCCGGCAACAGCGCCTTGTCCAGCGCGCGCGA
>Ga0181531_10001285_pt1 | contig 15987 bp, 10 predicted proteins | sample PEATcosm2014_Bin_38_FD_119743 | JGI IMG/M metagenome (GOLD analysis project Ga0181531, IMG submission 119743) | Peatland microbial communities from MTU Mesocosm Facility, Houghton, MI, USA - PEATcosm2014_Bin11_10_metaG | ecosystem: Environmental > Terrestrial > Soil > Wetlands > Peat | place... | reverse complement strand
TTCTGCTATCAGAGAGCAACAGTCCGCCCGAAGTGTGGGCTGCCGCAATTATTATTGGGCGCTACAAAATGGAGGACATTCTCGAAGCGAACTCGGGCCCATTCTTTGTGAACGTAAACAAGCGCTCAGACGCCCATGTCGGAAAATTGAGGCGCCCACCCGGCTACCAAATACCCGATGAGGCCACATCCCGACCTCCCGCAGACGGATTCGAGCTAACCTCGCCAGAACCACCCGCGAACTAGCCGGTTAATCTTCTCACTTGTTCTGAGGGGATAATTGCCTCGAATTTAAACGCTGTTGCCGTGGACGAATCAACCTCTCAGGTCATCGAAGATTGGCATTCATCGGTCGCCCAAGGCAACTGCTTCTGACTAACGCAACTCTGCCGAAGACTCCCGCTGTACCGGTGCCGGTTGTGAGGAGTTATTTGTCGAGCCGGTCGAGAGGGGCAAGCAGATGCTCAAAGTCGAACTTCCCGTTAGCCAGTGATTCGCCGGCGTTCAAGGTGCCTATAGACTGGGGGACGCTCGAAGTCCAAATTCTCTGAATCGCAATTTAACTTGCTCTGAGAAGTTTCCGTAGTGAGACCTGAAAAGCTGGACAACAATAACTCGAAATCTTCAATGGGCACTGGGCGACCGAATAGGTAACCCTGGAAGGTGTTGCAGCCGAGTGTTGCGAGAAAATCCCTTTGTTCCGTGGTTTCGACACCCTCAGCGACCACGGACAAATGTAACGCCCTGCCGAGGTAGAGGACGGATCTGGCGATTGCAGCGCTTGTTGAGTCATCGAGTATGTCACGGATGAACAGCTGGTCGATCTTGACCTGGTCCAGCGGAAGCCGCTTGAGGTAAGAGAGAGAAGAATGCCCAGTGCCGAAATCGTCCAGAGCCACCTGCAACCCTACCGAACGGAGGGCATCGATTTTGGCAATCGTTTCCTGCACCTCATCCAGCAAAAGGCTCTCGGTGATTTCCAGGACCAGCCGCTCCGGGTTGGCGCCGGCGCGGTCAATGACCGAGATAACATTTTGAACGAAACCAGGCTGGCGAAACTGCCGGGCGCTGATGTTTACCGCAACCGCAATCCGCGAAGTTTCTTTGCGCCTCGACCATGCCGCAATCTGGTTGCATGCGCTCTCCAGTATCCGATCTCCCAGGGAATGGATCAAGCCTGTTTCTTCGGCAAGGGAAATAAACTCACTTGGAGGCAATATTCCGCGCACGGGATGATTCCAACGAGCCAAAGCTTCGGCGGCCACAATGATGCCATCTTGCACCTGAGGCTGATAGTAAGCGATAAACTGGTTGGATTTTATTCCAGTTCGAATTTCGTCTTCCAGCCGCGCGCGAGCATTGACGGCGGCCTGTAATTCTGGAGAGAAGAAATGCAATGTATTGCGGCCAGCCGCCTTTGCCTGATACATGGCGATATCCGCGTGCTTGAGGATCTCGGAGACGTTCGCGCTGCGATCCCGGAAAACTGTGATGCCCATGCTGGCCGTCATGACGCATTCCTGGCTTGCCAGTCCGACGGGTTCACTGATTCCGGAAAGGATCTTGTCGCCGATCTTCCGCACCTGCGATGCGGCCTGCTCGGGAACCTCATCGAGATCACCCAGCATGACTACAAACTCGTCTCCACCGAGACGGGCAACGATGTCGCCTCTCCGGATGGAGGCTTCGATTCGGCGTGCCAGGGTCTGCAGGATTTGATCGCCGATATCATGCCCCAGCGTGTCGTTCAAGGTCTTGAAGTTGTCCAGGTCGATGAAGAGGATTGCGTTCAAGCGCGCGGACGGAACGATGGGATTGGCGGCTTGTTCCAACCGCTCCATCAATGAGCGACGATTGAGCAGTCCGGTCAAAGGGTCATAAAAGGCGAGGCTTCTTATTTCATCGTCGGCCTGTTTTTCAGCCGTGACGTCTCGCCCGACGCTCAGAACGCAAGTTGTACCGTCTATCTCAATCAGTCTTTCCGAAAGGTGGACCCAGATGGGCGCTCCGTCCTTCCTTTTCAACAAAAGCTCAATGTTGCTGTACTCGCCGTCCCTGCGCAAGGACTCCTGCGATTCTTTCCGATCGTGAAGATCTATAAAGATACCCAGTTCAGCTGCGGTTCGCCCTATGAACTCCTCACGTGAGAAGCCGAAGATTTTGACAGCTCCGGGGTTGACATCGAGGTATACAGCATCTCTGAGGCGGGTGATGCTGATGGCATCCATGCTTGCCTCAAAGATGCTGCGATAACGTGCTTCGCTTGCCTTCAAGGCCTCCGCTGTCCGCTTCTCCTGAGTGATGTCCCAATTCGTGCCGGTCATGCGTACCGCATTGCCGCTCGCATCCCGTTTGACCAAGCCGAAAGAGTGGATGTGATGGATAGTCCCATTTGGCCATACGACTCGGAACTCCGTGGCGAAATCCTTTTCCCCCAGCACCGCGGCGGCAGCTTCCGCTTCGACTCGCTCCCAGTCACCCGGATGCAGTCCATGCTCCCATGTTTTTTGGGCTGAACCGTAAAGCTCGGGAGAAACTCCGAAAAGCATGTACACCCGATCGTCCCAGACCAAGGAGTTGTTTACCAAGTCCAAGTCCCAAATTCCCACGCCTCCCGCGCGGGTAGCCAGCAGCAAACGCTCATTGGCATCCCGCAGCTCGCGCTCGGCAAGTTTGCGTTGCGAGATGTCTTGAATGAAGCCGAACATCCTGAGAGGATGGCCCTGAGAATCTAACTCGACCGTGCCTTTTCCGAGTATCCAACGCACCGACCGATCGGCTTGTCTGACGATTCGATATTCCTTCTCGAACGGCTTTCGCTTTCCCTGAACCTCTTCCGCGAAATAGGCTGCCATCATCGCACGGTCATCGGGATGGACGAGTTCCAACCATCCATTCACCGAGCGGTCGTAAGCCTTGTCGATGCCAAAGATTTCATCAAGGCCTTCCGAACTCGTCCAACGCCCCGTGGGAATGTCGAGACAATAGGAGCCGAGCTCTCCAGTCACCTGCGCTTCTTTGAGAGAGTCCCTTCTTTCTTGAATAGCGTCTTCTGCTCGTTTGCGTAAGGTGACGTCATGAATCACGAGGAAGAGCAGGTTCCTGGAGTCTATTTCGATGGGCGAGGCATATACTTCGACGTCGCGTTCTTCGCCTGAAACGAGACGATGTCGAAGATTGATTGGATCACGCTCGTCGCGAAAGGAGTGCTGCGATTGAGCGGCGAAAGCGTTCTGCCCGAGGGAATCGATTTGGGCTACGGACATTTCCAGGAGTTTGTTTTGCGAATAGCCATAGAACGACAATGCGGCCCTGTTGGCATTCACGATCTGGCCGCTCAAAGGTTCGATCAAAAGGAAGGCGGATGTGTTTTCATCAAATAGCTTCCGGAAGTCTGGCACACTCACAGCGCCCCCAGCCAGGATTGCAGCTGCCGGGCATGACAGGACGCCGACCGCCGACTCGCTACCCGGTGGGTGCTCTTGGCGAAAATCTCCCATTGCGATCCTATCGACGATGACCTTCCAAATCGAAGCGAGGCCACGAGGCACGGACTCTTTCTGAGCATCAGCTTGTTTAGTTATCGGCCAAATCCATTAGATTTTCAGGCCGAGTCTATTGATTATTGAATCGAGACACCCGATATTTCCAATATCCCAATTGTTGTACCGCCATGAAGACGCAATCGGAATTCGATTTGAATTCTTCAAACACGCTTCTAAAAAGTTCAGTCGCCGAATAAAACGATGCTGGCGCTACATACCTCTACTTGATCTCCCCGAAATGGACATCTTCCGCGGACGTTCCGTCCAGGAATTGAAACGTGGTCGCTGGTCCGAGATTCTCCTGACCGGTCCAGGAGTTGAGCACCCAGACTACACGCTTTGCGGGAGTGACTTCGATGGCCTGTACCGTCCCCACAATGTCCTTGGGATCGGTATCCCACTCATTCACCCAGTTATTGATTACCGTATTTCCGTTGGGCAGCCGCCACGCCTGTTGCAGGTGGGCAAATGTATATCCAGGCGCATCCGCCGGCGTCCAGCTCCACGCCGTATCGCCGCGCCGCGTAATCTCCCGCACGCCCTTGCTGTCTGTAATCAGCACGTTTCCATTGGCCAGAGGTGTGGCGCCCCAGGGCCTGTCGGCCGGAAACGACCACAGCTCGTTGCCGTCCGTGTCGTACTCCACCACCTTGTCCAGGTCCATGTGCGCGACCAGCAGTGTCCCCTGCGGGGTCAGGCGCGCGTGCCTGAATTGTCCGTGCGTGCTGGCCGGCAGCCTGGTCTTCAGGCGGAACTCTTTTTCGGTCGCGTTGGTCGTTATGTTCACGACTCGCACAACCGGGAAGTCGCCGTTCTGGATGTAAAGCACGCGATCTTTGCCGATGGGTACCGCGGTATGAACCTCTGTCCCCTGCGGCGCGTCGTATTTCCAAACCACGACCTTTTCCGGCGCAACTTCGCTGATGCCGAACTGGCGCGTAAAGAGAATATTCCCATTGGAAAGCATCACCGCGTCGCTGATTTCGCCCTTATCGCCGGAATCGCTCCAGCTCCACGCAATTTTTCCCTTGCGCACTACAAACAGATTGCGGTCGTGCGACTCACCCGCATAAAGGAAGTCGTGGCGCGCCAGCCCGGTGGCCAGCTTCTCAACGGGCGGGGCAGGATTGTCAGGAAATGCAGGCGCAACCTTGCCCTTGATTTGCCCCTGAATTCCACCCGCCAACCCTAAAACTGCCAGAACCGCCAGCGCCTGCCGGTGCATAGGAAAAGCCCCCCAAATTCTGAGTGATCTCCGGCTGTGATATTACCATCGTGCGCATAAGTTTTATTACCATCGTGACTTTAAGTTTCAGTTTTCGCCCTCGTCGGTGAAGATCTCGACGTTATGCCCTTGTCTTAGTTCTTGAGATCTACCAGGAGATTCATACGCATGCCGGGAGAGCTGGCCTATCGACTCATCATACCGCCGGTTTGCCAACCTGCTGACTCGCAAATGCTCTATCCTCAATCCGTGGGCTTCCAGGATTTTCTCGGCAACACCCAAACCGTTACCCATCTGCGCGAGTCGATCCGCGCCGGCCGTTTTCCTCACTCTCTGATCCTTGCCGGCCCCCGCGGTTCCGGCAAGTACACCCTGGCTCTGATGCTTGCCAAGGCCGTCAACTGCCTCAATCCCATTGAGTCGGACGGCCTTCCAGACTTTTGCGGCCAGTGCCGCAACTGCCTTCGCATCTCCGATTCCGCGAATCTGGAAGCCCTGGTCACGGAAGCAGTCGCCGCCCGCGAAGACCTGCGCGATACCGACAAGCGCGAGACCCGCATCCTGATCCAGACCCACCCCGACCTGCTCATCGTCCCGCCTGACCCTCCTCAGTTGCTTATAAAGCTTGGCCAGGTCCGCCAGGTTATCCATGTCGCCTTCTATCGCCCGCCGGTCGAATCTACGCGCACGTTCACGATCTTCACCTCGTCCGCGTTCATGAAGGAGGCGGCCAACAGCCTGCTGAAGGTCCTGGAGGAACCGCCCGAGCACACCTCGCTCATCCTTCTCACGGAAAACCCGCAGGAGTTGCTCCCCACCATCCGCTCGCGCACTGTGCTGCACCGTCTCGGGGCGCTTCCCGCAGCCGATCTCGAATCTCTGCTCGCCCGCCGTCGTCCGGAGCTTAAGCCGAAAGACCGCGCACTGGCCGCGCGCCTGGCTGAAGGCGCTGTGGGCCGTGCCCTGACCCTTGACCTCGACGCCTATCTGTTGAGCCGCCAGGATGCGCTTATACTTCTGCGCAATGCGCTCAAAGAGCCTGACTATACCCAACTCTTCCAGGCGACGGAAAAGTACCGCGCCGGCGCCGATGGCCAGGAAAAAACCCTGAACCTGCTCCGCGCCACCGGGAGCCTGCTTGAAGACCTGCTGCTCATCGTTGCCGGAACTCCAGGCCTGATACGCAATCTCGACCTCGAATCCGATCTGGCCCGCATTGCCCGCGAGTCGTCGCTGACCATCGATTGGGTTGACTCGGCAGCTCGGGCCCTGGTCCAGGTGGAGTCCGGCATGCGCCGCAACCTGCTCCGCTCTCTCTCGCTGGACGCCATGGCCGCTTCCCTCGGACGCAATTAGCGCTCGTAAATTAGGCTCGCAATTATGGCCAGAAATTAATCCGTTCCTACCGTCCCGTCTGCGATTACACTGAGAGCAACCAGTTCACCACCCAGAGCATCTTTCTAGTACCAGCAATCTGACCCTTGCAATGGGATCCGGTGCTTCCCAGGCCGTTTCGGCCAATGCGGACCTTATCCTTTGTTCTTTTGAGCGATCATTGCTGGCATTCAGTCTTTTCAAAGGGCTTTTCGGCGGCGCGGATCGTCAACTTGAAGTGCGGCGGATTCATTCATCATTCCCGCCGGTTATTGGTTTTGGGTTTTTGGGTTGGAGGTTTCTCTTAGTTTTTGCCAGGAAGGATCATTCGCTATGATGAGCTCGACTACTATTTCCGGTTCGACCACGTTGCCGGCACTCTCCAGCCATGGCAACCATACCGCTCTCACGCCGAATGGCAACACTCCCGCTCCGGCGCCCGGCAAGTCCCGGGGACGCGCTCGGAAATTTCCGCCGGCCTCGGTTCCTTTTCGTTTCCCTGCCCAATTTGTCGACGACGAATCCCAGAACCGCCATGCGGAGCTCTTCTACCTTCAAAAGCAGATTCAGTCGCAGACCCCCATGGTGATCGTGCTTGAAGACGGTGAAAAGATTGAAGGCCGGATTGAATGGTACGACCGTAACTCGCTCAAAGTCCGCGGACGGCAGAAGTCCCTGCTTTATAAATCGGCTATCAAGTATATGTACAAGCTGATCGAAAATGGGCAGTAGCCGGTCAGATTACAGATGACAGGTTACAGATGACAGTTAAGAGCTACTAGCTGTTATTTGTGGCCTGCTTTTAGCAGCCTGTCCCGGATTGCCGCTCCGATACCTTCAGCCGGGGGCAAAGGACAGACAATTACGGTGCAACCTTGAGCATCGAGAGCACGCAGGCCGGCATAGAGGTTGTGGGCCTGCTCCTCGGCCTCAAAACCCCAGTCGTACGCGATTAGACTGGAGTTATTCCACGATGCGTCGATTGTCATCCGTGAAGGCAGCATGACTCCGACTCGTTCCCCTGGCCAATTCAGCGCCGCTTCCTCAATGAGAGATTCCAAAATCTCAAGAGCCTCAATTCCCTTCTGGTCGGACGGACTAGAATCCACCAGCACCAAGCGCGCTCGCGGCGCGTAGTGCCGTATTCCCACCCCAGGCGACGGCAACGCCTCTCCCGGCGTCTCTTGCAGCTTCCCGGCTTCGAAAATCGTGACCGGTCCGCCCACAGTGCGAATCTGCTCGGCTGTTACAGCTCCCGGCCGGTAGATCACCATGGGAGTTTGGCAGGCGTCCAGCACCGTCGACTCGACGCCCAGGCCCGTCGCTCCCGCATCCAAAACCGCATCGATCCGGCCATCCAGATCGTCTAGCACATGCTGCGCTGTCGTTGGGCTCGTATGGCCAAATAGATTCGCACTCGGCGCCGCCACAGGGACCCTTGCAAGCTCTATCAGTTTCAGCGCCACTGGATGAGCGGGCATTCGTATCCCCACAAGCGGCCGTCCGGCGGTTACCGCATCGGGAACCGCCGCAGTCCGCTTGAGCAGCAGCGTAAGCGGGCCGGGCCAGAACACTTCCATCAGTCTGAGAGCCGGTTCAGGAACCTTCGCAACCAGCCCCTCCAGCATGGCCAGGCTGGAAATGTGCAAGATCACCGGATCCCATGCCGGCCGTTGCTTCGCCTCAAAAATCCGCGCCACCGCGCCCGCATCGAGCGCGTTCGCGCCCAATCCGTACACTGTCTCCGTCGGCAGCGCTACCAGTCCTCCGGTGCGCAAGATCTCCGCCGCCCTGGCAAGCGCCTCAACCGCGCCTGGCGTCTCCAGGTCTCTTGCATCCACTTGCAACCGCAGCGTCTTCACTCTTCCATTGTCGCCCTTCGTGACGCACAAATGCTTCGGGCCTCATCCTTTCCGTTATTTCTTCGGAAAGGGTGAAAGCAACCAGGCCTGTGCGAGCGGACAGCGTGCGTCTGCAGGGCGATCGCATGACCATGGCCAAGCTGAAGGGAGAGATTCGCCGCGGCCCTACGGAACGCGAAAACGCCATAGGGGCTCTTCCCCCGGATTGCGTCCGCCTCCGCGGACTCCATCCGGGGCTATTTTCGTTCCCTCCCTCTGGGAGGAAGTGCGGAGATCGGTCGATTGAGGCGAGAGAATGAACCAGCACTGTCAATAAAATTCCTTCCTATGACTGCCCTGTGTGCGCCTGCCACAACGCAGGTGCCGAGCGTCTGTTGCACTGCAGGTGGCCGACCGCGGGTGGGATATACTCACTGCTTAACCATGCACGTCGAAACCGAGATCAAATTCCGCGTCGACGACCTGCCAAGCCTCACCCACCACCTTATGGCTGTGGGTTTCGCGCTGCAAACCCCTCGCAGCTTTGAAGCGAACGTTCTTTTTGACACGCCAGACCGCCAATTACGCGGGCGCACAGAGATTCTCCGCATCCGCACGTATGCCGGTCGCTGCATTCTCACCCACAAATGTTTGCCGGAAAACTCCCCAGGCGAGGATACCCACAAACATCGCATTGAGACCGAAACCGAAGTTTCCGATGGCGAAGCACTGGCACAGGTCTTTCAGTCCCTAGGCCTGGTACCGGCGTTTCGCTATGAAAAATGGCGCACGGAGTGGTCCCTGGGCGAAGGTCACTGCGTCGTCGACGAGACCCCGATTGGCATATTCGCTGAGCTCGAGGGCCCCGCCGAGTGGATCGACTCGACCGCCCTTTCCCTGGGCGTGGAACCATCCCAATACATCACCTTGAGCTATGGCCGACTCTTCGATCTTTGGCGTGAATCGCACGCATCATCCGCTCAGGATCTTACTTTCGCCGCTCTGGGAGATACTGATTTGCACGGAACCGGTACGACCGGATTTGCCCGCCCGGATTGAGATCGACTTCAAACCGGCGCTCCGACTCAGGTAAACTGAGCTCTGAGGCACGCAACTGGATGTTGCAGGTGCACCATGTGGGATGCCCCACAGAATTCCGACGCTGACAGCGACACCCTATCCGTCGTCCTTGTTGGCCCTGACGAAGCGCGCCGCAAAGATGTCGCCAGAGCCCTTGGTGCGTCCATTGGGGTGGGAGTCACGGAGATTCCCTACTACCCTGCCAACCTCGACGAACTGCCTCGGTTACTGCTCCCGCTTCCCGATGTGGTGATTGTCGATCTGGACAGCGACCCGGAATACGCCCTCGAGATAGTGGAAAACATCGGCACCTTCGCATCCACCACTGTCATGGTTTATTCCCAGCGCGCCGATCTGAAGATGGCTGTTCGCTGCATGCGTGCAGGCGCACGCGAGTTTCTCAATCTGCCCATCGTCCCTGGCGACTTGGCTGGAGCCCTTGCTCGCGTCACTATCCGTCGTCCCGGTGCACAGCGCACCAAACGAAATTCTGGAAGAGTGCTTGTCTTTCTCGGCGCCAAGGGGGGATGCGGCGTCACCACGCTCGCCTCCAACTTTGCCGTCGCCCTCGCCCAGGAGTCCGGTCAGAAAACGCTTCTCATTGACTTCGGGCTTCCTCTCGGCGATGTGGCAATCAACCTCGGCATCACTGCGGAATACTCAACCGCGCACGCTCTTCGCGATCCCAGCCGCTTGGATACCAAGTTTCTGGATACGCTGCTCACCACCCACAGTTCGGAGTTATCAGTTCTGGCCGCTCCCAATGGATTCGGTGATCCGGAGCCGCCCATTGAGGCTGTCAACAAGCTCATCACCGTCGCTCGCCAGAGCTTCGATTACATCGTTGTCGATTGCGGTTGCCGGCTGGACCTCACGACATCGGCGATTTTCGATGCCTCATCCACCATCTATCTGATTGCTCAGGTTGGGGTCTCCGAACTGCGCAACGCCAATCGCATGATCACGCGATTCCTGGCTACGCGGGGCCGCAAGCTTCAAATTGTTCTCAACCGCTATACGCCTCAAACGTTGCTGTACGACGAGGCGCACGTCACCAAAGCGCTTACCCGGCCTGCCCAGTGGAGAGTCCCGGACGACTACGCCACCGCCCGTCGAACCCAAGCCCTGGCGACTCCGCTGGTCCTTCAAGACGTTCCCATTGCTACGGCCATTCGCCAGATGTCGCGCAGAGCCTGCGGTCTTCCCGAACTGGAAGAAAAGAAGAAGGGTTTCAGTTTTTTCGGGCGGCTTCACTCCACGCCTAAGGCGTTCCGCGGGGATGCGGAGCCGGAAGAGGTCTAAAGAGTGCCCACGCTAAAAAGAGATGGGCCGAGGTTCGCGCTGCCCCTCCGGGGCGCCGGGTTCAATGGAGGTGGCTAACCCAGGATTCCCGCCTCGTCCGCCGCGGCGGACGAAGTGTCCATCCTGGGCTATTATCCTTCGGCCCCTCCGGGGCGAAATGCGTGGTATGCCGTTTCATCCATCGGGGTCGGCCTTGCCGGTGGCGGACTGTTACTGATCGGCGCCGTGGCACTTCTTGTATTTCTTTCCGCTCCCGCAAGGGCATGGGTCGTTGCGGCCCACTTTCTCGCCTGTCCGTCTTTGCGAGGGCTGGGTGGCGGTTCCGCCGCCCGAACGGCTCGCCGCCTCCAGCTCGCGTTGCTTCTTCCGGTGAAACTCCTTCTCCAGGGCGTCAATCGTTGTCGAAGGCGGCCGCGTCGGAATCGCAATCTCCGCTGCCGGCGCGCTGAGCGCCGCACCGTTCGAACCCCCGGGCCGCGCATCGCTCGCAACTGGCCGGGCCGCGCTGGCCACCGGCGGCGCCGGAGGAACCGGTTTCCTGGGCTGTGGAGCTGCATTGATTGGCGACCCATCGGGTCCAAGAATCTGCATCCGGAACAGGAACCGGACCGTATCCTCCTGGAACTTCAGCATCATCGCCTCAAACATGTCGTACGATTCTTTTTTGTAGGCCACAAGAGGGTCCTGCTGCGCATAACCCCGCAGCCCGATCCCTTCCTTCAGGTGATCCATCGCCAGAAGGTGGTCCTTCCACAATCCATCGATCACGCTCAGCATCACCATCCGCTCGTGGTAGCGCATGGTTTCGGCTCCAAGAATCTTCTCCTTGGCCTCGTATTCCTGCTTCAGCCTTTCGAAGATCGCGTCGCCCAGCTCATGCCGCGCCAATTCTTCCGGCTTGATTCCCACGGCCGTCAGACTCAGCCCGAACTGGCCTACAAGGCGCTCATCGAGCCCCTTCACATTCCATTGGTCGGGACGCACTTTCTCGCCGGCAAATTCATCCAGAGCCGCGCTCACAATCCCGCCCACATAATCCTCAAGAATCAGCTCACGCTGATCGAGGCCCTCGAGCAGCCGCCGCCGCACTCCATACACGGCTTCGCGCTGCTTGTTCATCACGTCGTCGTATTCCAGCAGGTGTTTCCGGCTCTCGAAGTTCTGCGCTTCGACCGCCTTCTGCGCGTTCTCGATTTGCTTCGAAATCATCCGCGACTCGATCGCTTCATCCTCATTCATGGTCCGCTGAATCAGCGCGCTCGCCCATTGCTTTGCGAAGATGCGCATCAAATCGTCTTCCAGCGACAAGTAAAATCTCGATTCGCCCGGATCGCCCTGCCGTCCGGCGCGTCCTCGCAACTGGTTATCGATGCGCCGCGACTCGTGCCGTTCGGTTCCCAGAATGAACAGGCCGCCCGCGCTAATCACCGCTTCGTGATTCGCCTGCGCCGCTTCCGCATGGACTTTGAAAACCTCAGCCCACTCCGCTTCGCCGACCTCGAACTCCTGGCCGTTGTAATAGAACCGCAGAAACCCCGCGGGCGCCATGGGGTTGATGGCTCCCTCCGCCAGGCTGATGGCCCGCGCATGGCCTTTCTTCACCAGTTCCTGGCGCGCCTTGAAATCCGGGTTCCCGCCCAGCAGAATATCCGTGCCGCGCCCGGCCATATTGGTTGAGATGGTCACCATCCCCAGCTGTCCCGCCTGGGCCACAATCTCGGCTTCGCGCTCGTGCTGCTTTGCGTTGAGCACCACGTGCTTCACGCCCTTCCGCTGCAGGGTGCCTGAAAGCCGCTCGCTTTTCTCAATCGACGTGGTACCCACCAGCACGGGCTGCTTGCGCTCATGCAGAGCCGCAATCTCCTCCGCGACTGCTTTGTACTTCTCCTTCTCAGTCCGGTAGACCACGTCAGGATTTTCCTTCCGCAACATCGGTTTGTTGGTCGGAATCACCACGATTTCAAGCTTGTAAATCTTCTCAAACTCCGCCGCTTCGGTATCCGCCGTACCCGTCATCCCGCTCAGTTTCTTATAGAGCCTGAAGTAGTTCTGAAAGGTGATGGTGGCCAGCGTCTGGTCTTCCTTGCGGATGTTCACGCCCTCTTTAGCCTCCACGGACTGGTGCAGTCCATCGCTCCAACGCCGTCCCGGCATCAGCCTTCCGGTAAAGGTGTCGACAATAATCACCTCTCCATCTTTCACCACGTACTCCACATCGCGGCGGTAAAGCGCCTCCGCCTTGATCGCGGTCTCCACGTAGTGCTTCAGATCCCAGTTCTCCGCGTCCGCGATATTGTCAATTCCCAGCTGTTTTTCAATCGTCACCCATCCCTCATCGGTAACCCCGATCGTCCGCTGCTTCTCGTCGACAATGTAGTCGCCGGTCAGGTACTTCTCACCCTCCCGCAGTTCGAGGCCAAGCTCCGCCTGCCGCTTTGTGTCGCTCCACTCAATCTCTTCGCCCTTCACCAGTTCCGGAATAATCTTCCGCGCCCGCGCATATTTATCTGTGGTCTGTTCCGTCGGACCGGAGATAATCAGGGGCGTCCGCGCCTCGTCGATCAGGATCGAGTCCACCTCGTCCACAATCGCGTAGTAGTGCCCTCGCTGCACGCAATCCTTCAACTCGAACTTCATGTTGTCGCGCAGATAGTCGAACCCAAACTCGTTATTCGTTCCATAAGTAATGTCCGCAGCATAGGCCGCGCGCCGTTCCGCGTCGTCCAGGTCGTGGACGATCACACCCACCGTCAGACCGAGGAACTCATAGATCTTGCCCATCCACTCCGCATCGCGCTTGGCCAGATAGTCGTTCACCGTAACCACGTGAACCCCGTGCCCCGCCAGCGCATTCAAGTAGCAGCTCAGCGTCGCCACCAGCGTCTTGCCTTCGCCGGTCTTCATCTCGGAAATCTTGCCCTGGTGCAGCACCATGCCGCCAATGAGCTGCACATCGAAGTGCCGCATCTGCACGGCGCGCCAGCCCGCCTCGCGCACCACGGCAAATGCTTCGGGAAGTATCTCGTCCAGTGCCGTCTTCTCCGCAGCCGCCTGCGCCTTCTCGCGCTCTTCGCTGTCCTCTACACCCTTTGTCGCCTCTTGAACGCGCTCTGCAATCCGCGCACGGAACTCGACGGTCTTCGCCCGCAACCCCTCGTCCGTGAGCGTTTTAATCCCCGCTTCGAACTCGTTGATCTCGGCCACCACCGGCCAAAGCCGCTTGATGATCCGCTCGTTCGACGTCCCAAAAACTTTTGTTAATACCTTATCAATCAAGACACAATTCTCCGTATACCAGTGTAAATGCCACGCCTGAATCCAAACCCCGCCCGCCGCAACCCAAAGCTGGATTCCCCACCCTCGACCTACAGCCGCAACACCAGCGTCTCCACCCGCTCCCCTCTCCGAATACGTCTGAGCTGCCTGCTTAGTTCTTTCGCATTCGTCTCCGGATCGCTCTCATGGTCTTCCTCGGCTGCGTCATCCTGCTTGGCCTCCAGCACATATTCGACGTTTGGACGATAGAACACCTGAACAAATTGCAGCGCCAATCCAAGGGCAAAAGCGGAAGGATAATACCCGAATCTTCTTTTGCGCAGCCGCTTTGCTCGCCTGAACGCTGCGCGGCGCAAAAGGTAATGCGCAAGAATCGCGGCAATCGCCAGAAAAGGACTGCTCATCAGGAACATCGAGCAGGCATAGTAAATGCTCGCACCCATATTCACCCTTCGAAAATCCAGCAATGTTTCGCATCGACAAGTGTCGCGGCCGCATTGCCGAGAGAGCCGCAATGCCGGTCCGGACCATTTTTTGCGTTTTTATTTGGAATTAAGCGAGCCGGAAGGGTGGTGGCCGCTGGAACAATGAGGGGAGAGCAGGAGCGTCAGGCGTTCGGCCAACGTAGGCAAAGGCCATGCGCGGCAACAGGCTCAGCGGGGAAATCAACCCCACAAACAGCATCGGCAAAATCGCAAGCCAGTCCGGGGAGTTGCCCGCATGACCGTGCGGAACCAGCAGTCAAAGGAGGGCGATCCCAATTGCGACTGTCGCAATCAGTAAGAATCCCCGCCGCTGCCGTTGTTGGAGCATTTTCACCGTCACTCGATTCGCAGTATACCAGCCGCGGAATTCCGGAGTCGGCAAGCCGGGGATTTAACCTTTACAGAATCCGCGCAGAGGCTTTGCCACCCAGCTGAACGCTTCCGCCAAGCCGCCATGCAGGTACCAATCGCACTTCGATTGGGCGTCAGGCGATCTTTTGAACCCATTGGCTTCGCCAAGCGGGCGCCTCGAAGGGATCCGCGAAATACTGTGTTTCGTGCACGACTTTACCGTTGCGGAACTCCATAATGCTCACTGTGTATGCAGGTCGCCCCTGGTAGTCGATTGTGTATTCCGTGATCCAGAGGTCACCTTTTCCCAGAATTCGCCTGACGCTGAAACCCGATGGTTTGCCGGGGTGATGACTCCGGAGGGCCTGCAAATTGGCTCGCCCCAGAATTCGCTCGCCTGACTGGGGATAGTCACAAATGGCATTGTCGTCGTAAATATTGTGTTCCGCGTTTGCATCGCCGGCTGCCGACGCATGCCAATGCGCATTCAGGGCATCCCGTATTTGTTCCTCTTCCCCCTCAGGTATTTGTTCCTTTTCCATGAATTGCTCCAGTCCTTGTTGGCTTCAAGTTCACTTGGTTTGTGCGATGAAACCGGGGACGCCTGTCTCCACTACTTCATTGTGCCTCTGCCAGGCGGGTGACCCAGGTCCGGGGTCTCAAGCGATGGGTCTTCGTCGACGGGGTGGAGATCTCGCCTTCGAGACCCGCGAATCGAAGGACCCCTCCGCACTTGGACGGGGCCGTGCACGGCTGGATGTTCCTCACCCATTCCACGGCCAAAAGCGGCCCCCTCAATGCTAGCGTCTACCCAATCCTTTGGCCACCTAAAAGAACCAGCTCTGCTACAGCGACAGTTACGAAGTGCTGCGGCGCTACGTCAAAGACGAGACAGTCGATTTGGTTTAACTCGACCCGCCCTTCAACTCCCGCCAGGACTACAACGTCCTATTCGCGGAGAAGGACGGCTCGCAGTCCAGTTCACAGATTCGCGCCTTCGAAGACACCTGGGAATGGAATATCGACGCCCTTAATTGAAAGATCGCTTTTTTCGCAGTCCTATAGCAGGGGATTCTCGCTCTCTTCCTAGACACATGGGCCCCTCGTTTTTGCACGTGCGCATATTTTTCGCGCGGAGCGAATTGGGAACGTGCGAGCCGGTCTCGCGCTCCCAATTACAATGGAAACGGAAGGCCCCATCCACCCAAAGCATGGCGGACACAGACAACAACAAGACCCAGAAAAGGGATGAAGATCCGGTCGGCAAAGTCTACGACTCCCGCCTGATGCGCCGTCTTGGGCATTATGTGCGGCCCTACTGGATTCAGGCCTCCGTCTCCGCAATCTCCATCACCCTTAAAACCGTCAGCGACGTCACAGGGCCTTACCTTGTGAAAGTCGCCATCGACCGTTACCTTACCGGCACCCCCGGCCCGGCCACCAACTGGCTCACGCGCCGTCTGCCCGCCGATCCTTATGACGGCATCAGCCGCCTGGCTCTCATCTACA
>Ga0181531_10001284_pt1 | contig 15990 bp, 10 predicted proteins | sample PEATcosm2014_Bin_38_FD_119743 | JGI IMG/M metagenome (GOLD analysis project Ga0181531, IMG submission 119743) | Peatland microbial communities from MTU Mesocosm Facility, Houghton, MI, USA - PEATcosm2014_Bin11_10_metaG | ecosystem: Environmental > Terrestrial > Soil > Wetlands > Peat | place... | reverse complement strand
GGGAAGGTGGTGGAGTTGGGGAAAAAGTAAGGCCAGGGCTCTGCCCTGGACCCGCTGGGGCCGTCACGCCTGGGCGTGCTGCGCACGACGGCCCCAGACCCCGATTCATTAGTGCCGAAACCGGCATCGGCTACGAACCAATGAGCCAGAATCACGATCTTGTGAGATTACCACGGAAGACGCCTGCGGCGTAGCGCTAACGCATGTAAGTAGTGTCTCACTTTGAATTTCGACTCATGGTGAAAACTAGACGTAATACCAACGGCCTTAATTGCGGACTCTTCCAGCAGCTATGGCCGTTGGTATAAAGGACCAAGCTCGCCGACATCCGATTTGCGCCCATTGCGGTCATCGAAGGGCGACTGGCGGTCGCCCGGGAGCTGACGTAATCCAACGACGGGAACCGCAGGTCAGACTGCTTCAACCTTCCGCCTCCGATCGGCCGGACTCGACTCAAAGAAGGATGGAATTCAGGGGCTCAGACCATCGAGAATAGATACTGAGAGCGCGCTGCCGCGGATAATTTTGCTTGAAAATGGAACCGCGGCTATCTAGTGTTTTCCTACCATAGCGCAACTACGCGACCGGGATGGGAGCATCGGCGCAATATTAGTCGATGCGCACTTAAGCATCCGCCGCTCGGACGTGGGATACACGCTGGTGCAGGAACCTGACCATGAACGTTCATCGGTGCCAAAGACGCAGCTTTCAACAAGTTGAGGTGCACTGAGATATAGGAGATTCACCGATGCCCCGTCTGCAAAGCGGCCCTATGGCAGCCATCGTCGCTTTCGCGTTGCTTACTCCACAAATTGCGGCTGCTACGACGCCACCCCCACCGGCATGGTCCATGGCCGGGCCATGGGTGATATATAGCTACCAAAATTCCACCATAACCTGGTGGAACTTCAATTTCACGAAACCCAATTGCAAAACGGGTGCCTTCACCGGCACCTTGCCGGGCGGCCACGGGGTTCAGGGTATGATGTCAGGATCGAGCTTTACAATCTTCGCTTATTTTGACGATCCGACAGGCTATAACATCACGCTCATCGGCAATATTGTTCCCACTTCGAAGACACGCGGCGGAGTTGCCGGGCAAACTTCATTGTGCATATCGAACGGATGCTGGAGCGGAACTTTCACTACATTTACACCGGGAGCATCCGGCAAAGCAAAGCCTCGCCACTGCCCGGGGACGTAAGTAACAAGGGTGGCCTCCAGCCTACCGTCGCATGTTTCAACCGCTTGCATGCGTCAACAAGTTCTACTTACTCAACCGCTCAATCGATCGGATAGCTGCCGAGTTGCGTTGTTGGGCTGTAGCCCACCCTAGAGCGTGATCGGCTGAGGTTGACGTGAATTGATGGTGCCGATCACGCTCTAGCCTTTGTTTTGACGAGCAATTTTATCGTCGTGCTGACGCAACCCATGACGATATTGCTCTAGCGTGACGCTACCCGCGCGCGGTGCCACGCCGGCGCAGGCTCGCGGGAGCAGCGCCATCGGTCCGAGGAAGACCGCAAGGCGGCAGAGCCCCGACCGGCTAAGCCGCAAACGTTCAACTCTTTGATTTCTTTATATAAATCCTAACATGACGCTTATTGGGCTCTGCCCTGGCCGCCGACGGCGTGCCGCCGCTGGCGCGAGCGCTGCGCGGCACAAGAAGTGCTCCTATATGAATTCGGTTCATGGAGTTCCGCCGCATGATTCGTGCCGATCTACTCGCCGAGGCCACTGCCGAACTGCAGGCGGGCCGACTGGCCGTCGTGGTGGATGAAACCGCGCTCGGCGGCGCGGGCCGAGGCTTCTTCCTGCACGCGGCGGCGCTGGCCACCACCGAGGCCGTGAATACCGCCATCGTCCACGGCCGCGGGCTCACCTGCTTTTCGGTGACACCCGAGCAGGCGATGCGGCTTGGGCTCATGCTTGGCGGGGAATACCGCGAGGACCATCCGGGGCCGGTGTTCCTGCGCAGCGTGGAGGCGGCGACCTGCGACGGCACCGGCATTTCGGCCGCGGACCGGGCGCTGACCTTGCGGGCGGCCGGTGCGCCGGATGCCGGCATCTCCAGCTTGAAATCGCCGGGGCACGTGATGCCGGCCATGGCCGCGGCCGAGCGGGGGCGCCGGCGGGCGGTGGCGGACATCGCCTTGGACGTTTTGCGGGAGTTGACCACGCACGAGGTGGCCGCCTGGACCGACATCCTGGACGATGACGGCGAGGTGGCGGATGCCGCCTGGTGCCAGGGCGTGGCCTACCGGCTGGGGCTGCCGTGTGTGAATGTGTCGGTGTTCGAGAAATCGTTGCACGGCGCGGGTGCCGCCTGAAGTGTTTCGGCCGCAGCGGTGTCGCCGACCAGGGCGCGCGCACTGTCGCTGCCAGTGACGAACCTAAAGAAATGGGGTCTGGGGCCTACGGCCCCAGCGGGTCCAGGGCAGAGCCCTGGCCTTCCCTTGCCTTGCTTCTCCTAGCCCTCGTTCTGGCAGCCGCGGGACCAGCCAACTACGCAGGCTCCGGGACCTGTGCGGGGTGCCACATTGCCGAGGCGCGGGCCTGGGGGAAATCCCACCATGCGCTCGCCATGGCCGCGGCCACCGACGCCACCGTGCGCGGCGACTTCAACAATGCCCGCATCGATTTCAAAGGCTCCACCGGCCGTTTTTTCCGCGACGGCGCGCGCTTCATGGTGGAAACGGAAGGAAGCGACGGCAAACTTGCCACTTTTGCTGTATCTCACACTTTTGGCGTGGCGCCGCTGCAGCAATATCTCGTGACGTTTCCCGATGGGCGTCTGCAGGCGCTGCCCTGGGCGTGGGACACGCGGGAAAAAGCGGCGGGGGGCCAGCGCTGGTTCCACCTCTATCAAAACGAGGCGATCCCGGCCAGCGATCCGCTGCACTGGACGCGCCCGCTGCAGAACTGGAATTTCATGTGCGCGGAGTGTCATTCCACTGCCGTGCGCAAGAACTACGATGCCGTTACTGATACGTATCACACGGTCTTTTCGGAAATCAGCGTCGGTTGCGAAGCGTGCCACGGCGCTGCGGCCGGCCACGTCGCCTGGGCTACCGGCGCCCGGAACGAGGCTGTCCCCAACAGGGGTTTTGCCACCGAGGCGGCCAGGCGCCCGACGCCGGACTGGACCGGTAATCCGGTCACCGGCAGCCCGGCGCATGGCGTATCGCGCCCGGCCGGCGACGAGGTAGAAACCTGTGCGCTTTGTCATTCGCGCCGCGCCGCATTCTCCGAACGCTGGCAGCCCGGCCAGCCGCTCGCCGACACGCACCTGGAAGATGTCCTCGACGTCGGCCTGTTCGAGGATGACGGCCAGATGAAGGATGAAGTCTATAACGACCAATCCTTTAAGCAGAGCCTCATGTATGCGCGCGGCGTGGTGTGCACGGATTGCCACGACCCGCACGCCGGCGGCCTGAAACTGGCGGGGGCGGCGGTCTGTTCGCAATGCCACCAACCGGCCCGCTTTGCCACCGTCGAACACACCGGCCACGCGCCAGGCGCCCGCGCGCCTGACTGCATTTCCTGCCACATGCCGGCGCGCACCTACATGGTTGTCGATAACCGCCACGACCATTCGTTCCGAATTCCGCGCCCCGACATTTCGGCCGCGATCGGCATGCCAAATACCTGCAACGACTGCCATCGCGACAAAACCGCATCATGGGCCGCCGCCGCTATCGAACACTGGCACGGCCCAGTGCGCCACGGCTTTCAGACCTGGGGCAGCGCGATACATCTGGCCCGCGCGGAGAATCCGCAGGCCCGCCCGATGCTGCGCGCGCTGGCGGCAAATCAGGCGGTTCCGGCGATCGCGCGCGCCACGATCATCGGGGAAATGCAGCGTTTCCTGTCCGCCCAAACCGACGCCGCGACAGAGAAGGCCCTGCACGATCCGGATCCCCTCGTGCGCATCGCTGCCTTGCGCGCCCAGGCCGGTTTGCCGATCGCCACCCGCTGGCAGCGCGCCAACCCGTTGCTGTCGGATAACATCACGGCAGTGCGGCTGCAGGCCGCCCTGTTGCTGGCCGACCAGCCGCGGGCAGCGCTGTCCCCCACCGACCAGGCCCGCCTGAACGAAGCTTGCGCCGAATACGAAGCCACACAGCGCCTGAACGCGGACCGCGCGGAGGGCCGTGCCAATCTCGGCGCGTTCCTGATCCGCCGCGGGTCGCCCACCGCCGCCGAAACGGAATTCCGGGCCGGCCTGAAACTCGATCCGCTGTTCGTGCCGCTCTATGTGAACCTGGCGGACCTCTACCGCGCCGAAGGCCGCGAGCCAGAAGCCGCCGCACTGGCGCGCCAGGCGATCGCGATAGACCCGGAAGCCGCGGCACCGCACCTCGTTCTGGGCCTGAGCCTGATCCGCCAGAAGAAATATACCGAGGCGCTCCCCGAACTCGCACGCGCCGCCGCACTGGCCCCGGAACAGCCGCGTTATGCCTACATCTACGCCGTCGCACTGCAATCCACCGGCGACGAAGATGGCGCGCGCCGCCAGGTGAACGATGCCCTTGCCCGCCACCCCGGCGATCGGGACCTGCTGACCCTCGCCGTGCAGGACGCGCTCAGCACCGGCGACACCGTTCGTGCTGCGGAACTCGCCAATAGGCTATCAGAACTAAAAGTGAAGGAAGGCCAAGGGGCTCTGCCCCCTGGACCCCCGCTGGGGCCGTAGGCCCCAGACCCCATTTCGTTCGCTCTATGGTCTGACCTTGTCGCGAATGGCGCGGAACTCGTTGCCCGCATACCATTCAGGCCACGCCTGCCCATCCGCCACCGTCTCGCCGACTTCGTAGAGCGTTTGCAAATCCGCTACTGGACCGGAAAGGTCCCAGGTCGCATCGTATTTGTCGCTGGGCTGATGATAACGCTGCGTGCGGTAGGCGTCCCGGGCCGCCATGCCAGCCGCCTTGCCGCCCGCAACAAGATCGAAGCCCCCTTCGATATACAGCATTGGCACCCCAACCTTCGCCAGGCTAATGTGATCGGAGCGGTAGAAATAACCCTTCTCCGGTTCCGGATCGGCCGAAATCACGCGGCCCCGCGGTTTTAGTTTGGCCGCCAGAATGTCCTCCAGCGCGGAGGCGCCGTTGCCGATCACCACCATGTCGTGCGCAGGGCCCTCCGGCAGCAGCGCGTCGATATTGATGCCGGCAACGATATCGCGCAGGGGCCACAGCGGATGGTCGGCAAAATACGCCGAGCCTAGCAACCCCTGCTCCTCCAGCGTCCAGAACACGAACGCCACGCTGCGCCGCGGCAGTTCCGGCCGGTGCGCGAACGCCTCGGCGATTTCCAGAATGCTCGCAACACCCATGCCGTTATCGACGGCCCCGTTATAGATTTGCGGTACGCCGTCGGCGCCTGGCTTGGTGCCCAGATGATCCCAGTGCGCGGTATAGAGCACAACTTCGTTTGGCGCGGTGCGGCCAGGCAGCACGCCGATCACGTTTTTCGTGGTGATGTAGGAAACCTTCGAGTGGGCGGTTGCCGTCAGCGTCTCGCCCTCGAGCGGAATCGTCGTGAATCCGCGCTGGTTCGCCGCGCGTTTTTCCGCCGCATACTCGAGCCCCGCGCGACGGAACAAATCCTCGGCGGTCGCGCGGGTAATCCAGCCCTCGATCGCCGGCATCCTTGCGTTGCCGTCGGGATTATCCAGCCACAGCCGCGCGCCCGCATTGGAGTTGCGCACCACCTGCCAGCCATACGCCGCCGGCCCCGTTTCATGCACGATCAGCGCGGCCACGGCCCCCTGGCGCGCTGCCTCCTCGTATTTGTAGGTCCACCGGCCATAGTAGGTCATTGCCTTGCCCTTGAAGAAGGCAGGATCCGGATGCGCGTCCTCGTTGCCGGGGTCGTTCACCAGAACCACAACGGTTTTGCCGCGCACATCGACGCCCGCGTAGTCGTTCCAGTGGTATTCCGGTGCCACCACGCCGTAGCCGGCGAACACCAAAGGTGCATTCGTAACTGTAACGTCAGAGGTCAGGAAATGCGGCGACCAGAATACCTGCGCGTCGCCGAACGGCGCTGCCACGGCGCCGCGCGCCGTTTGCACGGCCAAGCTCGAGTGGGCGGCATCGAGAGTAATGCTCACGGCCGGCACATCCTGGAACCAGCTGCCGTGATTGCCCGGCCGCAGGCCGATGCCACGCATATCGTCGGCGATCCATGCGGCGGCGGCCTCGCCCGCCGGCGTGCCGGGGCCACGGCCGGCGAACGCATCATCGGCGATGGCGCGGTCCCGCGCCGCCAGGTCCGCCGCGGTGATCGCCGCCCCTGTGCGCGGATGTGCCGGGTATTGGGCCAGCGCCGCGCCCGGCACGGCAAGAGCGGCGGCGAACAGGGCAGCACGTAGCATGGCGCGAGCGAACTCCTGGTGGACCCGCGCAGTCTACGCGCGCCGCGTCGCTTGCCCAGTCAGGCTGCACCCTGCGCCGATCTGCATAACAGCCATGCAGGAATATAGGTGAACAACGTTCATATTAACCTTGTTAACTGAACGCCGATAACGTATGTCTGCGTCATCGAACACGGAGGCAAGTGCCATGACGACCGCAACCTTCTCCAACCTGAGCCACACGATGTCGGGAGCCCTGCCACGGGTCGATACCGACCTGCTGCAGACCGCCGCCGCGGTGGTTTCGGCCATTGGTGCATCGGCCTTTGTGCTGGCCATTCTGGCGTCCGCCCAAGCCGGGATTTGATCGGCGGCCGGACCGTCGCTTTGGTCCACTGACTCGCTGCCGATGCCAGACTAGGATCCGATGAAATGGGGTCTGGGGCCGTCGTGCGCAGCACGCCAAGGCGTGACGGCCCCAGCGGGTCTAGGGCAGAGCCCTGGCCTTACTTTATCTGATTGCAATGCTCTAAACGCATGGGATGCAAGACCGGGACATCACCGCGGAAGGCCTGCGGACAGCGATTGGCCTTCCCAGTGCGGTGATGCTCGTCATCGGCGGCATTGTTGGGGTTGGCATTTTTGTGAACCCGGCGGTCGTTGCGCGCAGCCTGCACGCGCCGTCCCTGGTGTTGGCGGCATGGACCCTCGGCGGCGTGATCGCGTTGCTCGGTGCGTTCGTCTATGGCGAGCTCGCCGCGCGCATTCAGGCCACCGGCGGCGAATACGTGTATTTGCGCGACACCTACGGCAAATTGGCTGGGTTCCTGTTCGGCTGGACCACGCTTCTTGTGGTGCACACGGGCGGTTTGGCCGCCGTTTCGATCGTGTTCGCGAAAAACCTCAATTTACTGGCCGGCGGCGCGCTTTCGGAGCGTGCGGTGGTGGTTGCGGTGCTGGCGGGCCTGGCTTCGGTGAATTGTCTCGGAGTCAAATCCGGCAATGGTGCCCAGGCGACGCTCGGCGCGCTGAAAGTGGCTGCCATTGCCGCGTTGATCGCCGCGGGTTTTTGGGTCGCGCCGCATGTGCCTGCTTTGGTTACGGTCGCATCGCCGATCGGTACCGCGAAAAACTTCGGCGCGGCAATGATCCCGGTGGTGTTCACGTATGGCGGCTGGCAGACGGCTAACTATGTCGCCGGCGAGATGAAAAACCCGGCGCGGAACCTTGCGCGTGCGTTACTGGCGGGCGTCATTGCCGTCATAGCGCTGTATCTGCTGGTCAACATCGCCTGCCTGCGCGCGCTCGGCGTGGATGCCCTGGGGCAAACCCTGACCCCGGTTTCCGATGTGCTGCGCCTGGCGGCGGGTCCCGCCGGCGCCAAACTCGCGGCGGCCGCCATCGCGCTTTCCGCGATCGCGTTCCTGAGCCAGGGCATGTTGACCGGCCCCAGGGTTTCGTTCGCCATGGCGCGCGACGGCCTGTTCTTCCGCCAGGTCGCGATGGTCGGCGCAACCAGCCGGGTGCCCGTGATGGCCATCGCGCTGCAGGCCGTATGGACGGGCATACTGGCGCTGTCCGGCACCTATGAGCAGATCCTGAGCTACGTCATTGCGATGAACTTTTTGTTTTTCGGCCTCAGCGCCTCATGCCTGTTTCCGCTGCGACGCCGCGAGCGCGCTGGCGCGGCGGTGGGTTCCTACCGCGCGCCGCTGCATCCTTGGAGCACCGGCGCGTTTATCCTGGCATGCGCCGCGATCGTCGCCTGTTCGTTCTGGGCCTATCCGGTCAACAGCCTGGTCGGCTACGGGATTCTTTTGTTGGGAATCCCGCCCTATTTGTATTGGCGACGCCAAGCGTCGGCGGAGACAGGCGGCCCATGACGACCGACACAGCCCGCGTTGTGCAGTCCGACTACATGCATTTCGCAAAACTGAAGACGCGTGCGACCTACAATCTCGCATCGAGCGGTGTTGCCGATTGCAGCCTGGCCGAGCTCGGCGCGACGATGACCGATTTCGAGCTGCACGGCGACAACGCCTACGGCTACCCGCCCCTGAGCGAAAGGATCGCCTCACGTTTCGGTATCGATGCAGCCTGCGTGGTCACCGCCGCCGGCTGTTCTTTTGCCAATCACCTGGCCATGGCGGCCCTGATCTCGCCCGGCGATGAGGTGCTGGTTGAAGACCCGACCTACGAATTATTGCTCGCCACCTTGGGATACCTGCAAGCGCGCATCGAAAAATTCGAACGCCGCCCGGCCGAGGGCTGGAGCCTAAACGCCAACGTAATCGCCGCGCGCATAACGCCGCGCACGCGCCTCGTGGTGCTGACCAATCTGCACAACCCCTCCGGCGCCCTTGCGAGCGATGCCACGATTGCGGCGATTGCACACAAAGCCGCAAAGGTCGGCGCCATCGTGCTCGTCGATGAAGTTTATCGCGAGCTGATGTTCCGTAACGGCCACGCTGAAACATCGTTTAATCCCAACAACAACATTATCGTGACGAGCAGCCTGACCAAGGCCTATGGGTTGAGCGGCCTACGCTGCGGCTGGGTCCTCGCACCTACCGCGGTGGCCGAGCGGATGCGGCGGCTTAACGATCTCTTCGCTGTATTGCCGCCACATCTTTCCGAACGCCTCAGCGTCGTGGCGTTCGACCGGCTGCCCGCGCTGCGCGCCCGCGCCAACACGATGATCGACACGAACCGGGCAGCGTACATCGAAATCCTGGGCAGCCACCCCGGCCTGGACCAGGTCGTATTCGACCATGGAACCACAGTCTTTCCCCGCCTGATCCACGCCGACGCCGACCAGTTGTTCGATCTGCTTGTAACGAAATTCGATACCAGCGTCGTTCCCGGCCGTTTCTTCGGCCGTCCGGATCACATCCGTATCGGCCTCGGCGCCGACCCCGCCATGACGCGCGCCGGCCTCGAGCGTCTGCGCAAGGCGCTTAATTCCTGACGGCCTGGCTGGGGCGGGAGGATTCGAACCTCCGCATGGCGGAATCAAAATCCGCTGCCTTACCGCTTGGCGACGCCCCATCGGCCGAAGGCCGCCCCCATTAGGGGCCGGCAGCCGCACCCGTAAACCCCCCGCCCGGGGCAAAACGCGCCCCGCCCCAACACCACCAACCCGGCCGCGCGCAACAAGCAGCCGCGGCCGCGGCGCGTGCCGGCGTGTCGAATAGCGCAAAACACGTGGCACCCGACCCACTCATGCGCGCCAACAGGCACCCGTCCGTCGCCCGCAACGCCGCCAATACGTCGCCGATCGCCGGGCAAAGCGCCATCGCCGGCGCCTCCAGGTCGTTGGTCAGATGCGCCAGGTCCTCGGCCATGGCAGCCGCACTCGCCCAGCCCGCCGGCAACGAAGCCGGCCCTGAAAACGGTCGCGACCGAGCGCGAAATACCTCCGGCGTCGCGACCCCCACCCCAGGATTAATCAAGGCAAGGCCAAATTCCGGAAGGTGCGGCGCCGCCGACAGCACCTCCCCCACCCCGCCCATCCGCGCCGGCGCGCAGGCCAGGCACACCGGGACATCGGCACCGAGACCGGCCGCGATCCGCGCAAGCTCGGCCGCCGGCATACTCCCCGCCAACAGCCGCAGCGCCGCCGCCGCATCCGCCGAGCCGCCACCAATGCCGGAGGCCACCGGCAAGTTCTTCTCCAGCCGCAACGCCCTACGCGCGCCCAAGGCGCGCGCCGCCCGCAGCACCAGATTGTCCTCGGTCAGCGCGGCCGCGAATGGGCCCGTGACGCGCAGGCTCAGTGCATCGGCCGGCTCGGCCGAGACCACGTCGTGCACGCCGGCGAAGATCGCGAGGCTGTCGAGCACGTGGTAGCCATCGGCGCGGCGGTCCGTGACGTGCAGGAACAGGTTTACCTTGGCTGGGGCTAATTCAAAAAGAAGGCCAAGGGGCTTTGCCCCCTGGACCCCCACTGGGGCCGGAGGCCCCAGACCCCTTTTCTTAAGGAATGGGGTCTGGGGCCTCCGGCCCCAGCGGGGTCCAGGGGCAGAGCCCCTGGCCTTCTTCCTACTGCCCCTGCGCGCTCTTAAGCCTGGCCTCAATCCGCGTCGCATCGTCCGGCTCCGGGTTCAGCACCATCGCGCGGCGCCACTGGTCCGCGGCCTCTACATGCCGCCCCAGCTCCCAATACGCGTCCCCGAGATGCCCGGTAATCGCCGGGTCGGTCGGCGACAGCTCCGCCGCGCGCTCCAGCAACTGCACCGCGCGGTGCTTGTCGCCCAGCCGCAGCACCACCCAGCCCAGGCTATCCATGATCGCGCCGTCGTTCGGCCGCTGATCCAGCGCGCGCTGGATCATGTCGCGCGCCTGATCCAGATTGCGGTTCTGCTCCGCCCAGGAATAGCCTAGGAAATTCAGCGCCGCCGGTTGATCTGGCGACAGCGACAGCACCTGCTTGATATCCGACTCGGCACGCGGCCAATCGTGCACCCGCTCGTAGGCGGCACCGCGGGCATAGAACAGCCCCCAATCGCCGCGGCCTGGGCGCGGCGTACGGTCGATTGCCTGGCTGTAGAACACCACCGCATCGCCATATTGCCTGGCCTGGGCCGCCATATCGCCGAGCCGCGCATACGCCTCCGGCTGCTCGGGGTAGGCGTGCGTCAAACCTTGCAGCAGCGTGCGCGCCTGGTCCGCGTCGCCGGCCCGCGCCAGATAGTCGGCGCGGTGCAACTGCACGATCGGCGCCAGCGGGTCGTCGGCCGCCACCCGGCTGAGCGCCGCCGCCGCGGCCTCCCAATGCTTGTGCTCACCGTCGTTGTCGGCACTCACCAGCAGCGCTTCGGTCTGGTCGGGCTGCATCCGCAGCGCCAGCTGCAGCAGCAGCGGTCCGGTTTCGCCATCGCGCTCCTGCCGCAGCGACCCGGCCATGCCGGCATAAACCTCGGCGATCCCGGCGCGGGCGTCGGCGACCTGCGGCTTGTCGATCGCGGCCAGCATGGCGGGCACCGCCATCGCGATGTCCGGCGAGGTCTCGCCAAGCTTCCTGATGATATCGCGCGCTTCGACCACCCGCCCGCTGCGGGCCTGCCAGCTCGCCAGGATTTGCGCGAGCCTCAGGTTCGGCTCGGTCAGCGCCTTCTCCACCTGGTCGTAGAGCCGGTCGGCCAGCCCGTCGCGCCGCGCCACGTCGGCGATCAGCGCCGCATGCAGCGTGTAGTAGGCCGTCAGGTGGCCGCCATCGATGGCGGCCTGCAACGTGTCGAGCGCCTTGTCGGTCTGGCCCTGCGCCTGCTGCGACCAGGCCAGCAACAGCGGCCTCAAATCGTCCATCAGGGCTTCGTGCGGCAGCTCGGCGTAGGCGAGCTCGGCATGTTCCCAGTCGTCGGCGCGTGCCCGCGCATCGGCCAGCAGCAACTGCGCGACGGGGTTCGACGGCACCTTGGTGGCGAGCTGCTCGGCCTCCGGGCGGCCGGCGAGCAGCGCCAGGCCGAACGCGTCCTTCTGCAGCTCCAGGTTGGCCGGGTCGGAGCCGAGGGCCGTCATGATCTGGCTGGCCGCGAGATCCAGATTGCCCTGGCTGGCCGCGAACCTGGCGGTGAGGAACGCCGCGAAATCCGCCGCGTGGGCGGAGGTCGAGAGCAGGGCGAGGAGGGCCGCGGGGAGGAGTCTCATGCGGTGTAGGTAGCACGAATTGTCGGCAACGGCAGGGGGCGGGTGGCTTACATATAGGAAAAAGGCCGGGGCTCTGCCCCTGGACCCCGCTGGGGCCGTAGGCCCCAGACCCCATTCACTTAGATTCCAGGCCTGCTGGTCACCGGACTATTTTCGCGCCACTGGGCGCGGCTACCGGACGCGGATCAACGCGGTGCTGGCGTCGTATATAAAGCGCAGGCTTGCGGGATGGGCGGCATGGACAAATGCGCGCCACATTTGCCTTGCGCCCGGGCGATCCCTGGGGCGTGATCCTGCCAAAACCGACCTCGGCTTACGGTGCGCGCGTATCGTTTTGATGCAGCGCGGCCAGGACACGATCCGCGACGGCGAGATCGGGAAACACGACCCGCTGCATGCCTGGTTCACGGATACCGGCGTAATAGCGGTCTAACGTCGTTACGATGGCGTCCGCCGCCGCCGCGGCTGGGCGCTCCGCCAGGAATTGCAGGGCAAGCAATATCGCGGCGAACACCGATGCGGCGCTCAACACCAGCACCTCTCGCCGCAATGTGCGCGCGTAGCTGACGAGAAATGGCAATGCCAGCGCGAGCAGTCCGATATGCAGTGGAGCGACCATCACCACGTAGCGGATGGGTACCTTGACCTCCGGCTCCAAATCAACCCGTCCAACGGCCGCCAGAATGGCGGCGGCAAGCGCTGCCAAGACCAGCCCGACGCCAATACGATCCAGTCGTGTCGCACAGCGCGATGAAACGATATCGCGCACAACAACGATGCCGCCGGCGGCCAGCAACATGCCGCCGAGCACGCGCGCCGGCAGGCCAAGCCCGGGCGCGCGCGACAGCGGCAGGCCGAGATAGACCAGCAGATAGTCGCCCATCTTCTGCATATGGTCAGGGTCCAGGAAGTGGGCTGGGTCGCCATGGTTGTTTGGCGGCAGTCCATGCAAATACAGCAATCCATAGATCGCGCCGGCCGCGGCGATTGTCAGCAGCCAACGCCGTGGAGCGTCCCCGCGCCACGCCGACCAAAGCAGCACGGGCCAGGCGATCAACCCCACGGCATTGGCCATGCTCGCGAGCGTTGCCGCGAGCAGCGCCGCACTACGTTTCGTCCCCGTGTGCCGGCCGCGCTCCGCCTCACTGTCGAACAAGACAAGCGCCGCTACCATGAACACCAGCGAGAGGGGGAACACGCTGTTGATCGGAATACTGCAGTCGACGACCGCGGCGGTGGTCAGCAGCAGCATGGGGCCGAGCCACGCCAACGCGCGCAGCTTCGGCGCCAGGCGCAAGTATTGGCGCAGTTCGGCAAGAATGAGCCAGGCCGCACCTACGAGCGCGGCGGTTGCAGCAACGACGAACGGAATACCGCTGGCGTGGAACGCGGAGACGTCCAACGCCGTCAAGAGCCGGATCAGTAATAAGCGGTGTTCGTTATGGGGCGCCCAAAGATAGCTTACGAAGCTGCCGCCGTGGCGCATTTGCTGGTAGGCGTCGATCCAACTGATCATGTCCCAGAAAGGTCGCAAAATAATGGTGCGGACGAGGAACGCAGCGAATAAAGCGGCCTGCAGCGCAGCTTCGGCCGCGACCACGGCGCCAAGTATGGCAATCACCCGCGACGGAACAACAGGATCGCTGCCAGAGAGGATTGGTTTTTCACGCTGCACCAACGCAATTCTACTTATTCCAGGACCTGGGGTGCCAACGCTACCTTGCACGGGCGGCGGCAAGCCAAGACCATGCCACACTATTGCCTCTACCGCCCGGTCAGTATCCGTTCGACAAGTTGCTTCACAGTGGGAATGAAACCGTTGCTGTAAAACGGATCCGAGCCAAACCGATACGCATTATGGCCCGAAAACATCAGATTATGCTCGATGCTCTCGGGGTTTTCCGTGTCATGGCATATATCCTGCAACGTCTTCTGGATGCAGAAACTGCGTGGGTCCGCCTTCTTGCCGTTGGAGAAATCCGGCTCGGTCTGCGCCCAGTTGGAAAAGCGGCAGGAGCTCAGGCAGCCCATGCATTCCGCCTGGTCGCGGATGATTTCGGCGGATTTTTCCGGCGTGACGAAAATCAGCGTGGTGTCGGGCGTGCGCATCGCCTCGGTAAAGCCGGCCTCTTCCCAGGCCTGCACGTGGGCACGGTCGCCGGGCGTGAGATACACACTGCGTTTGCGCGGCCCCACGCCATACTCGGCGGAGTGCTCGCCGACCGGCTCCAGCGTGTAGGCGACCTGGCGTTCGTTGCGCTCCCGCAGCTCGTGGATAAATCCGTTATTCACCGCGCTGGAATAGAAGCCGGTGGGGCTGAAATGGTTGAGGAAAACGTCGCCCTCCTTGAGCTCCAGCAGGCGCCGCTTCCAGGCCGGGCTCACCGGGCTTTCCTGGGTCAGCAGCGGGCGCGTGCCGAACTGGAACGCGATCGGGCCGAGCTCCGGATTGTCGATCCAGTCCTCCCATTCCTCAAGCCACCAGACGCCGCCGGCCATGATGATCGGCACCTGGTCGAGCCCGAACGTGCGCATCAGTTTGCGCAAGGCGAGCACACGGGGGAACGGATCCTCCGGCTTTTCCGGGTCCTCGCTGTTGGAGAGCCCGTTGTGGCCGCCGGCGAGCCACGGGTCCTCGTAGACCACGCCGCCGAGCAGGCTGGCGGCGCGGCTGTAGGCGCGCTTCCACAGTGCGTTGAAAGCGCGGGCAGACGAAATGATCGGATAGTAGTAAACGTTGAATTTCTGCGCGATATCGGAAAGCCGGTACGGCATGCCGGCGCCGCAGGTGATGCCCTGCACCAGGCCGCGGGCGCCTTCCATGACGCCGGTAATCACGCGCTCGGCGCCGCCCATTTCCCACAGGATGTTGGCGTGGATGCGGCCGCGGCCGCCGGCCAGTTCGTGGGCCTGGCGGGCCTGCGTGATGCCGCCGCGGATCGCGTAGGCGACCAGCTCCTCGTGCCGCTCCCGCCTGGTGCGGCCATGATACACCTGCGGGATCGGTTTTTCGTTGGCGTCGAAACTGTCGGCGTTGACGGCCGAGAAGGTGCCCGCGCCGCCGGTCGCCGCCCAGTTGCCGGAGGATTTGCCATTCGACACGGAGATGCCCTTGCCGCCCTCCACGAGGGGAAGCACGTCGACACCGCCCATGCGAATAGCGTTAATGGCCTTCAACCGTTTGTTACTCCCCTTAATGAATGGGGTCTGGGGCCGTCGTGCGTAGCACGCTTTCGCGTGACGGCCCCAGCGGGGTCCAGGGGCAGAGCCCCTGGCCTTCTTTCTTAAGCTGCCTCGTCCCGTTCCCGGCGCCCACCCTTAGGCGGCACCTTGTCTGAGATATCCTCGCCCGTGGCCTGGTCAACCACCCGCATGGACAGTTTCACCTTGCCGCGGTCGTCGAACCCCAGGCATTTGACCTTCACCACGTCGCCGACATTGACGATATCGGTGGTCTTGTTGACCCGCCCTTGCGAGAGCTCGCTGATGTGCACCAGCCCATCGCGCGAGCCCAGGAAGTTCACGAAGGCGCCGAAATCGGCGGTCTTCACGACCTTTCCGTTATAGATCGCGCCGACTTCCGGTTCCGCCACGATGCCGCGGATCCAGTCGATCGCCTTCTGGCTCGATTCGATGCTGGTGGCGGCGACCTTGATGGTGCCGTCATCCTCGATGTCGATCTTGGCGCCGGTCTGCTCGACGATTTCGCGGATCACCTTGCCGCCGGTGCCGATCACTTCACGGATTTTCTCTTTCGGCACGTTGATGACCGTGATGCGCGGCGCGGTCGGCGCCACTTCGGTTCGGTTGCCGGTCAGTGCCTTGGCCATTTCGCCCAGGATGTGCAGGCGGCCTTCTTTCGCCTGATCCAGCGCGATCTTCATGATCGCCGGCGTGATGGACGTGATTTTGATGTCCATCTGCAGGCTGGTGACGCCTTCCTCGGTGCCGGCGACCTTGAAATCCATGTCGCCGAGATG
>Ga0181531_10001283_pt1 | contig 15997 bp, 17 predicted proteins | sample PEATcosm2014_Bin_38_FD_119743 | JGI IMG/M metagenome (GOLD analysis project Ga0181531, IMG submission 119743) | Peatland microbial communities from MTU Mesocosm Facility, Houghton, MI, USA - PEATcosm2014_Bin11_10_metaG | ecosystem: Environmental > Terrestrial > Soil > Wetlands > Peat | place... | reverse complement strand
TCGGGCATCGCGAGCCGCAACCCGACGCGGTTGCCTTCACGGCGTCCGTGCGAGGAAACGCGCGCTTCGCCCGCACGCCCGTCGTGGTGATCACCGGTGCGTGCGCGGCCGATGTGCCGGGCGCGACCGAGTGCATCGAACATTCGCTCGACCCGAGCGAACTGGCAAGGCGCGTCGGCACCGTCGTCGCGCTCGAGGCGGCCTCGGCGCGCGCCGACCACGCACAGGTCGAAGCGGGGCGGCACGCGCGGCGACTGGAGACGCTCTGGCGCATCGGCGCGAACGGTGCGCTCAGCGATACCGAATACATGGCGGCGCTGCTCGGCGCTGCAGCCCTGGTGCTTCGCGAAGGACACCCGTTCGTCGGCGCGATCTTCCATCTCGAGGGTGCCTCGCTCATCGTCGATGTCGCCGTCGGGCACGTCGCGGGCGGCGGCTTGCAGCCGGGCCAGCGGGTCGCGTTGCCCGGGAGCATCGCCGGTGCCGTCCTGCGCGCCGGACACACGCGTTCGTGGGCCGATGCGCACGCCGATTCTTCCGGCCCGCGCTCGATGGTGGTGCCGTCGCTGCGGGCGTACGTCGGTACGCCGTTCCGCGTCGGTCCGACCGCCTACGTGCTCGCGATGGGTTCATCGGAGCCGCTCGAGGAGCCCCTCGGACCGCTCGACCACGCGTACGTGGAGACCCTCGCTTCGCTGTGCGCGACGCGCTTGCATCAGCGGGTGCAATTCGACCGCCTGCGGTACCAAAGCGAGCACGATTCGCTGACCGCGCTGCGCAATCGCTCGGCCTTCCGCAGTGACGCCGCGGCACGGCTGCGCGAGCGCACGCCGTTCGCGCTGGCCGTGCTTGATCTCGACGCATTCCGCGTCCTCAACGACACGCTCGGGCAGCAGACCGCCGATGCGCTCTTGGTGGAGGTCGGTGCACTCTTGGGGTCGCTCGCGCAGGACGACGTCGTCGCGCGCCTGACCGCCGATGACTTCGCGATCCTGATGCACGGCATCCAGACGCGCGCCGATGCCGAACGGCGGCTCTTGCACTATCTCGAACCGTTCGCGCGACCGTTCACCACCGGCACGTCCGGCGGCGTGCAGAAGGTGCGGCTGACGGCTAGCGTCGGGGTGGCGCTCGCGCCGGCGCACGGGACACACGTCGATCGGCTCCTCGCCAACGCATACGAGGCACTCGAGACGGCCCGCGAAGAAGGCCGTGCACGCTGGGCCGTCTTCGATCCCGTCAAACACGCTGCCGACGCCAACGCCACGACGCTGCGCGACGAGTTGCTCGCCGCCGTCCCCGGCGAACAGCTCCTGCTCCACTTCCAGCCCAGCGTCGCCGTCGCCACCGGTGAGGTCATCGGGATCGAGGCGCTCGTGCGCTGGCAGCATCCGCAGCGCGGCTTGTTGCGTCCGAACGAGTTCGTGCCGTTCGCGGAACGGGAAGGCGTGATCGGGCCGATCGACGCCTGGGTCCTGCGCGAGACGCTCCGGCATGCGCGCAGCTGGTGGGACACGTATCCGGGCTTGCGCGTGTGGGTCAACGTGTCGGCGGCGGCGCTCGAAACGCCCGCCCTCGCGGCACTCATCGAGGACGAGCGCCCCCTCTCCGGGCTGGGCATCGAGGTCACCGAACGGACCGCGATGGACGACCTCGAGCGCACCGAAGGCGTGCTCCGCGCGCTACGCCGCTCGGGGGTCGCGATCGCGCTCGACGACTTCGGCGTCGGCTACTCCTCGCTCGCGCGCTTTCGACGCCTCCCGATCGACTTGGTGAAGCTCGACCGTGCGTTCGCCGCCGGCATTCCCGGCGATCCGTGCAACGAGGCGATCGTGGAAGGGATGATCGGGATCGGGCGCCGCTTCGGCATCGGCATCCTCGCCGAAGGCGTGGAGACCGAGGCGCAGTTGCGCTGGCTCGGTGACATGGGTTGCGACTACGTGCAAGGCTTCTTCATCGCGCCCCCGATGACGTCGGACGCGACGAGCGCGTGGCTGGCGCAGCGCTACGCCGGTCCGCTGCGGTAGACGAGCCCGAACCCCAGATCGGCGACCAAGCGAAAGCCGTCGTCTGCGTCGATCGCCGAACGTTCGACCGGCGTGTGGTAGAGCAACACGACGCGGCGCTCGGGATCGCGGCGCAACCGCGTCAGCAGCGTTGCGAGCACCGGTGCGCGGAACGGGTTGTAGAGGTAGACGACCAGATCGCCGCGCGGAAGCGCCCAACGCGCGGCATCGGCGCGCACGATCCGCACGCTGCGCGCGACGCGCCGAGGATCCTCCGCGCGCGCGAGGTTGTCACGCGCCACCTCCGCGAGCGCGGGCGAGAGTTCGACACCGACGACGGCCCGGAACGGCCGGCGCGCGGCGAGCAGCACGACGCGGCCCATCCCAGCACCGACGTCGACGAAGGTAGCCGCCTCGGGCACGAGCGGTGAGGCATCGAGCAGCGCCAGCGCTTCGGCGACGGGCGTCGGCTCGTAGTGCGTCGCAAATTCGATCGCCGGGCCGATCGCCTCGGGATCGAGTTCGCCAAGGAACACCAGCGCCTCGGTCGTGACGTGGAGTTCGGCGTCGAAGCGCTGCCCGGCACGCCGTCCCGCCACGTGCCAGGGAGCCGTTCTTGGGATTAGTAGCGCTTGGCGGCGGTCGCTTCGCGCGTCTTCTCGATCATCTGCAGCGAGCGGTCGTGCGCTTTGTGCGCGACGCCGACGTAGAGCGTGTCGATGATCGTGAGCTGCGCGATCCGGCTCGAACTCGCGTCACTGCGGAACGCCGTCTCCTTCGCCGCGGTGACGAGCTGGATGTCGGCGACCTTGGTGATCGGCGAACTCGAGCGGTGGGTGATGCAGATCGTCGTGGCCCCGTTCGCCTTGGCACGGCCGAGCGCGTCGGTGACGTCGCGGCTGGCGCCGGTGTGAGAAATACCCAGCGCGACGTCGCCGGAACCCAGCAGCGCTGAAGACATCGCCATCAGGTCGCCGTCGGAGAGCGCGACCGCACGCAGGCCCAGCTTGAGGAACTTGTGGTACGCATCGCCGGCCAGCGGGCCGCTGCCACCGACGCCGTAGATGTCGACCCGCCCGGCGCGCGCGAGCGCGTCGACGGCCTTGCCGAGCATGTCGTCGTCGAGCACTTCGATCGTGTCGCGCAGTGCCTGGGTGTTGGCCTGGAAGACCTTCTGCTTGACGGTCGAGAGGTCGTCGTCGGGCTCGATCGCCGCGTAGATCTCGGTCGTCGGTTCGACCAGATCACGGGCCAGCACGATCTTGAACTCCTGATAGCCCTTATAGCCGATCTTCTGACACAGCCGCACCACGGTTGACTCGCTGGTGTTGGTCCGCTCGGCCAGCTCGGTGACGGTCAGGTAGATCAGCTCGTCCGGGTGCCGCAGGATGAAATCTGCCACGCGCTGCTCCGCAGCGCGCAACCCTGAGTACGCCCCCTGGAGGCGCACGAAAGAACCGGGAACCTTGACGGGATCGACTCGCACTTCTTTCATCGCCATACCCGCGAAGTTCGACGGTGGCTGCCTACCTGCCTGGAGTGGCGTCCGAGCGGAACAACCGCGCGCGCTGGCGCTTGCGCTGCAGGTGGCGCTCGCCAGGCTCAGGGCGGTCGGCAGGCGCCCAGTCCTCGGTCGACTTGAGATACGCCGTGATCTGCGCTTCGAACGAGGGATCGGTGAGGACCGGCGCGTCATTGGTGGGCACGACCTCGTCGACGCGGGTCTGCGCCAACACGACCATCTTCCCCACCAGGTCGAAGGGGACCGTGCTGGTTTTGTGCTCCAGCGCACGGGTGTACGCGGCGCGGTTCTTGTTGACGTCCCCGATCGGCGCGGCCACCAGGCGACCATCCTCCAAGCGGACGGTCGCACCCAAGTTGTGGACGTTGATGACGCTCCCCCGCACCCGCTCGCTCACGGCCCGTGCCCACCCTTGAGGTAGATGATCGCTTCGTGATCGCCGACCAGGTGCAAGCGGTCGTGGATCTCCGGCAAGGCGCCGGCGGGATCGCTCAGGCGGCGGATTTCGCGATCCTGCTGCAACCGTCTGGCTTCCAACCGCGCGACGTCGCGACGCTCGTCGCGCAGCTCGTGCGCCATCGCGACGGTGCGCCCGATGAGCCGCGCGTACTGCACGGTGATCAGCGAAACGACGACGAGCACGACGCAGACGACGCCGATCCGACTGGTGAGACGGAGCAGCGCCGCCGGCCTGGTCACGGGGCCCCGATGCGCCGGAACTTGGCGTAGCGACGATCGAGCAGGCTCGCCGACGGAACCGCGGCCAGGCTGACCAGCGCGCGATCCACCGCATCGAGGACGCGCGCGACCGTCGCGGGGCCGTCACGGTGCGCGCCACCGACCGGCTCGGGGACGAGCTCGTCGACGATGCCGAAGCGCAACAGATCGTCCGAGGTGAGCCGCAGCCGCGAGGCGGCTTCTTCCGCGCGCGCGGCGTCGCCCCACAGAATCGCCGCCGCGCCTTCGGGCGAGGCGACCGAATAAACGGCATGCTCGAGCATCAGCACGCGGTCGGCCAAGCCCAGCGCGAGCGCACCGCCCGAACCGCCTTCGCCGATCACGGTGGCGACGATCGGCACCGGCACCTGCGCGAGTTCGTACAACGACTGCGCGATCGCTTCCGCTTGCGCGCGCTCCTCCGAACCGATCCCCGGGTCGGCGCCGCTGGTGTCGATGAAGGTCACCACCGGGAGCCGCAGGTGCGCGGCGAGCTTCACCAGCCGGATGACCTTGCGATAGCCTTCGGGCGAGGACATTCCGAAATTGCGGAACACCTTCTCCTTGGTGTCGCGGCCTTTGTCTTGCGCGATCGCCATGATGCGGCGACCGCGCAGTTTCGCGAAGCCGCCGACGATCGCGTGGTCGTCGCGGAAATGACGGTCGCCGTGCAGTTCGTCGAAGCGGTCGAGGGCGGCAATGTAGTCGGTACCGATCGGGCGCTTGGGGTGCCGCGCCATGTTGACGCGCTGCCAGGGCGTCATCGTCCCGAAGATCTCGCGCTGGATCTGGCCGTACTTCGCTTCCAGCGCAGCGATCTCGGCGGTCATGTCGACCGGCTGCTGCGCGGCTTGCGCTTTGAGCTCGGCGATGCGCTGCTCGAGCTCGAGCAGCCCCTTCTCGCGCTCGACGATGACGTTCACGCGCGCGCCTCCGCCGGTGCGGGCGCGGTGCCGCGACCGTTGCTCGCGACGATCGTCGCGCCGACGCCGTAGTCGAGCAGCCGTACCAGTTGATCCTTGAGGTCGCGGCGCGGCACGACCATGTCGACCGCACCCTTCTCGAGCAAGAACTCGGCGGTCTGGAAGTTGTCGGGCAGCTTCTGACGGATCGTCTGCTCGATGACGCGCCGGCCGGCAAAGCCGATCGCGGCGTGCGCCTCGGCGACGATGACGTCGGATTGGAACGCGAACGACGCCGAGACGCCGCCGGTCGTCGGATCGGTCAGGACGCTGATGTAGTAGCCGCCGGCGTCCTGGAAGCGCCGTACGGCGAGCGTCGTCTTCGCCATCTGCATGAGCGCGAGCATCCCCTCTTCCATGCGCGCGCCGCCGCTGGCGGTGACGACGATGACCGGCACGCCGCGGTCGCGGGCCTGCTCGAAGAGTTGCGCCAGCCGTTCGCCGACGACCGTCCCCATGGTGCCACCGCGAAAGTTGAAGTCCATCACGCCCAGCGCGACCGGCACGTTGCCGATGCTCGCAAAGCCGCACACGACGGCTTCGGTCAGCTTCGACTTCTCACGATCGCGCTGCAGCTTTTGCGGGTACGGCTGTTTGTCGGTCCAGCCCAGCGGGTCCGAGGGCAGCACGTCGCCGCCGATCTCGGTGAAGTCGGCGTCGACCAGCATGGCGATGCGGTCGAAGGCGTGCATGCGGAAGTGGTGCTCGCACTTGGGGCACACCCACAAGTTCGCCGCCAGATCGGGCCGATAGAGCATCTCGCCGCAGCCTGGGCACTTCGTCCACTGCGCCGCCTCTTCAGCAGGCACGGCTTGCGCCCGACGCAGTCGCAGCCACTCCGGCATCGGCATCTAAAGGCGCTCCGCCCCGGGCTGCGCTCGGTCCATCACCGTGGTGCCGCCTTGCGGCCGAAGAGGCGCGCGCGGTAGATGCGCACCAGTTGGCGCAGGTAGTTGAGGATCTCGTTCTGGTTGAGCTTCGACTCGCCGGCGATGCGGTCGGTGAAGACGTACGGGACCTCGAGCGCGCGGCCGTAGTGCGCCTTGGCGATCACTTCCAGGCCGATCTTGAAGCCGATCGGATCGAGGTCGACGCCCTCGAGCGCTTCGCGCTTCACCAGGAAGTAGCCCGAGGTGATGTCGCGGATCGGCGTGAGCGGCTGCGCCAGCGCGATCGCGACCCGTGAGGTCACGATGCGGCGCTTGGGCCAGTTGCTGATCCCGCCGCCGGGAACGTAGCGCGACCCGATCGCCAGGCCGTAGTTCTCGTCGGCCAGTGCGTGCACCATACGCGGCAGGATCGTCGCGTCGTGCGAGAAGTCGGCATCCATTGCGCCCAGCGCGACCGAGTCGGGGCGCGCGAACTTCCAACCGTCGATGACGCCCGACGAGAGGCCGAGCTTGCCGGGACGGTGCAGGCAGCGCACCGGGTAGCCCTCGCGCTCGAGCCGGTCGACGATCGCGCCGGTTCCGTCGGGCGAGTTGTCGTCGACGACGACGATCTCGCCGTCGAGTTGATTGTCGCGGAAGATCTGGGTGAGGGTGGTGATCAGCCGCTCGATGCCACCGGCTTCTTTATAGGTCGGCACGACGATCGAGAACTTCATCGCCGGCGCGTTCACCGCGGTCTCCATTTCGAGCGTCACGCGAGCTTCCGCAGCGTCGGATACCGTGACGGGTCGAAGGGGGTGAAATCTTTGTACTGATCCGGCTCGGTGCGCACCAGCGAGACACCCTGATCGCCGACGTCTTCGATTTCCGTCGCCGGCACGCCGACGTCCGCGCTGAGCGCGTCCCAATGGACGACGACCAGCTCCGCGGAGCGTGCGTCGCCTTCGGCGTAGACGCCGCGAACGTCGCCGACGCGCGTCTCGCCGGCGAAGACGGGTGTGCCCGCCGTCAGGGATTCCAAGGTGCGTGCCATGATCGAACCTGAGAAGTACGCCCCGCGGCGCGTTCCTTCCCGTGACGGGGTGCGAACGGTCACGTGCCACGCTCGGTCTCTTCGAGCGCGGCAAGCGCGCGGAGGAGCGCCGCCTTGGCGTCGGTGTGCCCGCGAAACTGTCGGTCGAGCGACTCGTTCAGCACCGCGTTCATGCTCTTGCGTTCGTTCTCCGACCGTCGCTTCAGCTCGTCGTACACTCCGTCGTCCAGGCGCGCCGGGAATGGACGCATGGTCGCCCGATGATATCACCATGATATCAACTTGGCAACCCGTCCGGTATGACGAAGAGCCCAGAGTGCGCGCGCGGCCGGTCATCGCTTGGACCCTCGTCATCCTCGCCGGCGTGGGCGCTGCCGCGGGCCTGACGCTGCTGGGCGTGCCGGCCGCCTGGATGATCGGGCCGCTCCTGGTGGCGATCGTGGCGGCGGTCGTCGGCGGGGTCCAGCTGCGCTTCCCAGCAGCGGGGTTCACCGCGGCACAGGTCGTCATCGGCTGCCTGATCGCCGGGACGGTCACCCCGCCGGTGATCGGCTCGATGCTCCACGACTGGTTTGCGATGGTGCTGGTGGTCGCGACGACGATCGCGGCGGCCGCCATCACCGGCTGGCTGCTGGCCCGGTTCGGGTCGCTGCCGGCGGAGACCGCGGCCTGGGGCTCCTCCCCCGGCGGCGCCGCGGCGATGACCGCCATGAGCGCCGACTACGGGGCCGACCCGCGACTGGTCGCCTTCATGCAGTACCTGCGGGTGACGATCGTCGTCCTCTCCGCCTCGACGGTCTCGCGCCTGCTGCTCCCGCACGCGAGCGCCACGAGCTTGCCGGGGACGTTCGCGCTCGACCCGCTCGGCGTGGCCGAGACGGCCGCCGTCGGCATCGCCGGCTTTCTCGCGGGCCGCCGCCTGCGCATTCCCGGCGCGCCGCTGCTCGGGCCGATGGTCCTGGGCGCCCTCCTGCACGGCGCCGGCCTGGTCCGCATCGACGTTCCGCTCGAGGCGCTGGCGGCGGCCTACGTCTGCATCGGCCTCACCGTCGGGCTACGCTACACGCGCGAGACGGTCGGCCACGCGCTGCGCGCGCTGCCGCAGTTGTTGCTCTCGACCGCAGTGCTGATTGCGCTGTGCGGCGGGTCGGCGGTGCTGCTGGTGGCGACGATCCACGTCGATCCGCTCACCGCATACCTCGCGACGACGCCGGGAGGCTTGGACTCGGTGACCGCGATCGCGATCGGCAGCGGGGCGGACGTCCCCTTGGTCCTCGCGATCCAGGCCTTGCGGCTGTTCGCCGTGATCGTGGCCGGGCCGGCCGTCGCCAAGGTGATCGCGCGGACGGCATGAACGAGCGCGGCATGACGACTGAGATCCGGCGCGTGGCCCTGGAAACCGGCGCGAAGACGACCGTCGAATGCTGGGGCGAGGCCGGCCCGGCAATCCTCTGCGTCCACGGCATCACCTCATCGCGGCGCGACTTTGCGCGCCTGGGTGCCGCGCTGGCCGCGACGCACCGCGTGTTCGCGTACGATCAGCGCGGGCACGGCGAGAGTGCCGGCAACGACGGGCCGATGACGCTCGCTGCGCTCGCTGCCGATCTGCGCGCGGTGGCCGACAGCATCGGCACGGTCGCGACGGTCGTCGGCCACTCGTGGGGCGGCGCGGTGGCGCTGGTCGGCGGCCCCAAGGTCGCCCGCGCGCTCGTCCTGGTCGACCCGATGATCCGCGTCGCGCCCGGCACCTTTGCCGGCGACTACGTCGACGACATCGCTGCGCTGCTCGACGCGCCGGTCGGCGAGGAACGCGACGCGCAGATTCGCGCGCTGTTCGCCGACGCCGATCCGGTCGATCGCGAGGGCAAGGTCCACGCGATGCACGCGCTCGCGAGCGGCACGCTGCGCCGGCTGGGCAACGACAACCAGGTCGAGACCGGCGGGTGGGACCTGCGTGCCAATCTCGCGGCGCTGAAGATCCCGACTCGCATCCTGGTCGCGGGCGAAGAGTCGGTCATCGCACCGCTGGACCTCGCCGAGCGCTCACCGCTGGTGCAGGTGGAGGTGGTCGCGGACCACGGACACACGCTGCATCGCAGCAATTTCGCCGCCTTCTGCGACGCCGTGCGCGACTCGGCCTAACGAGAGAGGATCGGATGAACCATCCCGTCGTCCACTTCGAGATCGGATGCCGCGATCGCGCGGCGACCTCGCAATTCTATCGTGACCTCTTCGACTGGTCGATCACCGACGGCGACATCGCCTCCGAGATCGCGGCGGCCCTGCCGGATGGCATCCCCGGCCACATCGTCGCGCTCGGTCACGAACCGTTTTCCTATACGATGGTGTACGTACGGGTCAGCGACATCGCGGCAACGTTGAAGAAGGCGGAAGCCCTGGGCGGCACCATCCTGGTCCCGCCGGTTCCCATCCCCTCCGGCACGTTCGCGTGGTTCGCGGATATGGAAGGGCGCCAAGTCGGGCTCATTCAGCCCAAGACCTAGTCGCGCTCAGAGCGTAACGACGATTTTGCCGGTGACGCCACGCGACCACAGGCGGTCGGCAGCCGTCCCGATCTGTGCCAAGGGCAGCACGTCGTCGATGTGCACGTCGAGCTTTCCGTCATCGAGCAGCGCGGTGAGCCGGGCCAAGCCCACGCCGGCCGGATATCGCGCCAGCTCGTGGAACAGAATGAAGCCGTAGATCGCATGGCCGCCGCCGGCATAGAACGTCGCGACCTCGATCGTCGACGTCCGCTCGGCCGACGTCCCGTACGTCACGAGCAATCCGTCGACCGCGAGTTGGCGCAGCGCACTCGCGAAGACGTCGCCGCCGACGGATTCGAGGATCAGGTCGAACGGCCCGACATCGTGCGCGCAGTCGGCCGTCTCGCCGACGAGAGCGCAGTTGGCGAACGGCTCGACGACCGCGCGCTTCTCCTTGCGGTGGACGAGGCCGGTCGCGTGGGCGCCGGCGATGCGCGCGAGTTGCAGCGCGAAAATGCCGACGCCGCCGGAGGCACCGGTGACGAGCACTTTCTTGCCGAGCAACGAGCCGCGCTTATCGAGCGCGTAGAGTGCCGTCAGTCCGGCGACGGGCAGCGTCGCCGCACGTTCGAACGAGACGCCCGCAGGCAACACCGCGAGGTTGCGACTCGCGCTCGCGATGCGCTCCGCCCACGCGCCGCTGCCGGGCTGCATACCGACGACGCGGGTCCCTACCGGCGGACCACTGCCGTCCGCCGCCGCGCGCTCGACGACGCCGGCGAAGTCCCAGCCGGGTCGCCACCCGTCGTCAGCCGCTCGCGCGCGCCGAATCTCGCCCAGGTTCAGGCTCACGGCGGCGACGTGGATCACCGCCTCGTCGGCGCGAGGCTCGGGTTCGGGAACCGGCGCCAGCACGAGCCCGGCGGGTGCAGCGCGATCGACGATGACGGCGTTCACGCGACTACGAACCGCCGTGTCCCGACGAAGGATGCTGCCGTCCGCTGACCCAAGCGTCCGCTACCATGCGCCGCATCCTCTCCGCCGCCCTGGCCTGGGGGCTGATCGCGTTCGCGACCGCCGCGCACGCCGATGAGCCACCCCACTTCACCTACGCGCCGGCGCCGCCCGGCACGCTGGTGCAGAGCACGGTCGTGTATCTGGCCGGCGAGGCGATGCACTCGCAGTGGCGCACGGTGCTGAGCAAGACCGCGACGCAGTGGTATCTCTCGCTCTATGCGATCGACGGGACGACGTATCACCTCACCTATCGTTCGCCCAGCGGTGGCACGCCGTTCCCGGCGCACGGACCGCACATCACCGGCGCGTCGATCGTCGGGGCCGGCGAGTTCATGGGGTCGGGCGTGCAGCAGGCGGTCATTCTCAGTCACGACGCGGCGGGCGGCGGCTGCGGCACCGCACGGCTCGACGTGCTGTTCCTCGACGCGGCGATGCAGATGCCGATGTCTACGTTGACGCTCGAGAACCGCTGCTACCTGAGCGCGAAGGTCGTGCACGGCGCGAACGGCGACGCGCTCGCCGTGACGGGACCGATCAGGAACGGCAACGCGATCGAAGTCGCCACCGCGACGCTCACGTTTCACAACGGCAGGTGGACCCAGTCGCCGCGGGCCTTCCGGATGGTGACCGGCGGCTAGATTCCGCCGGTCGCGTAGAGCGCGGCGGCGAGCACCACCAGTGCCGCCGTCTCGGTGCGCAGGATACGCCGCCCGAGCGAGATCGGCCGCGCGCCTGCCGCTTCCGCGCGCGCGACCTCGTCGGCGCCGAAGCCGCCTTCGGGACCGATCACGATCAGCACGTCGCGCGCATCGGGCAGTTCGCGATCGAACACCGTGCGCAAGGGCGCGGGATCGTTCAGCTCCCACGGCAGATAGACGCGCTGGTAGGCAGGGAAGGTCCTCAGCAGCGCGTCCCAGTCCAGCACGTCGGCGACCTCGGGGACACGCACGCGGCCCGATTGTTGCGCCGCGCTGCGCGCGATGCGCCGCCAGCGCTCGATCTTCGCCGGGCTCGTGTCGTGCCCGATCACCCGCGCGCTGCGCACGGGAACGATCGCGAACGCGCCGAGCTCCGTTGCTTTCTCGACGATCAGGTCCATCTTCTGGCCCTTCGGCACCGCCTGCGCGATCGTCACCCGCAGCGCCGTCTCGACGCCCTCGCGCGCGAGCGTCTCGTCGAGCGTCGCGCGCACGCTGCGGCCGTCGACGGCAAGCGTCGCGGCATACGCGCTGCCGGCGGAATCGACGATCTGCACCCGGTCGCCGCTGCGCTTGCGCAGCACCGCGGTCAGTTTGTGCTCGTCGTCCGAGGCGAACGCCACCTGGTCGCCGACCGCGTGGACGCCCTCGACGAAAAACCGATCCCGCATCGCGGCAGGCGCTTCGCCGGAAGGCTGGGAAGGCCCGCGCATGGATGACGCCTTCTGGCTCCGCTACCTGCGGGCGCACGCCGATCCGCGCACCCGGGCGCTCCACTGCGCCGGCACCCTGACCGCCACTGCGGTCGGCGCTCTCGGCCTGGTCCGCGGCGATCTGCGCCTGATCGGCGCGGCGCTGCTCTGCGGCTACGGGCCGGCCTGGTTCTCGCATGCCTTCATCGAGCACAACAAGCCCGAGACGTTCAGCGCCCCGCTGCGCTCGCTGGCCGGCGACTACCGCATGTGCTTCGGCATGCTGACCAACACCCTGGAACCCGAACTCCGCCGCGCCGGCGTCCCCGCCGAAGCGCCCGCCACCTGACTCTTGTCATACGCGACCGGCCGTGGGAAGATCTTGATAGAATGAGCACGACAGCGGTGACGGTCACCGTCGATAGCGCAGCGCTCGCCCGCGAGACGCGCCGCCTCGGGATGCTGGCGCTCCTGGACGAACTCGACCGCGAGCAACCGATCAGCGCAAAGGGGCGCGCTGCCGGAGAACGCCTTTGGAAGCGCATGTTGTCCTCGACTCCGGAGCGCTCTCAGCAGCGACCAAAGCCGAAGCGCTCCGCGCGGCGTTCCGGAAAGCGCTGACCTCCGGCGCCACGATTGTCGTCCCGTCGGTGGTTGTCGCGGAGTCCCTGACGGGAATCGGCACGCGGGACGCAGGCGTGAACCGCATTCTGGCACAAGTATCGGTGGCACTTCTCGATGAACGCACGGCGCGAAGCGCTGCCCGCCTTCGTTACGGCCGACGTCGATACGGAGCGACGACGATCGACGCCATCGTCGTTGTGAGGTCCGGTTCGCCATTATCTTATAAATAGATGCCTCCGCCAGGCCTTCGCGGACGCAACCCAGTGACCGGGGCTCAGCGCGCCGGGTTGATCAGGTACTTCGCGCCCGTCGCGCGTTTACTGTAGGCGGCGATCGTCGCGGGGGCGAGCGCTTCCGCGAGGCCGATCTCCGCTGTGTACGTGCTCGCGAACGTCGTCGTCAGCTCGGCCGCGATGCGCGCGGCCAGACGCTGCTGCAGCGCGGGTCCGTGCTTGGCGAGATAGGAGAACACGAGCCACCCGCCGATGCCCCACGCCATCCCGTACGTACGGTTGAGGACCGTCGGACCGACATCGAGCGAACCGTAGAGATAGACCTGCTTGTGGGTGTTGGAACCGTAGCGGCTGTAGGCCGTCATCTCGCGCACGGCGACGACCTCCATGCAGTGCAGGATCGTGCTGGCCAGCGTGCCGCCACCGATCGCGTCGAACGCGAGCGTCGCGCCGGTCGCGGAGATCGCGGCGGTCAGCTCGTCAACGAACGTCGGGCTCGTGCTGTCGACGACGTGTTCTGCACCGATGCCGCGCAACAACGTCACCTGCTCTGCGTTGCGTACGACGTTGACCAGCGGAACGCCATCGGCGCGAGCGGCCCGCACGAGCATCTGGCCCAGGTTCGACGCGGCGGCGGTGTGGACGATCGCCGTATGCCCTTCGCGCCGCATCGTCTCGAGCATCGCCAACACCGTGAACGGGTTGATGAAGGCCGACGCACCCTCGCGCGGCGACGTCCCTTCGGGCAACACGATGCTCTCGGCGAGCGAAGCGAGGCGGTATTGCGCGTACATGCCGGGGGTGCGCGTCGCGAGCGCGCGTCCGAGCAGCGCCTGGGCGTTCGCGCCGGCCTTCACGACGATGCCGGCGCCTTCGTTCCCGACCGGCATCGATTGGTCGAGCCGTCCGCCGACGAGCGGCAACCGTTCGCGCGGTACGGATGCGGTGACCGTCGGCCGTTGCGGCGTCCCGCCGGCGCGCAGCGTCGCGGGGTCGGCGGGCCCGAGCAACAGGCCTAGATCCGACGGGTTGATCGGCGCGGCTTCGACGCGCAGCACCACCTGGTCGGGCCCGGGTTCGGGCACCGGCACCTCCTCGAGGTCGAGGTGCAACTCACCGCTGGAGGTGATGGTGGAGCGCAGTTCGAGTCCGGTCACGTCTGCTGGTGACCGCCTTCAACATCGATAGGTTTCCACGCGCGGGTGACAGCGCGACTCGCAGAGTGCTGGCCTCAGAGGCCTTGTTTGTGAAGGTCCTGGTCGGAGATCATTTGATCTTGAAGTCCACGAGCGAGGACATACGTCCCGGCGCGTCGCGACATCGCTATCAACAGTAGAATCACGATTGAACTCCGTCCAACTTACCGCCGGCTGTATCCAGCGTATCAGCCCGGCACTAGCCTTTCAACTTTCCGCTTCGCAAAATTCACTATGGCCTGCTTTTCACTCTTAGAAGCAGTCCCTCGGGCATATAAATCCAGCGTCAGGAGACCATTGATCGCAGAAATTACGCTTGCGTCCCGGGGCAATTCGCTGTCTATACTAAGAACAACTAGTCCCGGCACGGCCTCTTGCACAGCCAGAATTGCCGAAACGATAGCCTCAGGATAAGAACTGGCTGCCCGATCGAATGCAGCATAGTATTGCCCGTTCTCCGCTCCGAATGTCGCATCATCGCAGCGCGCTTTGTGTAGGGCATTCAAATTCCGCACGGTTAGCGGATTTGCGCCGCTCATCCACAGCCTAAACGCATATGTGCTGTCCGTTTTGGGACCGCTCTTCTTCAATGCTGGCATCTACTTAGCGCTCTCTGAATCTCTCTTGCGTGATTCGTTGCATTTCTAGGCGTGGACCAGACGGAGACTTGGCATCCGCCCCGAGTCTTCGCCGGGCACTTAAAGACGCCCCACGCGTGCCCGCCTCCACGCCGGAACGACCAGCCTGCGGCGAACAGGGCGATCACGGCTCGATCGACTTCCTTGTTCGGGTGTGCAGCTGGCCTCTCCGGCGGCATCTTGGAGCCGGGTTGCTACTCGGCCCGGAACGCGTCCTTGACGCGGTCGAAGAACGACTTCTCTTCGACCTGGTCGCCGCCGACGCGCGCGTATTCCTCGAGCGCCTCACGCTCGCGCTTGGAGAGCTTCGTCGGCACGACGACGTGCACGGTGACGAGTTGGTCGCCCTTCGCGCCGCCGCGGACGCTGGGCATGCCGCGTCCGCGCAAGCGGTACGTCGAGCCGCTCTGCGTGCCGGGATTGAGGCTCAGCACCTGTTCGCCTTCGAGCGAGGGGACCGTCAACTCGCCGCCGAGCGCTGCTTGCGGGAACGCGATCGGAACGTCGAGCAGCACGTCGAGCCCGTCGCGCCGGAACAGCGCGTGACGTGCGACGCTCAAGTACACGTACAAATCGCCGTCGGAGCCGCCGCGCATGCCGGCCTCGCCGCTGCCGCTGATGCGAATGCGCGAGCCGTCGTCGACACCGGCCGGGATGCGGACTTGCAGCGTCTTCTCCTGCTCGACGCGACCGCGGCCGCGGCACGTCGAACACGGCGTCTGCACGATCTGCCCTTCGCCGCTGCACTTGGTGCAGGTGGTCTGGGTGACGAACTGGCCGAGCGGCGTCTGGCGCACTTGGCGCTGGATCCCGCTGCCGCTGCAGCGGTCGCACGGCACGACCAGCGTCCCGGGTTCCGCACCGCTGCCCTTGCAGGTGCCGCAGGTCGCCAGGTGCCGGAAGGTGATGTCGCGCGTCGTCCCCGCGTACGCCTCCTCGAGCGTGATCTCGACGTCGTAGCGAAGGTCGCTGCCGCGCGCGGGACCGTTGCGCCGCGCCTGCTGCGCGCCGCCGCGCGCCGCGCCGAAGAACATGTCGAAGATGTCGCCGAAGCCCTCGGCGCCGAAACCACCGAAGCCGCCCTCGGCGCCGCCGTTGACGCCGGCGTGGCCGAAGCGGTCGTAGTTCGAGCGCTTCTGCGAATCGGAGAGCACTTCGTAGGCTTCGTTGATCTCTTTGAAGTGGTTCTCCGCGGCGACCTTGTCGTCGGCGACGTCGGGATGGTACTTGCGCGCGAGTTGGCGATACGCGCGTTTGATCGTCGTCTCGTCGGCGTCTTTGGC
>Ga0181531_10001281_pt1 | contig 16015 bp, 15 predicted proteins | sample PEATcosm2014_Bin_38_FD_119743 | JGI IMG/M metagenome (GOLD analysis project Ga0181531, IMG submission 119743) | Peatland microbial communities from MTU Mesocosm Facility, Houghton, MI, USA - PEATcosm2014_Bin11_10_metaG | ecosystem: Environmental > Terrestrial > Soil > Wetlands > Peat | place... | reverse complement strand
GCCTGGGCGATGGTCGGGGATGCCAGCAGCGCCAGGGCCAGGACTATCCAAACGCGTCGCATAGTGTTCCTTTACCGTAATTTGGTCCGGCGGCATTTTAACTGCATCTCAAGCGGGGGTGAATCCGTCATATAGTATTGGGATGATCGAATTTGCCTGCCGGTGTGGGTTTAAGCTAAGTGTGCCGCTTGAGGCGGCCGGCACGGAGATTCAGTGCCCACACTGCGGATTGCTCAACGACGTCCCCAAAATGGGGGAACTGGAGCAGATCAGCCCCGACGGGACCTACGGATTGAATCCCGCGATCCCGCCGACGAATCCGCGGCAACTGGAAGAAATGGTCCTGGCCTATAGCCGCGATAAGATGGACGCGGCCGGGCAGCCCATCGACCTGCGTTACTCCGAAAAACCCGCAAATACTCCCGAAACGATTCCCCTGGCCAGCGAACCCGAGCGAGTGGCACCGCATTACGACCCAGAGACCGGGGAATTAATCAAGCCCCTGGAACTCCAGCCCGACCCGGACCTCGGTGAGAACCCCGCCGCTATTCCCGTGGCAAAACGGGTCCTGCAATATGGCACCAATTCCACTGCGCCGCCGCGGCTCAGACCCGTTACCGCGATAAGGTCGCTGCTGCATCCGATCAACATCCTGGTGATGTTCTTTGTCCTTCTGATCCATTGTTTTATCGCCGCAATACTCTCGATCCCAATCCCCGGCAGGGAATACCTCGCTTTGCCGTTCGCGGGCGTGGCGGCGTTTTTGATGATCGCCCATTACGGAACCGTGATCGAAGAAATCGGCCCGCTGGAGCGGGATGAACTGCCGAGATTTTTGCGCGACCTGAGCCCCAGCGAGGATCTCTGGCGGCCCTTCGCCAACGTCATGCTGGCGATTCTGCTCTGTTATGGCTTGACGATTTTCGCTTTCCGGTTGCCCATTGCCCCCGCGCCGCGCTGGCGCATCGCCCTGGGATTGGCGGCGCTGGGAACGTTTCTGTTGCCCGCGACGCTACTGACCAGCACGACCAGCGGCACCTTTCTGAATCTTCGCCCCGACCGGCCCTGGCGCATGATCGGCATCATCGGGATGCGCTATTTCCTGGTCGTCGGAATTCTCGCCGCCGCCGTCGTCGTTTACGCGGCCGGCCTGCTGATGACCGTGGGTAATGCCGTTTTTCTTTTCGCTTCGACGTCCCGGACGCCGAAGATCTTCCGCGCGATCCTGGCGTATCCAACGCTGATCGCGGGGATCTTCCTGCTCCATTATTTTTGCTGGACGTTGGGGTTGGTTTATCGCGGCTGGCACCGCGAGTTTCCGTGGGTGCTGCAATTTCACCAGCGACGGCCGCCGCCGGTGTTGCCGTCGGGGCCGCCGGCACGATGAAATCTACGGCGTCGTCGCCCGCTGATCGTAACTGTAAAGATTGTCGTCGCGCGTCAGGTATCTCCCATCCGGCCCGGCGCTGAAGAAAAACCATCCCTTGGCGTTCATCCCCACGGCCGGATGCATTTTCGCCATAAAAACAATCGGGCTTCCCCAGGCGTCGAAGACGTGCACGTCATCGTAGTATTCGATCGAGAGATCGCTCACCCGGTCGCTGAGCAGGCCCTGGGAATTCAAAATGCGCACGAAGCTTTCATTGTTGACCAGGGCCGATCGCTGCAGCGCCGCTTCGCCGGGCAGCCCGTGAGAATCGTCGATGAACGGAGGAATATCCGGAACCGCCTCGTCGTTGAGATGGATATAGACGGCCATCGCCTCGTCGAGGCGGTGCAGGATGTCCCTGGTGAGCTGGTCGGAAGCGGAAAGCCGCACATGGCGGGCGAGGCTGACCATGAGTCCCAGCAAAATGATCAACACCGCAACGGTGGTGAGCATCTCGGTCAGGGTGAAGCCGCCAAAGTTGCGGCGCAAGCGGTTCATTCGATCGATTAGTGGCCGCCGGAGACGGCTTGGATGAGGCTGACCATCGGTGCAAACAGTGAAATGACGATGAACCCGACGATGAGGCCGAGCACGACAACCATGATCGGCTCCAGAATGCTGATCAGCGAGCCGACCAGCACGTCCACGTCGTTGTCGTAATTGTCGGCTACCTTCATGAGCATCTTGTCCAGGTCGCCGGTCTCTTCGCCGACGTCGATCATGTTGACCACGATGGCGTCGACCACCTTGGTCGCGCGCAAGGGATCGGCGATCGACTCGCCTTCACGGATGGCATCGTGCACTTTTGCAAGGGCGCGGGCATACACCTCGTTGCCGCAGGTTTCCTTGGTGATGTTGATGGCGTCCAAAATCGGCACGCCGGCGCTGATCAGAGTTCCCAGCGTTCGCGTGAATCGCCCGACGGCGGTTTTGCCGAGAATGCCCCCCAGGACCGGAATTTTTAGCGACGCCCAATCGACAAACCACTTGCCCCCGTCGCTCATGCGTACGAGTTTTATCCCCAGCACGATTGCGATAGGTGAAAACAGGACGTAAGCCCACCCGTAATCCACCGCGAACCAGTTGCTGATGGCGATCAGAATTTTGGTTGGCGGCGGAAGCTCGGCGTGGAAATCCTTGAAGATGCCGATGAACTTCGGAATCACGAAGATCATAATCACCGAGACCACGCCCACGGCGATACTGATGACCACGCACGGATAGATCATCGCCCCGATGACTTTCTTTTTGAGCTTGGCGGCTTTTTCCATGAAATCGGCCAAGCGCGCCAGGATGAGGTCCAGCACGCCGCCCGCTTCGCCGGCGTTGATCATGTTGACGTAAAGCTTGTCGAAGGCTTTGGGAAATTTCGCCATGGCGTCGGAGAGGGTTCCGCCGCTTTCGACTTCATCGCCGACGCCGCCGATGATCGCTTTGAGCAGTCCCGGCTTCTGTTGCTGCTCCAGAATCTGCAAGCTGCGAAGAATGGGGAGCCCCGCGTCCTGAAGCGTGGACAACTGCCGGGTGAAGGTGACCAATTGTTTTCGCGGGACCCCGCCGATGGAGATCGGCATCTTCCGCTTGGTCTGCACCACCCCCCCGTCGCCGCCGCCAGCGGCACCTTTTTTCTTGGCGGCCTTCTTGGCGGCCTTCTCTTTGACCTTGGTGACGAAGAACCCTTTGCCGCGGATTTTGGCGATCGCCTCTTCGGGATTGGCCGCTTCGATCTCGTCCTTGACCTCCTGGCCGGACGAGTTCATGGCTTCATAAGCAAACAGGGGCATGATGGTTCTCCATCGACGAGCCGGCAAATTATACGCCGTGTCCTCTATCGGGAATAGCAGCGGATTCAAAGTCGCCGAATTTCAGATTACTGCCCGAAAATCTCGGCAAAAAACGCCTGCATTTCCGCCCAGGAGCGGTGATCGGCTTCGGGGTCGTATTTGATATTGGGTATCCCGTGGCGATCGGCATCCGGGTTGGTAAAGGCGTGGTGAGCCCCGCCGTAAACCACGACCTGCCAGTCCACGCCGGCCGTACGCATTTCATCCTCGAAGGCGTTGACCTGGGCGGGCGAAATAAACGCGTCGTCGCCGCCGGTGATCACCAGGATTTTGCCCTTAATGTTCTTGGCGTCATCCGGCCGGGTGGTCTTGAGTCCGCCGTGAAAACTGATAGTCCCCGCCAGATCGGCCCCGCTGCGCGCCAATTCCAGGGCGCAAGTTCCGCCAAAGCAGTACCCGATGGCGGCCATTCGCCTGGCGTCGACGCGCGGGTCATTTTTTAGCTGGTCCAGACCCGCCTGAGCCCGGGCGCGCATGAGATCCGGGTCATTATAAAATCGCCCGGAGAGCGAGGTCGCCTGGCCGGCGTCGTCGGTTGTAACGCCTTTGCCGTACATATCGGCGGCGAAGGCTACGTAACCTAATTTCGCCAATTCCTCGGCTCGATGCTTCGGATAATCGGTCAATCCCCACCATTCTGGAAAGATCACCACACCAGGACGCACATTTTGTGTCGTATTATCGTAAGCGAGCCATCCCTGAAGCGGCTCGCCGCCCTGGCTGTAATCGACGGGAGTAATCACGACGTCAGCATACGACCAATAAGGAATGGCGCAAATTGAAAAAAATAAAATCCAATAGCGCTGCATGTTTGCCTCCTTTAACACTTGAGTGTTGTATAAACTTGAATATGGGAATTGACCGAAGTAGTATCCGATGCACCAACCCTTCGCCGTGCAAATTTGAGAAGTTTTAATCCAACCGCCAACTTCGTTCCATCTGTCGCCTCGCGCCATCGGCGCGATGAACGATTGGATTTCTGGCGTGGGCTCTGTCTCATCGACATGGTCCTGGTCCACCTGGTTTATCAGAGCGTGCAGTTCGGCACGATTCTGACTCCCTGGATCGGAAGTTATACCCGTTTTGCCGCCGGCGGATTCATCTTTATTTCCGGGATGAGCATCGGCGTTATCTTCCTTCCCCGCGCGCGCGATCCCGCCCGCCGAGGAGCCACCTATATCTCCCTCTGGCGGCGATCCCTTTACATCCTGGGAATTCAATACATCAATGCCCTGGCCCAGATGCTCCTGGCCGAACTGGAAGGCAACGGCGGAACCTACTACAGCATCTGGCATGTGCTCCGCAACGTTCTCTTGATGCGCGAAGGGGGCGACCTTCTCCCGTTTTACATTGTCATGATCGCGCTCTCGCCGCTGCTGCTGGAACTCATGCGCCGTCGCGGCGGGCCCATTGTCCTGGCCTGTTTAAGCTTCTGCGGCTTCGCCTACGGCATGCGGCATCCCTGGGCCTTCTCCCTGGCGATGCATCAGAATTTCCCGCCCATTCTCTGGCAAGCCGTCTTCATCTGCGGCCTGCTTTTCGCCAATTCCTTCCGAAAATATGACGCCCTTCGATTGACCTGGAAAATGGCCGTCGCCGCCGCCGCCTGGACCGTGTTCGGCCTCCTATTCGTCTCCGAATATAGTTCCGACTTCGGCCTGCCGCACCTGAATCTGCGCTTAAGCTTCGCCAAGGTCCCCCTTTCCGACGGCGAGGCCCTGCGTTATCTCAGCATGATCGTCGGCATCGTCGTCACCACCGACATGCTCTGGAAGCGATTCCTGGTCAGCTCACCCTTTGCTGAATTTGTCCAGACGCTGGGCCGCAAAAGCCTGGCGGTTTATGTCTGCCATCTCTGGGTCGTCGAGGGGACGGCGCTGCTGGCCACCTATTGGTGGTGGATGGGGTCATGGCAGATCATTCTGGGGATCGCGGCCGTGCTCCTGCTTTGGCTCTTCGCCCTGATCCTGGATATTTATACCTCGCCGCGTCAGCCGCCGCGGGCGCCGTGGATCGTCGCCGGGATGGCTCGCAATTAGTCTGCCGGGCGGGCTGCCCAATATCGCCGTCTGGAAACCACGACGGCCGTTATTTGGCCACGACTGCCGATATACTCATTAACGATGCAAATTCTGCACGGATTAGAAGGACTCTCCCGTGTTCCCCAGGGGGCCGCGGCTTCCATCGGCAATTTCGACGGCGTGCATCTCGGGCACCAGCGAATTCTAAAAACGGCTCGGCAACTGGCGGATCAATCCGAAGCGCGCGCCCTGGTCGTTGTCACTTTCGAGCCGCATCCCAGCACGGTCTTGCGCCCCCGGCAGGCGCCGCCGCGATTAACGCCGCCGGCGATCAAGCAGCCGCTGCTCGAATCCGCCGGCGCGGATTATCTGGTGGTGCTGCCGCCCGAACCTCAGGTGCTTAATCTGACGGCCGAGCAATTCTGGCATATCCTTCGCGATCAAATGCGGGTTTCGCATTTGGTGGAGGGTTCCACCTTTCGTTTCGGAAAGGGGGCCGCCGGGAACGTGCAGCTCTTGCGGGAATGGTCCGCCGGGTCGAATTTCCACTTGCATGTCGTCGATTCCGTGGAGGTCGCGCTGCTCGACATGCGCTTCGCGGCCGTGCATAGTTCGCTGATCCGGTTTCTACTGGAATTCGGTCGAGTGCGCGACGCGGCCATTGGTCTGGGCCGGCCCTATTCGCTGAGCGGAACGGTCGGCCGTGGCGCGGCCCGGGGGCGCAAAATTGGATTTCCCACGGCCAATCTGCAAACCGGCGACCAGATGCTTCCCGCCCAGGCGGTTTACGCCGGTCGATGCAGGATCGACGATCGCATCTATCCCGCGGCGGTCAGTATCGGGACCAACCCCACTTTCGGGGACCATACGATTCAGGTCGAAGCCCATTTGCTTGGATTCGACGGCGACCTCTACGACCGGCAAATCGATCTCGAATTGCTCGATTGGGTGCGGGATCAGCGAAAATTTCCTAATGTCCAGTCGTTAAAATCGCAGATTGAGAAGGATATCGCCCGCTGCGTTGAATGGGTGGATCGGGACCCATCGCGGCCGATTACTTGCGAATATATGCCAACTCCGCAGGTGACAGCTTCGGTCCAGACCCCGTAGAATCCATTGTCATGACCTTGCCCGCGCCCGAATTTCCATTTCTGGACGTCCCCACGCTGCTGGAGACCAGCCAGCCGGTTCCCCGGTGGGGCGGCTGGCGGCTCGCCGGCGCGGGGATGGTCGGGGCGGGCGTTCTCGTCTGGTTTCTCATCAGCCAGGCCATTGGCGGCGATGCCGCCGAGCCGTCGTTCTCCACATTGATCAGCGTCGTCCTGGGAACGATCGCCGGCGCCTGGGTCTTCAACGGCGCACTAACGTCCCGCGAATTTAGAACCCAGCAGCGCCAGATCGACGCCATCCAGGAGTTGATCCAGCTTCACCGCTGGCCGGAGGCCGCCATCCAGGTGCAGGATTTTCTCTCCCGCCCCGCCCGAACCGCCGGCGCTCGCGGGCAGGCGATGCTTTTCCTGGCGATGGTCTTGGCGCGCTATCACCGCTTCGAGGAGGCGATTACCGTTTACGACCACATTCTGGACGAACTGGAGATGGATGACGCGGCGGACCACACCGTGAAACTCGGCCGCGCCATGGCGATGTTGCGAGCCGACAATCTTCTCGACGCCGACCGCGCCATCGCCGAGCTGCGGCGCGATATGCGCACCGGCGCCGGCGGCGGAGAACTGGCGGCCCTGGCCCTGGTCGAAATTTACCGCGACGTCAAAACCGGACATCCCGTCGAAGCCCTGGAAATGTTCGACCTGCGCCTGGCGGACTTGCGCCGATATCTCGGACATCGCCTCGGGGATGTCTGGGCGCTGGCGGCACGCGCGTACGATCTGCTGCAAAGAAAGCCCGAGGCCCAGGCGGCGTTCGAAAACGCCACCGTCCTCCTCCCGCTTCCGGAACTCATTCGCCGCTATCCGGAAATCGCGGCGCTCAAAGATAAATTATCCCCCGCGCCCGCCCCGGCGGAGGTGCTCTGATCATGCTGCCCGTGGAAACCGCCATCTCCCGATTCCGCCGCGATCTGGCGGTCTCCCGGTTCCTGCGCGTCGCACTGATGGGCAGCGCCGTGATGTGTCTGATCGGCGGCCCTCTGCTGGGAACTCATGGCGACGAGGCCATCCCTCTGGCGGCGATCGTCGCCATCTGGGTCCTGCTCAGTTACCGCAGCATGAGCGCAGCCCGCGTCGCGGCGGATTCGCCGTCCCTGATCGCCGCCGGTGAATTTGAATTGGCCGAGAACCATATCGCCGCCGCGCTGCGAACTTTTTCGCTCTTCCGCAGCGCCAAGCTCATCGGCATGCATCATCTGGCGTTGCTACGGCACGCCCAGCGCCGCTGGCGCGAATCGACCCTCCTTTGCCAGGCTCTGCTGGCCCAGCGCAGCGCGCCGGCCCTGGCGCGATCCACGCTTCTGATGATGACCGATTCCATGTTGCAAATGAACGATCTCGCCGGCGCCTACGCCGCCTTGGGCCGGCTTTGCCGCCAGAAATTGAATCTGCACGAAGCTTTAGCGCTTCAGCAACTGCAACTAGATTACGGCTGGCGCGTGGGGGCTTGGGAGCAGATGCTTTCGGGCCTGGGGGCGAAGCTGCAAATGTCCGAATTAATGCCTTCGGTCAACGCCGCCCGTTCGCAGGCCTATATGGCGGTGGCGGCGCTGAAAACGGGCCGGCGGGATTTGGCGATCTGGCTCCGCCGCCGGGCCGAATTGATGGCCGATTCCCAGGAGATCACCGCCGATCGGCCGATCCTGCGCGAATTGTTCGCACTGGCATGGTAATTCCTGCCGATGAAATTCAAAACTCGCCGCCCTTGCCTGCCGCGAATTGCTGGCGACAATCGGGTTGGACTAACCGTAGAGGATTGAAATGAAGCGACGATTGGCGTTGGTGGGAGCCGTTCTCCTGAGTCTCGGTGCCGCAAGCGCCAGGGCCGATAACGATATGGGCTCCCCCCAGGGCGATCCGGACGGCTCGATCGCGCTGTCGCAGCGGATGGAGTCTTTCGCCCATCAGATGCTACGCACCGCCGACGTCCCCGCCCAGGCCTGGAACCAAAGCGCCGACTTGCTCAAGGCCGCCGTGAAGCTCGATCCCAGCGAACCGCGCTACGCCCGGCTCCTGGCCGACGACCTTCTGTCCCTGGATGATTCCTCCGGCGCCATCGACGCCCTCAAGCACTACCTCAAGCTCCAGCGCGAAGATCAATCCGCACAGGTTCAATTGCTGGATCTATTCCTCGCCCAGATGCAAAGCGCCGATCAGAAAATCGCCTATCTGCGCGGCGTCATGGACAAAGAGGGAATCCCCCCGGAAGTTCGCAGCAGCGCCGCCGTTCGCTGCGCTCAATTGCTGGCGGCGCGGCTGCAGGATGACGAGGCGATCAAAGTTCTCGACGCCGCCCTGGTTCTGGACCCGCTCAATTCCGCCGCGATGCGCGCCAAATTCGACTTAACGTCCGCCACCGCCACTCCGCTGGATCGGGTTCACCAGTTGCTCAATATTCTGATGTCCTGTCCCGCCGACCCGCTGGTGACCACCCAACTCGCCCAGCAATTGGCCGAAGCCGGGCTGACGAGTCAGTCCATCGAATGGTATTCCTATTCCAACGGCCTGTATTCGATGAGCGGCGTTCGTCCCGACGAGTCGTTCGCGCTGGGAGCGGCCTCGGAGCTGCTGATAGCCGATCGTTCCGATGACGCCGCTTCGCTCTTGTCGCAATTCGTCGCCGCCATACCCGGAAACGTCAACGGCTGGCTGCTGCGGGCGACGGTCGCCAAGTATCAGGCCGACCAAAACCCCGCCGACAAAACCATCCAGGACGCCACTGCCGATATCATGCGGCAAACGTCGATCGGCCTGACGAATCACCTCATGGTCGTTCGCGGCATGGCAATCGGCGGCACGCCCCCCACGACCCAGCCGATGGAATCCCAGGCCGCGGCCCCGCTGCCGGATTTAACGGGCGATCCCGAAATGCTGCGTAAAGCCGGCCGCGCCGATATCACCGACGATTACGTCGCCACGGTTGAGGCGCTGACCTGGTACGACCTCTATTTCGCCAAGGACGCCACGTCGGCGCAACCGCTTCTGGACGTGCTGGGCAAACTGCTGGGGGATCAGGACCCGCAGCTGGCGCGGTTGCGCGGTTGGCAGGAATACGTCTCCGGCGATCCCGTGGCCGCGTCGACCAAATTCGTGGCCGTCCAGGGGACCGATCCGCTGGCGGCATTGGGATTAGATCTGATCGACCTGGCCGATCCGCATAAGCACGACGACGCCGTCAGCCACAGCAAGCGGCTTCTCTCCGCCCATCCCGCCGGAATGGTCGGCGCCACCATTTTCGCAGCGCTGAGCAAATACGATGTGGCGCTGGAACATCCCCCCGCGGCCGATGCGATCTATCAGGCTTTGCTCGCTTTTCCAATGGATTTCACCCAGATCGTGAATCATCCGCAGAGCTTTTACATCGTTCACGCCGAGCCGTCGGAATTCACTTATTCCTTTGGCGAGCCCGTGCTGATCCACGTGATGATCGAAAATATCAGCCCCTACGATATTGCCATCGGGCCCGATGCGGTGTTGCATCCGGACTTGTGGGTGGATGCCTCCCTGCGCGGCATGGAGACCCAGACCTTCGCCGGCGCGGCCTTCGACCGCTTCGGACAGAAATTGGTCCTCCCCGTCGGGCAAACCGTTTCAACTTACGTCCGCGTGGACGACGGCTCGCTGAACAGCGTTTTCTTCTCCGATCCGCGGACGAGTCTGACCATCAATTGCGGGATCGTGACCAATCCCACTTCGGTGAGGTCCGCCGGCGCGGGCCAGCCGTCGCTGGGTAGATCCGGTCCCTGCGGATACGGCGTTCAACTGTCGCGCATGATTCTGCGAGGCGCCGTCTCCCTCGACACCGACGACGCCCGCGAAGCCCTCCTGCAACGCCTCCATGACGGCGACGGCGGGGAAAAAATCCGCACGCTGGATATCCTGACCAATTGTATTCAGTCCATGCGACGCACCAATGAGCCCGGTTCCCAGCCGATCATTGATAAATTCATCGCCCACATCCGCCAGGCAACCAGCGACGAAACTCCCTCGGTCAGCGCCTGGGCCCAATTTTCACTCGGACTGCTTTCAACCGGCGACGACCAGACCACGGTCATCTCCCAGATGGGACAAGATCAAGCCCACTGGCAGACGCGATTGCTGGCGATGGTCGCGCAGGCCGTTGTCGGCGGCAGCGAACAGCTTTCGGACCAGTTATCCAAGGATTCCGACCCGATCGTTCGCGATTTCGCGGTCTTCACGGCGCAGCGATTGGCCGCCGTGCCGCCCGCGCCGGCGCCCGCCGCGCAGACGCCGTCGGCCTCTCCGTGATTGACTCCGCCCCGCTCGTACCATACATCTTGGGTCGGACCGACCACGCCAGGAGCCCTGGTGACCGCCCAACTCTTTCAACCCCCCGATCCCGATAAACCACGGCGGCTCGGTTTCGCGCAGGATTTCCGGCGATTTTTCGTTCGCGGACTCGCCGCCATCGCTCCCACGCTGGTCACCATCTGGCTCTTGCTTTGGGTTTGGGATTTTCTCTGGGCCAATATCGGCCGCCAGATCATCATTTTCATCCGCCAGGCCTGGTTTGCCGCCGGGAACCGCGGGTGGATCGCCCCGCAGACCCCGCAATATATTCTTTACCATCTGGATGATTCCTCCTTCGGCACCCGCGCCTTGGGCGTTTTGCTTTCGGTCATTCTGATTTACTTCATCGGCGTCTTCGTCGGAAATCTCATCGGTCGCACCGCCTGGCTCCTGGTCGAGCGGGCGCTTTTGCGCATCCCCCTGGTCCGCGCCATCTATCCGGCGGTGAAGCAGATTACAGACTTCGTGCTCGCCGACCGCTCCCGGCAATTTCAGGCCAGCCGAGTCGTGGCGGTGCAGCCGCATGAGCAGAATATCTGGTCGATCGGCCTGGTCACCAACTCGGGCCAATGGCGGCTCTCCGAAGCCGATCCGGAGGATATGGTCACCGTCTTTATCCCCTCCACGCCGACCAGTTTTAGCGGATATGTCCTGGTGGTTCCGCGCAAGCGGGTCGTGGAATTGCCGATGACGGTTGAGGAAGCCTTCCGTCTGCTCGTCAGCGGGGGGGTCATCGCCCCGAATCAGGAGAAGATGCTCGGCCAGGAGATGTCCGCGACGCTGACCCCCGCGGCTCCGGACGCCGTCGGTTCCCGCCGATAAACTTCACCACGTCGGGCGCGGCCTTTCGGGGCGTTTTGAGGTACAATGGATCACCGATGAGTCCGGGCCTCAGGCCTTTTTCGTCAAGGAGGTCCAAGTGCTTGTAGTCGTTTCTTCGCGCCATATGGAAGTAACGGTGCCGCTGAAGACTTACGCGGAGCAAAAAGCGTCGAAACTGACGCGCTATTACGACCGGATTCATGAGATTGAAGTCATCTTTGACAATTTGAAGCAGACCATGCGGGCGGAGATGATCGTTCATGCGGATCGCCGCGGCATGTTTGTCGCCAGCTTTGACCACGACGACGCCTATGCCTGCGTTGACGGTTGCATGGACAAGCTGGAACGCCAATTGTCGGAGCACAAGAAGAAATTTCGGAACCGCAAGCATCCGGCCACATCCGACAAGCGTCAAATGCGGCGCACCGGATCGTGAAACCATCCGCGCCGATCGAAAGGTTGCAGGAATCATGAAGTTGAAGGAATTCATCGTTGCTGACGCCATCATTCCCAATTTGAAGGCCGCCGATCGCGACGCGGCGCTTCAGGAACTGGTCGCCTCGCTCGCCGCCGCCGGTGCGCTGCCCAAGTCGGCGGTCGAGGAAGTCGTCAATTCCCTCATCAAGCGGGAACAAAACGGCTCCACCGGCTTCGGCAAGGGCGTCGCCGTCCCCCACGTCAAACATCCCGGCATCAAGCAAATGAGCGGCACCATCGGACGCAGCGCCTCGGGAATCGATTTTGCCGCGCTGGATCATCAACCGGTATTCACGGTCGTGTTGCTGCTCTCTCCGGAGAATCAGCCGCAGCAGCACCTCCAGGCGATGAACATTGTGTTCAGCAATCTTCAGAAGGACATGTTCCGGCGGTTTTTGAGACAAGCCGCTACCAAGGAAGCGATCGTCGATCTGATCGACGAGGCTGATCAGGGGAAATGAACCGCCCGCGCGTCGTTCCGCCTGAGTCGGCCGGAGCGCGGCGGCCAAAGGCCGGCGTCCAAGCTTTCATGCCCAGCGTTTCGCGCGACATCATCGTCAGCAATTCACTAGGGCTCCACGCGCGGCCGGCAATGGCCTTCGTGGACGCGGCCAATCAATTCGCGTCCAAGGTCACCGTCAGCAAAGGCGGCGAAGAACCCTACGAGGCCGATGGCAAAAGCGTCATGCAAATGATCATTCTTGCAGCCACGCAAGGAACTCCCCTCCGCATCGCCGCCGAAGGCGACGACGCGCAGGCGGCGGTCGATCGTTTGGTAAAATTGTTTGAAGATAAGTTTGGAGAAGAGTGAAAAATGGGAAGTTGCCAGTTGCCAGTTGCCAGTTAACGGATGAGACATGAGGCACTGATGGCTCTGAAGCATTATCGGGAACAAGTGGCTTGGCAGAAAGCAATCGATCTGGTCGAGGCGGTCTATCGAATATCGCGGAGGTTTCCGCAGAATGAGCAGTTCGGATTGATTAATCAATTGCGGCGCGCTTCCGTCTCAGTGCCCTGTAACATCGCCGAGGGCCAAGGGCGTCGCTTGCGAAAGCAATTCGCGATGTACTTGCGCGTGGCGCGCGGGAGCGTGCAGGAAGTTGAAACGCAACTCATCATTGCCGAGCGATTGGGCTATGTGACGTCCGATGAACTCAACCCGGTCAGAGAGCGCGCGCAGGAGGTCAGCCGCCTGGTCTCCGGCCTGCTCAGAGCCATCGAATCTGGATAGCTCCCGGCTTTAACTGGCAACTGGCAACTAGCATCTGGCAACTATTCGTCATGGAAATTAAAAAAGGCATCGGCGTCTCCCCGGGAATGGTGATCGGCACGGCCGTCGTGCTGGACGCCGAGGATTTGGCTGTTCCCAAACGCCAGATCGCCCAGGCCGATGTCGATGCGGAAGTGGCGCGGTTCGATCTGGCTGTGCAAGAAACCATCGGGGATTTGATCAAGCTGCGCGATGATATTGTCGCCAAACAGGGGCGCGAAATCGCGGGGATTTTTGATTTCCACATCGGTATTCTGCGCGATCCGTCGGTGATGAAGCCGGTCGCCGAGGAAATCCGCGGCAATTTCTCCACCGCGGAATACGCCGTCAGTTCGGTCATGCGGAAATACGCCAACGTCTTTTCCAAGATGAACGACCGCTATTTGTCGGAGCGCGTGAAAGACGTGCACGATGTCGAGCGCCAGTTGCTCCGCCGTCTGATCGGCCAGCGGCGTCACGATCTGACCAAGCTGGAAACCGATGTGATCGTCCTCTCCCATGACATGCTCCCGAGCCAGACCGCCACCCTCGACAAGCGCCATGTGAAGGGCTTCGCCACCGACGCCGGCGGACGCACCAGCCACACCGCCATCGTCGCCCGCGCCATGGGAATCCCCGCCGTCGTCGGCCTCGGCGACATCACCTCCGAAGTCAACAGCGGCGATCTGGTCATCCTCGACGGCAATCACGGCGTCGTCATCATCAACCCCGACCAGCAGGTGATGGAGGAGCACCGCGAAGGCGAACGCCGCCGCCTCAAAGTCGAGAGCGATCTGGCCATGCTTCAGGGCCTGCCCGCCCAGACCCTGGACGGGCATTTAATCAGCCTCCAGGCCAACATCGAATTCCCCGCCGAGGTCGATGATGCCCTGCGCCGCGGCGCCGAAGGCATCGGGCTTTATCGCACCGAATATCTCTATCTCGCCAGCGATCACGAGCCCAGCGAAGAAGAACATTACGGCGCCTACGCCGACGCGCTTTTGCGTTTGAAGAACCGCCCGCTGGTGATTCGCACGCTGGATCTTGGGGCCGACAAATACACGCAGGACCGCTCCATCAGCCCGGAGCGCAATCCGTTCCTCGGCGGCCGGTCCATCCGCATGTGCCTCCGCGACATCCCCATGTTCAAACGCCAGCTCCGCGCCATTATGCGAGCCAGCGTCCTGGGCGACGTGCGCATTATGTTCCCCATGATCTCCACGCTCATGGAATTGCGCCAGGCCAGGATGGTCCTCAACGACGTCATGGAGGAACTGGAAGACGAGGGTGTCGGCTTCAAGCGCAACCTTCCCGTCGGAATCATGATCGAAGTCCCCTCCGCCGCCCTGATGGCGGAGAAATTCGCTAAAGAAGTGAATTTCTTCTCCATCGGCACCAACGACCTGATCCAATACACCCTGGCGGTCGACCGGACCAACGAAAAAGTCGCCGGCCTGTTTTGCCCGGGCCATCCGGCGGTCCTGGGACTCGTCCGCGACGTCATCCGTAAAGGCTCCCGCGGGAATATCGGCGTCAGCGTCTGTGGTGAAATGGCGGGCGATCCTCTGTACACTCTGCTCTTGTTGGGATTGGGACTCACGACTTTCAGCATGAGCGGACCCGATATCCCGGAGATCAAGAAAATTATCCGCTCCACCACCATGGAGCACGCCAGACAGGTGGCGCGAAGGGTCATGACTTTTGATAGCGAACGCCAGGTAATGCATTACCTGCGCGACGAGACGCATAAAATCGATCCAGAGGCTTTTTGAATGGCGGCGATACGTGACTGACGAGTAGTGATGCATCCCGGGGCATTGGGATCCCTCACCACTCATCAATCACTATCCCCCGAAAACGAGGAAAAAAGTGTCCAAAGAAATGTTGATCAATGTCTCCCTCGGCGAGGAGTGCCGAATCGCCCTGGTGGAAGACGGCCGATTGGAAGAGCTTTACATGGAGCGCAGCAGCTCCACCAGCCACGTCGGCAATATTTACAAGGGCCGGGTCTCCAACGTCGAGCCGTCCATTCAGGCGGCCTTCATCGACTTCGGCCTCGGCCGCAACGGATTTCTCCATATCTCCGATCTCATGCCCAGCTATTTCGGCAAAGGAGCATCGGACGTGCAGGAGATCGTCGGCCGCAAGCTCGCCCGCCGCGATCGTCCGCCGATTCAGCGCTGCCTCCGCCGCGGCGACGAAATCATCGTGCAGATCATCAAAGAGGGCATCGGGACCAAAGGACCGACGCTTAGCACCTATCTCTCCATCCCGGGTCGAATCCTGGTGATGATGCCCGGCATGAGCCGCATGGGCGTCTCCCGGAAAATCGAGGACGATCAGGAACGCCGCCGATTGCGCCAGATTCTCGATTCCCTTGAACCGCCCGAAGACGTCGGCTTCATCATCCGCACCGCCGGTGTCGGAAAAACCAAGACGGAAATCCAGCGCGATCTGACCTATCTCACGCGCCTCTGGATCAATTTCGTCAAAAAGCGCGACAGCGGCCCGCCCCCCATCGAGCTTTACACCGAGGGCGACCTCGTCACCCGCACCGTCCGCGACGTTTTCACCAGCGACGTCGAGCGCCTCATCGTCGACGACAAGGAAGTCGCCAAGCGCGTCAAGGAGGTCATCAAACTGGCCAATCCGCGCACGCGGAACAAAGTCGAGCTGTATGAAGAGCGGGTCCCCCT
>Ga0181531_10001280_pt1 | contig 16022 bp, 15 predicted proteins | sample PEATcosm2014_Bin_38_FD_119743 | JGI IMG/M metagenome (GOLD analysis project Ga0181531, IMG submission 119743) | Peatland microbial communities from MTU Mesocosm Facility, Houghton, MI, USA - PEATcosm2014_Bin11_10_metaG | ecosystem: Environmental > Terrestrial > Soil > Wetlands > Peat | place... | reverse complement strand
CTTAGCTCGCTGCTCAAACGTCAAATGCTTACCCATGCTAGGCCCCCACACCGGAGGTCTAGCAGCCCCCCTAGCGGCGGGCGGGCGAGCTACCCATTATGCATTTCGGAGTTGAATCCGCGTCAGAAAAAGAAGAATCTTTCTTCTTCTACCGGGAGACCGCACCATGAAAGCTGCCTACTGCCTCGCCGGCATGATCGAGGTCGGGGACGTCCCCGATCCCGCGCCAGGCCACGGCCAGGCGCTGGTGCGCACGCACACCTGCGGCCTGTGCGCAAGCGATTTGCATTTCCTCCATGCCGGCGAGGCGCTGGTCAATCTCTCGCGCGAATATGGCGGCCCCTACGCCGGCATCGATCTCGGCAGGCTCTTGGTACCCGGCCACGAATATGTCGGTGAAATCGTCGATTACGGTCCCGGCAGCAGGCGGCCCATCAAGCCCGGCCGGCGCGTTACCTCGGTTCCGATCATGCGGCAATCCGGTGCCCACAAGATCATCGGCTTTCACAACGATTGCCCGGGTGGCTTCGGCGAATATATGCTGCTCGACGAAGATTTCCTCATGGAAATCCCCGGCGACCTCGATGACGACAGGGCCGCCCTCACGGAGCCGCTCGCGGTCGGGCTCGAGCATGCGCGCAGGGGCGACCCGGCCCCCGGCGATGTCGCGCTCGTCGTCGGGTGCGGCGCCATTGGTCTCGGCGTTATCGCGGGCCTCAAGCTCATGGGTATCGGCCCGATCATCGCGGCGGATCTGCATGTGGAACGGCGCGATATCGCCATCAAGATGGGTGCCGATATCGCCATCGATCCGCGAGACGCGTCACCCTACGCACCCATTCCGGACCTGGGCATGCGCCGGGCCACGCTGGTCTATGAATGCACGGGTGTGCCGGGCCTCTTGAAGCAGATCATCGGCGCGGTTGGTTTTGGTGCACGGATCGTTATCGGCGGCTATTGCATGCAGCCGGAAGAACTCATGGTCTTTGTCGCCCAGAACAAGCGGCTGACGATCCTGTTCGCGGGCGGTGAGGAGCAGCAGGACATGGAGCTTGCCTTACGCTCAATCGCGGACGGCACCATCGACATCACTTCCTGGCTGGGCGACCGTATCGGTCTGAATGGCGTTGCGGGCGCGTTGCAATCAATGTCCGACCCTTCCGCACCCGTCAGAACACTGGTCGATCCGCGCCGCATGTAGGGGTCGAACCTATCACATGATGTTGAAACTCGCCATAGAAGATATGCTGTACCGCTACTGCCGCGGCGTCGATCGCATGGATAAGCCGCTCGCGCTGTCGGTTTTTCATCCCGAGTCGGAAGTGGAGTGCGACAGCCATTTCTCCGGTTCCGGTCCCGCCTTCATCGACTGGGTCTGGCAACGCCACCGCGGCGTCGCGCGCCATTTGCACAACATCACCAATGTCTGCGTCAGCGGCACCGACAATGCGGCCACGAGCGAAGCCTATGTCATGGCGCTGTTGCGCATCGAATCCCCAAACGGATTGATGGTTCTGCAAAGTCACGGCCGCTACCTAGATGAATGGCTGCGTTTCGAGGAACGCTGGGTCATCAGGCGGCGGCGCTACGTGCATGAGTTTCAGGAAATCCGCCGCCTTGCGGAAGATATGGCGCCCGCCACGCAGGTCCCCAGCCGCCGCGACACCGGCGATGCATCCTATGCGCTGACACCAGGCTTGAGTTTCGAATGAGGGGTCGATAATGACGTTGCGAATTGGCATCATCAGCGCGAACTGGGGCGCCTTCGCGCATCTACCGGCGTGGCGGGCGGTACCTGGTGTGGAGGTCGTGGCCATTTGCACCTCGCGCCGCGAAACCGCGGAAGCCGCCGCGCAACGCCACGGCATCGCCCGTGCCTTTTGGAACGCGGAAGCCATGATCGCTGATCCCGCCATCGATATCATCGACTGCGGCACCCGCCCCAGCATTCGCCATCCGATGGTCCTTTCAGCGCTTCGCCAAGGCAAGCATGTCTATAACGGCATTCCATTCGCACCCGATCTGCAAGCCGCGCGGGCTCTCCACGATGCCTGGCTTCAAAGCGGCAAGGTGGCCATCGTGGACGCGTTTTCGCAATGGATACCCGCGCTGCGCCTGGCCCATGAAATGATCGACAACGGCTTCATGGGACAACCCTTCGGCGGCAGCTGCTTTTTCAATTTATCGCTGTTCAACCAGCCGCATCCGCAATTTCCCTATAATTGGTTCGCGCAAGCCGGCCTCGGCGTTTCCGCCATGCGCAACCTCGGCAGCCACGTCCTGCACCTTCTCGTCCATTTGTTCGGTGAGGTGGAAGAACTCGTCGCGGACGATTCACAGTTACTCAGCGAATGGCGCTTCCCCGACGGCAACGTCGTGCACCCAGAAACCAACGACTTCGCCAACGTGATCCTGCGTCACAGAAACGGCATGACAATGCAGCTTCAGGTTTCCTGGAGTGCCACCGTCGGTCGCGGTTGGAGTCTCGAAGCCTTCGGCAGCAAGGGACGCATCACCGCGAGCGATCCCAGCTTTCCCACCAGCGAAAATACTACGCTTTCGGCCGGCGCCACCGGCAGCAAAACCGTAGACCTGGTCGAAATCCCGGAACGGCTGATGCGACCCGCCGGCATCGCGATCGGCCCCGACGCATTCCCGCAGGCCGCGCATCCCATGGCGATTTCAATTCACCAAATGATCCGCGCGATCCGTGGGCACGGCCCTGCGGCACCGGACTTCGCACAAGCCTGGCATGTCGAACGAATCCTTGAGGCCGCTCGGCTCTCCTCGCGGGAGCGCACATGGATCAGGCTGGACGCAATCGACTAAAAGCAAGAAAGAAAGCACTTCTTTTTGAAAAAAGAAGCAAAAACTTTTGTTAATGGATCCAAACCGGCATCGACGACTTAGCCACGCCAGCCACGGATACGGCTTCCGGCATCGCAATGCATGATTTCGCTGGTGATGAAGCGCGCCTCGTCGGACGCTAGGAACAGCGCCAGGTTAACAATGTCCTCGGGCAGACCGTGCAGCGCCAGCATTTGCGTGGCTTGGACGCGCGCCTGAGTGTCCGGCGGCAAGCCCGCATTGGCCGCCGCCGTTTCCATCATGCCCGGCGCAATGGCATTGACTCGAATCCCGTCCGCGCCGAACACCTGCGCCATGCCGTAGGTCAGCGAATTCAGCGTCGCTTTGGTCACGCCATAGATCGTCGAGGGCATATAGGCGGCCATCGAGGACTGGTTCAGGATAACGCCTTTGGCCGCAGCCAGCGCCGGCCGAAGCGCGATGCCCAGCAGCAGCGGGGCGATACTGTTGATCGTCAGGTAGCGCAGCCATTTCTGCTGGCCGATCGTCTCCACCGACTGCGTAATTTCGCCATAGGCAATACCGGCATTGTTGAACAGCACGTCGATGCGCGGGTGCGTTGCGCAGATCTCGGCGCCGAATTTTTCGATCTCCTGCTCAGCCGCCAAATCGAAACCATGCGTCGAGCATTCGGCGCCGGCGCCGCGCACCAGTGTCGCCGTCTCCCGCAAACCGTCCGCCGCAACATCCGCAAGGATGAGCCGGGCACCTTCTCCCGCGAATCCCAGCGCCAGCGCGCGGCCCAATCCGCCGGCGGCACCTGTGATCACCACTAGCCGGCCAGCGAAACGGTTCCTCATGAATACGCCTCTATCGCCATCGCGCGAAGTTGCACTTTCAACACCTTGCCCGCGTCATTCCGCGGCAGCCCCTCGCGAATCACCACCAACTCCGGACTCTTGAATGGAGCCACCCCCTGTGCGCCCAGGAACGCGCGCAGGCTCGCCACATCGGGTCCCGGCGGCCGAAATGGCACGATCACGGCGCAGACGCGCTCCCCGGTGCGCGCATCCGGAACGCCGACCACGGCCACCTCGGCGATATCGGGATGCAACACCAGAACATCCTCGATCTCCTTCGGCGATATATTTTCGCCATTGCGAATAATGATGTCCTTTAGCCGGCCGGTAACGACAAGATAATCGCCATCCACCCAGCGTCCGAGATCGCCGGTGCGGAAAAATCCCTCCGCATCGAACGCGCTTGCCTCATCCTCCGCACGCAGATAGCCCACCAGCATCTGCGGCCCGCGCACGCATATCTCACCTTGCGCCGCCTCATGTCCCGCGCTGTCGACCAATCTCACTGTAGCGAGCCCGGGTCGTCCGTCGGTATCGGCGGCGTGCGCCAGGTCACCCGCTTGCATCGCGCCAACGGTCGTCACCGGCACCTCGGTCGAGCCGTACACGCGGGAAACGAGCGCGCGCGAAAAATACGCCGCTCCGGCGCGGATCAGGGCGGGCGGCACGGAAGCCCCACCACAGATAAAAACCTTCAGATCGGGAAGCCGCGTTCCGGCCCCTTTCGCGGCAGCCAGCATTTGTTCCAGAAATGGCGTAGCACCGGCCATATGCGTGCAGCCTTCGCGCTCCATCCACTGCACGGCCTCGTCCGCGTTCCACCGATCCATCAGCACCGCGCGCGTGCCCAGCAGCAACGGACACTCGAATGCATAGATCGACCCGCCGATATGGCTGATTGGCGAGGGCACCAGAAACCTGTCCCCCACTGAAATAAGCCAATGTTCGCCAAGCTGGCGGATCAGTGCATGCATCGAGTTATGTGTGTGCAGCACCCCCTTGGCCCGGCCGGTGGTGCCCGAAGTGTACATCATCATGCGGACCGCATCGGGATCGAGGTTCGGCCACTGCGGCACGCGCCCACCCTCCTCAATCAGTGACGCGTATGGCGTGTGTGGCCCGGCCTCACCGCGCAGAATAACAACGTGCGGCGGCAACCCAAACTGAGCCGCGACCCGGCTCAGCATCGCGCCATAGTCCCACTGCCGAAAATTCGACGGCGCAAAGATCATCCTGGCATCGGCATCTTTCAGGATGAACGCCAGCTCGCGATCGCGCAGCGACGGCAGGATCGGGTTCGCCACCATGCCGGCCATGGTGGCGGCCAGATAAATCACCGCGGCTTCCCACCAATTGGGCAGCATGAACGACACAACGCTGCCACACGGCGCGCGCGCCAGCATCGCCCCCGCGAGCGCGGTTGCCTTCTCGAGCAGCGCCCGGCAATCGAGGCGAACCTCGCCCTCGACAATCAAAACACGGTCCGGTGTTTCTGCCGCGGCCTTTTCCAACGCATCCGCCAATGTCTCGCGAATCCACAGCCCATCCGCGTAGGCGCACCGCGCGCGTTCATCGTCCCAGCGCACCCTGCGCCCGGAAATCGTTCGCTCCAACACGCTCATTCCACGGCTCCGCGGCGAACCAGGATCGGCGTCATCGCCCGTTCCATCTGCGCCAACTTAACCGCCCGCCGGTGTCCAAACCGAGGTCAGCGCATACTCCGAAAGGTACTTCGTCGAACTCCACCCACCATCGACAACAATGGTCTGGCCATTAATAAAACTGCCCCCGGGCGAGCACAGGAATGCAATCGTGCTGGCAATATCGTCCGCGCTGCCCATGCGGAAATGCGGCGTCATTTCGGTATTCACCCGGCGGAATTTCGGATCGTCCAGCCGCCCCTCGGTCATCGGCGTCGGCACCACGCCAGGCGCCACGGCATTGCAACGAACGCCCAATGCCCCATACTGGCAGGCAATATGCGTCGTGAGGCCGGTCAGCCCGGCCTTGGCCGCGGAATACGCGCCGCCCCGCATCCCCCCGATAACGGCGAATGTCGAGGTCACGTTAATAATTGCGGAGCCCTTCGGCATGTGCGGCAGAACATCGCGCGCCAGCCGGAACGGCGCCCGCAGCATCAGCCCCAAAAAATAATCCAGCATCTTGTCGTCAGTTTCGTGCAGCGGCTTGGGGCTCCCGACGCCGGCATTATTGACCAAAAAATCGATCTTCTCCCAGCGCTCAACCGCTGCTTCAACAACGCGCTCCGGCGCCTCGTCCGCGGTCAGGTCAACCGCGACCGTCTCCACCCGCTCCGCGTCGCCCACTGCCCTGTGAACGGCCTGCAGCTTCTCCGCATCGCGGCCCACGCCGACCACCGCCATGCCCATTTCCGCCAACCTGGCAACGGTGGCGAGCCCGATGCCGCTGCTTGCACCCGTCACAATTGCAACCTGCATGTTTGTTCCCATCCCTACCCCAGTAGCCGCATCGTCTGGTCTTCCCCGCGGTTGGGCGCAAATTCATCCTGTTTGGTTCCACGGGTCCAATGCCACCCTGTGGTCGGCGCCCGGCCCCGGCCGGCCGGTCCGGACTGCCACCTGGTTTTGCCACGCTACTAGACAACATTGTTGATTAGCGATATAGGCAGGCCAATCAGGATCATGGGGTAGAAATGTCGTGCGAGCCAACGCCCGCGCGTGACGGGATCGATATCCCGGCGCTGCGGGAGAAATACCGGCGGGAGCGCGAGAAACGTATCCGCCGCGAGGGCCAGGAACAATATCTGCGCCCCGTCGGCGCGTTCGCGGAGGTCTACGAAGCCGACCCGCACATGCCCCTCCAGCCGCGCGATCCCATCAGGGAGGACATCGACGTCGCGGTTTTAGGCGCCGGCTGGTCCGGTATCCTGGCCGGCTATCACCTGAAGCGCGCGGGCGTTGCCAAATTCCGCACCATCGATCACGCCGGCGATTTCGGTGGCGTCTGGTATTGGAACCGCTACCCCGGCCTGCAGTGCGACAACGATGCCTACGCCTATTTGCCGCTGCTGGAAGAAATGGGCTTCATGCCCTCGAAAAAGTTCGCCGACGGCTACGAAATCCGCGCCTACGCGCAAAGCATCGCACGCCGCCTCGGCCTGTATCAGAACGCGCTGTTCCACACCCTGGTCAAAACGCTGCGCTGGGACGAGGCGATCCGGCGCTGGCGCATCGGCACCGATCGCGGCGACGATATTCGCGCCCGCTTCGTGGTCATGGCCAACGGCCTGCTCAACATCCCCAAACTGCCCGGCGTCCCGGGCATCCACCAGTTCAAGGGCCGCATGTTCCACACCAGCCGATGGGACTACACCTACACCGGTGGCACTGCGGAAAATCCGGTGCTCGATCGCCTCGCCGACAAGCGGGTCGCCATCGTCGGCACCGGCGCCACCGCCGTGCAGGCAATCCCCTTTCTCGGCGCCCATGCCAAGCAGCTCTACGTGCTGCAGCGCACCGCCTCCACCGTGGACGGCCGCCGCAACGAACCAACCGACCCCGATTGGGTCGCAACCCTGCAACCAGGCTGGCAGCGCCAACGACAGATAAACTTCCACCATGCCGCCATGGAAACACTCGCCCCCGGCGAGCCCGATATGATCTGCGACATCTGGACCGAGCTCAGCCGCAGCCTGTCGGCAACATTCGATGAAGAAGGATGGCCCACTACACAAGAGGAATACATGGCGGCGCGCGAGCGCGCCGATTACGCGCTCATGGAGCGCCTGCGCGCGCGCGCCGATGAAATCGTCAAGGACCGCGATACCGCCAACGCCCTGAAACCCTGGTACCGCTATTTGTGCAAGCGCCCTTGCTCGAACGACGATTACTACCCGACCTTCAATCGCCCCAATGTCAAAATGATCGACGTATCGGGCACCGGCGGCGTCGAGCGCATGACCGAACACGGCTTTATCGCCGATGGCCGCGAATATCCGGTTGACTGCATGATCTTCGCCAGCGGCTTCGAGGTCACCAGCGATCTCGACCGCCGCTGGGGCATCGACATTTTCGAAGGACGCAACGGCGCCTCGATCTACGATCACTGGGCCTACGGCTACAAAACCTTCCACGGCATGATGACCACCGGTTTCCCCAACCAGTTCTTCACCGGCTTCGTCCAGGGCGGCGTCAACGCATCCACTACGGAAACGTTCAACCAGCAGGGCCGGCACATCGCCTACATCATCGGCGAAGCGTTGGCGCGCGGCGCCGAAATCGTGGAACCGAGCCAGGAAGCGCAATCCGCCTACGTAAAGCTGATTCGCGACACTTCAATCGACATGTCGCAATTCCAGCGCGAATGCACACCCGGCTACTTCAACAACGAAGGCGAGACCCAGCTGAACGAGAAAGGCGAGGAGAAATTCCGCTCCGCTCTTGGCGAACTCTACGGGCCCGGCTTCTACGCTTTCGAAAAGCTGCTGCAGGACTGGCGGGACCAGGGCGACCTCGCTGGCCTGGTGCTAGAACCACCAGGGCACGCAGGCGCACACCACCCTTCGGCGACGAGGGAGTCGGCGAATGACCCCGTCGCCCAGCCAGCGTAAGCGCCGACGCTTGCCAGTGGCGTAGGCAATGCCATCATGGTCCGTCGCCGGAAGCTGAGGTCGCTTCCCGTCAAGGCCGCACCCAGCCGCGGCGGCCAAGGGTAGGAGGATGTCTTGAACAAACCAGTCAATCTCAAGATCGCGGAGCCCTCGCTCACGGATCAGGACCTGGCCGAGCCACTGACCTATGGGGTCGACGCCTTCATCTCCCGCGACTACGCCGCCGCCGAAAAAGACCGGCTATGGCCGCGAGTCTGGCAGCACGCCGGCCGCGCCGAGGAGATCCCCGAAATCGGCAATTTCATCACCTACGAAATCGGTGATGACTCGATCCTGATCGTCCGCGCCGCACCGGATCGTATCAAGGCCTACCACAATGTCTGCGCCCATCGCGGCCGCCGCCTCGTCGATACGCCCTGCGGCGCCAACAACGCCTGCGGCAAAAAGAAAAATTTTGTCTGCGGCTTCCACGGCTGGACTTACGACCTCGAGGGCAAAAACACCTACATCCTCGACCAGCAGGATTGGAAAGGCGAGCTCAGCGAGGAACGCATAGCACTTTCCGAAGTCAAGGTCGATCTCTGGGGCGGCTGGATTTTTGTCAACATGGATCCCGATTGCGTCCCGCTCCGCGCATATCTCGAACCCGCCGCCAGCATTCTCGATCCATTCGAGTTGGACCGCATGCGCTACAAATGGCGCCAGTGGGTGATCTTCGATTGCAACTGGAAAACCGCGCTCGAAGCCTTCATGGAGCCCTACCACGTCGCCGGCACCCACACCCAGCTGCTCGAACACGGCGATTATTACGCCTACAGCGCCCCCTATGGCCTGCACGGCGTTAGCGGTTTCGACCAACGCGATCCCGCCATGATGATGAAACAAAGCAGCACGATCACGCGGGCAGGCAAGGGCGCCGATCCGCGCGTCTCCACCTACAACCTGCAAAACGAAATCTACACCACGGTCAACAACGCCAGCACCACCGAAACCCTCGTCAAAGCGGCCAAGCGCCTGGTGGACGAACTCCCCGAAGGCACCCCGGCCGACGAAGTGATCAAACACTGGCTTGCCTCCGCGCGCGCCGATGACGCCGCGCGCGGCGTGGTCTGGCCGACCATCACGCCGGAACAAATGTCGCAAGCCGGGCTTGCCTGGCACGTGTTTCCGAATATGGCGATCTTGCAAGGCATCACTTTTGCCCTGTGCTACCGCGCGCGGCCGTACGGCCAAGATCCCAGCAAATGCATCTTCGAATCCTACGCCATCGAACGGTTTCCGGAGGGGCAGGAGCCGAAGACCGAGTGGGTCTACGCGGAGGCAAACGCGGAAAAATGGGGGCGCGTGCTGGCGCAGGATTTCTCCAACATGGGAGCCGTGCAAAAGGGTATGAAGTCGCGCGGCTTTCGCGGCACGCTGCCTAATCCGCACCAGGAACAGAAAATCACGAATTTTCATCGTAACCTGGCGCGATATATGGGGACCGGGGCGCCGCGCAGGCTTGGGTAATGGCGAAGAGGCTTCCTTTTCAGAAAGCAGCCAACAGCGTTGGTAAATTTGGGCTCGGTTTCGACGGAAACTTCGACCGGCGCTGTACGCATTGCTGGCATGAAAAAGCATTGTTGACGGGCCGGATGCCCAATGTCATGTAGCTGCACGAGATGAGCGCCAGCCCGTCGGCGCAGAACAGTTGGATGGGCCGTTTCGTGTAACTACACTATATCGGATCGGGCATCGGGCCCGGCCGCAAACCGATGGAGATTGCAATGCGTGCATCGATGTTCGCCCTGGTGATGGCTCTTCCGGTGGCCGGATTTGCGCAGACGCCGCGGGACCTGGCGCAACTTGGATTTGGCCGCGATGTGCCGGCGGTCGTGAGCCAGGCGCCTTCGTCCGCCGTCACCGGCGCGGCGACCGGCCTGGATTTGGCGCGGCTCTCGGGCGGGCCGGGACTGATCGTTTCAGGCCCTGGCTCCTCGAATATAACGGTTGGCTCAGGGTTCACCGGTGCCGACGTTGCGCGCTTGCGCGGCGACGGCGCGGCAAGCTTCGGCTTGGGCACGGTGGGCCTAAGAGTCGTGACGGCCGATCGGCCGCATGGTTGAAGGGCGTAAACGGGCGGCGCCGGGTGCCGCCTCGAGGAAGGCTGGCGATGATCGAGAGCGAAATGGCGACGACGTGCTTCTGCAACCGGCTGCGTTCGGCGTCGCGCGCTATCACCCGAATTTATGACGCGGCGCTGAAGCCGGTGGACTTGAAGGTGTCTCAGCTAAGCGTGCTGACCGCCGTAAAGTTGGGCGCGGGCGCGTTGACGATCGTGGATATCGCTGAGCGCCTCGCCATGGACCGCTCCACGCTGAGCCGGAATTTCGAGCCGCTGGAGCGGCGCGGACTGGTCGTTCTGGGTCCGGAGGAACGGCACCGGGCACGCAAGGTGGTGTTGACGGAGGCGGGGGCGGCGGTGCTCGAGGCGGCATATCCGCTGTGGAAAGGGGCGCAGCAGAAGGTTGCGGGCGCGGTGGATGGCATGAAGGAGACAGCGGACCGGCTGACCCCACTCATTGAAAAGTTCGGGTAGAACACTGAAGGAAGGGAAGGCCATGGCTCTGCCCTGGACCCGCTGGGGCCGTAGGCCCCAGACCCCATTTAGCGCTGCGCGGCTCTTCCTTGCCTTCTAGGCGAAGCCAATAAATGTCGTATTCATTTGGCTTCGCCGTCGCTACCTTATGAAATGGGGTCTGGGGCCGTCGTGCGCAGCACGCCAAGGCGTGACGGCCCCAGCGGGTCCAGGGCAGAGCCCTGGCCTTCCTACTTTCCGAACGCAGGCAAAAAGAAAATAGCGGCATTCACGAAGAACCCCACATTCCACAGGATTGTTCGCAAGGAGGCCCAGTTCGCCAGGTAGGCCAGCACGAACGCCAGGCGGATCAGCAGAAAAGCCACCGCCAGGCCGTCGATCGTATGCTGCGGCGAGGCGCGGAACTCGGCCAGCAGCACCGCGGCGGCGAAAAATGGAAACGTTTCAATGCCATTGAGGTGCGCACCGAGCACTCGGCCGCGCAACGGGTGCGCGTAAAACGCGGGATCGCGCGGCGCGGCGTTATTGAAATCGCGAAAGCCGATCGCCTTCGCCGGCGCGACAGTCAGCAAATACAGCAGCACCGCGCCGAACACACAGCATTCGGCGACGGTCACTCGGCGCAGCCCGCGTTGCGCAGCACGCGGAGAACCGCCTCCGCCGGAACGTCGCGGCTGGTAAAGGCCTGCCCGATATCGCGCGCCAGGACGAAAGCGAGCCTGCCGTCACGCATCTTCTTGTCGCGCTGCATATGGGCAACCAGGCCGGTCGCGGAAAAGCGGCGGTTCAACTGATGCAGTTCCGCCGGCAGGCCGCACATGGCAAGGTGGCCGGTCACGCGCGCCGCGGTGCCGCGCGGGCACAGTTCGAGCGCCTCGGAAAGCAGGAACGCCAGGCCGAGACCCACCGCGACCGCCTCGCCGTGCAGCAGGCCGCCGTCGTAGCGGTATTCGGCTTCCAGCGCGTGCGCGAACGTGTGGCCCAGGTTCAGCAAGGCGCGGCCGTCGCTGGGTTTCTGTTCGCGCTCGTCATCGGCGACGACCGCGGCCTTGAACGCACAGGCGCGCGCGATCGCTTCCGCCTGCAACGCGCGGTCGCCGGCGAGCAGCTTTTCCCCGTTGGCTTCGCACCAGGTAAAGAAGTCGGCATCGCCGATCAGCGCCGCCTTGGCGATTTCGGCATATCCGGCACGCAGCTCGCGGGGCGTCAATGTGGCCAGGGCACCGGTATCGCAGAGCACCACGAGCGGCTGGTGGAAGGCGCCAAGCAGGTTTTTGCCGGACGGCGTGTTGATGCCGGTCTTGCCGCCGACGCTGCTATCGACCTGAGCCAGCAGCGTCGTGGGGATTTGCACGAAGGGCAGGCCGCGCAGCGTGGTCGCGGCCGCGAACCCAGCCAGGTCGCCGACGACCCCGCCACCCAGCGCGATCACGGTGGTGCGCCGCTCGACGCCGCCGGCCAACAGGGCGTCCGTTACCTCGCCGTAGAACGCCAGGCTTTTCGTCCGCTCGCCGGGGGGAACCACGATCGGGGCCGCATCAATGCCGGTTTCGGCGAGCGCCGCGAGAAGGCCCGCAAGATGCAGCGCCGCCACGGTTTCGTCGGTGATCACCACCGCGCGTTTCTGTGGCAACAGCGGCGCCAGATGGGCGCCGGCGCGCGCAATCAGGTTATCGCCGATCAGCACGTCGTATGGCGCGACGGCGAGTGGCACGGGCACGCGGATCGGCGGCACATGGGCATTGATCGCGTCCATTACGCGCGCTGTGGTGATCTCGGGGCTGTCGTCGCCGCACGGCACGATCACGTCGGCCTCGGCGTAGATCGGGTGGCGGACTTCCATCAGCTGGGCGAGCACCGCCTCCGGGTCGCCCTGGCGCAACAGCGGGCGATGGGTGCGCGCCGAGGTGCGGCGCACCAGCGTGGCCAGCGAGCAACGCAGCCAGACGCTGAGCGCCTCGGCGCGGATCGCCGCCCGTGTTTCACTGTCCATGAAGGCGCCGCCGCCGGTGGCCACCACGCACCGCGGGCCGGCGAGCAGACGGCGAATGACCCGGCGCTCGCCGGCGCGAAACTCGGCCTCGCCATAGCGTTCGAAGAACTCCGCGATGCTGCATCCGGCGGCCACCTCGATTTCGTGGTCGGCATCGCGGAACGGCAGGCCAAGGCGCAGGGCCAGGCGGCGGCCGATCGCGGTTTTTCCGGCGCCCATGAGGCCGACCAGAACGATGCTGCGGCCGGTGCGGGCAGCTTGCGGTGGGGTGGTTTGGGCCTGCGGCGAGGCGTCGTCGGGAAGCAGCACGGTGTTGCGCGTCATGGGTGGCGACGCTAGCACACGCAGGATGCGCCACACCATTGAAGCGAGTCGCGGGCGATGAGCCGGGTGTTGATCATCTTTATCGCGATCCTGCTCGGCGTAGTGGCCGTGGGCATGCTGGTGCTGGGCGCGTTTCCGCCAAAACCGCATCGCGCGCCGGTGGAACACGTGATCAACAACGACCGCTTCAAGTCGCCGTAGCGGCACGATGCCCGGGGGCGGCACCGCCGATCGCCACATCGAAGCGTTCGGCGAAATGCTCGCCGCCACCCGCGGCGCGGCGCGCAACACGCTGCTGGCCTACGGCCGCGATCTGGCCGATTTCTCCGATTTTGCCGCGGCGCGCGGCGAGCGGCCGGCACAGGCGACCGCGGCCACCCTGCAGGCCTATATGGCCAGCCTACCGGCGGCCGGCCTCGCGCCGCGCAGCGCCGCGCGCCGGCTGAGCTGTCTGCGCCAGTTCTTCCTGTTCCTGATGCGCGAGGGCGTGCGGCCGGATGACCCCACGGCCAAACTGGACGCGCCGCGAAAGACCCAAACTCTGCCGCGCTTCCTGACCGAACCGGAGGTAGAAAGGCTGCTGGCGGCCGCTCCCGCGCTGCCGGGGCGCCATGGGCCGCTCGCGGCCGCTGCGTTCGAACTGCTCTATGCGACCGGTTTGCGTGTCTCCGAACTGCTGGGCCTGCCGCGCAGTGCCCTCGCGGGTCAGCCCGAGCTGCTGACCGTACGCGGCAAGGGGGGGCGCGAGCGCATGGTGCCGCTGTCCGCCTCCGCGCGCACCGCCGCACAGGCCCTGATCGCGGTCAGCCCGCCCAGCCGCTATCTGTTCGCCGGCCGCGATCCGCGCCGACCACTCACGCGCCAGGGCTTTGACAAGATCGTGCGGGAAACCGCGATCATGGCGGGCCTCGACGCGGCGCCGTTGTCGCCGCACATGCTGCGCCACTCGTTTGCCAGCCACATGCTGGCGCGCGGCGCCGACCTGCGCAGCCTGCAGGTGCTGCTCGGACATGCCGATATCGCCACCACGCAAATCTACACCCACGTGCTGCACGAAAGGCTGCATGCGCTGGTCACCGCCCACCACCCATTGGCCCATGGCGGCGCCGCTGGACGTGGGCGAGAAGGCAGGCCAGGGGGCTCTGCCCCCCTGGACCCCCCGCTGGGGCCGTAGGCCCCAGACCCCGTTTCATGAGTCAGGGGACAGGGAGGCGGGCATCGAGGACGTCGCCACGCACGCGCAGCCCCCCTCCCTGTCATCTATCTTAAATTAATAGGTTCTAAGGACTTGTCCTTAGTGGGGGTGCCGGGGGCAAAGCCCCCTGGCCTTCCTTCCCTGCCAAAGTCAACCTGTGCTGCGGTGCACCTTGATAATGGGCGGGGGGTTCGATATCCGGGGGTGGAGATGGGGCGGCCGTTGTTTTAGGCTGCCGTGAACGGGACCGAGATCCGCACATGACAGCTCTGGCACGCTTGGCCGCCGCATTCGCAACCCTGGCGCTGGCGGGGCCGGCACTCGCGGAGGAGCCGGTCCTGGCCGTGCCGCACCCCTGGCAGATGGATTTGCAAGCGCCGGGAAGCCCGGTGGCGGAAAGGCTGCAGGCGCTCAACCTTGGCGTTTCGATCATCATCGTGATCATCACCCTGTTCGTCGGTGGCCTGCTGGCCTGGGTGCTCTATCGCTACAGCGAGAAGCGCCATCCGGTCCCCGGCACGATCAGCCATAATTCGACGCTGGAAGCGGCCTGGACCGCCCTACCGGTTCTGATCCTCGTCGGCATCTTCATTCCGAGCCTGCGGCTGGTCTATTACGAGGACCGCACGCACGACGCCGACATGACCATCAAGGTCACCGGCCATCAATGGTATTGGCAATACACCTATCCCGACGCCGGCGACGCGCACTTCGACAGCTACATGATCGCCGACGATCAGCTTAAGCCCGACCAATTGCGCCATTTATCGGTCGACAACCAGCTCGTCCTGCCGGTCGGCAAAAATATCCGCATCCTGACGACCAGCACGGACGTGATCCACAGTTTCTTCATCCCGTCGCTCGGCGTGCAGCGCTACGCCATTCCGGGGCGCACGATCGAAACCTGGGTGCGGATCAACCAGCCGGGCGACTATTACGGCGAATGCAACCAGATTTGCGGCATGAACCACAGCCAGATGCCGATTAGCGTGCATGCGGTCAGCCCAGACGATTTCAAGACCTGGGTCGATCAACTGAAGGCCAAGAACAGCAGCGCCGGCGTGACGGGCAAGACCCGAGTCGCGCTGGCCATGGAGCACTGAGATGTCGGCAACCACCCACGACCACGCGCATGACGAACATCATGAGCATCATCAGAGCTTCGTGACGCGGTGGCTGTTTTCCACCAATCACAAGGACATTGGCACGCTCTACATCACGCTGGCGCTGATCGGCGGCCTCACCGGCATGGTGCTGTCGCTCGTGATGCGGGCGCAGCTGATGTATCCGGGCAGCCACATCGTCGTGGACGGCCAGCAGTGGAACACGATCGTCACCGCGCATGGCCTGCTGATGATCTTCTTCTCGGTGATGCCCGCGCTGATCGGCGGTTTCGGCAACTGGTTCATTCCCCTCATGATCGGCGCGCCCGACATAGCGTTTCCGCGGCTCAACAACATCAGCTTCTGGCTGCTGCCGACGGCCTTCATCCTGATCTGCACCGGCCTCATCATGGGCGAATCGGGCTCCGGCTGGACGCTGTATCCGCCGCTGTCGAACGCGCAGTACGAACCTGGGCCCGGCATGGACTGTACGCTGTTCGCGCTGCACCTGGCCGGTGTCAGTTCGCTGCTCGGCGCGATGAACTTCATCACGACCATCTTCAACATGCG
>Ga0181531_10001279_pt1 | contig 16025 bp, 11 predicted proteins | sample PEATcosm2014_Bin_38_FD_119743 | JGI IMG/M metagenome (GOLD analysis project Ga0181531, IMG submission 119743) | Peatland microbial communities from MTU Mesocosm Facility, Houghton, MI, USA - PEATcosm2014_Bin11_10_metaG | ecosystem: Environmental > Terrestrial > Soil > Wetlands > Peat | place... | reverse complement strand
TGAATCCATTCGAACCGAAATGAGCGCGGCGCGGTTTGGGAGCGGCCCATCACCCGCCGGGCTCAGATAAGTTTTGCCCGCCGTCTTTCGCGCATCAACCCGGCGAGCAGCACGAGCGGCGCCGCGCTCAGGAACACCGGCAAACCCACACCCGGCCAGCGATCCATGAGGAGCCCGCCGAGACTCGGTCCGATGATGCCGCCGACGCAGTAGACCATCACGAAGGCCGTGTTGGCCGCGGCGAGCTGCGTGCTCGGGAACTCCTCCCCCATCAGCGCCACACCCTGGCTGTAGAAGGCATAGAGCGTGCCGCCCCAGACGAACAGAAGCGGCGCCAGCAGGAGCGGCGCATGGATGCACGCGGGCAGCATGAGAGGCCCCACGACGCTCGAGACCGCGCACAGTGCCAGGGCCGGGCGGCGCCCGATGCGATCCGCGAGCAGACCGATCGGCATCTGTAGAATGACATTGCCGGCCATGAAGACGGTGACGAGCAGCAGCGCCGCGCGCTCATCGAGCCCCGCGTGCAGGCCGAAGAGCGGCAGAAGCGCAAGATCCGCCGACTCGACCAGGCCCGCGACGACGGCGGCGAGCATCACGACCGGCGCAAAGCGCACGGCGCGCATGAGATGGGTCTCGTGCCGCTGGGGCTGCGCCGTCGAGCGCACGGCGCCGAGCAGTGCCAGCGGCACGAGTGTCGCCAGCAGGCACAGTGTCCCGCACACGAAAGGCCGGGCGCCGTGCGTGCCGGTGAGCTCGAGCAGCACCGGACCCAAGACAATGCCAAGCGAGAACACCGTGCCGTACATACCCATCACGGCGCCGCGCGAGGCCGCATCGCTCGCCTCGTTCATCCAGATCTCGCTGGCGATCCAGGCGAGCCCGAGCGCGGCGCCGCTCGCGAGCCTGAGCGCCAGCCACACGGACACATCGCGCCACGCGGCCATGAGGAGCAGGATGAGGGCACCCACGCCCACGCCCGCGAGGACGCATCCCTTCAACCCGAGGCGGGCGATCGCGCGCGGATAGAGCGGACCCAAGAGAATCACCGCCACGAGACTTGCAGAAGTGACGGCGCCCACTGCGAAGCTCGACGCACCGGCCCGGCTCAAGGTGAGTGCGATGAGCGGCGGCTGGAAACCGAAGATGAGCCCCACGCCGAGACAGCTCGAGAAGATCGCCGCGAGCACGCGGCGCGGCGAGGCCACTGCGCTCAAAGCGAGGGCACGGAGGCGCCGGCGCGCCCCGATCGCGTGCGCGGCGTGCGGGGCACGCCGGTCGCGCAGCCGCTGAACAGCATGATGACGGGGTACCTCTAGTGCAAAAAACTTGCGTGCTAGTAAACCTTTATGCTACGAATTGGCCGCGCCTCTCACAAGAGCATTGATGCCCGGCGCAGAAGGGATGTACGACGCAGATGAGACGGTGCCTCCGCCGAGCGGCCGGGGCCATGGGATCGCGGCTTTTCTGGAACATCAGGGAGATCGACATGAAGAAGCTCAGATTGCCCGTCGTGTCGGGCGGATTGGTCCGCGCGCTCTGCCTCCCGGCGCTCATCGTATCGACGATCGGGGTATCGACGATCCCGGTCACGCACGCCGATCCGGCCGGCCCTGCCGCCCCGACGGAAAAGCCGGCCGGTGGGGCGGGCGAGCTCGAGGAGATCGTCGTCACCGCCGAGAAGCGCGAGTCGACGGTGCAGGCTACTCCGATCAGCATCTCGGCGGTGAGCAGCGAAGAGCTGGTGACGGAGAACATCGTCTCGGTCGAGGACCTCGCGGGCGCCGTGCCGGGCGTATCGATGCGCACCGCCGGCCCCGGGCAGACCGAGTATGAAATGCGCGGTCTCACCTCTGCCGGAGGCTCGGCGGCCACGGTCGGCTTCTACCTCGATGAGACGCCGCTCTCCGCGTCGGCGGTCGCGCTCAACGGCCGCACCGTGATCGACGCGGATCTTTTCGACCTGGGCCACGTCGAAGTGCTGCGGGGTCCGCAGGGCACTCTGTACGGCTCGGGATCGATGGGCGGCACGATCAAGCTCGTGACCAATCCGCCCAAGCTTGGAGTGTTCGAGGGAGCCACCGATGTGAATCTTTCCCAGACATCATCCGGCGGCAGCACCAACGGCAACGTCAGCCTGATGCTGAATTTGCCCATGGGCGAGATATTCGCGCTGCGTCTGGTCGGCACCCAGAAATACATCAGTGGCTGGATCCCGCGCGTGGTCGCCAAGCCGGGGACATTCCCGTACCCCGTGGGCTTCGGCACCACCTGCTTCAGCTATTGCGCGGTCCGCGGCGATGTCGGGGCCGCGCCTGTGGAGGAGACCATCAAGGGCTCCAACCTCGAGAAATTCACGGCGGAACGCGCGGAAATGCTGTTCAAGCCGACTGACGCTTTTTCAGCCCTCGGCACAGTCATGTACCAGCGAATCGACGCGCAGGGCTACAACAACTATCAGTCCCTGCCCGAGAGCCTCTCGCCGGCTCCCTATCCGTCCACGCCCGGCATCTATCAGCCCCTGGACGTCAAGGAGCCGTACTACGACTCCTTCAAGCTGTCGAGCCTGACTTTGAAATACAACTTCGGTTTCGCGGAGCTTACTTCGGCGACCGCGTATTGGAAGCGCTTCGTATTCCAGTCCACGGACTCGACCGAAGCGCTGCAGAACATCAACGGCATCGTGGGTTCCGCGAGCCCCACTCCGTACCCCAACGGTTTCCTCCCCGGTCTGCTCTACGTCGAGGAGGATCCGACCACGCAGGTGAGCGAGGAGCTGCGCCTGACCTCGAACGGTACCGGGCCGTTCCAGTGGGTGGGAGGCCTGTACGCGGCGGACCTGCACTCCGGTTACATCACCTATAACCAGAGTCCCTATATTGCCAACGCGTACAATTCGGCGGGTCCCGGAGTGGGAAACATCAACGCGGGCGGGGCGGCGGCCAATCCGGATGGCGTCATCTTCAACGACAACAACCCCAATGTGATGAAGCAGAGCGCCATCTTCGGGGACACGTCGTACAAGATCACCGACGATCTCAAGGCGACCCTCGGGGTTCGCTATTTCAAATTCACCGTCGCCAACACCTCGCACCAGTGCGGCGTCGGCACCGGCACCGGCAACGCGACGTGCCAATTGGCGAGCGCCTCGGGCAAGGGCGACAACGTGCTGCCACGGTTGAACCTGTCCTATACGCCGACGCCGGATCTGACGCTGTACGGCACCGTTGCCAAGGGCTCACGGCCGGGCGGCGTCAATTTACCGATCCCGCTGCCGACCTTGGCGCAGCTGCAGGCCAATCCGTTGGCCTACAATTGCGGCATACCCGCTGCCACGCAGCTCCACGGCGCGCCGATCATGCCGGGGACCATCTATGTCACGCAGCAACCCGCCTATTTCAGCCCCGACTCGATCTGGAGCTACGAACTCGGCGAGAAATGGCGGTTCGACGATCGTCGCTTCAACCTCGATGCCGACATCTACTACGTGAAGTGGAATCAGATTCAGCAGGTGATCGACTTGACCTGCGGCTATCCCTACAGCACCAATGCCGGCAACGCCAAGGCATACGGGCCCGAGGTCGAATTCTCGGCGCTCGTGGTGACCGGCCTCACGTTCGGTGTGTCGGGTGCGTACACCCAGGCCTACATCAGCCAACCGACCACCAACGAGGCCACCGTCATCGCCGGATCGACGCCTGGAACCGATCCCAACCGGATCGTCAACGTACCGAAATACACAGCGGATGTGTCGTTGCAATATGACGTGCCGTTCGCCAACGACCTGAACGGCATGTTCCGGATCTCCGACTCGATCGTGGGTCCGATCGAGGACATCTCGTATATCCGCGAAACGCTTCCCTCGCATGCCTTCCTCGATGCGCGCGCGGGCGTCTCGCGCGGCGCCTGGGGAGCCTACCTGTTCGGCACCAATCTGACCAACAAGGTGGCCGCGCTGACGATCGACAACACGACTTTCGCCTGGCAGCAGCCCACCATCATTCGAGTGTCTACCAACCAGCCGCGCACCGTGGGATTGGATTTTCAGTACAAATTTTGACGCGAGACTGCGCCTTGGCGACTGACACGTCCGGTGAGCCCGCCGATCGAGACGCCGAACAGCTCCGCGCCTTGGGCTACGTCTCCCACTTCGACCGCTCGATGTCGAAGTGGGAGAACTTCTCACTCGGCTTCACCTACCTCTCGCCGGTCGTCGGGGTCTACACGATCTTCGCCACCGCGTTCGTCGCCGGCGGCCCGCCGATGTGGTGGACCTACATCCTCGTCGGCCTCGGGCAGCTCATGGTGTGCCTCGTCTTCGGCGAGATCGTCTCGCAGTTTCCGATCTCGGGTGGCCTGTACCCCTGGGCGCGGCGGCTCGTAGGCAAGCGCTGGGCGTGGATGGCGGGCTGGATCTACGCCTGGGCCCTGTGCTGCACCATGGCGGGCGTCGCGACCGGCATCGCGCCCTTTCTGGCCCAGCTTTTCGGCGTGGCGGCCACGCCCATGGCCACCACCGCCATCGCGCTCGTGCTGATCGCCTTCACCACCTGGCTCAACTTGAGCGGCACGCGCCTGCTCGCTCGCGCCGCGATGTTCGGCTTCATCTGCGAGCTGGTCGGCGCAATCGCGGTCGGCTCCTACCTGCTCGTATTCAAGCGCCACCAGCCGCTCTCGGTGCTTCTCGACACGCACTGGGTGACGCCCGCGGGCGGCCACTACTGGCCCGCCTTTCTCGCCTCCTCGCTCGCCGCCATGTTTTGCTACTACGGCTTCGAGGCCTGCGGCGATGTGGCGGAGGAAACACCGGATGCGAGCCGCATGATCCCGCGCGCCATGCGCATGACCATCTACATCGGCGGTGCGGCGGCCTGCTGGGTGTGCCTCGCCTTCGTGCTGTCGATTCGCGACATCGGCGCCATCATCGCCGGCACGGACACCGATCCGATCGTGACGCTCCTGCGTGCCAACATGGGCGAGGCCGGGTTTCGCCTTGTGATCCTGGTCGTGCTCGTGTCCTTCATCTCGTGCCTCCTGAGCCTGCAGGCGGCTGCGAGCCGGCTGCTGTTCGCCTATGCGCGCGACCAGATGATCTTCGGCAGCCGCTACATGAGCCACCTCTCCCCGGGCCACCACGTGCCGGCGAACGCGCTCATCGTCATGGGCGCCATCCCGGCGCTGATCGCGCTCTCGGCGCTCTGGCTCTCCGATGCCATCGCGACCATCATCAGCTTCGCCGCGGTCGGCATCTACATCGCCTTCCAGATGATCGTGCTCGCCGCGCTCGTTGCGCGCGCCAAGGGCTGGCATCCGGCAGGGCCCTTCAAGCTGAACGGCTGGGGCTGGCCGGTCAATCTGATTGCGCTCGCCTACGGGGTGGGCGCGATCATCAACATCCTCTGGCCGCGGCCGGCGGCGGCCACCGATCCCTGGTATGCGAGCTACGGCATGCTCGCGACCACCTGCGCCGTGATGCTGCTCGGAGCGATCTACATGGTGACGGCGCGGCCCTACGAGCGCGGGCACGCACCGGAGGGCGATGCGCATCGGCTGCACTCGGCGCTCCCCGAGCCGCCGGCGGAGATCATCAGTGATTGAGGGATCCGCGCGGCACGCCAGACCTGCCCCTCAAGGATAGGGGCCACCCGTCGCGTCATTGCCGCCGTCGACGGGCAGGTTCACACCGGTGACATAGCTCGCGAGATCCGATGCCAGAAACTCCACGCAGCGCGCCACCTCGTCGGGATCCGCCAGACGGCGCATCGGGATGCCTGCGGCGAGCGACTTCAAGTTCTCGGCGGGATCGCCGCCGCGGCGCGCCAGGATGTCGTCGACCATCTGAGTATGGATCTCCCCCGGGCACACGGCATTGACGCGGATGCGATCGCGCGCATGATCGAGCGCCATGCAACGGGTGATCTGCACCACCGCGCCCTTGCTCGCGCAGTAGGCGACGTGATCGGGCTCACCGTTCAGACCCCACTCGGAGGCGATGTTGACGATCGCGCCGCCGCCCGCACGCTGCATGTGCCGCACCGCTGCGCGGCTCAGATAAAAGAGCGCGTTCACGTTCACCGCGAAGGTCTCGAGCCACTGCGCATCGCTGGTGGCGGGCGCGTTCGCCGTGTACAGAATGCCCGCGTTGTTGACGAGGATATCGAGCCCACCCAGCCGCTCGATGGTCGCCGCGACGAGCGCATCGGCGCTGCCCGGCTCGCGCAGATCCACCTCGAGGAACCGGGCGCTGCCACCTGCCGCCTCGATCTCGCGCACCACGTCCGCACCACGCGCCGCATGCCGGCCGCTCACCATGACTGCAGCGCCCGCACGGGCGAGGCGCCGCGCACAGGCCGCCCCGATGCCGGTGGTCGAGCCCGTCACCAGGGCGATCTTGCCCGCCATGCTCATCGCACATTCTCCAGCGCGGGGACTTGATTCTAGGGGCAATTATAGGGGAGGACCTCAGATGGCACGCGACCCGAAGCACGACATCCTGTTCGAGCCCATCCAGCTCGGCCCAAAGCGCAGCCGCAACCGTTTCTGGCAGACCTCGCACTGCGCGGGTCCGGGCTCCGAGCGCCCGGGCGCGCAAGCGCACTTCCGCGCCATGAAGGCCGAAGGCGGCTGGGGCGTGGTGTTCACGGAATTCTGCTCGATCCATCCCGAGTCCGATGAGTATCCCTATACCTCGGCGCGCATCTGGGATGACGGCGACATCCGCAACTTAGGCTACCTGTGCGAGCTCGCCCACCGCCACCAGAGCCTGGTCGGCATTCAGCTCTGGTACAGCGGCGGCAACGCGCCCGGTCTCGAGTCGCGCGAGATCGGACGCAGCCCCAGCCAGTGGCCCTCCCCCTTGTTCGCCACGCGCTCGGTGTACGGCAGCGAGATGGACGAGTCAGACATTCGCACCGTGATCAACATGTACATCGAGGCGGGCAAGCGCGCCGAGCAGGCGGGCTTCGATATCCTCGAGGTTTCGGCGGGTGACGACACGCTCCCCGTGCAGTTCATGGAACCGCGCTTCAATCACCGCACCGATGGCTATGGCGGCAGCTTCGCGAATCGATCGCGGTTCTTCATCGAGCTCTTGAGCGCCTTGAAGCGGGCGCTCGGCGCGCACTGCGCCATCACCACGCGCTTCGAGATCGACACCCTGCACGGCCCCGAGGGCATCGAGGCGCACGAGGATGGCCTGAAGCTCCTCGAGCGTTTTCGCTCCGAGGGCGTCGTCGATGCGGTCGCGCTCAAGATCGGCGATTACGCCGAGTGGGGCGAGGATGCGGGTGCCTCGCGCTTTCGCAAGTCAGGCTGGATGACCCCGTTCATCCAGCAGGGCAAGGGGATCCTCGGCGCCGCGATTCCCGTGGTCGGCAACGGCCGCCTCACGAGCCCCGACGACATGGTGAGCCTGATGCGCTCGGAGGTGCTCGACATCATCGGGGCCGCGCGCCCCTCGATCGCCGATCCGTTCCTGCCCGTGAAAATCAGCGAGGGCCGGCTCGAGGACATCCGCGAGTGCATCGGCTGCAACATCTGCGTGTCGAAGTTCCAGCAGGGCGGTCAGATCATGTGCACGCAGAACGTCACCGTCGGCGAAGAATATCGGCGCGGCTGGCACCCCGAGAAGTTCGCCCCGACGAGCCGGCCCTGCAGCGTGCTCGTGGTCGGCGCCGGCCCCGCCGGCATGGAATGCGCCCGCGTGCTTGGGCATCGAGGCTACACCGTGCACTTGCGCGAGGCCGAGCCCGAGCTCGGTGGCCACTGGCGCGGCATCGCCACGCTCCCGAGGCTCGCCGAATGGGGCCGCGTGCTGAGCTATCGCGAGACCCAACTGAAGAAGCTCAAACGCCAGGTGCAGGTGCATCGCGGGGTCAGCACGATGAGCGCCGAAGAGGTGCTGCGCTACGGCGCGGATCGCGTGGTGCTCGCGACCGGCTATCACTGGTGGGGCGATGGCCGCGGCGCGAACTATGGTCCCATCCCGGGCGCCGATGCGACTCTCGATCATGTGCTCACGCCCTCGCAGGTCATTCGCGGCAAAGCGGTGCCGGGGCGCCGCGTGCTCATCCTCGATGGTGATGGCCATTTCATGGGGATCACGCTCGCCGAGCTCATGGCCAATCGAGGCAAGGAGGTGACCTACGTGTGCGATGCCGCCGATGTCGCCGAATACGGTGTGTTCAGCATGGAGTCCGGCAACAACAAGCGCATGCTCTTCGAGAAGCGGGTGAAGACCTACGTCAACCACTGGCTCGAGCGCATCGAGCCGGGGCGCGTGCGCATGACCTACCTCTACAAGTACGGTCCCGATCTCACCGCTCCCTCCTCGGGCCGCGTGCCCCGTCGCGACAATCGCGGCGAGTTCGACCTCGACATCGACGCCGTCATTCTCGTGACGGCTCGCTACTCGGAGGACCGGCTGTGGCGCGAACTCGCGAGCCGCCGCGGCGAGTGGGGGCGACATGGCATCGAGGCGGTGTTTCGCGTGGGCGACTGCAAGGCGCCCGCGCAGCTCAATCAGGCGATGTGGGATGCCCATCGCCTCGCGCGCGAATTCGACAGCCCACACCCGGCCTCGCCGCTGCCGTGGATCCGCGAGCGCCAGCTGTGGGGCGGTGAGACCGTGCCGAAGCTCGGCGATGAGCGCCCGCGGGTCGAGGCCCCCTAAGGCGTCGCCCGTACCTTAAGATGTGCGAGGCGAGGCCGGTGGCACAGCCCGGCAGATGAATGGCCTGGTCAACACGATGAGGTTCCAAGCGAATGACGGCACCGATCTCAGCCTCCGACTCCCCCGCCAAGAACGAGCTCAGCCGCTCGCTCAAGGGGCGGCATCTCACCATGATCTCGATCGGCGGCATCATCGGTGCGGGCCTGTTCGTGAGCTCGAGCACCGCCATCATCCAGGGCGGCCCGGCGAGCTTCATCAGCTACTCGATCTGCGGGCTGCTGATCCTGTTCATCATGCGCATGCTCGGCGAGATGGCGACCGCCCTGCCGAAGGTGCGCTCATTCACCGAGTTCGCGCGCGCGGGCCTGGGAGAGGGCGCCGGCTTCGTGGTCGGCTGGCTCTACTGGTACTTCTGGGTGCTGGTGGTCCCGGTGGAGGCGATTGCGGGCGCCAAGATCCTGCATCACTGGTTCCCGTCCGTGTCGCTTCTACCCCTGGGGCTCGTGCTCATGACCGTGATGACGGCGGTCAACCTCATGTCCGCGCGCTCGTACGCCGAGTTCGAGTTCTGGTTCGCCTCCATCAAGGTCGCGGCCATCCTGGTATTCATCTCGATTGCCGCGAGCCACGCCTTCGGCTGGGCAGGCGCGCAGGGTTCGACCTTCGGCAATCTCACCGAGCACGGCGGCTTCACGCCGAACGGTTGGATCGCGGTCATCGCCGCCGTGCCCACGGTCTTCTTCGCCATGACCGGCGCGGAAATCACGACCATCGCCGCGGCCGAATCCGCCGAGCCCGGGCGCGCGGTCGCGCGCATGAGCACCACCGTGATCTGGCGGATTCTGTTCTTCTATGTGGTCTCGATCTTCTTCATCGTCTCGGTCACCCCCTGGACGCTGGTGCGCTCGGGCGAGTCGCCCTTCACCCTGGCCCTCACCACGATGCACGTGCCGCTCGCGGATGAGATCATGAGTGCGATCATCCTGACGGCGGTGCTCTCGTGCCTCAACTCGGCGTTCTACGTTGCCTCGCGCGTGCTGTTCATTCTCGCGGACCGCGGCGATGCGCCGCAGGGGCTGGTGGGCCTGAACGCGCGGCGCGTCCCCGTGGGCTCGGTGCTCATCTGCGCTCTCGCGGGCTTCCTCGGGATTCTCGCCGCCACCGAGGCGCCGCAAGCGGTATTCGACTTCCTCGTCAGCTCCTCCGGTGCGTTGATCGTATACGTCTACATCATCATCTGCATCGCGCAGATCGTGCTACGAGTGCGGCGCGAGCGCGCCGGGCTCCCCGAGCCGCCGGTGAGGATGTGGCTGTTTCCCTACCTGAGCTACGCCGTGATCGCGGGCATGGTCGCCGTTCTGATCGCCATGGCGCGCACGCCGGCCATGCAGCAGGACTTCAAGGCGAGCTGTCTGACGCTCCTGGTCGCGGTGCTCGCGTATCTGGTGGTGAGCCGGCTGCGCGCGCCGCGCGATGCGCCGTATCCGGTGACCTAGCCAGTGCGCCAGAACGTAAGGATGAGTCCGCCCGCGATCACCAGAGCGCCGCCGAGCCACACGGGCAGGGTCGGGACCGTGCGAAACATCAAAAAGCTGATGACCTGCCAGACGATGAATAGCGTCGCGATATAAAGCCCGACGACGCGATCGAACCTCACTGGCGCAGTGTTCAAGAACGAACCGTAGCCCAGAAGCAGCACAGCGCCGGCGAGGAAGAGACCCATGCGAAGCAGGCCCGTGTGGTGGTAGATCGCGAGGCGCACGACGGCATCGCCGCTCACCTCGAGCGTCGTCGCGACCAGGAGCAAGAGCGGAATCGGGATACTCTGCAGGGCTTTGAACATGACGCTCCTTCTAAAGTGAGACCTCTCCCGCGGCGATGCCGAGCGCCTGTGCGCAGGCGCTCGCTGCATCGAGCGGCCAGCTTGGCGGCGCACCGTTTGCCACCACCGCGGCAAGACCCTGCTCGTTCAGACGCGCCGTCAACGCGGCGCGCACGCGTTCATCGACCGGTCGGCGGCGTACCAATCCGCGCGCCGCATCGGTGGCATCGGCCAGCAGGGCGATGCGCGCGGCGAAGCGGGGAATTTTCTGCTCGAGCGCCGCGAGCAGAGCCATCGCGTTGAGCACCCCGCCCAGCCGGCCCACATCGAGCCGCAGCGCGAGCTCGTAGAGCTCGAGGCCGACCGCGCGCGCCTCCGCCACCTCGCCCGCGAGCAGCAGTGCGCTGAACATCAGCAACAGCAGATCGAGTCGCGTGTCGAGACGCCCGAGGTGGCGCAGGCTGAGTGCAAGCGGCCGGGCGAGTTGCAGCGCAGCCGGGCCATCGCCGGCGGCGATGTCGAGCTCGACGATCGCGACGGTGGCCAAGAGCGCCTGCCGCTCGCTCGTCGTCAAGGCGAGCTGCACGGCCCGCCGGTACGCCGCGCGCGCCTCGAGGAAGTCGCCGGCGCTCATGAGCAGGGTGCCCTCGCTCAGGGCCCCATGCGCAAGGAGCCGCGCCGGCCAGGAGGGCTGCGCCAGAGCGCGCGCCGCCGCGACCGCCGCTCGCGCCGCCTCCGCGTCCACGCCCCAGCACGAGGCGAGCTGCATGAGCGCGTAGTACTGCGCGCGCGGCTCGTCGAGATCGGCGAAGCGCCGCGCGGCGAGCTCCGAGGCATAGCGTGCCCGGTCGCACTGACGCACGACCTCATAGGTCGAGATCGCCTCCCAGAAGCGCGCGATCTGGCGGTGGGACAGCGACTCCGACAGGCCGACGAGCACTTGATCGTAGCGCGCGCGTCCCTCGGCGTGCAGATCGGTCTCGACCAGCAGCGGCCAGGAGGAGCCGAACAGCGCGACGCTCAGGCTCGGCGCATGAACGGTGGAGATATCGAGCGCCGCGCGCACATTGGCAAGCTCCGGAACGTAGCGGTGCAGCCAGATCTCTTCATCGAGCGACCAGTACTCCTCGTACGCCGTGTCGAGCACCTCTAGCATGCTCTGCGCCATGCGCACCCGCGCACCCTCGAGCTCGCCCCGCGCCGTGAGCTGCGCACGCGCGTAATGGCGGGCGGTTTCTAGCAGCGTGTAGCGCGGCGGCTCGACGGCGAGCGCCGTGACGAGCGAGCGATCCACGAGCCGCCCGATGAGGTCGATCGCTTCGGATGCATCGAGTGCATCGTCCGCCACGCAATGCGCGGCGCTCTTCAGGGTGAAGCTGCCGGCAAACGCGCCGAGACGGTTGAAGACGCGCTGCTCCGCGGGACTCAGCAGCTCGTAACTCCACTCGAAAGCGGTCTGCAGCGCGCCGTGGCGCGGGTCGGGCGTTCGTCCCGGCGACCGCAACACGCGAAACCGATCGTCGAGCCGCTCGATGAGCACCTGCAATCCGAGCGCGGGCGCGCGTGCCGCCGCCAGCTCGAGTGCGAGTGGAATACCGTCTAGTTGCCGGCAGACCTGCGCGACGAGCTGCGTCGTTGCGGGAGACAGCGCAAAGTGCCGATCAGCCGCCGCCGCGCGCTGCGCGAAAAGCTCGACGGCCGCGTACTGAGCAGCCGCATCGGACGGTGTGTTGGCCGGCGGCACGGGCAATGCAGCCAGACGGTAGACGGTCTCGCCCACCAGCCCCAGAGGCGCCTGACTCGTGACGAGCAGCCGCAAGCTCTCGGTACCGGCGATCAGGCGTTCGAGCGGCGCCAGGAGCGCATCGATCATGCGCTCGGCGCCATCCAGGATCAGAAGCAGCGGCACTCGCTCGAGCGCCTGCGCGATCGCCTCGAAGGCGTCGCTGCCTTCCGGTATGGACAAGCCGAGTGCGATCGTCATCGCCGAGGCGAGATGGTTGGGATCGGTCACGGGCGCAAGCGGCACCCAGGCCGCGGACTCGGCGGACTCGCGCGAGGTACGCGCGAGGATCTCCTGCGCAAGGCGCGTCTTGCCGACACCCGTCATCCCGACGAGCGTCACCAGCGTCGAGTGGCGCAGCGCCTCGCGCACGTTGCGCAGGTCCTCCTCCCGGCCCACGATCGCCGCGAGCCGCTCCGGCCGGACGCGCCGCGGGATGCGCAGCGTCGGAGCCTCGCTCTGCAGCGCTCGCGACGCGGGCTCGGGTGGCGCGCCGCTGCCGGCTTCGGATACAGGCCACTCGAAGCGATAGCCGAAGCCGGGCACCGTGCGTATGGCGCCCGCACCCAGGATGCGTCGCAAGCTCGCGATCTGCGCCGGCAGATTGTTCTCATCCACCACGAGCCGGGGCCAGACTCGCTCGATCAACGTGCTCTTGCTCACCAGCTTGCCGCTGTGCTCCGTGAGCACGAGCAGCAGATCGAAGGCCCGGCCGCCGAGCTCGATCGGCTTTCCCCCATCGAGCAGCAGGCGCTCGGAGGGTAGCAACTCGAAGGTTCCGAAACGTCGCCCACTCATCTACTCGACCTTCCCCGCATCTGAGCGTCTTTTTTTGATTGTACGCGCCGCTAGCCGGAATTCAGAAACGATTCAGGATCGTTTCAAGACCTCGGAGAGGTGCATGCGAGATCGTATCTCCCGCGAGATGAGTATCTGCTGATCGAACCAACCAAGCATCATCGAAGGAGATTGCCATGAAGAATCTGCACCACTTGATCGCCACCATCACCATCGGCCTCATCGGTACCGCCGCCCAGGCGGCCCCGGACTTGGGAACACTCAGCGAGACCGTGCGCTTCGCCGACCTCAACATCGAAAGCCCGCAAGGCGCCGCCCAGCTCTACCAGCGGATCCACGCCGCCGCGCAGGACGTGTGCCACCCGCTCGATTCCGAGCGCAGCTTCGTTCTGATCCAGAAGCACCGCGTCTGCATGCAAACGGCGATCGGCTCGGCGGTCGCACAGGTGGGCGTCCCGGAGCTCACCGACTATGCACAGTCGCGCGGCCTCGTCGCAAAAGGAGTCTCGATCGCGCGTAATCAGTAAAGTTTGAGGATCTCCGGCCCGGGACACGGCCCCATCGAGGGCCGCGCTCCCGGAGGAGCCGGGAGATTTCAGGCGTCCGGGCGGCCCACACCGGCCGCCGTGCGCTTTTAAGAAAATTTTCAGACGATTTTCAAGACGGCGCCCCGCCGCGGAGCGAGACTACCTCCCGATGCCGGACAGGCCGGCCCATCACCCACTGGAGGATCTGTATGCCGAAGTTCGTCATCGAGAGAGAGATACCCGGGGCGGGCAAACTCAGCCCGGCGGAGCTCAAGACCATCTCCAAGAAGTCCTGCGGCGTGCTGAGCAGCCTCGGGCCGAGCGTGCAGTGGATCGAGAGCTACGTGACACCGGACAAGATCTACTGCGTGTACCACGCATCGGATGAGTCGCTCATCCGCCGCCATGCCGAGCTCGGCGGCTTTCCCGCGAACAAGATCTCCGCCGTGAGCACGGTCATCGATCCGGCCACGGCCGAGTGAGCGGGTCGCCTTGCGGTTGACCGTTCTTTGGCTGTCAAGTGAAAAATACTGTCGCGTCCGTGATAAGACCTCACTGGCCGGCGGGACAGAATTTGGCAGTATGAACCTCGACCCCGGGCCTCTCTTTCTCACCCGGGAGTGACTGCCCGGGGCTTTCCAAGCGACCGAGGGCGGTGGGTTTAGGAGAACACGCGTCGGCATCAGCCAACTCCCCCGTCGGCGCGGCATCCGACGGCGTGCGCCCGCAGGGGCCACGCCGTTTTTTATCGGCGCCTCGTTCGCCCACCTTGCTTCGCTCGGAGCGCCCTTCGTGCCCTCGGACCCGCCCCAAGGCGCTATCCTTGCACCGGGAGTCTTTCCGAAGGGTCAATCCATGTCGATCGAACGACTGCACATCGGCCCACGTATGTCGCAGGTGGTGATTCACAACAAGACGGTCTATCTCGCCGGCCAGGTCGCGGCAAATGCACCCGGCAAGAGCGTCAAGGCACAGACCGAGGACATCCTCTCGATCATCGATGCTCTCCTGGCCGAGGCCAGATCGCACAAGAGCCGGGTGCTCTCCGCCACCATCTGGCTCACCGACATGGCGACCTTCAACGAAATGAATCAGGTGTGGGACCGCTGGGTTGCGCCGGGCAGCACTCCGGCGCGCGCCACCGTCATGAGCAGCCAGCTCGCCGCGCCCGAGTACAAGATCGAGATCGCGGTGATCGCGGCGCAGAACTGAGCTTGCCCGCGCCCGCCCGCACCCGCTGATCAAGATGCGCCCCGTGTGGATCGAGGGCGGCTGGGTGCAGGCAACGGGCCATTCGAGCCGGACCATCCAAAATCCGGCCACGCTCGAGCCCATCGAGGTGGTGCCGGAGTGTGGCGCATCCGAGGTGAGTCGCGCCTTGCGCGCCGCGCGCGAGGCGCTTCCGCGCTGGCGCGCGCTCGGGGCGGCGGCTCGCGCCGAGAAGCTGCGCGAGGCCGCCGACGCGGTGAGTGCGGCCGCTGATGAGCTTGCGATCCTGTCGACCCGCGAGACCGGCGCGCCGCTTCTCGATTCTCTCGACGCCGTGGCGGTCGTGGCTGCGCTCTTGCGCAAGTCCGCCGATCGAGCCGGGGATCACTCAGCACGGCCGGCCCCGCGCGACACGCCGCCATCAGCGGCACCACGGGTGGTGCTGGCCGGCCCGCGGTACCCGCTCATCGATCTCGCCGCCCGCATCGCACCGGCGCTCGGTCGCGGCGAGACCATCGTCTGCCGGCCGACGCCCACGGCGCCGCTCGCGAGCCTGGCCCTCGCTCAATGCCTCGCCGCGCTGCCCGCGGGCGTCATCGGCATGATCACGGGTGGAGATGCAACGGCGGCGGCGCTCATCGAGCATCCCGACACGGGTGCGCTCGCCGCACCGAGCGCCCTCGCCGCACACCGACGGCCCGAGGTGCTCATCGTGCCCCGCGACGCGGATCTCGAGCTCGCGGCGGCAGGCATCGCCGCACATCGATTTTTTGATGCCGGCCAGCGAGCCGGGCTCTGTCCCACGGTGTACGTGGAGCAGCCGCTCGTGTCCGCGTTCGTCGAGCGCCTGCACAGCTATCTCGCCTTTCTTGAGATCGGCGATCCCATCAAGCCCGTCACCGACTTGGGACCGCTCGCCTCGGCGACGGCGTCGGCGGCACTCGAGACGCAGGTCGCTCACGCGCTCAAGCAGGGTGGCAAGCTGGTGCTCGGCGCGCGCCGCTTTCAGCCCTGGGGGCTGATGGGCTACTTTTTTCAGCCGACGCTGTTCACGCGCGGCCGCCTCGAGGCCCGGGATCTCGAGGAGCAGATCTCAGGCCCGGTGCTCGCGATCTGTGCGGTCCAGGATCTCGCCGAGGCGCTCGCCGGGCTGCTGGGCGCGCGCGGCGCCCATCTCACCATCTTAGGCGGCGAGCTCGAGCGGGTGCTGGCGGC
>Ga0181531_10001276_pt1 | contig 16033 bp, 12 predicted proteins | sample PEATcosm2014_Bin_38_FD_119743 | JGI IMG/M metagenome (GOLD analysis project Ga0181531, IMG submission 119743) | Peatland microbial communities from MTU Mesocosm Facility, Houghton, MI, USA - PEATcosm2014_Bin11_10_metaG | ecosystem: Environmental > Terrestrial > Soil > Wetlands > Peat | place... | reverse complement strand
GCGATTTACGGCGAGATTCCGTCCACCGCCGACGAGGAGGCCCTGAAACAATTCAGCGCGGTGATGAAACTGGAGCCGTTTCAGCGCGGCATGAAGGAGCTGGCGCCGACCGTCTGGATCACCGCCCTGCGCAAAGTGCAGAACCCGAACCGCGCCGGGCTCGACATCGTTTCCGAGGACAAAAATTTTGGCGCTTTGAAGGTCAACCCGGTCTTTTACTGGAGCGACGCGGACATGGAAAACTACCTGAAACAGCATCAACTGCCGAACGAGTGGGACTACTTTGATCCGGCGAAGGCTGATGACAAGCGCGAGTGCGGCTTGCACGTGAGCTGGGGTTCGCAGGCTTTGGGGTCTGGGATCTAAAACACAAAGGCTTCGACACGGATTGCACAGATTTTCACGGATTTATTCATGAGTGAACTGACCGACGCGCATGTCAAGCAAGTCTTGAATTATCTGGCCGCCGCAAAGCTTCGTTTGGGATTGCTTGTTAATTTCGGCACGGATTCGCTAGAATGGAAGCGCGTTATTTTATGAATCCGTGTCAATTTGTGAAATCCGTGTCAAAATGAACAGCTATCACCTGGACCATTTGCAGTATCTCGAGACCGAGGCGATTCACATCATGCGTGAAGTCGCGGCGGAATTTGAGCGCCCGGCCCTGCTGTTTTCCGGCGGCAAGGATTCCATCTGCCTGTTGCGCCTGGCCGAAAAGGCGTTCCGTCCCTCCGACATCCCGCTGCCGTTGCTCAATGTGGACACCGGCCATCACTTTCCTGAACTGAACGAGTTCCGCGACCGGCGGGCGAAGGAACTGGGCACCAAACTCATCATCCGCAAGGTCGAGGACGCCATCACCAAAGGCATTGCCATTCCGGCACCGGGTGAAGTCAGCCGCAACCGCCTGCAAATCCCCACGCTGCTCGCCGCCATCGAGGAATTCCAGTTTGACTGCGCCATTGGCGGCGCCCGGCGCGATGAGGAAAAGGCGCGGGCCAAGGAACGTTTTTTCAGTTTTCGCGACAATTTCGGCCAATGGGACCCCAAAAACCAGCGGCCGGAAATCTGGAACCTTTATAACGCCCGCGTCAATCCGGGCGAACACATGCGCGTCTTTCCGCTCTCGAACTGGACGGAAACCGACGTGTGGGAATATATCAAGCGCGAGAATCTGGAGGTGCCGACGATTTATTTCAGCCACACGCGGAAATGCGTCCGCCGCCACGGCCAATGGCTGCCGGTCAGCGACCTGTTGCCGTTGAAACCGAAGGACGAAGTCAAGGACCTGGTCGTCCGCGTCCGCACCATCGGCGACATCATCAGCACCGGCATGGTCGAGTCGCCGGCGGATTCCGTGGACGACATCATTGCCGAAATCGCCGCGGCGCGCGTGACGGAACGTGGCTCCCGCGCCGACGACAAGTCCGGCGAAGCGGCGATGGAAGACCGCAAAAAGGCGGGATACTTTTAGCAGATAGGAGATGGGAGATGGCAGACAGGATAAACAACTTCGAGCAATTGGCAGCGTGGCAAACGGCAAGGGAACTTGTCCGCGCAATTTATGCCTTCTTCCGGCGCAAACCAGCCGCCCTTGACTTCGGATTGCGCGAACAGGTTCAACGGGCATCAGTTTCAGCCATGACCAATATCGCTGAAGGATTCGAGCGCGTTCACCCCGGCGAAAAGTTGCAATTTTACAACGTTGCCCGCGCTTCCTGCGGCGAGGTGCGCTCGTTATCCTACGTCATGCTGGATGCGGGTTATATTTCGGAACCGGAACACAAAACATTGCGGGAATTGGTTGCCCAAACCGGCCGTCTGGTTTCCGGCCTCATTCGCTCCACACGCGCGCGAACGGCAAATCCTAACTCCAATCTGCCAACTTCCATCTCCTGAGAAAATGCCCCACACGCAACATCCCGTCGAAATCCTGCGCTTGAACACCTGCGGTTCGGTGGACGACGGCAAGTCCACGCTCATTGGCCGGCTGCTTTATGACTCCAAAAATTTGATGGAGGACCAACTGGAGGCGCTGGAACGTTCCGCCGACATCACCGGCGGCGGCCAGATCAATCTCGCCAACCTCACCGACGGTCTCCGCGCCGAGCGCGAACAGGGCATCACGATTGACGTGGCCTACCGTTACTTCGCCACGCCCAAACGGAAGTTCATCGTCGCCGACACGCCGGGACACGTGCAATACACCCGCAACATGGTCACCGGCGCCTCCACCGCCAACCTTTCCATCGTGCTGGTGGACGCGCGCCAGGGCGTCATCGAACAGAGCCGGCGCCATACCTACCTGGCCGCGCTGCTGGGCATTCCGCATCTGGTCATCGCGGTGAACAAGATGGACCTGGTGGATTGGGACCGGGAGCGATTCCTGGAAATCCGCGATGAATTCGAGGGTTTCATTCCGAAACTGGACGTTTTCCGCGACGTGAAATTCATTCCGCTCAGCGCCCTCAACGGTGACAACGTCGTCGAGCCATCCACACACACGCCGTGGTTTGAAGGCCCGCCCCTGCTCGCGCACCTGGAAACGGTCCACATCGCCAGCGACTGGAACCTCAACGCGTTGCGGTTCCCGGTGCAATGGGTCAACCGCCCCAACGAGCCCACGGATCCCAGGCTGCACGATTTTCGCGGCCTGAGCGGCCAGATCGCGAGCGGCATCGTCCGCCAAGGCCAGCAGGTCATCGTGCTGCCCGCCGGCATCAAAACCACGGTGAAGGACATCTGGACTTACAACGGTCCGCTGACCGAAGCCTTCTGCCCGCAGTCGGTCACCCTCTGCCTTGAACATGACATCGACATCAGCCGGGGCGACATGATTGTCGGGTTGGAAAATCTGCCTGGCCGCAGCTCGGAATTGCAGGCGCACGTCTGCTGGATGCACCAGCGGAAGTTGCAGGCGGGGAAAAAATATTTTCTCAAGCACACCACCCAGACCGTGCAGGCAGTGGTGACGCAACTGGAAAGTTGCATCAACATGGCCACCTTTGAACCGGAAGCCGCGCCGGTCGCCCTGGCCGTTAATGATGTCGGCATCATCCGTCTGAAAACCTCCAAACCGATCGTCTATGACGGTTATAACACGAACCGGCTGACCGGCTCGTTCATTTTGATCGAACAGGGCACCAACGCCACGGTGGCCGCCGGCATGTTGTCTCCGCCGACGGAAGCCGTGAAACCGGAATACACCGACTTTGTGATTTGAATTCCGCCCCGCGGTAAATCAACCCGTGGGCGGACCACGTGCCCGGGCCAGACCCGCCGGAACCATGTCCCTGTCGGGAATTGCCCTGCATCCAAAAAAACCGGATTAAAAAATTTATTGGATTCAAGATTGGAGATGATAGCTTTCAAAATCATTCACCTTTTATGACAAACAAATCCACTTCGTTCATGCCGTCGCAGATCCTGGTAATAATGGTGGCCATGGCCGGGGCCGGTCTTGTGCCCGGACTCTCGGCGGCAGCGGAAGAATCGAAGGACAACGGGTCAGGCGCGCCTGAACGAATCATCGCCGTGGACGTCAATCAAGTCCAGGGGCCGCTGGACACTTCCTTCAAGGCATGCATCGGGGCCGGTCGCGCCAACGAAGGGCTGCGGGCGGACTGGCAGGATCAGTTGCGCATGGCGCGGCGCGAGTGCGGCTTCCAATACATCCGCATGCACGGATTGCTCACCGATGACATGGGCGTTTACAAGGAGGACGCGCAAGGCAATCCCATCTACAACTGGCAATACATTGACCGGCTGTACGACTTTCTGTTGAGCATAAACGTCAAACCCTTCGTCGAGCTTTCCTTCATGCCTGGCGCCCTGGCCAGCGGCAGCAGAACTATTTTCTGGTGGAGGGGCAACGTCACTCCGCCAAAATCGTATGACAAGTGGGGCGATTTGATCCGCCATCTGGTCACCCACTTTCAGGAGCGTTATGGCCATGACGAGGTCAAAACCTGGTACTTTGAAGTGTGGAATGAACCCGATTTGCATGATGGCTTCTGGACCGGCACGAAGGACGATTATTTCAAGCTGTATGGCGTCACCGCCGGGGCCATCAAGAGCGTTTCACCGGATTATCGCGTGGGCGGTCCGGCCACGGCGATAGGCCAGTGGGACAAATCATTCATTGATTTTTGTCACAGCAACAACGTGCCGCTCGACTTCGTGTCCAGCCATTCTTATGGCGTCAAGGAGGGGTATTTGGATGAAACCGGCCAGCACGGAACGGTGATTGATGCCGATCCCAATTCGGTCATTGGCCGGATGGTCGGCGAGCGGCAGATGATTGACCAATCGCCGATGCCCGGCCTGCCGCTGCATTTCACGGAATGGAGTTCGGCCTACACGCCCACCGATTTCATGCACGACACCTACCAGCAGGCGGCTTTTATCCTGAGCAAGGTCAAAGGCGCCTACCAGTCCGTGAACTCGATGTCTTATTGGGTGTTCACCGATATATTTGAAGAAGGCGGCCCGCGGATGACTCCGTTCCACGGCGGTTTTGGATTGATCAATTATGAAGATTTGAAAAAGCCCGCCTTCTATGCGTTCAAGTTCCTGAACGAACTGGGTCAATCTGAACTGGTCAATCCTGACCCGGCCTCCTGGGTATGCCAGAACCCGGACCATTCCGTCCAAGCACTTTTCTGGAATTACACACCCATCGTGCCACCGCCGGGAATGAACGATCAGCAGTTCTATCAACACGAGATACCGGCCAGGGAAAACGGCCGGGTTCAGCTGTGCATCACCAATCTTCCGGCCGGAAGCTATACGCTGGAGATTTACCAGACTGGTTACCGCGTTAATGACGTCTTCACGGGTTATCTTGATCTCGGGTCACCGTCGCAATTGACGCCGGCCCAGATCGGGATTCTGCGCGAGCAGAGCAGCGGGTCGCCCCAAACCGTCGAGACCATCCAGATTGAAGCGGGCAAACCCTTTGTCCGAACCTTTCCCATGCGGCAGAACGATGTGTATTTCGTCAAACTTCTGCCGGACGAGCCGTGAAATCGGAACACCCCGACTTCGCGATTTGAACGGACAACGCCCGAACTACGAGATGGCGAGCACCACCCGGAACCGCGCCTTGCCGCTCTCCATGCGCTCATACGCCTCGGCGACTTTTTCCAGCGGATAAATTTCATTCATCGAGCGCACACCGGAAAGCACGCTGAAGGCCAGGGCATCCTGGGAATCCACCGCCGTCCCCGAATACCAGCCCTTCACCGACCGGCAACCGGTGATCAGCACCAACGGCGAAATCTGCATCGACTGCGCCGCGCCGATCACCATCAATGTTCCATTGATCCCCAAGCCGCCCTGCACCGCGCTCATGGCATCGCCGTTTGTAACCGTGGCCAGAATGACCCTGGCGCCGCCAAGCTTCTGCAATTCCGCCGCCACATCCTGGGATTGGCTGTCCAGATAATGGTGCGCACCCAGTTTCCGCGCCAACGGTTCCTTGTCCTTGCCGCGGGCAATACCCACCGTTTTGAAACCCATCTTCACGGCGTATTGCACGCCCAGATGGCCCAGTCCGCCCAGACCCAGCACGGCGACGACATCGCCGGCGCGCGCGCCGCTGTTTCGCAGCGCGTTGTACGTGGTGATGCCTGCGCACATCAGCGGCGCGGCTTCCACGGGTGACAAATCGTCCGGCACCAGCGCCACCGCCACGGCCGGAGCCACCAAGTATTCCGCGTAACCACCGTCAAAGGAAATGCCGGTGACCTGGAGCGCCACCTTGCAGGCGAAGAAATCGCCGCTGCGGCAGGCGTCGCAATAGCCGCAATGACCGCCGTGCCAGCCCACACCCACGCGCTGGCCCGGTTTCCATTGGGCCACTCCCGCGCCGACGGCATCAACCAGCCCGACCACTTCATGGCCGGGAACCCGCGGGTATTGAATGCCCGGCCAATAGCCTTCCTTCACCAGCGAATCGCTGTGGCAAATACCGCAGGCCTGGACCTTGATCCGCACCTGGCCGGCGCCGGGTTGGGGAATTTCACGTTCAACGATTTCGAACGGCCCGCCGGGCCGGACAATCTGTGCAGCGCGCATTTTTGGCATAATCATCTCCAGCTTTTCAACCTCGAAGCGAGGATTCCGGTGAATCTGGCACGTTTTCGCCCGATGACAACCGGAAATGTGCCAGCGTCAATTTACGAACTGTTCCACGGTCGCCGAAAGAGTTGACGGCGCGCGCGTTTCAACGGATGTTTTCGTGCGTTGGGAGTTGACATGCCATTACCAGGTTTACCCAGCCGTAATCGTATTTGTGTTTGCCCGGTTTTCTTCAAACAACCGGGTTTTGGCAACTTTCATCGGCAGACCGTTTCCCGAAATTTCCCGGGAAAGTGGCATCATTGAAGACATAAACAGAAATTGGACCAATGCCTTCAAGAAACAAATCCCGCTCCAAACCGATTAGAGACGAGTTCAAAACATTGAACCGTGCCCTGCGGGTCATCAGCGCCTGCAACCGGGCGTTACAGCGATGCACGGATGAAAAAGCGCTCCTGCAGCAAGTTTGCGAGGCGGTTGTTCGTTTGGGAAAATACCGGCTTTGCTGGGTGGGTCTGGCCCGCCAGGACACCGGCAAAACGGTGGAACCCGTGGCGCAGGCCGGGTTTGAAAGCGGTTACCTGGGTCAAACCAAAATAACTTGGGCGGAAAATAAACAGGGTCGCGGACCAACGGGTACGGCAATCCGCACCGGCAAGGCGGCGGTTTGCCAAAATGTCATGCTGGATTCCCGTTTTGCCCCCTGGCGCACCGATGCGTTGAAGCGGGGCTACGCCTCGACGGTTGCCCTCCCGATGATGGCGCAAAACATGGCACTGGGCGCGCTCATGATCTATTCCAAAGAACCAGACGCGTTTGGCCCACGGGAAACCCGCCTGTTGCAACAGGCGGCGAATGATCTCGCTCATGGCATCGTCATGGGACAGGCGGAAACCAGGCGGCGACGCGCGGAGGAACGACTTCGGCGGAGTGAAGCCTACCTCGCCGCCGGACAACGCTTGAGCCACACAGGCAGTTGGGCCTGGAACGTGGCCAGGCAGGAAAACTTATTCTGGTCAGAGGAACATTTTCACATCTATGGCTTCGATGCTTCGACCGGCACCGTGCCTTACCAGGAAGCCTGGCTGCGGATTCATCCCCAGGACAAGCCGCTGTTCGACGAGACCCTCGCAGCGGCGATTCGCAGCCGGACGGATTTCGACCTGATCCACCGCCTTCTTTTTCCCGATGGATCGATAAAATATATCCACACGCTCGGGCACCCGGTTCTGGATTCGTCGGGCAACATGGTGGAATACATCGGCACGGCAATGGACATCACTGAACGCAAACAGGCAGAGGAAGCGTTGCGGCAGACCCAGGCCGAACTCGCCCGCGTCGCGCGGGTGACGACCGTGGGAGAATTAACCGCGTCCATCGCGCACGAGGTGAATCAACCGCTGGCCGCGGTGGTGACCAACGGCAATGCCTGCCTGCGCTGGCTCGCAGCCGAACCCTCCAACCTCGATGAGGCACGAAAGGCGGTCGAACGCATCATCCGCGACGCGAACCGGGCGAGCGAGGTGATTGCGCGAATCCGGATGCTTCTGAAAAAAAATGAGCCGGTCAAGACGCGGCTCAATCCCAACCAGCTCATCCGGGATATTGTCCCACTGGTGGAAGCCGAGGCTCGCCGACATGATGTGTCCGTGCAGACCGAGCTGGCGGCGAACCTGCCCCGTGTCACTGGAGATCGCGTGCAACTTCAACAGGTGTTGCTGAACCTGGTGGTCAATGCGCTCGATGCCATGAGCACCATGAATCATGGCCGGCGAATCCTGCGCCTGCAGACGAGCCGGATCCGGAACGAAGTCGTTCAGATTGCCGTCCGGGATTCCGGCGTTGGTCTCGCCGCGCAAAACCAGGAGCGGCTGTTCGAAGCGTTTTACACCACCAAACCGCAAGGCCTGGGCATGGGACTTTCCATCAGCCGATCCATCGTTGAATCTCATGGCGGGCGATTATGGGCGGCGGCCAACCATGGACCCGGCGCAACGTTTCTCTTCACCCTGCCCATCCGGGCGGGAGGCGCCGCGTGAAACCGGCCGACCCCATCGTGTTCGTCGTGGACGACGACAGCTCGATTCGCGAGGCGCTGGGCAGCTTGATCCGATCCGTTGGCTGGCGCGTCGAGGTTTTTTCATCGGCACAGGAATTTCTGCGGCATAAACGCCCGGAGACTCCGGCGTGCCTGGTGCTGGACGTGCGGTTGCCGGGCCTGAGTGGACTCGACCTCCAGCACGAACTGGCCACCCGGAAAATCAATCTGCCGATTGTTTTTATCACCGGGCACGGCGACATCCCGATGAGTGTACGCGCGATGAAAGCGGGTGCGGTCGAGTTTCTACCCAAACCGTTTCGCGACCAGGACTTGCTGGATGCCATTCAACAGGCGGTGGAAAACAGCCGGCGCTCCCTCCGTCAGCACGCGGAATTAAGCAGCTTGGAGTCGCGCCACGACCGGCTGACGCCGCGCGAGCGCGAAGTCATGGCGCGGGTGGTCGCGGGTCTGCTCAACAAGCAAATTGCCGGCGAACTGGGCACCAGCGAAATCACCGTTAAAACCCAGCGCGGCCAGGTCATGCAAAAGATGCAGGCGAAATCGCTTGCAGACCTGGTGCGCATGGCCGAAAAGTTGAAAAATTCATCAGCCGAAACGTAGCCGGCCTCACTTTGTTTCGGATTCAAAATGCCACCGTGCCGAGTCGGCGACAAAATTTCAGCAAGACCGCAGTGCCTCCGGCAATTCGCCCGGGGATGATCCGTCTGATACCAAGGTATAATAGCGCCCGTCAGCAACCTCGCCTAAAGTGGCATCGTAGTGAAGACAGAAAAACAAACAAACCATATGGCAAAACGGGCAGACCCGGCGGTCATTTCGATTGTGGAGGACGACGCCAGCGTCCGGGAAGCGATGGGAAACCTGATGAAAGCCATCGGTTATCAAACCGTGGCGTTCGAATCCGGCGAGGCATTTTTCGATTCTTCCGAAACGGTCGAAACGGCATGTTTGATTCTTGATGTACGCATGCCGGGAATGAGCGGTCTGGATCTCCAGCGCCGGCTGGCGTTGAGCGGAAACCGGACTCCGATTGTCTTTGTCACCGCCCATATGGACGACGACACACGGAGACAGGCGTTACGGGCCGGCGCGGTGGCTTTTCTGCGCAAGCCGGTGAGCGAGACCGATCTCCTGGGCGCGGTTGGCGCCGCGCTCAAGCCATCAGCAAAATAAACACCATCCTATAAAATCAAAAAACTATGAAAACTGAAACGATAAATAATGTGGAAACGAAACAACTCGGCAACTCGGACATGCTGATCACCCGCGTGGGTTTTGGCGCCTGGGCCATTGGCGGCTCGGGCTGGGAATTCGCCTGGGGCCGACAGGACGACGAAGCTTCCGTCGCGGCGATCATCCGCGCACTGGAATTGGGTGTCAACTGGATTGACACCGCGGCGGTTTACGGCATGGGACATTCGGAGTCCGTCGTGGGACGCGCCCTGAAAAAATGGTCGGGCCCGCGGCCTTACGTATTCACCAAATGCGGCCTGCGCGGGGATGACCGGGGCAACGTCAAACGGGTTTTGGATCCGGCCTCCATCCGGCGCGAATGCGAGGACAGCCTGCGGCGGTTGGGCGTGGAAGCCATTGACCTATATCAAATTCATTGGCCGGTGGAAAATCTCGAGGAGGTGGCCGCGGGCTGGCAAACCATGGCGGACCTTAAAAAGGAGGGCAAGGTCCGCTGGATCGGCGTCTCCAATTTCGACGTTGCGCGATTGGAGAGCATCCAGGACATCGCTCCCGTCACCTGCTTGCAGCCGCCCTACTCCCTCATCCGCCGGGAGGTTGAGGATGAAATCCTGCCCTACTGCCTCTGGAAAGGAACGGGCGTGATTGTCTATTCACCAATGGGGTCGGGGCTTCTTACCGGCGCCATGACACGGGAACGGATTGCCGGACTTCCAGCCGACGACTGGCGCGGCCGTGATCCACAATTTCAGGAACCGAAACTCTCGGAAAATCTGGCCATTGTGGAACACCTGAAAGCGGTCGGCGCCCGCCATCATCGGCCCGCCGGACAAGTCGCCGTCGCCTGGGCCCTTCATAATCCTGCGGTCACGGGAGCCATCGTCGGTGCCCGAAGCCCCAAACAGGTGGAGGAAATCGTTGGCGCCGCGGACCTTCATCTCTCATGGCAGGACGTGACCGAGATCGAGGAGGAAACGTTTAAGAACGTGGAACTTCAAACAATCTGAACCACTAACCTCAGGAAATCCAAATGAAAACCGGATTCGTCGGGTTGGGTATCATGGGCAGTCGCATGGCTGCCCATCTTCTGGAAAAAGGCCATTCACTGGTCGTGTTCAACCGGACACAGGCCAAGGCGGAGGGGTTGCTGGCAGGTGGCGCGGAATGGGCCGCGACACCTGCCGCGATGGCCTCAAAAGTGGAGGTACTCTTCACCATGCTGGCCCACCCCGAAGCCGTAAGAGAGGCGGCTTTGGGCACGGACGGGTTTCTGCATCGTCTGCCGGCGGGTGCCATATGGGTGGATTGCAGCAGCGTCAATCCATCCTTTTCCAGGGAAATGGCCGCCGCGGCCAGGTCGTGCGGCATTTCCTTTATTGACGCGCCGGTTTCCGGCTCGAAAAACCAGGCCGCTGAAGGAAAATTAATTTTCTGGGTGGGCGGTGAGCAGACCGACCTCCGAAGGTGCCGGCCCCTGCTCGAGTGCATGGGCGGCAAAATCGTTCACACAGGGAAAAACGGAATGGGTTCCGCCATGAAAATGGTTGTGAATCAATTGCTCGGTTCGACCATGGTGGCCTTTGCCGAGGGAATGGCTTTGGGCGAAGCCTTGGGACTTGAACGGAAGGTTCTGTTTGATTCGGTTTTGGGGACATCCGCCGCTGCGCCTTTTCTGGCCGCAAAACGGGAAAAAATGGAGAGCGGCGATTACGAGGCTGATTTTCCATTGCGTTGGTTGCAAAAGGATTTGCACCTGATTTCGGTCAGCGGCTATGAAGCCGGTGTGGCCATGCCCTTGACGAATGTGGCAAAAGAAATCTACAGTCTGGCAATCCGTGCCGGCCTCGGTGCTTCCGATATCTCGGCCATCTATGACTACCTAAACCGGAATCACGGAAAGAAAACGGACGAATAGCCGGGGAAAGCGTCAACGTCGTATAGCGGCGTTGACGATCGGAACCAGACCACAACGTCCGCAAATTCGTAAAGCGTGAACATTCCGCGGCCGGTTTGTTTGCCGCAACCGCCGCCGGTGAGTCCACAGTTGACGGTGCGCACGTTTCAAGGGATGCTTTCGCAAGAGAATGATGAAGGCTCACCTTGGAAGTTCGGTTCCGCCGCGACGGCACAAAATCATGCGCTGGATTCTCGGCCTGGTGTTGTTTTATGCCATTCTCGGCTTCTTTATCCTGCCGCCGATTGTCCGTGCCATCGCCGTCAAGCAGTTGTCCCGGCAGCTCGATCGTGAGGTTTCGATTGAAAAGATCAAAATCAATCCGTTCGTGCTCTCCACCACCGTGCGCGGACTGCTCATCAAGGACAAGGACGGCCAGCCGTTCATCTCGTGGGACGAGGTTTATGTGAACTTCCAGTTGTCGTCCTTCCTTGGCCGTGCCTGGGTTTTCAAGGAAATCCGCGTGACCAAACCCTATGCCCGAATGCAGATCAACAAGGATTATACGCTGAATTTTTCCGACCTGGTCGCCAAATTCTCGACGAATGCGCCCACTACCGCGCCGGCTGTACCGGCCAAGCCGCTGGCGCTGCGCGTCGGCCGGCTGCAAATCACCGGCGCTTCGGCCTCGTTCAGCGACTATACCACGCGCGAACCGTTCAAACGGGTCATCGGCCCGCTCAACGTGAGCCTACAAAATTTCCGCACCGACCCGGACAATAAAAATCCTTATTCGTTCGCCGGCACCACCGACGCCGGCGAACGGTTCGCGTGGAGCGGCTTTTTTTACCTGGACCCGTTGCGTTCCCAGGGCGAGCTGACGCTCGACGACCTCACCCTTAACAAATATGCGCCGCTGTACCAGGACTTCGTTCACTTTGAAATCCGCAGCGGCGTGGTTGGCGTGAAGTCGGATTACCGCTTTGAACTCAGCGCGAGCAACCGCGTCGCCGCGATCACGAACACCGATTTTTCCCTGCGCGATTTCCGGCTCGCCGAAGCGGGGGGCAGCAACGACATCGCCGATCTGGCGTACTTCGCCGTGACCGGCGCAAGCGTGGATCTGGAGGCGCGGCAGGCGGAGGTGGATTCGTTGTCCGCCGGCGGCGCGCAGTTGTTTTTGCAGCGCGACAAGGACGCCAGCATCAACGCCCTGGAAGCTGCCAAACCGGTTGCGACCGCAACCAACGCGCCCGGTGGGATTTTGTTGCTGTTGCGTTCGGTCACCAACGCCGTCGCCATGCTGCTCAACAGCACGAACCAGTGGAGCGGGACCATCCACGACGTGGATTTCACGAATGGCGCGTTGCATCTCCAAGACTTGGTGAATTCGCGTCCGGCCCGGCTGGATTTGGATGACATCACGTTCACGGCCAAAAACATTTCCAATCTTCCGCACACGAACCTGACCGCCGACCTGTCCCTGCGCTGGAACACCAACGGCGCCATCCATACGGAAATCGCCGCCATCTTTTCACCAACGACCGCCGACATCCAACTGTCGCTCTCCAATCTGGACCTCGGCACGCTCGATCCCTATCTCGAACCCAAGGTAAACCTGTTCATCCTCGGCAGCCGGCTCGGGCTGGACGGCAAAATCAGTCTGCGCACGCCGGAAAACGAACTGCCGCAGGTCACGTTCAACGGCGACGCGCGGCTCGACGATTTCCGCACCGTGGACGGCGTCCTGGGCCAGGACTTGTTGAAATGGGATTCCCTGCGGTTTAACGGCATCGCCGCGAACCTGAATCCCCAGTCCGTCGCCATCCAGGAAATCGCCCTGGACAACGCCTATGCGCGCGTCGTGATCGAAACCAATCACACCATCAATTTGCTGACGGCGTTGCACCCGGCCGAAGCCAACGCGCCCGCCGCCACCAATGCCGTCGTGGCCGCCAAAAATTCCGCGGCCACAAATTCTGCATCGCCCGCCTTGTCGTTGCCGAAAATCTCCGTGGATCATATTGTCATTTCCAACGCCACGTTCAGTTTCACCGATCGTTCGCTCACGCCCAACGTGCACCTGACCGTTTTGCAGGCGGGCGGGACGATTGCGGGCATTTCCTCCGAGGAACTCCAGCACGCCGACGTGAGCCTGCACGCGGCCGTAGACGGCGTCGGCCCGGTGGACGTCACCGGCCAGATCAATCCGTTCAGCGGCACCGAAACGAATCATTTACAGGTTTCGGTGAAAGACGTGGATTTGACGCCGGCCAGCCCCTACGCGGCGAAGTTTGCGGGCTACGGCATTGCCATGGGCAAATTGAACCTGGACCTCACGTACAATCTGGTGGGGCTAAAACTGAAGTCGAAGAATGTCATTACGCTGGACCAGTTCACCTTCGGTGAACGGGTAAACAGTCCCGACGCGACGCATTTGCCCGTGCGCCTCGCCATCGCGATTCTCAAGGACCGTAATGGAAAGATTGTCCTGGACGTGCCGGTGGAAGGCAGCCTCGATGACCCTAAATTCCGCATCAGCAAGGTTGTCACCCGCGCCATTGTGAACATTCTCACCAAGGTTGCCACCTCGCCCTTCTCACTGATTGGCGCCGCCTTCGGCGGTGGCGAGGAATTGAGTTACGAAGATTTCGCCCCCGGCAACGCGGAGTTGACACCTGCCGACAAACAAAAACTGGATACCCTGGTCAAGGGACTCTACGTGCACCCGGCAGTCAACCTGGAAATCTCCGGCAGTGACGATTTGGTGGCCGACAAAGACGGGTTGCAGCGCGTCTTCCTGGAAAAACAACTCCACGTCAAGAAATGGCTGTTACTCCGCAAATCCGAGCAGGCCACCCTGACGCCCGAGCAGGTCACGCTGACACCGGAAGAGCACGCGAATTTGGTGAAAAAGCTGTATGCCAAAGCGTGGGCCGATGGCCAAATCACACCGGCCGTGCTTGCCGCAAATACGAATCTCACAGCCGCGATGGCCCAGATCCAATCTCGATCACCAAAAGTCCAAAAAGACGTGACGATTATGATGAACAGCTTGCACCCTTCCACCGCCGTCGCCGCCGCACCGGCATCACCGAAACTCGCGCCACCCGCCGACCCGTTGGAGGTTTTATTGCTGGCGTCAATTCCCGTCACCGACAACGACTTCGAAGCCCTGGCGACCGAACGCGCCAAGGCCGTGCGCGCCTACATTCTGTCGACGGGCAAGGTGGAGGCTTCGCGGCTGTTTCTGACGGAGAATCAGACCGGCGGCGTGCGCAGTGACGGCAGTCGCGCTTATTTGCAATTCCAGTAAAACCAACACCCGTTGCGGCGGTGGGACCTGCAATTCAGACGGCCTTTGGTGGTTTTATTAAATTGCCTGATACAATGGAAAAAGACCTCTGAAAATTTCACTTCAAATTTTACCACTTCCAGGATAGAATGGTCCCATTCCTATGCCTTTGCCGGTGATTACCCACGAATTGAATTTGAGCAAGTGTCATCGTGGATGAGCCCGCAACCGAACACCCATTCGCCGGAACATCGCGTGGGTCGCCCATTGGCCATGTTGCTGTTGATGACAGGAGTGTTTCTGGCGTTGGGTTTTATTTCTCGCGGACGAACCAATCCGCATCTGGTATGGACATTTTGCGGGGTTGCGGGATTTTTGGTGGGCTGGCAGTTGGTTCTGTTTTTGCTGACGGGGCGCAACAAGCCCGGCTTCCAATGGGAGTTCGTGCCGGTACGTTCGCACTATGTCCAGGCAACGGTACAGTTCGCCATCTATGTCTACTGGGGCTGGTATTGGCGGGAGGTTTACGCGGAAGCACCGCTGATCCTTTCGCAGGTGGTCTTCTTTTACATCTTCGACGCATTATTGACCTGGTCTCGGGGGCAACCCTGGCGGCTGGGTTTCGGACCGTGGCCGATTATTTTCAGCACCAACCTGTTCCTGTGGTTTCGGGATGACTGGTATTTGTTTCAATTCCTGATGGTCGCCACGGGGGTGATGGCCAAGCATTTTATCCGCTGGCAGCGGGACGGGAAGATAACCCATATTTTCAATCCCTCCGCGTTTGCCCTGACGCTCTTTTCACTGGTTCTGATTTGCACGAAAAACACGGGCTGCACGTGGGGCGAACAGATTGCCCTGACCCAGGGTCTTCCCCCCCACCTGTACATGGAAATCTTTTTATGCGGGCTGGTGGTCCAGTACTTCTTTCTCGTCACGCTGATGACCTTTTCGGCGGCCGCCGCGCTTGGCCTGCTCAGCCTGCTTTACACCAGGGTAACGGGCGTTTATCTCTTCATCGACTCGAATATCCCCATAGCGGTCTTTCTGGGGTTGCATCTGTTGATGACGGATCCGGCGACCACGCCGCGCAGCAGCCTGGGAAAAACCCTGTTCGGCAGCCTCTACGGCGCGGGCGTGTTTGGCGCCTACATCGTTCTCGACGTCCTCGGGGCGCCGACATTTTATGACAAGTTATTGCTGGTGCCGCTGCTCAACCTGTTGACGCCGCTGCTGGATCGTTTGGCCGGGCTTGGCGCCCTGGGAAGATTCGGGCGCTGGGAAATGCTGATTGGCCAGCGCAGGATGAATCTTGCCTTCATGGGCGGCTGGGTGGCGCTTTTTCTGGTCATGCTGACCACCGGTTTTGTGCAGGCACCACACCCCGGCTCGACGTTGGGATTCTGGTGGAAAGCGGCCGAGGAAAAACGGCCCCGGGCGGTGGCCAACCTGCGGCTCATCCTGGACAGCCTGACCCGGGAGGATTTGGATGACCCCTCCAAGCCGG
>Ga0181531_10001271_pt1 | contig 16071 bp, 14 predicted proteins | sample PEATcosm2014_Bin_38_FD_119743 | JGI IMG/M metagenome (GOLD analysis project Ga0181531, IMG submission 119743) | Peatland microbial communities from MTU Mesocosm Facility, Houghton, MI, USA - PEATcosm2014_Bin11_10_metaG | ecosystem: Environmental > Terrestrial > Soil > Wetlands > Peat | place... | reverse complement strand
AGTCCGCGTGCACGGCCGGCTGCTGCGTTGCGTGCGCCGGCCGCCTTGAGGTCGCGCGCCAGCGCGCGCAGCTCCCGGTAGCGCACGGTATAGGTCTCCACATCGAGCACGGGACCGGCGAAGCCCGCCCGCACCAGCGCATCGCCGAGATCATGCATGTCGAGGAAGCGGTGCACGTGCGGATGGTGGGCGTCGACCGTCGCCCAGGCGCGGCGCAGCTCCACCAGGGTGTCCGGGCCGACGCTCGTGAAGCTGAGATAGCCGCCGGGCGCGAGCACTCGGCGCAGCTCCTCGAGCACGCGCTGCTCATCGCAGAAGGGCAGCATCAGATTGCTGACGACGAGATCGACGCTCGCATCCGGGAGCGGCAGCCGGGTCGCATCGGCGCACACCGCGTGGATGGGGCGGAACCAGGCGCGGCGTGCGGCACCGCGCTCGAGCGGTGCGAGCGCGGCGTCGAGCGCGATCACGCGCGCGGCGGGATAGCGACGCTTGAGCGCGCGCGCACCATCGCTCGTTCCCGCGCCCGCATCCACGATGAGCCGCGGAGCGAGCCGTGTGTAATCGAGTCGCGCGAGCAACGCCTGGCGTACCTCCCCTTGCAGGACTCCGCTCTCATCGCAGGTCGTGACCGCGCGGTTGAACGAGCGGCGCAGCCACGTCTCGTCGAGCGTGTACGGGTCCTCGGGGCGCGGGTCCTCGGGGCGCCGTTCCTCGGGGCGCGGGTCACCAGGGTGCGGGTCACCAGGGTGCGGGTCCTTCAGGTCGGGCGGCTCGATGGGCATCAGCGGCGGAACTGGTAGGTGAGCAGGATGCCGATGAACACCGACATGCCGAAATAATTATTGGCGAGAAAGGCGCGCAAGCAGCTCGCGCGGTCGCGCTTGCGGATCAGCCAGAGATGATGAATGAAGGTCAGGGCGCCGGCGATCAGCCCGGCGTAGTACCAGCCGCTCATATGCAGGACGCGGCCGGCGAGGTACAGCGAGAGGAGCGTCATCACCTGCAGCGCCGCGATGATGTGCCGGTCGGAATCGCCGAACAGGATCGCGGTCGAGCGCACGCCGATCCGTAGGTCATCGTCCCGGTCCACCATGGCGTAGATGGTGTCGTACACCGTCACCCAGAGCAGGTTCGCGATCATGAGGAGAAAGGCGCTGCGCGGCACGTACTCGACCTCCGCCGCGTACGCCATGGGGATGCCCCAGCCGAAGCAGATGCCGAGGTAGAGCTGCGGCACGGACAGGAAGCGCTTGATGAAGGGGTACGTGATCGCGAAGAACGCACCGCCGACGGCCCACAGCAGCGTGAACTTGTTGAGCTGCAGGCACAGCGCCAGCGCCGCCAGCGACAGCAGGCCGAACAGGATGAGCGCCTCGAGCGGGGTGATGCGCCCCGCCGCGAGCGGCCGGTCCTTGGTGCGTTCGACGTGCGGGTCGAAGCTGCGATCGGCGTAGTCATTGATGGCGCAGCCCGCGGAACGCATGAGAACGGTCCCGAGCACGAAGACGACAAAGATGCGCGGGTCCGGATGACCGCGGCCCGCGATCCACAGCGCCCAGAGCGTCGGCCACAGCAGCAGCCAGATGCCGATCGGCCGATCGAGCCGCGTGAGAAGCACATAGTCGTTGAGTGTCGCGAGGATCCGCGGCAGCTCGTTGACGGTCCAAGGATGGAACCGCAGGCGGTACAGAAACCAGCGCCAGCGGGCCAGGATGATTTGCCCGAGTTCATCGCCCGACCGCGGCAGTGGCACGCTCGCGGAGTCCTAGAAGCCGGTCCGAGTCATGTGAGTGGGCCGCGCGAGGGTCATGCGTCGTGGCGTCCCGCCGCTTCCGCCCGGCCGAGCGCGGGCAGGAACACTTCGCGCACCAGCAGCGGCGCGCCGCGCAGCCGTATCCTTGCGCGCCGCGCCCAGAGCGTGGCGGGCTCGGCCACGGAGTCGCGGCGCTCGTTGTGCGCGCGGCCCCGCAGGGCCTGCCGGCTGCTCAGTGCCTCCTCGGGCGGCAGGCGCGCATATTCATACGCGCTGCGCTCGACCCCGGTGAGCTCGTTCAAGGTCTCGCCGAGAGAGGTCTCGCCGAGCTCGGCGAGCCAGGGGTGCACCGAGAGCGTCGAGTCCGGGACCACGGTCTGCGCGAGCACCAAAGGCTCCTCGCCGCAGCACAGCGCCACTTCGCGAAACAGCCCCGCGGTGTCGGTCACCTTCAGGCTCGATTGCAACGCCGGAGACAACAGTCCGGGCCACTGATGCACGAGCTTGCGACCGAAGCGCGCCCCGCAGGCCTCCTTGATGCGCTGGGTGAGCAACCCTTTGCCGATCAGCCAGGGCCGCAGCGGCGGGTCGACCTCGATCTGACCCAAGCGCTCGGCCGGCAGCCAGTGCGTCGCGTCGAGCTCGGTGCTCTTGGGGAGGGTGCTCGTGGGGAGGCTGATCTTCGTCGTGCGTTTCGGCGGCATGGCCGTCATTCTAACCGACGCCGTGCTGCCTAACCGACGCGGCCGTACTGCTCTGCATGTCCGACCCAGCGGCGGATGAGCGGCGCGACGTGCGCGGGCCATTCGTGCAGCATGTTCTCCGCGGCCGCCTGCACGCGCGGCAAGAGGTCGCTGTCGCGGACGAGATCCGCGACCTTGAGCTGTGCGAGTCCGGTCTGGCGCGTGCCCAGGAGCTCGCCCGGCCCGCGCAGCAAGAGATCGCGCCGCGCCACCTCGAAGCCGTCGTTGGTATGGCGCATGACCGCGAGGCGCTCGCGCGCGAGCGGCGAGAGCGGCGCGCGGTAGAGGAGCACGCAGGAGCTCGCATGCGCGCCGCGGCCGACGCGCCCGCGCAGCTGATGCAGCTGCGCGAGCCCGAGCCGCTCGGCGTTCTCGATCACCATGAGCGTGGCATTCGACACATCGACGCCCACCTCGATGACCGTGGTCGCGACCAGCAGTTGAATCGCGCCCTCCTTGAAGCGGCGCATGGTGCGCTCCTTCGCGGGCGCCGCCATGCGTCCGTGCACGAGCGCAACGGTGAGCTCGGGCAGCGCCTCGGTGAGCGCGGCGTGGGTGCGCTCGGCGGCCTCATAGGGCATTTCCTCCGATTCATCGATGAGCGGACACACCCAGTACGCCTGGCGCCCCTCAAGACACGCCGTGCGGATGCGCACCACCACCTCGTCGCGCCGCGTATCGGCGAGCACCACCGTCTTGACCGCGGTGCGTCCGGGAGGCAGCTCATCGATCACGGATACATCGAGGTCGGCATAGGCCGTCATGGCGAGCGTGCGCGGGATCGGCGTCGCGGTCATGATGAGCTGATGCGGCTGGCGCCCTTCGCGTGCGCCCTTCTCCCGCAACGAGAGGCGCTGGTGCACGCCGAAGCGGTGCTGCTCATCGACGATGACGAGGGCGAGCGAGCCGAACGCCACACCCTCCTGGAAGAGCGCATGCGTGCCGATGACGATCGGTGCATGGCCCTCGCGAATGCCCTCGAGCACGCGCTCGCGCCCCTTGCCGGTCTGCCGCCCCGTCAGGAGCGCGACGGGGATGCCGAGCGGCTCGAACCAGCGCCGGAAGTTCTGCGCGTGCTGATCCGCGAGCAGCTCGGTGGGTGCCATCAAGGCCACCTGGTGCTTCAGCTCGACCGCCCGCGTGGCGGCGAGCGCGGCGACGAGGGTCTTGCCGCAACCGACGTCGCCCTGCACCAGCCGCAGCATCGGCGTCGCGCGCTCGAGGTCGGCCTCGATCTCGGCCAGCACGCGGCTCTGCGCACGCGTCGGTCTGAACGGTAATGCGCGCAGCAGTTGCGTCTTGAGCTCACTCGCGCCACGCAAGGACCAGCCGGGATCGGCCTGCACGCGCCGGCGCAGCGCCTTCAGCGAGAGCTGATGCGCGAGCAGCTCCTCGAAGGCGAGCCGCCGCTGCGCCGGATGCCGCCACTCGAGGAGCTCGGCGACCGGCGCGTCCTTCGGCGGCCGATGCACGTACTCGAGCGCATCGCGCAGCGCCGGAAGCTCGGCGTCGGCGAGCACCTGCTGCGGCAGCCACTCGGGCAAATCGCGCGCGCGCGTCTGATCGAGCGCGAGGCTCGTGAGCTGACGCAGCCGCCCTTGCGTGACGCCCTCGGTGAGCGGGTAGATCGGCGTCAAGTGCTCATCGAGCGGGCTCGTCACGCCGCGCTCGATGCGCCGGTATTCGGGATGCACGATCTCCAGGCCCTTCGGCCCGCGCCGCACCTCGCCATAACAGCGCAGCACCACCCCCCGGGCGAGGGCGGAGGATTGCTGGGTACTGAAGTGGAAGAATCGCAAGGTGAGAAAGCCGGAGCCGTCGCCGATGCGACACAGCAGCTGGCGGCGGCCGCGAAAAGCCACCTCGGCGAGCAGCACCTCCCCCTCGACGCTCGCGCGCCGGCCGGGGATGAGCGCGCCCAGGGGCGTGAGCTGCGTGCGATCCTCGTAGCGCTGCGGCAGCAGGAAGAGCAGATCCTCGAGGGTCTCGACGCCGAGCACGGCGAGGCGCTCGGCGAGCCGCTCGCCGACCCCGCGCAGCTGCGTCACCGGCCGCCCGGCCGCGCCGCTCTGGGCGCCACCCACGCCACTCGCCCCGCTCGTGTCGCCCGCGCCACCCACTCCGCCCGCGCCGGCCACGCCAGCCCGCTCCGCGGGCGGTGTGCCGGCGCAGCTCGCTCGAGACATCAGCGGCTTCGGATCGCTCACCGCGCGAGGATACACTCCACCTCGATCGCGGCGCCGCGCGGCAGCGCGGCCACGCCGAGCGTCGCACGCGCCGGATACGGCTCTTTAAAATACTCCGCCATCACCTGATTCACGGTCGCAAATTGCTTGAGATCGGTGAGAAAGATCGTCACCTTCACCACCTCATCGAGAGTGAAGCCCGCCCCGCTCACGATGGCCTTCAAGTTCTCGAACACGCGCCGCGCTTGGTCCTCGATCGGACCGCCGACGAGCTCGCCGGTGGCGGGATCGAGGGGAATCTGGCCGGAGAGCCACACGGTGTTGTTCACGCGGATGGCTTGTGAATAGGGGCCGATGGCCTTGGGCGCGGCGTTCGTGGCGATGATGTGCTTGCTCATGGCAGCAGCTCCGTTATTTGAGTGGAAATCACGGGGGACGGGTCCATAGGGAACGATCCGCGTCAACAGGCCCTCGAGGCGGTGCGCCGGCGGGTCAGGCCAGCGTGCGATAGACGCGCTGCACGTCGGGCATGCTCCGAATGGTGCGAATGACGCGCGCCAGGTGCTTGCGGTCGCGCACCTGAAGCTGGAACTTGAGCGAGGAGCTCGAGATGTCGCGCTCCTCGAGCGCGACCTGATCGATGTTGGTCTCGGTGCCGGCGATCGCGGAAGCGACGGCCGCGAGCACGCCCACTTTGTTGTTGATCTCGAGCTGGATCTCCGAGCTGAAGAGCCGGCCATAGGTGCCTTCCCACGCCACCGACAGCCACTTCTCGGGCTGCTTGCGATAGCCGGCGAGATTGCCGCAGTTTTGCCGATGGATGACGACGCCGCGTCCTGCCGATAGATAGGCCATGATGGGGTCGTTCGGGATCGGGAAGCAGCAGCGCGCGTACGTGACGAGCAGGCCCTCGGTGCCGGCAATCATCAAGGGGCCGGAGCTCCCCGATTGCGCGCCGCCCTCTCGCGCCGGCTGCAACCGGCGCGCCACGAGGGGCGCGAGGCGCTCGCCCAGGCCGATCTTCTCGTAGAGCTCATCCGCATCCTTGAGATTGAGCTCCTTCACCACCGCCTCGAGCTCCGCCGCAGGGATCTTCTTCAGGCTCAGGGAGAACTCCTCGAGCGCGAGCCCCAAGAGGCGCCGGCCGAGATCGGCCGCCTCGCCCCGCTTCAAGTTCTTCAAATACTGGCGGATCGCCGCGCGCGCCTTCGCCGTCACGAGGAACGAGGACCACGAGGGGTTCGGGGTCGCGCCCTTGGCCGTGATGATCTCGACCGTCTGGCCGTTGCGCAGCGGCGTGCGCAGGGGCACGAGGCGCCGATCCACCTTGGCCGCGACGCAACGATTGCCGACGTCGGTGTGAATGGCGTACGCAAAGTCGACGCAAGTGGCGCCGGTCGGCAGTCGCAGGATCTTGCCCTTGGGCGTGAACACATAGACCTTGTCGGGAAACAGGTCGACCTTGACGCTCTCGAGAAACTCCTCCGAGCTGCCGCCCTCCTGGATCTGCACCAGGCTCGCCAGCCACTCGCGCGCCCGGTCGTGCTCGACACCGCCGAAGGTGTCGCCGCCGGACTTGTACTTCCAGTGCGCGGCGATGCCGGACTCCGCCACACGGTGCATCTGCTCGGAGCGGATCTGCACCTCGATCGGCACGCCATTCGGGCCGAAGAGGGTCGTGTGCAGCGATTGATAGCCGTTGACGCGCGGAATCGCGATGTAATCCTTGAAGCGGCCCGGCATCGGCCGGTAGACGCTGTGCACGAGACCCAGCACGCGGTAGCAGGTATCCGCATTCTCGACGATGATGCGAAACCCGTACACATCGACCATCTCGTTCAAGGAGATGTGCTTCAACTGCATCTTCTTGTAGATGCTGTAGAGATGCTTCTCGCGGCCCTCGACGCCGGCCTTGATGTCCGACTTGGCGAGCGTGCCCTTGAAGGTCTCGGCGATCTTGCCGACGAACTCCTTCTGATTGCCGCGCGCGCGCTTCAGCTCGCGCTCGAGCACCTTGTAGCGATACGGATAGAGCGCGCGAAACCCGAGGTCCTCGAGCTCGAGCTTGACGGCGTACAGGCCGAGCCGCTCGGCGATGGGCGCGTAGATCTCGAGCGTCTCGCGCGCGATGCGCCGGCGCTTGACCGGCGGCATCACGCCCAGGGTGCGCATGTTGTGCATGCGATCGGCGAGCTTCACCATGATGACGCGGATGTCGCGCACCATGGCGAGCAGCATCTTGCGGAAGCTCTCGGCCTGCGCCTCCTGGCGGTTCTTGAACTGGATCTGGTCGAGCTTGCTCACCCCGTCGACGAGCTCTGCGACCACCTGTCCGAAGATCGAGGCGATCTCCGCTTTCGCGGTCGGGGTGTCCTCGATCACATCGTGCAGGATCGCGGCAACCAGGGTGTCGGCGTCGAGCCGCAAGTCCGCGAGAATGTCGGCGACGGCGACCGGATGGGTGATGTAGGGCTCACCCGAGATGCGCTTCTGGCCCTCGTGCCGCTCGGCGCCGAACTCGTACGCCTCGCGGACCCGCTCGACCTGTGGCGGCGGCAGGTAGGTCTCGAGCTTGTCTAAAAGCTGGCTGATCCCGGTGGTGCGTCTTCCACCGGGTAAGAAACCAAGGAGGGAAGACGCATAGTCCATCGGCTGCCTGGCTTAAGGAGCGTTCAATCCCCCAGGCCGAGCTGCGGTGCGCGGAAATCGGCCGGCAGATCCAGCTCATGGGCCGGCTGCGGTGCCGGCTCCTCCGGCTCCTCGAGCATCTCGAGCGTGATGTTTCCGGCGGCAATCTCGCGCAGTGCGACCACGGTCGGCTTGTCGTTCTCCCACTCGACCGTCGCTTCCGCGCCGTTCGCGAGCCGTCGCGCCCGCTTGGCTGCCAGCAACACGAGGTTGAACAGATTGGGTTCGTTCTGGAGACAGTCTTCGACCGTGATTCGCGCCATAGCTCTCTGCAGGGGGTTTGCTTGAAGGATCATCAATATATCAGAGGCGCGCGCAGCGGGGAAACCTAGGCCGGCGGTCTTCATCACGACTTCATGATCAGCCGCCCGCCGGCGAGCCGTGCCGCCGCCCGCCACCGCATCGTGCCGCCCGCAGCCGCGCCGCGCCGCCTCCATCGCGGCGGCTGCAGCAGCCGCGCCGACCCGCGCCCGCACCGCGGGGTCGTGCAGGCCCCGTCAGCCCGCGGTGAGCTGCGCTGCGAGGCGCGCCACTTCGGGGCGTGCGGCCGCGAGCGCCGCACCGCGCTCCGCAACAATGGCCTTGAGGTCCTCGAGCGCGCGCTCGAAGTGGTCGTTGATCACGACGAAGTCGAACTCGCGCCAGTGCGTAAGATCCCGCCCCGCCTCTTCCAGGCGGCGACGGATGACGCTCTCGTCGTCGGTGCGACGGGCGCGCAATCGTTCCTCGAGCGCCTGCCGAGTGGGGGGCAGGATGAAGACGCTGCGTGCGGAGGGCAGACGCGCGCGTACCTGCCGGGCTCCCTGCCAGTCGATTTCGAGCAGCAGCCGCTCGCCGCGCTCGAGCGCTTCCTTCACGGCGGCGAGTCCCGTGCCGTAGCTGTTGTCGAACACGCGCGCGTGCTCGAGGAACTCGCCGCGCTCGACCATACGGGCAAACTCATCCGCCGTCACGAAGTGGTAGTCCCGCCCCTCCACCTCGTTGGGCCGCGGCGGCCGGGTCGTGTACGACACCGAGAAGCGCAGCGCGGGCTCGGCGTCCATGAGCGCCCGCACGAGACTGGTCTTGCCGGTTCCCGAGGGGGCGGCGATGACATAGAGCGCCCCGCGCGCGGGCGCAGCACCGGGCGCGGGCACGGAGCCTGGCGTGGGCGCGGGTGGCGCTACCGGCGGAGTCACCAGCGTCCCCGGGCGGCGCGGCCGCTCAGGTCCACGAGGCCGCGGGCGCGATCAACAGGCGCGCGGACGCACCGCGCACCGCGGTCCGCGGGAGACGCCATCGCGATGAATGTCCCGTCCCTCATGTCCCCTCAACAGCATCGCGCCAATGTATACGCAGGGGTAGCGGGAGTCACGTTCGGAGTGAGGCGACCGACCCCCGCTGCGCTGCCTTCACTTTCGGCCGAAGGAACGACGCGAATTCGAAGGGAAGGACCCACGTGCCAACTCACTTGCCAGGAGGGGCCGCGGAGTGGCTGCGGCCGAGGCCCGCCGGCCGCCCGGGCTGATAGAACCTGCATCAATTTATAGTCTGAGTTATAATTAAGCAATGCAACGCCCGCGCAAAAGGCCGGCGATTTCCCGCCTGGACGACGACCCGCTCACTCGCTACGCCGGTCCGTCGGAAACAGTTGCGGCGAGCGTGCCGCGCGCTCTGACCGTAGCCATCCGCGCAAAGGTCGGCAAACGGGAGTTCTCGCGCTTCGTAGGGCGTGCCTTGGCGCGGGAACTGGTCGACCAAAACCGCGCTGCGTATGTAGCTTCGTTCGAGAAGGACCATGGGTCGCTCGATCCACAGCTGGCGGCTCGTCTCGAAGCTCTGTTTGCTCGGTGAGGATCATCCTCGATTCCGGCGCGATCATCGCTTCGGAGCGCAACGATGCGACCTTGGCCGCCATCCTCAAGGCCGCGCGGAAGAATCGAACACCGATCCTGGTACCCTCGACCGTGGTTGCTGAAACTTGGCGCGGAGCCTCGAGCCATGCACGGGCCGCGCACTTGTTCGGCTCGATTGACGGATTCCCGGAACTCAATGAGAAGACCGCCCGACAAGTGGGTGCATTGCTCGCGATTTCGAGGACGGCCGAGATTGTTGATGGCAACGTCGTTGCGATTGCGATTGCGCTGCGCCCCGCAACAGTCGTGACCTCCGATGTAAATGACATTACCCATCTGCTGCGGAGCGCAAAAATACCCCATGCCCTGTTCGGTGCACGCGCATCAGCCTCTGCTCAAGTCACGATAATTCGCGTCTAATCCATTTGGACGCGCGCACATCGCGCAAGCGGCTCGGCGCACATGCGATAGCGCAAGCACGACAATCTTGCCACGCACCGGTTGACGCGCGCTCTCGGATCTCCAATACTTCACCAGCGAGTGAAGTATTGGAACAGAGGGGCAATCTATGCGGACAAAGGGTTGGGCGTGCGGGCTGGCTTTCCTCACTTGTGCGGTCGGTTTGGTCGAAGCCCAAGATGCAAGGGCCGTGTATCCGGCCATGGCGCCTCTCGCGCAATACCGGGTGGCGAGCCCGTCCGAGGAGGTCGCGCTGGCGCGGAGCGCGGCGCCGACGTCGATTTCAGGCGACGCCGAGGTTCTGACGCTCGGCAACCACGGTTACGAAACGGCGATGAAGGGCAAGAACGGCTTCGTCTGCCTGGTCGAGCGGTCCTGGGGCGCCGGCTTCGACGATGCCGAGTTCTGGAATCCCAAGATTCGCGCGCCGATATGCTTCAATTCCGCGGCCGCAGGCACTGTCCTTCCCGGCTATCTCGAAAGAACGGAATGGGTCCTTGCGGGCAGTTCAAAATCCGACATGATCGCGCGCGCCAAGGCGGCGATTGCAGCAGATCGCTTCGTCATGCCGAAACCTGGCGCGATGTGTTACATGATGTCGAAGCAGGGATACCTGTCCGACGCCGCTGGCCACTGGCATCCGCATCTCATGTTCTTCCTTGCACACACCGACGGCGCCGCCTGGGGCGCCAATCTCGATGGCTCCCCGATATTCGCCGCGCAAGGCGATCCGGAACCGGTCACGACGTTCTTCGTTCCGGTGACCAAATGGTCTGACGGAACGCCCGCGGTGACGGAGATGCGCTAGAGACGAGATGCGCTCCGTGCCGAGCAGCGCATCGCAGAAGGTCTTCGCTCTTTTCACATCGTTCGAATCGACTGGCGTAGCCGAGACTCGCCATATTGACCGCTATCGCGCCGGAAACGGGTTGCGCCACACCTCGATCGCGTCGAGCTGATCGTACCAGCGGCGCACGTCGGGGAACTCGTTCAGCGGCAGTTGCGCATCGCGTGCGTACGGCAATGTCATCGCCACCGAGAAGTCGGCGACAGTCATGCTGTCGCCCACGATCCATGTCCGCCCGGCGAGATGATCGTTCAACACCAGGGCATAGCGGCGGAATTCGCTCAGCGCCTCGCCCACCACAGCCGGATCCGGCGCGCCGATGCCGAAGCGCTTCTTGACGATGTTCTCGAAATAAAGCGCCCCGCCCGCCCGCGTGAAATGCTGCGCGTTCCAGCTGAACCAGCGGGTGATCTCGATCTGCCGTGCGTCATGCGGCCATAGATCCGCGCCCATATCGTCGGAGAGCTGGCAGATCACCGCGTCGGATTCCCAGGTGATCCGTTTGCCCTTCACCAGCGTCGGCACCTTGCCGTTCGGATTGATGGCAAGATAATCCGGCTTCTTCTGATCGCCCTTCACGAGGTCGAGATAGATGTATTCAACCGGCGCGTTCAAGTATCGGGCGACTGCGCAGGCCCGGCGCGCCGAAAGAATGTCCGAGTAGTAGAGCCTCATCATGCGGCGGTTACCGCGGCCAGATGCGCTTCCAGCTTGTCGAGCGCGCCAGTCCAGCCCTCTTCATGGCCGCGGCGCGTCTCCTCGTCGTGTAGTTGCGAATGGATGAAGGTGAGTTCGGTGCCTCCGGAAACGGCCTTGAGCGTGATCTCGACCCGCGACTCGCCGGGGTCTTCCACGCCGCCTTTCCAGCGCCAGGTCATGACGACCCGCTCCGGCCGGACGATTTCGAGAAACTCGCCGCTGCTCTCATGCTCGGTTGCATCGAGCATACGGAAGCGCACGCGATAGCGGCCGCCGACGCGCGGATCGGCCTCCGCCACCAGCACCGGCCCCGCGTCGGGGCCCCACCACTGAGCGATGCCCTCGGCGGTCGTGAGTGCATCGAAGACGACCTGCGGCCGCGCCTTGATGCGGCGTACCAGCGTGAGACTCGTCATCGACTTTTCCTTCGTGCTGCGGCTTCCTTGCTCTCGGCATAGGCCGCAAGCCGGTCGAGGTTGCTCGACCAGAATCGCTCGTAGCGCCGCAGCCATTCCATCGCCTCGCGCATCGGCTGCGGCCGCAGCCGCACCGTCACCGTGCGGCCAGATTTCGAGCGGGTGACGAGCCCGGCATCCGCCAGAACGTCGAGATGCTTCATCACCGCCGGCAGACGGATCGTGAAAGGCTTCGCCAGCTCGCTGATGGACGCGCCGTCCCCGCGCTCAAGTTGCGCCAGTATCGCCCGCCGCGTCGGATCGACCAACGCCATGAAGGTGCGGTCCAGCCGCTCCTGATAGTTCACCATGTAGGAAAGTATTAGGCGTGGTGACCGGAGTGTCAACCACTTGTATGCAAGCGCTCTTGCCGATTCCGCCGCCAGTAGGAGAAATGCAGCCCCAAGTCCGTCGAGCCCAAGCAGCTCCGGAAGCCACTCGATGTTCTGCACCCGTTCGTGGGTACGGTTCGTAACCGCTTGATCCTTTGGCAATTGAGGCTTTGGGGCCGCCGCGTAGCTACGCGGCTAGCCACGCGGAAGGGATCTGCGAGCCGCCGCCGACACACGGGACAGACATGGCGGACATCGATGCGGACTTTCTAGAGGACTTTTATCCTCACCAGAGACCAGAAAGAGCCTGATAAATAGTACTATATCGCTCAAATGGAAGCGGACATCAAACCGGACATTCGAGCGGTCGTCGATCGCGGGGAGGCTCCAACCCTGATGGAGCCGATCGTAATTCCCGAAGGCTCCCGTCATCGCGGGGAGCTCACCGACTTGAGCCTCGAACTGGCCGCACGATCTAGCGGATTCCGGCGCAGCCTGCCCGAGGGTGTGCGGGCGGCGCTCGCCGACTTGGTGCGCGAAATGAATTGTTACTACAGCAACCTTATCGAAGGGCACGTCACACACCCGGTCGATATCGAGCGGGCCCTTAAGAACGACTACAGCAGCGATCCGCACCAGCGCGACCTGCAGCTCGAAGCCAAGTCGCATATTGCGGTTCAGAAATGGATTGATGCAGGAGGCATCGCGGGACGCGCAGTATCCGTGCAGGCGATCCGGGAAATTCATAGGCGTTTCTGCGAGGGTTTGCCGGAAGATCTTCTATCCGTGGAGAACCCCGATACGGGTGAGCGCATCAGAGTGGTTCCGGGAGAGTTGCGCGACCGGGATGTCAAAGTGGGGCAACATGTCGCGATCAGTCCCGGAGCTGTCCCGCGGTTCCTCGCGTCGTACGAGAATGTCTTCAGTCGCCTGAAAAAAACCGACGCCATCCTTTCATCGGCCGCCGCCCATCATCGACTCCTCTGGATCCACCCGTTTGTGGATGGAAACGGGCGCGTGGCGCGACTAGTCTCGCACGCGAGCCTGCTTGAGACCTTGGATACGGCGGGAATCTGGTCGGTCGCGCGGGGTCTTGCACGCAATGTCGCGGCCTACAAGGAGCATCTGGCCAATAGTGACCTTCCGAGGCGCAACGACCTGGACGGACGCGGCAACTTGAGTGAAGAGGCGCTCGCGGCCTTCAGTCGGTTTTTCCTCGAAACCTGCCTCGACCAAGTGAGCTTCATGGAAAGCCTCGTCCAGCCCGATCGGCTGCGCGCGCGCATTCTCCTGTGGGCCGAGGAAGAAATCCGGTTCGGCAATCTACCGCCGAAGACTGGAAATATTCTCGAAGCGGTTCTCTATCGCGGCGAGCTGCCCCGCGGCGACGCGGCCGGGATCGCCGGCACCGGGGACCGGCAAGCACGTCGCCTTGTCTCAACCCTCCTCGAGAAGCAAGTGCTGACATCCGAAAGTTCGCGGTCGCCGCTGCGCCTGGCGTTCCCCGCGTCACTAGCCCCACGATGGATGCCAGGGTTGTTCCCGGAAAAAACTAGAGCGATCGACTGATCAGCCTTCGAGCTGTGCGCGCCTGACGCTCCAGAGCTGAGCTTGACGACGGACCGCTTGCGTATGGTCGTATTGAGGGGCCGCCTCCTGAAACTCATGGCGAATTTGGCCCGCTGCCACCCCATACAGACGAGAGCGGCGTCCATGGACAGGTCGCGACCCAAACGCGCCGGTGGTGAACGTCAGGTATCGGGTAACACAATCAACTGTTGTCTCGGTCGGAGTCGTGCCTTCAGGGGAGTGGCGGCATGTCCTTCATGTGTATCTTCTCGAGCATCGACTGATAGCGGGGCTCGTTACGTAGCTTCTCCCACGAGGGACTGCACTTGATATCTATGAGGGTCTCATGCCGTTCGTATGCCTTTTCTAGCCAGTCGAGCGCCGCCGAATTCTCCCCACGGTAGGCAAGCAAGGAGGCGATACTCAATGCGTCGCTACCCTGCCGGTTGATCAATTCTCTTAACAGCTCGTCTGAGCGCGTGTGATTACCCTGCGCCCAATAGATCTTAGACAAGGCTTCTAATCTTGATGCATCGTCAACTTCTTTCTCGGCCTCTGCAAGCGCTTCTGAATATCTGCTAAGGCGCTCGAAAGCAGAACCGATATCTGCGTGTGCACCTGCGAAGTTCGGTGCGAGCGCGATCACGTGGCGCAGACTGTCAACCGAGTTCTCGTATTGCCCGGCTCCATATTGAGCCCACCCAAGTCCGGCCCACCCCAAAGTATTAAGAGGATCTCTGGAAGCAATCTCCTGCGAGCGTCGAATGGCTTCGGGGAAACGACACCAGACTCGGTAGAGATCCGCTTCGACTGCTGGGAGAAGGGTCTGGTCGTTGGGGTCGATCTCCCGCATGCGCTTTATCTCTGCTAAGCCGCTGGCCCAGTCGTTCTCACTTATGTCGATCGCGGACATTGTGTAGTGCGCCCGGAGGAGACCAGGATTGAGCTCGATAGCGCGCTGCACCGTTTCGCGGGCCTTCGGAAGGCCTGCCTCCGGAGGCACCACACCCAGCTGAACTTGATTCAGGTAGGCACTACCGAGCGTTGCCCACGGAAGTGCGTAGTGGGCATCGATAGCGATCGCTTTCTTGTACAGAACGATCGCCCGCTCAACGTCTTGCGGGTTCTGTCGTTGCTTGAAGGCATTCCCCTGTAGAATCAGGGTATAGGCTTCGATGTTCGGTGGGGCGTCGGCAAGTACTGTGTCTTGCCTCAGGGCGACATCAAGAGCACGCGTCACGGTATCCGCGATCTCGTCTTGCACCTTGAAGATATCGCTAAGCTTGCGATCGTAGGTCTGCGACCACAGGTGTATTCCATCCGAGGCTCTGACAAGTTGCGCGGTGATCCGCAGCGTCTTCCCGGAGCGGCGCACACTACCTTCAAGCAGGTTTGCCACTGTCAGTTTCGCGGCGATCGTTCGCACATCCTCGCTGTGCCCCTTGAATTGGAAAGAGGACGTTCGCGCGATCACCTTTAGATCAGGCGACTGCGCCAGGCGACCGATGAGCTCATCGGTGAGTCCGTCCGAGAAATACTCCTGCTCCTTGTCCCCGCTCATGTTTACGAATGGGAGCACCGCGATCGAGTGTGGTGGGGGATTAAAGGTCGGCGGGGTCGCACTGACTGGAGCGGACGCCGCCATCGGCTCTTTTGGGATCCAGTTTTTGTGGATGGCGACATAGGCGACCGCCGCCCCAATCAACACCACCGTCACGGCGAGCAGCAGCCGCCTAGACCACGAAGATGGCGCTGCCTGCCCGTTTGATCCTCCGCTCGCGCCGCTAGCGGTCAATACCTCGCCGGACAAGAGACGCTGCACGCGCTCCACGAAAGCCGGCGGCGTTTTCCCTGCCGGCAGGCGTGTCCACTGCACCCGCTGAAACGACTCCGGAACGTCCGCACCCGCATCAGGCGTAGCGTCCAGACACACCGGCACGATGAACGCGCGGTTGCGCGCCAGCATGTGGGTCCGCTGATCCGCAAGGTCCCACTCGAGGCGGAAATAGCCTTCATGCCGCGAGGCCGTGTTGGCCGAGATGACAGGAATGAAGAGCGCGCAGCCCTGGATCTCGCGGCGGATCTTCTGATCCCATACGTCCCCGCCCCGAAGCTCGCTCTGGTCGAACCACACCTCGATTCCCGCTGCACGCAGCGCATCGCAAATGCGCTTAGCAGCCTCAGTATCCTGCGAAGCGTAGCTCAGGAACACTGCCTTTTTCGGGTCGGCGCGGTCGGCCATGCGCGGGCTCTTGGTTGGCGTTTCTCACTAGACTACCGCAAGACCTGACCGTCTGCTTCCGGGCGGCCATTTCAGGACCGTTAATGACTGCAGTTGGCCGAGACCTGCCCGTCGCACCCCGATGCATTACGTTGCATCCTATGCGGCTCACGACGGAATCAGATTCTCGGCGACGGAACTAGCCAGTATTCGTCGGTCAATTCATACGAATCATCACCTTATTCGATTCCAACCGGTAGCTCATAGTCATGTTGGTGACT
>Ga0181531_10001270_pt1 | contig 16071 bp, 11 predicted proteins | sample PEATcosm2014_Bin_38_FD_119743 | JGI IMG/M metagenome (GOLD analysis project Ga0181531, IMG submission 119743) | Peatland microbial communities from MTU Mesocosm Facility, Houghton, MI, USA - PEATcosm2014_Bin11_10_metaG | ecosystem: Environmental > Terrestrial > Soil > Wetlands > Peat | place... | reverse complement strand
CTCGATGACAGAGATGAGCGTGCAGGCGTCAAATTCAAAGATGCGGATCTGGTAGGCATTCCCTACCGCATCAACGTAGGCAAAAAGACTGCGGAAGGATTGGTGGAGTTAGTGACGCGAGCCACCACAACCAGCGTTGACGTTACGTTAAACGAAGTCGTGGCACTGGTAAAGAAGCGCATTCAGGAAGATGACCTTCTTTTCGAGTCGGGAGACAGCCTGTAGAACGTGACTGACCGCTAATCACTAACCACTAACCACCGTTCGCTGATCACTGCTTCTCAGGAGCCGCGATGGCCTTAAAAATCCGATTGGCAAAATCTGAGGGAAAACATCCCATTGCGATGTTGGCGTTGCGCATTGCGCTCGGGGTTGCCGGCTTGTGCGTGCTCGTCGCCTTCTCCGTTTTCGGCTATTACTACTTCAAATATCAGGGTGTTGTTGACCAGCGGCTCAAGCAACCTCTATTCGCCAACACCGCGAAAATCTATGCCGCGCCCCGTGAAGTGCGCCCCGGACAAAAGCTCACTCTTCGTCTCATCGCCAACGAGTTGCGCGAGGCAGGTTACACCACCGATTCCGCTTCCCGAACTTCGCCGCTGGGCAGTTACTCTGAAGGCGGTGAATCCATCACCGTGCGTCCCGGTCCTCAGTCCTATCATGCGCAGGATGGAGCTACCATCCACGTCGAGACCGGCGCAGTGAGTTCCATCATCGACGATCACGGCCAACCGCTTGCCAGTTACGAACTCGAGCCGCTCCTGATCACCGGCCTCAGCGAAGACGCCAATCGCACCAAGCGCCGCCTGCTCACCTACGACGAGATCCCATCGAACGTAATCCAGGCTGTCCTGGCCATTGAAGATCGCCGCTTCTTTGAGCACAGCGGCGTCAACTACACGAGCATGATAGGTTGGGCATGGCACGATCTCATTGGCGACCGCAAGCACCGCGGCGGGGCGTCGACGCTGACCATGCAGTTGGCCAAGCTGCTTTTCCTCTCTGACACCGGCACAATCAGCTACAAGATTCGCCAGATCGTCATCACCTTCCAGATCGAAAGCCGCTTCACCAAAAAGCAGATCTTCGAGATGTACGCCAACCAGATCAATCTCGGCCAGCGCGGCAGCTTCTCCATCGATGGCTTCGGCGAGGCCGCGCAGGTCTACTTCGGCAAGGATGTGCATCAGCTCGACCTGGCCGAGTGCGCATTCCTCGCGGGGATCATCCAGCGCCCGAACTACTTCAATCCCTTCCATCATCCGGAGCGCACGATCGATCGCCGCAACCTGGTTCTCGATTCGATGGTTGAGACTGGAGCCATTACCAAAGACCAGGCTGAGCGCGCCAAGCAGGAACCGCTGCACCTTACTGAGACCAGCGTCGACGCCAGCGAGGCGCCCTACTTCGTCGACCTCGTCCACGATCAGTTGAACCAGAAGCTGGGCGAGCGCGACTTCAACCGCGAGGGCCTGCGGATCTACACCTCGCTCGATCCCGATCTGCAGCGCGTAGCTACGTCGGCGGTCGAATCCACCATACACGTCGTCGACGAGCGGGTTGACAAGTTGCACGCACGCGACAAAAAACTGGGCAAACCCTACATCTACCCACAGGTGGCCCTGGTCGCGCTCAACCCTCATACCGGACAGGTGCTGGCCCTGGTCGGCGGCCGCAACTATGGCAATAGCCAGTTGAATCATGCAGTGGCGCATCGCCCCACCGGCTCCATCTTCAAGCCGTTTGTCTACGCCAGCGCCTTCGCCACAGCAGTAGAGGGCACAATGCTACCCGGTCAGAACAAGCTATTCTCTCCCGTCACTATCCTCAATGACGAGCAGACCACCTATGGAGAAGGGACGCCATACGAATACTCGCCGCACAACGACGGAGACAAGTACTACGGCGAGGTCACGGCACGGGTCGCGATTCAGGAGTCGTTGAACAACGCTACAATCAGCCTGGCGGAAATGGTGGGACTCGAACGCGTCGCTTCTCTCGCGCGTGAAGCCGGAATCAAGTCCGCGCGCGCCACGCCCTCCATGGCCATCGGCTCCTACGACGCAACACCGCTTGATATGGCCGGTGCTTACACCACATTCGCGAACGGTGGCATCCAGCTTGCCCCCTGGATGCTGGCCAGCGTGCGCAACCCCACCGGCGACATCATTACCGACTACACCCCCACCTCAAAACAGTTGCTCGACCCGCGCGTTGCCTATCTCACCACTAGCCTGCTTGAGAACGTGATCAACCACGGCACTGGCGCCGGCACGCGTACCCTCGGCTTCAAAGCGCCGGCAGCCGGCAAGACCGGAACCAGCCACGACGCATGGTTCGCGGGTTACACCTCCAACCTGCTCTGCATCGTCTGGGTCGGCAACGACGACTACACCGACATTAAAATCCACGGCGCTTTCGCTGCAGCCCCCATCTGGGCTGAATTCATGAAGAATGCCGTACTGCTGCCGCAATACTCCGACACGCACAACTTCACGGCGCCCACCGGCGTTTCTATGGTCAATCTCGACAAGAGCTCTAACCTGCTCAGCGATGCCGCCTGCCCTGAAGACTACGACGCAGCCTTTCTTGACGGCACCGCGCCCACCGACTATTGCGACCATCCCCCAGACAAGCGCAACCTGCTGCAAAAAATCTTCGGCCTCGGCAAAACCGGCAACTAGAACGAAGACGGGACATATTCGAAGAACCTTTCTCAAGCCGGCGACAAGCACGATGGCTGTCAGAACAGCCAGACGCGGCCCGGGAAATATCCCAAGACCCAGCCCAGGATGCAAGCGTGGCTAGCAAATGCGCGAAACGAATCGGGAACCGTCTTGAAGACCTTCGGCCCATTCGCCACTTGAGGCAATTCGCAATCGCGTCACCCGTCGATATCTGATCCATCCGGCATGGGCTGGCACCCCTGGCACCAGAACGTCACCCGTGCATCCGGCCCCTGGATGCGCCTGCGAATCCGTTGCCCACAACGCCTGCAAGGCTCTCCGTCGCGTCCATAAACCCACAGGCTTGCGCTGGGATCGGCATTGTGGGTAGTCCGCCGCTTCTTTCCGCCAAAAGTCACAATCGTGTCGCCGGAATCTTCCAGGACATTCGCTTTCACAAGCCTTTGCGAAGCGGAAACCAATTCCGCAATTTTGAAATCGTCCAACGCGCCAACCCTGCAGAAAGGATTAGTCCCAGTCACAAAACAAATCTCCGACTTGAAGACATTCCCCACCCCGGCCAGTACTTCCTGGTGCAGCAGAACGTCGGCAATCTCTTCGCCTTTGTGCGCCGCCAACCGCCGCGCCACGGCGTCTGTATCAAAGTCCTCGCTCAACACATCGATCGCGGGCGCGGGTATCCGCGCAGCCCGCGCCAGTTGCTCAGGCGCGAGCATCTTCGCGACCGGCACGCGAAATCCCACAGCCATGTATTCGGCATTTTCGAGCACGATGCGCATGTTAATGCGCGGCTGCTGCCATCGTTCCCCCGGCCTGTAAATATGCCAGCTCCCGCTCATGAGCATATGAGTAGCGAGCGTAGCTCCGCCGGAGAAATGAATCAGCAGCCATTTTCCCCGCGACTCCACCTGCTCCACCGTCTGCCCCACCAGCGGCGTCTCGTCGTCGTAACGCGTCAGCAGCGCAATCGTTGACCGAAAGCCCGTCACCGGCTTGTCCGTCAGCGCTCGCCCCAATGCGCGCGCGGTCCGAAAAATGGTATCGCCCTCGGGCATTCGCTATTGCACCTCGCCCGTATGCGATTCATGAACGCGCTGCCCAACCGGCAACAGAATCCGTCTCAAGTGCATCCCCAGCGGCCCAGGATGAAAGCCCGCATCCATCAGGAAACGCGCCATGGGATGCGCTGCCACCGGCTGCCCGTTGATGGTGGTAACCAGCATTCCAAGATGGGATCCGCCGCGCATCCGCTCCTGGCCCCGCGCACACAGAAAGTGAGCCAGCCCAGCTGCGGCTTGCCCCCGCTCCGGTTCCTCGGCAGGCAGAAAAACAAGCAGGTTCGGATTGTCGCGGCGCAGCCATGCAACCAACTGCCCGTTGCGCAAAATCACCTCGGCATAGGCAGCGCGCGTAAGCAGCCGCGGCGCCGATTCCGAATCCTCGTCAGCAACCGGCAATTCCGGCCAGCGCAACACGGAACCATAAGGATTGGCAGGATCGGCCGCAGCCAACTGCACAAACTCCGGCTTCTCTTGCGGTGGTTCGTTCCGCAATTGGCGCAGCAAATCCACTGCGGCGGGCAGCGCAAATTGCGTCGCCCCCAGCCCTGCCACAAAATATCCGCGCCGAATGCGTCCACTCTCCTCCAGCGCCTTCAGCACGTCATACACGGCGCTGAATCCCCCCGGAACATTTTCCGCAGCGACATGTTCCCGCATCAACACGCCGTAGCGATTCAGCAATTGCAAAGCCAGCGCATGGCTAGCCTCAGTCGCCGTCGGACCACCCATCACACCGGGTGGCCCAGAGCCTGCCCTGAGCTTGTCGAAGGGTCTCGATTTTGTGACCTGTGAGACTGACACTGGCAACAGCGACCATCGTCCTTGTGCCGTAGGCGGCGTAGTCCTCCGCGACCGAAACACAACCCCAGTCTGCAACCTTCGCGGCGTTCGCGCACTCTCGGGTTTCGCGATATACGCGCGCAGCGCATGAAGCGAATCATTCGTAATCAGCCCGCGCCACACGAGGCTCCAAAGTGCATCGATCGTCCCGCCCGGATACCCTCCGCCAACAGCCAGATGAAGGGCATCAAAGAAGCTCGCTCCCGTGGACTCCAAAACGGCAACCAGCTTTTCTTCGAGGTCAGTCAACGGCTCCGTTTGCGGCCGCTGCTGCGCAAGCAGCGCCAGCTTATCCGCAAGAAACAGCGCAATCCGTCCATCCCGTTCGCCAATTGGTTCAACTCCCGCCCATGTAACTTCGCCCGCCGCAATAAGCGCGTCCAGGCCCGTCGAAGCATAGTCAGCAATCCGCGCCGGCAAAATCGCAGTCTCCAGCAACGATGCGGGCAACGGCGCACCCTGCAACCCTTCAATCGCATCCAGAAGCCCGTCAAGATTCGAATTTCCGCTGCGTCGCGGCGCGAACACCCCCTGCCAGTGCGTCAGAAAACGAGCCAGCGTGTGCTGTTCCACCGGCTCCACCTCCCGCCGCAATTTCGCCAAAGACTTCCGCCGAATCAGCCTCAGCATCTCCGCATCGCACCACTCGCGATGAAGCCCGCCAGGCCTGAATCCGCCTTCAAGCACACGCCCCTCATGCGCCAGCAGACGCAGCGTGTCCTCAACCGCGGCCGCATCGAGCGCAAACCGGTCTGCAGCCTCGCGCAGCGTAAATGGCCCATGCGTGCGCGCGTATCTGCGAACCAGTTCCAGCACGGGATGAGCCACCTTCTCGAGCAGCGCCGAGGCCAATCCAGGCGGCAGCGGAATCCCAAGACCATCGCGATAACGCGCCGCATCCTCGGCCGCAATCAATCGCCGCTCGCCGGCGATGCGCAGCTCCAGCAATCGCCGCGAGCGAACGAGCCGATCCACATTCCCCAGCAACTCCGGTGAAGCCACACGCAGCGCCAGCTCTTCCCTAGATAAATCGCCCAGCCGCAGACACAAATCATGAATCCCATCCGCCGAGCGCGCCCGATACTCTTCCGCCAGGCACTGCGCAATCTCTTCCACCTCGCTGATCGCATCCGCATCCAGCAGCTCACGCAAATCCGCTTCGCCCAGCAACTCGCGCAACTGATCCTGATCGATGGTCAGCGCCTGCGCTCGCCGTTCCGCCAGCGGCGCATCCCCGTCATAGAGAAAATTCGCCACATAGCTGAACAACAGCGAAGCCGCAAACGGCGAAGGCTTCTGCGTCTCCACCACATGAACGCGCAGCTGCCGCTGCTCAATCGCCCGCAGTGTTTCAATCAGCGCGGGCATGTCGAACACATCCCGCAGGCACTCGCGATAAGCCTCCAGCAGCAGCGGAAACGATGGATAACGTGCCGCTACTCTCAACAGGTCATAAGACCGCTTGCGCAACTGCCAGAGCGGCGACCGAGCTTCCGCGCGCCTCCGCGGCAGCAACAGCGCGCGCCCCGCAGCCTCGCGAAACCGCCCTGCAAATAACGCCGTGGTTCCCAACTGCCGCAACACAAGCTGCATGGCCTCGGCAGACTCCACGAGAAACCAATCCGGATCGGGCGGCTCGTCCGTGTCCGGAAAGCGCAGAACAAACCCGTCATCGCCCCACAGAGTCTCTACTTCAGGCCCGCCCGCGGCGCGAATCCGCGCGCTCACAGCCATGGCCCACGGAATATGAATGCGGCTTCCAAAGGGCGTCAGCACACACACGCGCCAGTCGCCCAACTCGTCGCGGCACCGCTCAATCACCACCGTGCGGTCGTCGGGCACAGAACCGGTAGCAGCCTCCTGATCGGCAAGAAACTGCATCAGGTTCTCCGCCGCACCGGGGTCCAGATCGTGCTCCGCCACCAGCCGTGTCAACGCCGCCGGCTTCGGAAGCCCGCGCAACGTGCGCACCAGCTCGCCAATGCGTCGCCCAAATTCCAACGGCCGTCCTGGCCCATCGCCTTTCCAAAACGGCATCTTGCCGGGTTCGCCCGGTGCGGGCACCACCAGCACGCGGTCGTGCGTAATCTCAACAATCCGCCATGTTGAAGCGCCCAGAATGAACGTCTCATTCGGATGGCTCTCGAACACCATCTCCTCGTCCAGTTCGCCCACCCGCACAGCTTTGCCCCCGTCACCGTGCGCCAGAAAAACCCCATACAATCCGCGGTCCGGAATCGTGCCCGCATTCAAAATCGCCAGTCGCGCCGCCCCATCCCGCGCCGTCACCACATTGCGAATACGGTCCCAGGTCAGCCGAGGCCGCAGCTCCGCAAACTCATCGGAAGGATACCGCCCGCTCAGCAAATCCAGCACGCCCTCAAACGCCGCGCGGCTCAATCCCCCAAACGGCGCAGCATGAAGGACCAGCTCAAACAGCGCATCCACGCTCACTTCAGAAGGAGCGGAGTTAGCCGGGTTAGCGGCGTTGGCGGAGTTAGCAGTCCGCGCGGAATCTTCGTCTTGCTCAAGCAATGAATACTGCACGGAACCCGCACCGCGCTCGCGAGTCCTTGGTCCCCGGATCCTTAGTTCCTTAGTCGGTGGTCCCTTAGTCCCTGCCTTTCCCGTCGGATGCGCCACAATCGCCACCAACTGCTGTGCCAGCACATCCAGCGGATTTCGCGGATACCGCGTCGACTCGATATGCCCCTCGTGCATGGCGCGTGTCACCGCGGCGCACGCCACCAGGTCGGCGCGGTATTTGGGAAACAGAATCCCCTCGCTCACCGCGTCCACATGGTGCCCAGCCCGCCCAATCCGCTGCATCCCGCTGGCCACGGAAGGCGGCGCTTCAATCTGGATCACCAGGTCCACCGCGCCCATATCGATGCCCAGTTCCAAAGTCGATGTGGCGCACAGAGCCTTGATCTTTCCAGCCTTCAATTGCTCTTCAATAATCGACCGCTGCGGCGCCGCCAGCGATCCATGATGCGCCCGCGCAATTTCCTCCCCAGCCAATTCATTCAACGCCCCTGCCAGCCTCTCCGCCACCTGCCGGCTGTTCACAAACAGAATGGTCGAGTTCCGCTCGCGAATAATATCGAGCAAACGAGGGTGAATCGCATTCCAGATCGAAACGCGCCGCGGAGGCTGCGATGCCGGTCCGCTGGGCAGATACTCCTGCTCGCCCAGGTGCGCCATATCCTCAACCGGAACTTCAATGCGCAGCTTCAACTGCTTTGGTGCACTCGCGTTGACAATCGTCACCGGTCGATAGCGAAGCTCGCCTGCGGGCGAGCAAGGGACTAAGGGACTAGGGACTAAGGGACTAGGGACTAAGGGACTAGGGACTGAGGGACTAGGGACTGAGGGACTAGGGACTAAGGGACTAGAATCTGCCGGGCCATCGGCATTTCCGCCATCCGCAAAAAGCGTTCGTATCTCCGAATCCCCGCCACTCCCAAATCCCAGCTCTTCTATCCCGGAATCAGGCGCCTGAGTTCCTAGTCCCTCAGTCCCTAGTCCCTGCGTTTCCACCCCGCCGAGAAACCTCGCCACTTCCTCCAGCGGCCTCTGCGTCGCCGAAAGTCCAATCCGCTGCAACCTACCCCCGGTCAGCGCTTCCAGCCGTTCCAGCGACAGCGACAAATGCGCCCCGCGCTTGGTAGGCACAAGCGCATGAATCTCGTCGATGATGACCGTATCGACGGTGCGCAGCGCCTCGGACGCTTGCGACGTAAGCAGCAGATACAGCGATTCCGGCGTAGTGATCAAAATCTCCGCGGGATGCCGGCTAAACCGCGCCCGCTCCTTCTGGGGAGTATCGCCGGTGCGCACGCTGATGGTGGGCTCATGGAACGCCACGCCTCTGCGCCGCGCCATGTTGGCAATTCCTGCCAGCGGCGACCGCAAATTACGTTCCACATCCACCGCCAAAGCCTTCAGCGGCGAAACATAAACAACCCGGCACCCCGTCCGTTCGCCGGTGGGCTTGCGTCCACTGTCCACTGTCCATTGTTTACTGTTCGCTGACTGAAGCATCAGCCGGTCCAAACACCAAAGAAACGCCGTCAGCGTTTTCCCCGTCCCCGTCGGCGCCAGTATCAGCGCGCTCTCCCCGCGCGCAATCACCGGCCAGCCCATCCGCTGCGGCGCGGTGGGGGCATCGAAGACGGCGCGAAACCACTCCACCGTCACCGGATGAAAGCAGGCAAACGGATCGGATGTTTCGGGCGGTGCGGAAGCTGGTCCTGGATTGGGTCGGTCCGGAAGCATGAGTACCTAGGATAGCGCGGATTATGGCGAAGAGGAAGCGAATATCGTTCGGACACCCCTGTCATTCGCGATGTCCGTTCGCGGCCGCCGAACAGCCTGTCTCATCTAAACTCGCTCACCACTTCAATGAGACCCACAATATGCCGATTGAACTCCGCCAGTTCCTCAGCGGGAATCCAATACTCCTGATGAACGCGGGCGCCCGCCGTCTGCACCGGGAACTGCGCGATATAGTCCGTCTCAACCTCGAAGCGCAGCACGTAACCAATCCCACCATCCCGCGTATTCCAGTCGCGGGCGATCTGTGTAGCGTACCCTTCATTCAGCACCGGATAGAAAATAGGCTGCTCCAGCAATCGCGGCGGAAACATCCGCCAGCCACTCGCGCGAATCAGCTCCAGTTCCTTTTCGCCAACAGGCCGGTAGAGCGTGGTTACCGACATTCGCGATCCTCGCCTCCCATCTCACTCTAAATCGCCACTCGCGGGCTCGCCTCCTGTATCCTTCACAAATAAAAGTGCCATAGCGCATCCGGCAGAGTCTCACCCCCATCGAATATCCTGAACCTGGCGACAACCCATGCGCGACCATCTGGCAACACTTCTCGACGACTTCCGCCGCTACGGTCGCGAGGTCGCAGTGGTTCGTTACCAGGGCAACCGCCGGCGCACAACCACCTACGGAGAAATTGCGCGCCTCGCCGGCCGTTTTGCCGCTCTCCTGGCCCAGCGCGGCATCGGCTCCGGCGACCGCGTCCTCCTTTGGGCCGAGAACAGCGCCGAATGGATCGCCGCCTTCCATGGCTGCATGATGCGCGGGGTCCTCGCTGTCCCGCTCGACGCTCATGGAACCGCCGATTTCGCGGCCCGCGTAGCCGCCGACGTAGTCCCGAAACTCGCGGTAGGCGATGCGGTATTGCTCAGCCAGCTCAGCGCCGCCGGCACCAGTCCCAGCTTTCCCCTAATCTATTTTGAAGACTGGCAAACCCAATTGCCTACCGAGGAGGCTGGCCCCATCCCCGGCCTTTCCGCCGAAACCCCACTGCAAATCCTCTTCACCTCCGGCACCACGGGCGACCCCAAGGGCGTCGTCCTTACCCACGGCAACGTCCTCGCCAGCTTCGGTCCCATTGAAGAAGCCTCGCAGCCCTATCTCCGTTACGAGCGGCTCGTGCATCCCCTGCGCATCCTGCACACGCTGCCCCTGAGCCACGTCTTCGGACAGACCATGGGCCTCTGGGTCCCGCCCATTTACCAAGCTGAACTGCACTTTGAGAGTCGCCTGGTCGCGCCGCGTCTTATCGACACCATCCGCCGCGAACGCATTTCCGTCCTGGCCGCCGTGCCGCGCATCCATGCGCTCCTTAAAATGCATCTCGAAACCACCTTCCCCTCGCTCGAAGGCCGACTTGCGCCAGTGCTGAACCGCCGTATTGGTTCGATGGCCCGATGGTGGCTCTTTCGCGATGTCCACTTCGCCTTTGGCCTGAAGTTCTGGGCGCTCATCTCCGGCGGCGGCGCGCTGCCCGGCCCGCTTGAGCAGTTCTGGAATGCGCTCGGTTTCGTTCTCGTCCAGGGCTACGGCATGACGGAAACCACCGCCCTCATCACCCTCAACCATCCTTTCCACGTGGCGCGCGGCACCATCGGCAAACCCCTGGCCGGCCGCGAAGTCAAGCTGGGGCCCGATGGCGAAGTTCTGGTCCGCGGCGCCTCCATCTCGAGCGCCACCTGGTCCGGAGGCGCGCTCCACACGCGTGAGGACGAATGGCTCGCCACCGGCGACCTGGCCGAGCGCGAACCTACCGGCGAGTTGCGCTTCCTGGGGCGCAAGAGCGAGGTAATCGTCACCGCGTCGGGCGTCAACATCCACCCCGAGGATCTTGAGGCGGTCATCGATCAGGAGCCCGGCGTAGCCGCCTGCGCGGTTGTGGCAATGGAAGCACCTTCCGGTCCCGAACCCTGCGCGGTCCTCGCCTTTCGTGGCACTGGCCAGGAGGCCTCCGCGGCAATCGAGCACGCCAACGCACATCTCGCGGAGTTTCAGCGTCTGCGCCGGTGGGTGCTCTGGCCTGAGCCCGATCTGCCTCGCACCTCCACGGGCAAGGTCCGCCGCAAGGCTGTGGCGGAGTGGCTGGCTAACCTGCAATCGGCAGCCGCAACCCCTCATGCGGGCGCGGTCACATCCAACGGCCTGCCGGGCCCGCCGGCAAACCTGTCGGCATTCGGGGCTTCGTCAGACTGGCTGCTGACTCTCATTACCCAGATCACCGGCGAGGCTCCCTCGGGCGTAGGCGACGAGTTGCGCCTCACCGAAGACCTGCATCTTGACAGCCTGGGACGCGTCCAGCTCTCGGCCGCCATTGAAGAACGTCTGGGCATGGTTCCTCAAAGCGGCATGCTTGAAGAGATGCAGACCCTGGGCGAACTGCGCAAGCTGCTCGCAGGAACCTCCAGGTCCAGGCCTTCACAATCGGCATATGCCCCCCAGGCCGGCGCTCAAGATACTCTCTCTTCCACTCCCCCCCAAACACCGGGTGCCCCATTCATGCGGCGCCCTTCAACCGCATGGGCGGGAGACGACCAAGCTCAACCCGATCCCATACCCCAGCCACCTTTCCCACCCGCTCCATCGGTCCATTACCTTTACCCCCACTGGCCCTGGTGGCCGCTCATCCGCGGGTTCCGCGCAGCTTTCACTGAAACCGTAATGCGCCCACTGACCCGGCTGCTCGCAAATCCCAGAGTGGTCAACTTCATGCCTGGCCAGACCAATCCGAAGGAACCCATGCTCATCGTCGCCAACCACATCACATCCTTCGATGGGCCCCTGCTCCTTTACGCGCTTCCCGGACGCATCCGGCGTCGCATGGCGGTAGCCATGTCCGGCGAAATGCTTGAGGACTTTCGCCACTTCCGCAATCCCGATCACGGCCCGCGCTACGGCCATTTCAATCTGCTCGGGCCATTCAATTACTTCATGGCGACGGCGCTCTTTAACGTCTTCCCTCTGCCGCGTCTGCGCGATTTTCAGCAAAGCTTCGCCCACGCGGGAGATGCGCTCGACCACGGTTTCAACGTGCTTGTTTTCCCCGAGGGCGCGCGCTCGCCAGAGGGCAATCTGGCGCGCTTCCGTCCCGGCATCGGCCTGCTCGTCAAGCAATCAGGCGTGCCGGTTCTGCCTATGGCTCTTCGCGGCCTGGGTGAGTTGAAGACGCAGCGTCAGAATTGGTTTCGTTCTGGAAAGATCGAAGTGGTGGTAGGCCAGCCTATTCGCTTCTCGCCCCTGGAATCGGAAGCAGCCATCACTGCCCGGCTGCAGTCGGAAGTAGAAAAGCTACTGGAAGCAACAGGGAACAGGGAGTAGGGAACAGGGAACAGGAGTATCGTTGTAGCTCAGCTGGGATAGAACATGGAAAGCCAGGGTGTAGGAAATGGGTGAGTCATTCAAAGACCTCGTGGTATGGCAGCGAGCGGTTCAGATGTGCCTGGCAGTCTACGAACTCACTTCCTCTTTTCCGGACTCCGAGAAATTTGGCCTCACCAATCAACTACGACGAGCATCCGTCTCAGTGGCCAGCAATATAGCGGAAGGCTATGGCAGGTCAACGAAAGGAGAGTATCGTCTCTTCCTCGGACATGCGCGGGGCTCAAACTGCGAGGTCCAAACCCAGCTTGTAATTTCAGAGGCGCTGGGTTTCGGACCGGAACGTTTTTTCCGCAAGACTGAGGGCTTTTCCAGCGAAGTAAGCAAGATGCTGGTAGCCATAATGAACAAATTGCAAAAATGAGTGCTGCTTCCTGGTCGCTATTCCCTATTCCCTATTCCCTGTTCCCTGCTTTTCGGAAGTAGCAGGTCCCTCCCGCGAGGACCGAGGTCCAGATCGAAGGATCGGCCGGCTGCTCGCTTGACCCCAAAAACAAAATCCCATCCGGAGCCAGCACGCGATGAATGTTGCGCAGCAGTTCCCGCCGCGTCTCCTGCCCGAAGTAAAGCATCACATTGCGCAGAAAGATCACATCGAAGCGGTCGCTCTGGCGCTGGAACGGAAAATGCGGTCCGCACAAGTTGGCCAGCCGAAAACTCGTCATCTTGCGAACCGGCTCCTTCACCTGCCATTGCTCACCCAGATTGTCGAAGTAGCGCACCAGGAATCGGACAGGCAGACCCCGGTTCATCTCAATGCGGTTATAGCGCCCTTCCTGCGCCTTCTCCACCACCTCCGCGCAGATGTCGGTGCCTTCTATGCGGATCGTCCAGCCCGCCAGTAGCGGAAAGTGCTCGTGGATCATCATCGCCAGGCTGTAGCCTTCCTGTCCTGTCGAGCACGCCGCGCTCCACATACGCAACGCCCGCACGCCGCGACGGCCCTCAATGATCTTCGGCAGCAACTCAGTGCGCAGCAATTCGAACGGGCGCGTGTCGCGAAAGAAGCTGGTTTCATTAATCGTCATCGCCTCGGCAATTTCCCGCTCCAGCGGTGAATCTCTGCACATCCTCAAGCGCCGGACCAGGTCGTCCAGTTCATTCATACCCCGGTTGCGCAATAGCTTGGTCAGCCGCGTATCGAAAAGATAGTCGCGGGAGGGGTCGAGCACATTCTGCGAGATATCGAAAACAATCTGCCGGAGGTAGCCGTAGTCGACGCTGGCTGACGTTTCCATCTTCAAACCGCCGATCTGAACTGCGCGCGGGCTTCGCTGTCAGTCCGGCTGACAATCCTTAGAATTTCAGGAACAATCGCATCCTGAGACAAAACCCGGTGCGCCAGCCCGGCATTGGCCACCGCTCCAGGCATGCCCCACACGGTGCTGCTTGCCTGATCCTGCACAATCACGCTTCCTCCTTGTTCCCGAATCGTGCGGCATCCCAGCATCCCATCGGAACCCATGCCCGTCAGCACGACCGCCAGCACGCCTGACCCGTAAACCGCCGCCGCCGAGCGAAACAACACATCCACGGCCGGCCTGCAGTGGTTTTCCATCGGCCCCTGGCTCAAATGCAGAGTAGCCGGCGCGCGCTGGGCGCTCAGCACCTCCATATGCCAGTTGCCTCGCGCAATATAAACCATGCCCGCGCGCACCTGGTCGCCTTCTTCCGCTTCGCGCACCTTTAATCGGCAGCGCCCGTTCAGGCGCTCGGCAAACAGCTTCGTAAATACCTCCGGCATATGCTGCACAATCATCACCGGCAGCGGAAAGCTGGCCGGAAGACCCGGAAGCAGGCGATCGAGCACCGCGGGACCTCCCGTGGAAACCCCGATTACCAGCACCGCGGGTATCGACGAAATGGGCTGCGAAACAGGAATGCGCGCCAGGCTTGCAAGGGGTGCGGGCAAAAGACCCCGAATGGGAGCGGCAACAGGAACAACCCAACGGCCGCGTCCGTTACCCGGCTCCATTCCAGGCGCAATTCCCAGTCCTATCTCTGGTCCGAAACCTGCAATCCCGATCCCGCGCTGCGCTTGTTTCGATGCGGTCAGCGCACGTATTTTCGGGATCAGATCCTGCGCCAGTGCCTGTGTGGCGGCTTCGCGGCCCGACTGTCCAGCCGGTTTGGCCACGTAATCGGACGCCCCGCTCGCCAGCGCCTCAATCGTCACCCTGGCCCCGCGTTGGGTCAGAGAACTGCACATGATCACCGGCATTTTGTGCCCCCGCGCCCGCAAAGCCCTAAGGGTCGCCAACCCGTCCATTCCGGGCATTTCCACGTCCAGCAGCACCACGTCGGGGCGGTCGCTTTCAATCGCTCGCAGCGCCGAATCCCCATCCGCCGCGCTCCCCACCACTTCCAAATCCGCATCCATGCCGACCACGGTGCGCAGCAGGCTCCGCATCACCACCGAGTCGTCCACAAGGAGAATCCGTATGCGGCCAGCGGCCATCCCTCAGACCCCCGCCAGGCCAAGAAGGTCCAGCTTCTCGCTCAATGCGTCTCCGTCGAAAGGCTTCATCAGGTACTCATCCGCGCCCGCATCCAGAGCGCTGACAATGCGGTCATTGTCCCCTTCGGTCGTAACCATCATGACCTTCACATCGCTGAATCCTTCGGCGCGCAGCCGCCTCAACATCTCCAGGCCGCCCATCACCGGCATATTCCAGTCCACCAGTGCCAGGTCAAACTCCGGACCCTCTTCAAGACGCTCCAGTCCGGCTTGGCCATCCCCCGCCTCTTCGCATTGCATACCTCTTTTTTCCAGCAATCCGCGAAGAAAGCCTCGGATGTAACGGGAGTCGTCAACAATGAGTGCTCGCATCATTCGCCTCCAGCTCCTCTATGCGACCTGGAACGCGCCCAGGCGCATCGGGTCAAGCCGCTCAGGATCAAGCATCACCAGAAGACTGTCCTTGAGCTTGTACGCGCCGGCAAACAAGACTCTACGGCGCTCGTCCAGAATCGATGGGTTGGGTTCGTAATCAGCCTGCGAAACCGTCAACACCTCGCCCACCGAGTCGACCAGCAGACCAAAGGACCCGCCCGCGCTCTCGAGAACGAGAATGTCCTGGGAACCCTCCCTGGCCGGCAGTCCCAGCACCTGGCGCAGGCTCACCGTCGTCAGTACGTCGCCGCGGTAATGAACCAGCCCGCCCACAAAACCCGGAGCCAGCGGAACCGGTTGCGGGCGCGCATTGCCGACAATCTCAAGAATGTGCGTGATCGGTATGCCGTATAACCCCTGCCCGACACGCACGGAGCACATCTCCACCAGCGTCGCCGCCGCTTTCTTTTTGCGCATTGCTTCCGTCCCCACACCACTCATCGAATCGCCTCCGCGTATTCCTGTGCTCCACTCTCGGCAACGGGCAATGGCGCAATCCCACCCAGATCCACTACCCCGGTTACCCGGTTCTTCAAGAGCGTCACGCCGCCCGCATGCTGGCTCGTGCCCGCCTCGAACAGATCGCCGCCGGCCGCAACATCCAGCACGTGCGAAACTGCGATACCCACCTGGCGATCGCCCTCACGGCAGATCACCACGATAATCTGGGCCTCGCCCTCGCCCTGGCCTTGAACCTGACCCTGCCCCGCCGCCAGAATCCCGCCCGCATCTTCCACCGGCAGCAACTGCCCTTCGAAATTCACCACCGGCCGGTAGCCGATGTATTCGATCCGCGATATAGGAAGCTGTTCGATCCGCAGCACGTCCTTCAGAGGCACCCCGGCGCGGCGTCAGGCAACCTCCACCAGCAGATACTCGAGGCTTG
>Ga0181531_10001267_pt1 | contig 16074 bp, 14 predicted proteins | sample PEATcosm2014_Bin_38_FD_119743 | JGI IMG/M metagenome (GOLD analysis project Ga0181531, IMG submission 119743) | Peatland microbial communities from MTU Mesocosm Facility, Houghton, MI, USA - PEATcosm2014_Bin11_10_metaG | ecosystem: Environmental > Terrestrial > Soil > Wetlands > Peat | place... | reverse complement strand
GCGCTGTTCGCGGCCGCCCTCGCCTGGCGCCACCGGCTGCTGGGGGCCGGCGTGCTGTATGTCGGCGCCGGCTATCTGGGCCTGTTGCTGGTCCGCGCCGGTCCGGGCGGCCTGGCCAACCTGGTGTTTCTGCTGCTGGTGGTCTGGGCCAACGATATCGGCGGCTATCTCGCCGGCCGCCTGATCGGCGGCCGCCGCATGGCGCCGCGCCTGTCGCCCGGCAAGACCTGGGCCGGCGCCGGCGGCGGGCTGGTTTTCGCCGTGGCGGCCGGCCTCGCGATCGCCGCCTGGTTCGGCGCCGATCGCGCCGGGCAGTTCCGCGCCGAGGCCATTGCCGTGGTGTTTGCCGCCCTGGCACAGGCGGGCGATCTGGCCGAGAGCGCGCTCAAGCGCCGCACCGGGCGCAAGGATTCGGGAAATCTGATCCCCGGCCACGGTGGCATCCTTGACCGCGTCGATGGGCTTCTGGCCGCCTCGATCGGCGCGCTGGTCTGGCAGGTCGGGATGCAGTTCATTTGGCCGCAGATCGGCCAGGGAGCATTCTTGTGGCAGTGACGACCGCGGCGAAGACCGTCACCATCCTGGGCAGCACCGGCAGCGTCGGCGAAAGCACGGTGGACCTGCTTGCGGCGAACCCCGAACGCTTTCGGGTGCTGGCGCTGGTGGGCAACCGCAATGGCGAGAAACTGGCCGCCCAGGCGCGCCTGCTGCAGGCGGCCTGGGCGGTGTGCGCGGACGCGGATCAGTATCCCGCGCTGAAAACCGGCCTCGCCGGCACCGTCACAAAAATCGCCTGCGGGCCTGATGCGGTGCTGGCGGCGGCGCGCCTCGGTGCCGACTGGACCATGGCCGCGATCACCGGCATCGCCGGTCTGGCGCCGACGCTGGCCGCGGCCGAAGCCGGCGGCACCATCGCGCTCGCCAACAAGGAAGCACTGGTCTCCGCCGGCGACGTGATGTTGCGCGCCGTCGCCGCCGCCGGCGCCACGCTGTTGCCCGTCGACTCCGAGCACAACGCGATCTTCCAGGCGATGGCGGACAACGAGCGGTCAAGCGTGGAGAAGATCACCCTCACCGCCAGCGGCGGCCCGTTCCGCACCTGGAGCCGCGAGGCGATGCAGCAGGTCGCCCCGGAGGCCGCGCTGCGTCATCCGGTGTGGCGCATGGGGCCGAAGATCACCATCGATTCAGCCACCTTGTTCAACAAGGGTCTCGAAATCATCGAGGCGGCCCGGCTGTTCGGGCTGCCGAGCGAACGGATCGACGTCCTGGTGCACCCGCAATCCATCGTGCACGGACTGGTCCACTTCGCGGACGGCAGCGTGCTCGCCCAGCTCGGCGCGCCCGACATGCGCATCCCGATCGCCCACACCCTGGCCTGGCCGGCGCGGCTGGCCACGCACGCGCCGCGGCTCGACCTGGCCGCTGCCGGCCGGCTCGAGTTCTCCACCCCCGACGACCGCCAGTTCCCAGCCCTGCGCCTGGCGCGGCAGGCCTTGCAGGCAGGCGGCGGCGCGCCGACTATATTGAACGCGGCGAACGAAGTCGCGGTGGAGTCGTTCTTGCGCAGGCGCATCGGATTTCTTGACATCGCAGCATTGGTGGAGGACGTGCTGAACCGTCTCGGCGCCCGCGCGGCCGACACGCTCGAGCAGGTCACCGCGTTGGACGCGGAAGCACGGCGCTGCGCCGACGCCCAAATGGCGCGCGCCGCGTAAAGGGAGCCAAGATGAATTATCTGCTTCACCTGGCACAAACCCTCGCGAGCTTCGCGCTGGTGCTCGGCGTGCTCATTTCCATCCACGAAATGGGCCACTATTTGGCCGCCCGCTTCTGCGGCATCACCGTCGAGGCGTTCTCGCTCGGCTTCGGACCGGCGCTGAAAACCTGGGTCGACGGCCGCGGCACCGAGTGGAAAATCTCCGTGCTGCCGCTCGGCGGCTACGTGAAGATGTACGGCATGAGCCCGGACGCGCGCGCCGAAGCCGCCGCCGCGGGCGAGCTATTCCGCACCGCGGAAGCCTATTGCGAAAAGCAGGTGTGGCAGCGCGCCATCGTGGCCGCCGCCGGGCCGGTGGCCAATTTCCTGCTGGCCATGGTGCTGTTCGCCGTGCTGCTCGGCGTCGCCGGCCGCCAGGTGCCGCTGCCGGTGGTCGGCGAGGTGATCGCCGACAGCGCCGCCGCGCATGCCGGCCTGCGCCAGGGCGACGAAATCCGCGCCGTGAACGGCACCAAGGTCGCGCTGTTCGAGGATTTGCGCCAGGTGGTCGTCGCCAGCCCGAACCGCGACCTGACCCTGCTGGTGCATCGCGGCGCCACGGACTTTTCGGTCACCGCGCACATCGTGGCCGCCGCGGCCGGCGGGCCGGGCATTCTCGGCGTCAAGAGCGGCGCCATGCGGACCGAGCCGCTGGGACCGCTGCAGGCGGTGGCGGGCGGTGTCGCGGAAACCTGGGAGGTGCTGCGTCAAACGGTGCTCGGCCTGATTTCCATCGTCACCGGCCGCACCAGCGCCGACGAATTGGGCGGTCCGATTTCGATCGCCCACATGTCCGGCCAGGTGGCGCAACTCGGGCTCGCCAGCCTGGTCAGCTTCATCGCCCTGCTGTCGGTCAATCTCGGCCTGGTGAACCTGCTGCCGATCCCGGTGCTGGATGGCGGGCACCTGATGTTCTACGCCGCCGAAGCCCTGCGCGGCCGCCCGGTACCGCCCCGCGCGCAGGAATATGGCTACCGCGTCGGCGTCGCGATCATCGCGTGCATCTTCGTGTTCGCCTCGTTCAACGATTTGGTGCGCGAAGGCGCGTTCCGCTGGGTGGCCCATCTGATCGGCTAGGCACACGCAATAATTAACAAGAGTTTTTGCTTCTTTTTTCAAAAAGAAGACTTGTTCTTTTTTGAAAAAAAGAACAAAAAAACTTTTGTTTACGAGAGCGTGGGTCGCCCGCTAGAGTTGATCCGTTTCATACGGAGAATCCCGTGCGCCGCGCAGTGATCTTATTCCTGAGCGTCGGCTTCGCGGCCACCGCGGCCGTGGGGCAGACCACCGCGCCGCCGGGCAAGCAAGGAGCAGCCATGACGAACGCGCAACAGGGCGGCGGCGCCAAGGAATCGGCGCCGGCGGCGTCGAGCGATGCATTCGAGGACGCCTCGGTGCAGATGCAGCGGGACCTCCAGGTGCGGTATACCGACGATGCCGACCACGATTTTGCTTCCGTCATGGCGGCGTATCACAAGGGCGCGATTGCCGCGGCCAATATCGAATTGAAATACGGCACCGATCCGCAGATGCGCCACCTCGCGGAAACCATCATCGCCGCCAACGAGAAGCAGATCGCGCAGGCGCAGGCCTGGCAAAAGAAGCACCGCTAGGCTGAGCCATATCGATATCGCGATGACGTCCGGGAGATCGATGCCATGTCGGGAGCGAGGGCGCAGCAGGACCAGTGGCTCAAGCAGACCCTAGGGTACGATGTCGCGATCGCTCTGGCCGGCCGCCAGAACGGCGCGGCCAGCGGCACGGCCAGCGCCGGCGCGAATCACGAACCCGATGGCGAGGCCGAGGAACCGCTGGAAAAGTGGCCGTTCAGCGCCAAGAAAAAGCAAGGTGCCGGAAAATCCGTGGACGCCGCGCCGCCGCTCCAGGTGCCCAAGGACAAGGTTCTCGCGACGAAACTCAAGGCGTTGACCAAGGAACTGGCCGCGCTGCGCAAGCGCGGCTTCGACACCGCACGCATGGAACAGGATGGCGCCGACCTGGCCAATTCGGGTGCGAAGGCCGAGAAGCTGGCCGACGGCGCGGCCCGCACCAAGGCCATGGACACGGTCAAGGCGCGCATCGACGAGGCGATCGAACACGCGCAGGCCCTGGCCAAGTCCGCCGGCGACGAACTTGGCAAGAAGGACAAGCCGACGAATGACCAGAAATCGGCGATCTACAAGAAGGCGATCAAGGATCTCTACGGCATAGAAATCGATGTGCCGGCCGATTTCAGCAACACGCACTTCGACAAGGTCTTCGACATGCTCGGCACGCTGCCAAAAGATCACGTAAAGCAGCTGAAGCTGAGCAAGCTTGTTTACACCAGCGATGCGAAAACGAAAGGCGGCGGAAGCTACTTCCAGGGCACCATCAAGATGGGCGATTTCGGTACCGCGGAAAAGCAGGAGAACTACGAAATCGACGGCGTAACGCTTCCGGCGAACTCCTTCAACGTAACCACGCTGCACGAAGTCGGCCACGCGGTGGATGCGAAGGAAAGGATCATGGAAGGAAATCGGTCCAAGCCCGGCTGCGGTGGCTGGAAAAAAGAGAATATCGCCAGTGTGACAGCAGGCTTTTTGGCGGAATGCAAGAAGTCGGTCCGGTTCAGCGACGGCGTTACGGATGATGATGTCAGTGAAGCGATCAAGACCGCGCTGGAAGCGGGCACGGTGAACCGGCCGCCCGCCATACCGCAAGACGATTGGCAGGCTTTCTCGACGTTCCTGATTGACAAATGCGAAAAAGCACGGGCTGCGGCGAAGCCATTTTTCAAAAGCAGCCCGGTCGTTGCGGACGGTCGCGCCTACGCCCAATCGTCGCCCACCAACGCCGATTCATGGTGGAGCTACGATCCGGCGGCGCGCGCGGCCACCAAGGTCAACAACTACCAATGGCGGGCACCAGGCGAATGGTTCGCCGAGGTTTATGCCATTTCGTGGCTGAAGAAGAAGAAGCCGCCCAGCGCCGTCGATGCGGCCGCCGCAAAATTCTGCTGGAACGGCTGATACGGGGCATTCCGCCGGGGAGAAAACACCATGTCGATCTTCCATTCGGTGACCATGGCCTGCGGCAAATGCGGCGCGGAGGCAGAAATCGAACGCGCCGCCAGCGTCAACGCCGACATGCGCCCCGAGCTGCGCGCCGAGATCCTCGACGGCAGCTTTCAAGCCACCACCTGCACCAAGTGCGGGGCGCCGGTGCGTCTGCCGCCGCACCTGACCTATCTGGACGTCGGCCGCGGCCTATGGGTCGCCGCCGAACCCGCGAACATGCTGGAACAATGGCCGGACGTGGAAGTGGACGTCAGCCGCGTCTTCGCGCTGGCGTTCGGCGGCGAGGCGCCCCCCGCCGGGCGCGCGCTCGGCGAGGCGCTGCGGACGCGCCTCGTGTTCGGCTGGCAGGCCTTGCGGGAAAAACTGCTCTGCGACGACGCCGGACTCGACGACGTGACGCTCGAACTCCTCAAGATGGCCATCATCGGCCAGGTCAGCGGGGCGCCGATGGCGGACCAAACCGAATTGCGGCTGACCGACGCCGACGCCGCAAACCTCGAGCTCGCGTGGGTCGTGACCCTCACCGAGGCGGTGCTGTCGCGGCTTACGGTGCCGCGCGCGGCCTATCACGCGATTGCTGCTGAGCCGGATGGCTGGGAACTGGCGCGGGCGAAATTCGACGATGTTTTCCTGGTGGATTTGCGGCGGCTGATCGCCGGGCCGGATTTGGCGGAGGCGGCGGATTGAAGGCGGCCAAGACAAGGACAGGAAGGCCAGGGCTCTGCCCTGGACCCGTCACGCCGGAGGCGTGCTGCGCACGACGGGGCCGGAGGCCCCAGACCCCGATTCATTAAGAATCGTTGGAGGAAACGGCGAAGCCAAAAATCCAGGTTCGTTATTGGCTTCGCCGTCTCCCCGGACATTTCCTAATGAATGGGGGTCTGGGGCCTCCGGCCCCAGCGGGTCCAGGGCAGAGCCCTGGCCTTTCTTGCCTTATACCCGGCGCCCACAGCGCCAACTCGTTCCGGCGCCGCCAGCCATAGTGCCAATTTCCGCGATGCACCGCGCTGGCAGCCGGCTTTCTTTCCAATTGTAATCGCCCACGCGGCCGCTGGGCGTGCCATGGACATGCCCGGCAAACTCTTGTAGCCCGCCTGCAACGCGGTTGCTTATTTCCCGCTAGCGCAAGCCCGCCATCCCCCGCGGGAGGCGCATCCGACCTGCCAGCTCGCGCCTTTGGAGAGGGACCCGCTTTTGCTTCGTCACCGCGCCGCGCTGCTTGCTTCCGCCTGCCTTTTGGCACTTGCCGGCCCTGCCCCGGCCCAGGATGCACCGCCTCCGCCGGCCGCGCCGCCCGCCGCCGAGGCGCCCCCTGCCGCGCCGCCGGCGCCGGCCCGCGCGCACCACCGCCCCCGCCCAGCGGCCGCGCCGGAAGCGGCGCCGCAGCCGGCCGCCGGCGATGTCATTCAAGCCATCAAGGTGGTCGGCAACCAGCGCATCGAGGTGGGCACCATCCTCTCCTACATGCTGGTGCAGGCCGGCGATTCCTTCACCGGCGACCGCGTCGACAAGAGCCTGCGCACGCTCTACGCCACCGGCCTGTTCGCCGACGTCAGCCTGCGCCGCGACGGCAGCACGCTGGTGGTCACGGTCACCGAAAACCCGCTGGTCAACCGCATCACGTTCGAGGGCAACCACAACGTCAAGGAAGACGATCTCCGCAAGGAGCTCACCATGAAGCCGCGCGCGGTGTTTTCGGTGCGCCAGGCGCAGACCGACCGCCAGAAACTGCTGAACGTCTATGCCGGAAAGGGCCGCTTCGCCGCGACCGTGGAACCCGAGCTGGTGCGCCTGCCGCAAAACCGCGTGAACGTGGTCTTCAAGATCGTCGAAGGCCCGAAAACCCTGGTCAGCCGCATCGTCTTCGTCGGCAACCACGCGTTCGGCGAAAAGCGGCTGCGCGAGGTGATCGACACCCGCGAGGAGCGGTGGTGGCGCTTCCTCTCCAGCAGCGACGAATTCAATCCCGGCCGCATCGATTTCGACCGCGAATTGCTGCGCCGCTTTTATCTCGCCCACGGCTACGCCGATTTCGACGTCACCACGCTTTCCGCCGAGCTGTCGCCCGACCGCAAGGAATTTTTTATTACGTTTCAGGTCACCGAGGGCGAGCGCTACAAGATCGGCACCGTAAAGGTCAAGAGCACGGTGGCGCACCTGGACTCGGCGCGCTACGAGCCGATGATCGATGTCGCGACAGGCGACTTCTACAACGGCGACAAGATCGAACGGTTGTCGCAGCGGCTGGAGGACCGCATCCGCCGCGACAATTTTGTCTTCATCAAGATCGAACCGAAGATCCGCCGCGACCCCAAGACCCACACCGTCGATCTGGAATTCGATATCGACCAGGGCCCGCGCGTCTACGTCGACCGCATCGAAATCGCCGGCAACACGGTGACCCGCGACAACGTCATCCGCCGCGAATTCCGCTTCGCCGAAGGCGATCCGCTCGACCCGACGCTGACGCGCATTACCAAGGTGCGCTTGCAGGACCTCGGCTATTTCTCCGACGTAAAAGTTACGCCGCAACCAGGCTCCGCCGCGGACCGCAGCAACGTGGTGGTGGACGTAACCGAAAAGGCGACCGGCGAACTCTCGCTCGGCGGCGGCTATTCCACCACCTCCGGCATTCTGGGCCAGGCCGGCCTGCGCCAGCACAACCTGATCGGCACCGGCGTCGATGCCGGCATCAACGCCACCGTCGGCGCCTACGAGAGCCAGGTCGATATTTCCGCCACCGACCCCTACTTCCTCGACCGCAACCTGGTCGCCGGCGCCGATGTTTTCTTCCTCAGCAACAACAACCCGTATGTGCAGGCCTATGACGAAACGCGCTACGGCACCAGCCTGCGCATCGGCTACCAGTTCAACGATCACGTCAGCCAGGCCTGGACCTACTCGCTGATCGACCGCGACGTGACCAACATCCAGACCTACGCCAGCACCTATGTGGAGGATGAAGCCGGGTATTCGTTGCTCAGCCAGCTGGGCCAGACCCTGAGCTTCGACTGGCGCGACAGCCGCCTCAACACCACCAGCGGTTTCATCGTCCGCCTCGGCACCGATTTCGCCGGCCTTGGCGGCGACGAACAATATATCCGCCTCAAGCTGGATACCACCTATTGGGTGCCGCTGGAGTATTTCACTGGCGATCCGCGCTGGAACATCGCGCTTTCGGCCGGCGGCGGCCACCTGTTCGACTTCAACAGCCGCGAACGCATCATCGACCGCTTTTTCCTCGGCGGCGACAATCTGCGCGGCTTCCTGGACCAGGGCGTCGGGCCGCACTCGGTCGCCTTCACCGCCTGCGATACGCCGACCGACTTCCAGACCAATCCCGCCTTGCCGGGCTATCTGACCTGCAAGAACGCCGGGTTCTACCATGGCAGCGACAGCCTGGGCGGCGAAACGATCTGGACCGGCAGCGCCGAGTTGCATTTCCCGCTGCCGGTGAGCGACGATTTCGGCCTCTCCGGGCGCACCTTCGTCGATGCCGGCAGCCTGTTCGGCCTGAAAGTGCCCGAAAACGCGACAACGAACTGCCTGGCAACCCTGCAGCACGTCAACCCGACGACCGGCAAAGTAACCCAGGGTGGCGGCGTTGGTTATCCGATCGACTACTACACGCGCGACCGCGTCGATCAATGTTTCTACGACGATGGTTCGGCGCGCCTGTCCGCCGGCTTCGGCATTTCCTGGAAGTCGCCGTTCGGCCTGATCAACGTCGATATCGGCGCGCCGCTGTTGAAGAAGTCGTACGACCAGCTTCAGGTCTTCCGTTTTGGTTTTGGTACGAGGTTCCAGTGAGCTTGAACACTTCACGCATATCCGCCGTCCTGGTGGCGGCGATGCTGGCGGCGGTGCCTGCCGCGATCGCGACCAGCCGGCCCGCCGCGGCGCAGGACGCGCCCGGCTGGTTCGTGCCAGGTTCGCAACAACAGCCACCGGATGCAGCGCCGCCGCCCACCCGCGGCCGCCAGCGCACCGCGCCGGCGCCGGTCAGCATGGCGCCGCTGCCGCCGGTCGAGGACGACCAAGCCGCCCCCGATCAGGCGGATCCGGTCACCGATGCCGAACTGCAGCAGAAACTCGCCAATCTGCCGCAGCCGCCGGTGCCGCCGCTGCCGCCCATCGTCGCCGCGTTCTACACCGCGACCGATACCGGCGACGCGGTCAAGCTGACCGCCACTGGGCTTGAAGCCGCGCTGCCCGCGCCCCTCGCCGTCGACGCAACCTATTTCGTCATCAAACGCGGCGACAATGAAATCGCGCTCGCCGCCAGCGCGTCCGACGCGACCGCGGGCACCGCGATCACGCTGACCAGCGCCGGCGTCGGCACGCTGAAAATCACCGCCCCCGTCGCGCACAACGGCCAGGTCAACCTCACCAGCGATTTCTCGGTCAAACTCCCCGGCACGCTGAAATTGCTGCCCGGCGGCGCCGCCCCGCCGGCGGGCATCATGGGCGTGCTCGGCGTGCCCGACATCATGCGCGCCAGCAGCGCCGCCCAGGCGGTCGACAAGGTGATCGGCGCGCGCAAGGAAAAGTTGCAGCTCGAAGCGCAGCGCGCCGAGGCCAACTGGCGCGAAATGCAGCAATCGTTGCAGAACGATATAGCGCACATCAGCCGCGACCAGGCGCTGGTGCGCGAACGCGCGCTGCAGGATCGCGTGCGAACCGATCGCCGCCTGTTGCAGGAACGCCAGCGGATCATCCAGGAAGCAGCCCAGGTGGCGCTCGGCCAGATCGAACGCACGCTGATCCAAATCATTCGCCAGGTCGCCGAAAGCCGCGGCATGAACCTGGTGCTGCACCGCAGCCAGGTCGCACTCAACGTGCAGGAATTCGACATCACCGACGCCGTCGTGGCGCAACTCAACAAAGCCCTGCCCACCGTACAAATCCCGCCCGACAACGTCGATCCCGCCACGCTGCCCAAGGATTGGGGCACGCCTGTCGCCACCGCTAAGTAGGAAGAAGGCCAAGGGGGCTCTGCCCCCCTGGACCCCCCGCTGGGGCCGGAGGCCCCAGACCCCGTTCATTAGGTCAGGGGACAGGGAGGGGGGCTACGCGGATGTCACCACACGCTCGTCGCCCCCCTCCCTGTCCCCTGACCTAATGAATAGGTTCTAAGGACTTGTCCTTAGCGGGGGTCCAGGGGGCAGAGCCCCTTGGCCTTCTTCCTTCCTACCGGAGGCAACAAGCGTGACCGAGTCCGTGCGGGACAGGCTGGGGGATCCGAGGTTTTTTGAGCGTGCCGGGCCGTTTGGTTTGGCGCGGGTCGCTGTCGCGGCCGGTGCCGAGCCGCCGCCCGCGGCCTCCGGGCGCATGCTGAGCGGCGTCGCGCCGCTGCAGGCCGCGGGGCCTGGCGAAGTCAGTTTCCTGCACAACAAGAAGTACCTGTCCCTGCTGGAACAGACCGGCGCCGGTGCGGTCATCGTCGGCCCCGAGTTTGCCGCCCGTGTGCCGCCGGGCGTTGCCGCCCTGGTGACCGACGATCCGCATGCCGGCTGGGCGCGGGTCGCTGCCCTGTTCCATCCGCTGCCACCCACGATGCCGGGCGTGCACGGCAGCGCGGTCGTCGATCGTGACGCGGTTGTCGATCCCACCGCCGAAGTCGGCCCGCTGGCGGTGATCGGTGCCGGCGCGGTGATCGGGCCCGGCTGCCGCATCGGCGCCGGCGCCGTCATCGCCGCCGGCGTCGTGATCGGCCGCGATTGCCGCATCGGGCCGCTCGCCAGCCTCACCCACGCCCTGCTCGGCGACCGGGTCTACGTCTACCCCGGCGCGCGCATCGGCCAGGAAGGCTTTGGTTTCGCCATGACCAAGCAGGGTTTTCTCACTGTGCCGCAGCTTGGCCGCGTCATCCTCGAGGACGATGTCGAGGTCGGCGCCAATTCCACCATCGACCGCGGCGCCGCTCTGGACACCGTGATCGGCGCCGGATCGCGCCTGGATAATCTGATCCAGATCGGCCACAATGTGCGGCTTGGGCGCTGTTGCGTGGTCGTGGCCCAGGCCGGCATCTCCGGCAGCACCGTGTTGGAGGATTTTGTGCAGGTCGGGGCCCAGGCGGGCCTCACCGGGCACTTGAGAATAGGGGCGAGGGCGCGTATCGGCGCGCAAGCGGGCATCATGTCGGATGTGGAGGCCGGCGCCGACGTGGTGGGCAGCCCCGCCATGCCGGTGCGGGAGTTTTTCCGCAACGTGGCCGTGTTGCGGCGGTTGGCGCGCAAACCTGTTGGAAAAACCGATGGACGGAACGACGCCTGAAACCCCCACGCCGGACGCCGCGCACAGCGGCGCCAGCGATCTTGCCGTCCTCGACATCGCGCGCATCATGCGCGCGATCCCGCACCGCTATCCGTTTCTGATGATCGACCGCGTGGTCGATGTGGTGCTGAACCACTCGGCGATCGGCGTCAAAAACGTGTCGGTGAACGAGCATTTCTTCCAGGGCCATTTCCCCGGCCACCCGGTGATGCCCGGCGTGCTGATCATCGAGGCGATGGCGCAGACCGCGGCGGTCCTGGTGGTCGAAACCCTGGGCCCGAGCTCGGAGGGCCGCCTGGTCTACTTCATGTCGATCGACGGCGCGAAATTCCGCCGCCCCGTAGTGCCGGGCGACCAGTTGCGCATCCACATTGAGAAGGAGCGTCAGCGCGGCAACGTGTGGAAATTCTCCGCCGTGGCGCGGGTGGACGGCCTGTCCGTCGCGGAAGCCACCTACACGGCCATGATCATGGAGCGTGCCGCGCCCGCCCCGGGCGAAACCGCGTAACCTGCGGCAAAATGGTGTGAATTGGCCGCTGCCTCCGACTTGCCTACGGTGACCGCCCCGCCCATGCGCCGGACGAGTCGGGAAACGCGATGGACAATGAGGCCTTGCTAGACGCACCGCCCGCCTCGGCGGAGGCGCACATCCACCCGGCCGCGATCGTGGCGCCCGGCGCGCGCGTCGCCGCGGACGCATCGATCGGCCCCTGGTGCAGCGTCGGCCCCGACGTGGTGATCGAAAGTGGTGCCCGCCTGATCAGCCACGTCGCGGTGGACGGCCACACCGTGATCGGGCCGGGGGCGGTGCTGTTTCCGTTCTGCTCCGTTGGCCTGCCGCCGCAGGATATGAAATACCAGGGCGAGCCGACCCGCACGGTGATCGGCGCCCGCACCCAGATCCGCGAGCATGGCACCATCCATCGCGGCACCGTCACCGGCACCGGCGTCACCCGCGTCGGCGCCGACTGCCTGCTGATGGCCGTGGTGCACGTGGCGCACGATTGCGCCCTCGGCAACGGCGTGATCGTCGCCAACAACGTCGTCATGGGCGGCCACGTCACCATCGGCGACAACGCGGTGATCGGCGGCGCCTCGGCGCTGCACCAGTTCGTGCGCATTGGCCGCGGCGCCATGGTGGGCGGCGTCTCCGGCGTGGAGGCGGACGTGGTGCCGTTCGCCACCGTGCTCGGCAACCGCGCCTATCTATCCGGCCTGAACCTGATCGGCCTGAAGCGGCGCGGCGTGGACCGTGCCGGTTTGCATCGTTTGCGCACCGCGTTCCGCACGTTGTTCGTCGGCGACGACAGCGGCGAGGTTTTTGCCGAACGGCTCCGCCGCGTCCGCGCCACCGCCGAGGATCCGCTGGTGCTGGAATTGCTGGATTTTATCGAAGCGCCGAGCCGCCGCGGCCTGATCCGTCACACCGCGAAGCGTCTGGAGGATGAGGAGCCGGCGTGATTGCTGCGGCTGCCTGCGAAGCGTCGCGATTTTTCATGCGCGGCGCGCATGAATGCGCGACCGAACCTGGGAAAACCCCAAATTTACCGCAATATCGTGGCGCAACGCCTTATCAGTGCAGCAGCCGGCGCGATGCACGCGGAATGCCCACGCCATTTTCCAACAAGGCCGCGCGCACCGCGTCCTGGATCGCCAACCTTGTATGCGGCAAATTCAACGTTGTAGCTTCATCCGCCAACAGGCGCAGGCATTGCACGATGCCGTCCGCGCTCGCGGAAACCACCTCGTCGTCGACGGCGATGGGCAGCATCACCGGTAGCGGCAGTGGCAGTGTCATGGGACAAACTCCCGTGAACGTTGCGCCACAGTTTGCAGCGAACTCGACCGTATGCGCACCCTCCGGTTACAGCAAGCGTAATCGCGTCATGAACCTGCAATTTATTTGCCACCGCACAAGACTCGCCGGCCGGCATAACCGCCGGCGGCCGCACGATGAAAAATGAGGCACCTGGGCCGCTCGGCATTCTCGCCGGCGGCGGCCCGTTTCCCGGCCAGGTCGCCGCCGCGGCGCGCGCCGGCGGGCGGCCCGTGTTCATTGTCGGCTTCGAGGATTTCGCCGATCCCGCGGTCATTGGCGCCTATCCGCACGCCTACGCCCGCCTCGGCGCCGCCGGCCGGATTTTGTCGCTGCTGCGTGAAAATGCGGTCCGCGATCTGGTGCTGGTCGGCCCGGTCAAACGCCCCAGCCTGCTCGATCTGCGCCCCGACCTCGAGGGCACCAAAATCCTCGCCCGCATCGGCCGCGCCGCCTGGTCCGGCGACGACGGCCTGCTCGCCGCCCTGGTCCGCGTGCTCGCCGAGGAGGGTTTTAGCGTGGTCGGCGCGCACGAAATCCTCACCGCCTCGGTCGCCACAAAAGGCGCGCTCGGCGCGCTGGCACCGGACGCCCAGGCCCGCGCCGACATCGCCCGCGGCGCCCAAATCGTGCGTGCCCTCGGCGCGCTCGACATCGGCCAGGGCTGCGTCGTGCAACACGGCTTCGTGCTCGCCGTCGAAGCCGCCGAAGGCACCGACCGCATGTTGGCGCGAGTCGGTGAGCTGGCGGTGCCCGGCCCCGGCGGCGTGCTGGTAAAACTCACCAAGCCGGGCCAGGAACTTCGCGCCGACATGCCCACCATCGGCCCCCGCACGGTTACCGCCGCCGCCGCCGCGGGGCTGCGCGGGGTGGCCTGCGAGGCTGGCGGCACGCTGCTCACCGATCGCGATGGCTGCATCGCGGAAGCGGACCGGCTGGGGCTTTTTCTGTTCGGCATTGATGCCGATTTAGCGGAAGGCCAGGGCTCTGCCCTGGACCCGCTGGGGCCGTAGGCCCCAGACCCCATTCATTAAGAATCGGCGGGGGAAACGGCGAAGCCAAATAATTCATTTCATTTAATGGCTTCGCCTGGAAGTCAGCAAAAGCCGCGCAGCGCAGACGGGGGCCTGGGGCCCCCGGCCCCGTCGTGCGCAGCACGCCTCCGGCGTGACGGGTCCAGGGCAGAGCCCTGGCCTTACTTTGCTTTCGTTCTCTCCTTATCCTAGCGCCTATGGGGCAAAGCCCCCGGTCGCCGAAGGCCATCCGACTGCCTATGAGGATCATCCCATGCACGGAAAATTCCTGCACACCATGCTGCGCGTCTACGATCTCGACCGAAGTGTCGCCTTCTACCGCGACTTGCTGGGCATGAAGGAGCTGCGCCGCACCGAGGTTTCGGCCGGCCGCTACACGCTTGTCTTCATGGGCTACGCCAGCAACGCCGAAGGCCAGGCCGAAATCGAGCTGACCCACAACTGGGACCAGCCGGCGCCGTACGATATCGGCACCGCATTCGGCCACCTCGCCGTCGGCGTGCCGAACGTCGCTTCCGCCTGCGAAACGGTCCGCGCGGGCGGCGGCCGCGTCACCCGCGAAGCCGGCCCGGTCAAATTCGGCACCACCGTCATCGCCTTCGTCGAGGACCCGAACGGCTACAAGATCGAATTGATCGAGCGCCCGTGAGTTGGCTCGATGACCTGACCAACGGTCTGGGCTGGCTCGCCTCCGGCGCCGGCCTGCTCTCGACCACCCTCCGCATCGGCGTCACCGGCCTTTCCCGCGCCGGAAAAACCGCGTTCCTGACCTCGGCCGCCGCCGCCCTGCTGGCCCGCCCATCGCCACGCTTTACCCTCGCCCCGCTCGGCGCGAGCGACATTCCGCGTTTCGACCAGGATCGCCATCTCGCCGCGCTGGCCGCCGACCCGCCACGCTGGCCGGAACGCACCGGCTCCGTCTCGATGCTGGCGCTCGCCGCCCAGATCGACCAATCCCCGCTGCCGTCCAAAACCATCCGCCTCGAATTCCTCGACTACCCCGGCGAATGGCTGCTCGACCTCCCGCTGCTGACGCTGAATTTTTCCCAATGGTCGGAAAGCATGTTGCGCCGCCTGCAAGCCCCCGGCATCGCGCCACTGACAAAATCGTTTCTCGGTTTTGTGCAAGGCCTGCCGGCGAAAGCCCCGGCGAACGAAGCCGTCGCTACCGCCGGAGCAAAACTCTACCGCGCCATGCTGCAGGATTTGCGAAATGCCGGCCTCGCCTACCTGCAGCCCGGCCGCCATCTGATGCCCGCCCCCGGCCCCGAGCCCCCCTGGCTCGCCTTCTTCCCCCTCGCCGGCCAAGGGCCGTTCGCCGCCCTGCTCGCCAAACGCTACGACGCCTACGTCGAAGCCGTCCGCCGCGACCTCGCCAGCCCGCTATTCGCCAACGTCGACCGCCTGGTCGTCCTCGCCGACGTGCTGAGCGCCCTGCACGGCGGCGAGGCCGCCTTCGCCGACACCCAGGCGGCCCTCGCCGCCGCCGCCGGCGCCCTGCGCTGGCGCTTCTCCTGGGCCGAGGCCTTCGCTGCCCTGACGGACCTGCGCATGCCGCCAAAAGTCATCAACCGCGTCGCCTTCGCCGCCACCAAATCCGACCACGTCGCCGAGCGCCAGCGCGGCAACCTCGCGGCCCTCATGAAAAACCTGGCGAACATCCCCGGCACCGGTGTCAAAACCGCCCACTTCGCCATCGCCAGCGTGCGCTGCACCGAGGATTTCGTCTGGACCCTCGAGGGCCGCCCGGTCTCCGCCGTCCGCGGCCGCGTGCTCGGCCAGCACGTACTGACCCGCTCCTACCCCGGCGAGGTCCCCGACCAGGTCCCCGACCCCACCTTCTGGGCCCACCCGTTCCTGGCGCTGCCCGAATTCGAGCCCATGCGCCTGCCCGACGGCGGCCGCTTCGGCGTTCCCAACATCAACATCGACGCCCTGCTCACCTTCCTGCTGGAGGACGTGCTGTGAGCGAACACCGCATCGCCCCCCGCATCGAAGCCGAAGAACTCCCCGCCCCCCCCCCCGAAGCCCCCCCCGCGGGGGCCCCCCCCCACCACGCCGCCCGCGCCGCCCACCCCCGGGCCGCCCTCTCCCGCCCCGCCACCCGCGGCCTCGCCGCCGCCGCCACCG
>Ga0181531_10001266_pt1 | contig 16079 bp, 14 predicted proteins | sample PEATcosm2014_Bin_38_FD_119743 | JGI IMG/M metagenome (GOLD analysis project Ga0181531, IMG submission 119743) | Peatland microbial communities from MTU Mesocosm Facility, Houghton, MI, USA - PEATcosm2014_Bin11_10_metaG | ecosystem: Environmental > Terrestrial > Soil > Wetlands > Peat | place... | reverse complement strand
GCGAATCAGACTCCGAAATTGAACTACCTCAATAACGGACACAGTCTCAAGTCCTGGCTGTTGACGACCGACCATAAGCGGATCGCCCTGCTTTATCTGATCTCGGTTACCTTCTTCTTTTTCCTTGGCGGCTTCTTCGCCATGCTCATCCGGCTCGAACTGCTCACCCCGGAAGGCGACCTGATGCAGGCCGACACCTACAACAAGGCGTTCACCATGCACGGCATGATCATGGTGTTCTTCTTTCTGATCCCGGTTGTGCCTGCTGTGCTCGGCAACTTCTTAGTCCCGCTCATGATCGGGGCCAAGGATCTCGCCTTCCCGCGCATCAACCTATTGAGCTGGTACCTCTACATCATTGCCGGAACACTTTTTCTGCACTGCATGTTGAACGGCGGCGTCGACACGGGCTGGACGTTCTATACGCCTTACAGCACGGTTGGCAGCAACACCAACGTTATTGAGGCCGGACTCGCCGTCTTTATTGCCGGTTTTTCGTCCATCTTCACCGGACTGAATTTCATCGTCACCATCCACCGCATGCGCGCGCCCGGCCTCACGTGGGATCGTTTGCCACTCTTTATTTGGTCGAACTATGCCACTAGCCTGATCATGATTCTCGGCACTCCCGTTGTGGCCATCACCATCGTGTTGGTGGCTGTTGAGCGACTTTTCCATCTCGGCATTTTTGACCCGCGCCTGGGTGGAGATCCGCTGCTCTTTCAGCACCTGTTCTGGTTCTATTCCCATCCTGCGGTCTACATCATGATTTTGCCGTCGATGGGCGTGATGAGCGAACTGATTACCTGTTTTTCGCGCAAGCGTGTTTTCGGATATAACTTCGTCGCGCTGTCGAGTATCGCCATTGCCGTCATTGGATTTCTCGTCTGGGCTCACCATATGTTCGTGGCTGGCATCTCGCTCTACGCAGCCATGATCTTCTCGTTCCTGACGTTTTTCGTCGGCGTCCCCTCGGCTGTCAAAGTTTTTAATTGGACTGCGACTCTCTACCGCGGCTCGATTTCCTATGCCACCCCGATGCTCTACGCCTTCGGCTTCATCGGTCTTTTCACCATCGGCGGCCTAACCGGGCTCTTCCTGGCCACCCTGGGCATCGACGTCCACGTCACCGACACCTACTTCGTCGTCGCTCACTTCCATTACGTCATGGTAGGGGGCGTCTTGATGGGGTATCTGGGAGGGTTGCATTTCTGGTGGCCCAAGATCAGCGGTCGCATGTATCCCGAAGGATGGGCCAAGCTGTCAGCACTGCTGGTATTCGTCGGTTTCAACCTGACTTTCTTCCCACAGTTCATCCTGGGCTATGTTGGCATGCCACGACGCTACTGGCAGTATCCACCCGAGTTCCAGGTGCTCAACGTTCTCTCGACCGCCGGCGCCAGCGTGCTCGCCGTCGGTTACCTGCTGCCGATGATTTATTTCCTCTGGTCGCTGAAGTATGGTCCGATTGCCGACTCGAATCCCTGGAATGCGGCTGGTTTGGAGTGGAAAACGAGCTCCCCGCCCCCGACTTTCAACTTCGACGAGACGCCGGTCGTCACTTGGGAAGCCTACAACTACGACGAGATTCCTGAGAAGGAACTGGAGGCTCCCGTTGCAAGATAGTCAAGCAACCAACGGGTCGGCGACGCTCACCGCCTACGACCACGAAAACCCGGCTCTGCGGCACCACTTCGCCGACGCGCAGCAGCAGAAAAATGCCGCCTCGCTAGGGATGTGGCTTTTCCTCGTAACGGAAATCATGTTCTTCGGCGGTATGTTCTGTGCCTATCTGATTTACCGTCTGGCGCACTTCAACGCCTTCGCGGCGGGAAGCCAGCAACTCAGCATTAAGCTTGGGGCGTTCAATACCGCTGTCCTGATCGTCAGCTCTGTCACGGTTGTGTTGGCCGTCAAAGCAGCCGAGGCAGGCAAGCGCAAATTGCTGACCGGTTATCTTGTCGTTACCGTTTTACTGGGCATGACCTTCCTGGTAGTCAAGGGCTTCGAGTATGCGGAGAAATTCGAGAAGCACCATGTGCCCGGTCCGACTTTCAATTTCACCGACAAATTTGACGACAACGGACAGCAAATCCCGGTCAACCCCAAAGAAGCCGAACTCTTCTTCTCGCTTTACTTTGCCATGACCGGAATGCACGCGCTGCATATGATCATCGGTTGCGGCCTTTTCAGCACACTGGCTGTGTTGGCATGGAAAGGCCATTACACTCCAGGCTATTTCACCCCAATTGAAAACGCGGGACTCTACTGGCACTTGGTCGACATCATTTGGATCTATCTGTTCCCGTTGCTCTACTTGATTAGCCGTCATTCCTGAGAGTTGAGAGTTTTATATGTCCGGACACGAAGAGCATTCGACGCATTCCCAAGGATTCTATCTACTAATCGGTGCCGTCCTGCTCATCTTGACGGCTACCACCGTGGCCGCGGCATTCGTGAATCTCGGCCCTTTTAACCCCGTGGTAGCGCTCCTTATCGCGACCATTAAGGCGACGCTGGTCGTCCTGTTCTTCATGCACGTCAAGGGTGCGAGCGAAAAGCTCACCGGTGCGGTGGTTGTCTCGGGCTTCTTTTTCCTTGCGATCCTGATTTCCCTTTCGTTGGCCGACTACATGACGCGCGCCTGGCGCTAGCGCAACCGCTTTTCCCACTGAATCGGCCGAATTACCGTAATCCTCTTGCGTCGGCTGGTCACATCCTCGAATATGTTATGTGCACTCGATGCCGCCCGAGCCTGCAGCTCCGCCGCTGAACGACCCCGATGCGCGTGCGCACGCTCGCCGTTCTGAGCAACTTGACGCCGTCTCCCTCGAAGCCGCTCTCCGCCGCCATCTTCGCGGGGAGGTCCGGTTTGATTCGGGGAGCCGCGCTCTTTATGCCACTGACGGCTCCAACTACCGGCAAGTTCCGATCGGTGTTGTCATACCCCGCGATAAAGAAGACGTGCTCGCGACTGTTGCCCTCTGTCATGGCCATCATGCGCCGTTGCTCGCCCGCGGCGGGGGCACCTCGCTCGCAGGACAATGCTGCAACTCCGCCGTCGTCCTCGACTTCTCAAAATATATGTCCAATATTCTCGAGATCGATCCCGCCCGTCGGATCGCTCGCGTCGAGCCTGGAGTCGTCCTCGACCAACTGCGTTACGCCGCAGAGAAACACCATCTAACCTTTGCCCCCGATCCCGCCACGCACGATCGATGCACACTGGGAGGAATGATCGGCAACAACTCCTGTGGCGTGCACTCGATCATGGCCGGCAAAACTGACGACAATATTGAAGCGCTGGAGATCCTCACCTACGACGGACAACGCATGCACGTCGGAGCGACCAGCGACGAAGAATTGCATCGCATCACCCGCGACGGCGGACGCCGCGCACAAATTTACTCTGGCCTGAAACAGATTGCCGACCGCTGTGGCGATCAAGTCCGCCGCGAGTTCCCAAACATTCCGCGCCGCGTTTCCGGATACAACCTCAACCACCTGTTACCCGAGAACGGATTTCATGTCGCCCGTGCTCTGGTTGGTTCTGAAGGTACTTGTGTCACAGTACTTGAGGCCGCTTGCCGCCTGGTCGAAAGCCCGGCCGAGCGCGTGCTTGTCGTCATCGGTTGGCCCGACATTTTCATTTGCGCTGACCATGTACCAGAAATCATGGGACATCGGCCCATCGGCCTCGAAGGTCTCGACGACATCATGGTCGCTGCTAGCCGCCGCAAAGGGGTCAACCTCGAAGGCCTCTCGCTCTTGCCCGAAGGCGCCGGCTGGCTGATGGTTGAATTCGGTGCCAGCACCGCCGGCGAGGCCGAGGCCCAGGCACGCCATCTGATGGAGATCCTCGACCGCTCCTCTGCCCCGCCCGACATGCGCTTGTTTACGGACACCCGTCAGGCGCGCCGCATCTGGGAAGTGCGGGAGTCGAGCCTCGGTGTCACCTCGCACGTTCCCGGCGAACCATTGCGTTGGGAGGGTTTTGAGGATTCCGCGGTCGCCCCCGAAAAGTTGGGCGCATATCTCCGCGACTTGCGCAAACTGATGCAGGCTTTTCGCTACGAGGGTTCGTTTTACGGACACTTCGGTCACGCGTGCGTCCATACCCGCATGGACTACGATCTTGAATCTTCGGAAGGTATCCGCAAATTCCGCCAGTTTATGGAAGAGGCGGCAGATCTCGTTGTGCGTTACGGGGGCTCGCTTTCCGGCGAGCATGGAGACGGCCAGGCCCGCGCCGAATTGCTGCCCAAGATGTTTGGACCTGAACTCATGCAGGCCTTCCGCGAGTTTAAGTCGCTCTGGGATCCCGATTGGAAGATGAATCCCGGTAAGCTCATCGATCCCTATCGGCTCGACGAAAATCTGCGCCTCGGCGCCGACTACGATCCCTGGGAGCCAATTACAACTTTCAAGTTCCCCGACGATCATGGCAGCCTCGCAGCTGCGACCCTGCGGTGCGTCGGGGTCGGCAAGTGCCGCCGCGAAGAAGGCGGCCTCATGTGTCCGAGTTATCGCGTCACGCACGATGAAGAGCACTCGACACGCGGCCGCGCTCACCTGCTTTGGGAGATGACGAAGGGTGACACAATCAAAGGTGGCTGGAAGAACGAAGCCGTCAAGGAATCGCTCGACTTATGTCTCGCTTGCAAGGGATGCAAAAGCGATTGCCCCGTGGGAGTCGACGTCGCCACCTACAAGGCCGAGTTTTTGTCGCACTACTACGAAACTAATCGCCGTCCGTTAAGCGCACTGGCTTTTTCGAATATCGATCTGTGGGCGCGTGCCGCATCGCACGTGCCCGGGCTCGCGAATCTGGCGACTCAGCTTCCTGGGCTGCGCAACCTGGCCAAACTTGCCGCGAACATTCCCGCACAACGCCGTATTCCGCCATTTGCAGTCGAAACCTTTCAGAAGTGGTGGCAAGCTCGGCAAGACGAGCGTGACGATGATGAATTTTCGCCGTCTTACCGATCGAAGGCGGAGAAGCCGGTTCTGCTATGGGCTGACACCTTCAACAACCATTTTCTGCCCTCGACAGCCAAGGCCGCTACTGAGGTTCTGGGAGCTGCAGGTTTTGACGTGATCGTGCCGCGTGCTCATCTCTGCTGCGGACGCCCCCTCTACGACATTGGTATGCTGGATCGCGCCAAGGGTCTGCTCCTCCAGATCATGGACGAGTTGCTGCCCGAAATCGAAGCTTCGACCCCCATCGTGGTGCTCGAGCCGAGTTGCGCCGCAGTGTTCCGCGACGAACTTCCCAACCTCTTCCCAGAAGATGAACGCGCCCGCGCCCTCTCGAGACAAGTCTTCCTGCTTAGCGAATTTCTCGAGCAACGCGCCCCCGACAAAGACTTTCGCATTCCGAAGCTCGGACGCCGGGCCCTCGTTCACGGCCATTGCCACCACAAGGCGATCATGAAGATGACCGCCGAGGAAGCCGTGTTGCGGCGCATGGGTGTCGACTTCCTCGCACCCGCCCCCGGTTGTTGTGGCATGGCCGGCGCATTCGGCTTCGAGAAGGAGAAATACGACGTATCAAAAGCCATCGGGGAGCTTGAGCTGCTTCCAGCAGTTCGCAAGGCTCCCACCGACTGGCTCATCATCGCCGATGGGTTCAGTTGCCGCGAGCAGATCGCCCAGGAAACCGACCGTCACGCTGTGCACCTCGCCGAAGTCCTGCAGATGGCACTCCGCGAAGCGACCGAAACTCCGGAAGGCTTCCCGATGTTCGATCCGGCGCCGCGAGACTATCCGGAGGATGCCTCGGTTCGCCACCACGAAGCTGCCATAGAAACGTCCATGAGGCGAACCGGCTTGGCTCTAGCGGGAATCAGCGCCAGCGTGGCCTTGCTGTTCGCTTTGGCTAGGAAACGCTGATCCCGCATGCTGGGGTATGCAATCGACTCCCGGCAGCGGGTCGTCCCTTAAGCCTGTAAAGTATTTATTAATATAGACTTATATTGCTACTGCCCATCCGCACCACTTTCTGGGACAATAGAAATAGACACTAGGCCTCCCTGTTGCGGCTTTCGGTCCCCGTGGTGCCTCGGACCGCGCCGCACGCGACGAAGCTGGAAGAAAGCTGACATCCAATGGAAACCATCAATTCAACTACGCTCGCGCCAACGCCAGGCCAATCGGTATCGATGGCACAGAGTAAAGCCTTGCAGGGGTCGGTGCTGGTGCTGATCCAGTTCGACGTTTGCGAGGAGATCAAGCTCGACGCCCTGCGCGACATTTTTGGGGCGCGCCGTCAGGAGGCCAGTTTCAAGCACCCGGCACCAGGATATGTTCGCTTCCAGCGTCCGCCGGTTGTCGAACCCGTCGAACCTTTGATTCTCGAGAGCGGCGAACGGCTCGACGTGCAGATCAAGTACTACGATTACGGCGTGCTCAGCGTGGTTTTTGAGCTGCCCTTCGCTGGCGACTGGGACACCCTGGTCCGCCTCGCTAGCCGATGGGTTTGGGATACGGATTTCACCAGCTTCGCCCAGAAGATCGTTAAACAGAAGATCGAACGCGCTCGCCCTGCGCTGGTGAAGCTCTACGATAGCTGGCTGCATGAAGACTATTTTGTCTTCCATGTGCGCGACATCGCCGGCAATCCGTCGGCGGCTGAGCTCCTTGCGACTCAGGGCGGACGTATCGCGCAGATCGTTCGTGGCGAAAATGCTCCGCTCTCCGAGGGTGAGCAGCTGGAGATCATGCAATCGAAGATTTCCTACTATCCGAACGACCTCGCCGTAATCAGCTGGAACGGAGCGTTCCTCTATGACTCAACCGCGGGCGCCGAAACCGTGATTCAATTGCTCGAATACGCCAATTCGCAGCTGCTCGAATTTCGCCACTACGACGAGCTGCTGACGCGCGAACTCCAGAGCGTCTACGACTTCATGGAACACGGCTCGATGGGAATCTGGGCACGCTGGCGGACCGCAAAACGCGCCTCGCGACTCCATACCGTCCTGCTCGATGTGGACGAACTGACCGAACGCGCCGACAATGCGATTAAATTTCTGAGCGACATGTTCTCCGCACGTCTCTACAAAGTGGCGGCCTCGAAAATCGGCGTTACCGACTACAAAGATCTGGTCAACCAGAAAGTGCACACCGCCGAAGAGCTTTACCGCTTCATGGTCGACCAATTCCACCAGAGCCGCGCGTTTGTGCTCGAACTGATGGTAGTCATCATTCTGATCATTGACCTGATCTGGCTCTTTAAGGGTCGGACTCCGATCTAGGCTCGAGGAACTCACCCGGCAGACAGCAGCGGGCTACACTGAGAACCACACGCAAAAGTGCCCAGGATTCTCGCGAATCCCGGGCACCTTGTTATTGCCTAGAGATCGTTTTTTCAGACGATCGGTAGCGCTACCTTAGACGGCGGTAACGTTCTCCGCTTGCCACCCCTTCGGGCCCTTGGTCACGTCGAACTGGACGGCTTGGCCTTCCTGGAGGCTCTTGAAGCCGTTCGACTGAATCGCGGAGAAATGCACGAAAACGTCTTCGCCATTTTGACGGCTGATGAAGCCGTAGCCTTTGGCGTCGTTAAACCACTTTACTGTTCCTTGTTCTGCCATGGATGTTCCTATCCTTGTTACTTGATTGAAATGTGCTGAGAAGATTCGCTGCTTGTAGGAGGGGTGACGCTGGTTGGCGGTACCGACCTTCAACTAACTGTGAGTCAAACTTAGCGACTTCTAGTGTAGCACAAACAATGGGAAATTGCTGGGAAACTTGGGCAGCCTAGGGTAAGCGCGGTCGCAGAGCTCCATCCGCATTAAAAACAATAGGGTTATCGCAGTCTGAGGCCGCGGTGCCACCTTGAAATCACGCTCTCAATCCTCGAGAATTGACGGCAAGTATGGCCTGAACCCATCATCGTTTAGGCTGTACCTGCGGATGATTGCCTTCCTCACCATCGAACTACGCATCGAATCGGCTCAGTCGCTGAAGGACAAGCGGCAGGTAACGCGCAGCCTCAAGGATCGGCTGCGCGCCTCGTTCAACGTCTCCGTCGCCGAACTCGATCCGTCGAGTCTTTGGAATCAGGCGACGATCGGCGTGGTGGCGATCTCCCATTCGCGCGACTATCTTGACGGGCTAATGAAGAATGTAGAGCGTGCTGCGGTACGTGCCGCGAACAATGCCGGCGCCGACGTGGCGGATTCCTTTTTAGAGTTTCTGTAAAGTCCACGCCGCTCCCAAGCCTGTCACCTTGCAGCCCCTTTCTGCTATTCTGAACCGTTTTCTTGCAGGAAATTATGGAACGGCGTAGCCAAACGTATCATCGCGGCCGCCTCGCTGGGGCCATTCGCGAAGAGATCGAAACCATCCTCGAAGGTGAGCTTGCCGACCCCCGCATCGGACTGGCTAGCGTCAGTGCCGTGATCATAGCCGACGACGCACGCTCTGCCCGAGTGATGGTGAGTGTCGCTGGCGACGATGAAGAAGCCGAACGCACTCTCGAAGGATTGAATTCAGCCCGGAATTACGTACGGCAGGAACTGGCGGAACGCCTGCGGCTGCGGCGCCCTCCCGAACTCTACTTTCAGATTGATCGCTCCGACGCACTGGCGGGGCGCGTCGATGAATTGTTGGGACGCGAGAAGAAACGAAGCCGCAAGAATACAAAGCCCAGTCCCTAGGATTAGCATCGCTCAAACAACCTCCTGACAACGAGTCCAGGATTCGACGCCGATCGTCGCCAAGTTGAGAGTTAGGACTCGAACGCCAGGAACTGACACCGCGAAGACCATGCTAGACCGCGTATTACAAGAAATTCGGATGCGACATCGTTTCGTCGTAACTTCGCACGCACGACCCGATGGGGACGGCATCGGGTCAGCTCTGGCCTGCGGCCAAATCCTGCGCGTGATGGGCAAAGAAGCTGAAGTCGTAATGCACGATGGAGTGCCGCGCATTTATCAGAATCTACCCTTTGCCGATCGTGTGCTGCAGCGGGATGTTATCCCCGCCAACGACGCGGTAATCCTCCTCGAATGTGACAGTATTCGGCGCACCATGCTCGTTGGGCTCGAAAACAGCTTTCTCATCAATATCGACCACCACGTGAGCGGACGCAATTTCGGCCACATCAATTGGATCGATTCGAGCGTAATGGCGACCGCCGAACTGGTTTTCCGCTTGGCACGTCTCGCCTGCGTTCCCGTCGATCGCGACATTGCCACCTGTCTCTACACCGCGCTCATGACCGATACCGGATCGTTCATGTTCGAAGGCACGAACGAACATACCTTTACCGTCGCCCGCGAACTGGTGCTCGCCGGTGCCGACCCGGCGTTGTGCGCGCGGCAGATTTATTTCGGACATTCCACCGCCAAAATGCGCTTGCTCGGCGCTGCCCTCTCCAACCTTCATCGGGAGGGGCCGCTAGCCTGGATCTGGGTCACGCAGGAACAAATGACACGCTTTGGCGCCCGGGAAGAAGATTGCGAAGGGCTGGTGAATTATGCGCTTTCGATGTCTGACGTGCAGGTTGCGATCTTCTTTCGCGAACTTCCAGACAGCCGCTATCGCATCAGTCTACGCAGCAAGGGAGAAGTCAACGTCTCGACCGTTGCCGAGCACTTCGGGGGCGGCGGCCACAAGTGCGCGAGCGGATGTTCGATCGATGGCCCCTTGACGATTGCGGTGTCCCGCATTGTCGATCGTTTGCGCGCCGAGTCCGCGACACTGAGCGGCTGAGACGGCTTGCATCCCAATCCCGGGCCCGATCGGCGCATCTCCGAGACGCACGAAATGAACCAACTAAAAATCAATCCGCAAAGTCGCACCGACATGCTGCTGCTGATCGCTTTTTGCGGATTTCTTCTTTTCTACGGGCTAGGAGCGTTTGGCCTAGTGGGCGCCGACGAACCCCGTTACGCTCAGATCGGTCGCGAGATGCTTGCCCGTGGCGACTGGATCACGCCAACACTTCTAGGGAAGCCATGGCTTGAAAAACCAGTATTGTATTACTGGCAGGCCATGATCGTCTTTCGGGTGCAGGGCGTCGGTGATGGTGCAGCCCGGCTGCCGTCGGCTCTGGATGCAGCGGTGCTCGTCGCGGCCATTTTCTTCTTTCTGCGCCGCTTTCGTCCCGGAAGCGAACTGGACGGCGCGCTGATCACCGCGAGTTCTGCCGCCGTGATCGGATTTGCGCATGCCGCCGCTACCGACATGCCGCTGGCCGCATGTTTCTCCATCGGTCTGCTTGCCTGGTACGCGTGGTACGAGACCAGGCACGAAGCGTATCTCGCAGCTTTTTACGTATTTGTGGCTTTGGGAACGCTCGCCAAGGGCCCAGTGGCCCCCGCTCTCTCCGCAGTCATCGTCTTTTTGTTTGTTGCCGCAAAGCGCGATTGGCGCGCGATTCTCGCGACACTATGGTTGCCCGGCATCATTCTTTACCTCGCAATGGCGCTGCCTTGGTACGTTGCTGTCCAGTTGCGCAATCCGGGATTTTTCCGACTCTTTATTCTCGAGCATAATCTCTCGCGCTTTTCGCGGGATGTCTATCACCATCAGCAGCCTTTCTGGTTCTACGTGCCGGTGTTTCTGCTGGCCCTGGCGCCCTGGACAATCATCTTGATCGCCGCAGTCGCCGAGCGCATCCGACTTCTGGCGTCGGAAGGCAAGGAGGCATTTTCGAATAACGACGATTCGTGGTCGCTTTTTCTCCTTATATGGATGCTGGTGCCTGTGTTTTTTTTCAGCGCGTCACAATCGAAGCTTCCCGGATACATTTTGCCGGCCGTTCCCGCCGCCTCCCTTCTCGTCGCTGAATATCTCGCGGTACGTCGTTTGGAAAAACTCAAACTCTCGGCCTCTTTGGCTGTTGCGCACGGCGCGTTCTGCGGATTGCTGCTTTTTGTCGCGTTGTCGGCCGCGTCGCTTGCCGCGAGTCACCGTCTGCATTGGACATCGGCAAGCTTCAGGGCCCTTGCCGAAAGCGCCCTCGTCGCTGTTGCGATTGTGGCGGCATTGATGTCCCGCACAGGCCTGCGTCTGATCACTCGGGCCACCGCATTCACAGTGGTCATTTGCGTCTTCTTGATCGTTCGCTTCGCTGCGCCAGTAATTGATGCCACCCAATCGGAGCGGCCCGTCGCCGAAAGAATTGAAGCCTTTTCGCACGAACCAGTTCCGTTGGCGGAGTTTCGCGCCACGCGCCAGCAGGAGTATGGACTCGAGTTCTATCTGGATCGTGCGGTCTCGAGGTACGAGGACGGAAACGTTCCGATGGGAGCTCACCTTGTAGTCGCTGCACAGAATTCACAAACGGCCGTTGCGCAACTCGTTCCGGGACGCCGAGTATCATATTTAACCAGCATCCCGCCGCAGAAGCTGGATCTCTATTGGGTGGGAAAATAAAAACGGGCTGCGTCGCCAATCATCGCCTGCTGTGCTGAGCAGCCGATGGAATTTCCGACGTTCTTATATTGCGTTGAGGCCTTGGACCTCGGGTTTTTTATGGAAATTCTCGATCTCCGACACTTCTCTTCCGCTGACCTTCGACCGCTGTTGGAAGACGAAGTTGCGATGTGGGGCCGCTTGCTGTCTTGGGATTACGCGACTTCAGCCGAGATGATCCTACGATATATGGATGCGAAGATCCTGCCCGGATACGCCGCCATCGACCGCGGTAGCATTTTCGGCTATTCCTTTTTCGTCTACGAGCAGAACAAGGGAGTTATCGGAGACCTCTTCGTCCGTGAGAACGGACGCAGTCCAAATCGCCACGAGGTCGAGGAGCGGCTGCTCACTCATGTGATCGAGACCCTGCAACAATCCCCCGGCATCCATCGCGTCGAGGCGCAACTGCTGGCTCACCACACCGGAGAAGTGTCGCGCCCATTCGTCCAGCAGGGCTTCAGCCGTCATCCGCGAGTCTTCATGAATTTTGAGATCGAGGCGCATCCCCAGAGCGCGCCGCCTCTGGCGGCGGAATTTGAAATCCGGCCTTGGTCCGAGCCGGAGTATCAGTCGGCCGCCGCGCTGATCACTGCCGCCTACCGCGGTCATGTCGACTCAGAAATCAACGATCAGTATCGAACGCTCACCGGCTCCCTACGCTTTCTCAACAACATTGTTCGTTTCCCCGGCTGCGGCACGTTCGATCCTCGGGCTTCGTTCGTCGTGCACGAACGCGCCAAGCATACACTGATTGGATTAATTCTTTGCTCGGTCGTCCGCCCGGATGTCGGGCATATAACCCAGATATGCGTACTGCCCGAACATCGCTCCTCTGGACTCGGTGAAGCCATGCTCTCAGCGACGACAACAAATCTGCGTCTACGAGGATTTCGGTCGATTTCCTTGACCGTAACTGAAGCGAATGATCGCGCCATCGCCCTTTACAAGCGCATTGGATTCGAATCCGCCCGAGTGTTTGACGCGTTTGTTTGGGAGGGGTAGGAACGAATCGCAGCCGTCGACTGGCGAGTCGCGGAGAAAAAAATCCTCTGCGCCGCCCTTCCCCGTGGCGACGCAGAGGTTCAGTTGGAAGCCAGAGTCTCGATGCGAAAACCGTCGCGAGCCACGGACCCTTTTGATCTCACCAGACCAAACACATCGCCGAGGGGGCAGACGTTGGCCCTAGTCTGAAATCAGCTTCCACACCATAAAACGAAAATCCTTCCGATTTCCCTTCACGGAAGTAGAGGAATATCAATTTGTCTCTTGGGCAAGCGTCGGGCACGGGTCTCCAGACAAGGCGGGAGTTGCAGTCTACACGATTGATAATAAAAGGTTTAATTGCGGAATAGGTTCTTGGCGATGAACACAACATTGGCAGGGCGTTCTGCCAGTCGCCGCATGAAATACGGATACCATTCGGTTCCGAATGGAATGTAGACGCGGACCCCCCACCCGTCTTTCACCAGGCTCTGCTGCAAATCGCGTCGGATTCCATACAGCATTTGAAACTCAAAGGCTTTGCGGGGAATGTTTTCCCTGCCAGCAAAAGCTTTGGCCTCGTTGATAATGGCTTCATCGTGGGTCGCCAACCCGTGAAAGACCCCACTCTTCATCAGAATCTTCATTAAATTCAGGTAGTTAGCATCAACTTCCGATTTCTTCTGGAAAGCAACATCCTCGGCTTCTTTATAAGCGCCTTTGCAGAGGCGTATACGAATGCGCTCAGAAAGCAATTTCTCGACGTCGGATTCCGCACGCCGCATGTAAGACTGAATGACCGCGCCCACGCACCCGGCGTTGCCCGGAGCGCGGTGCAACTCCTGCACGAAATCCAGCGTGCGCTGCGTGTAAGGAGATCCCTCCATGTCGACGCGCACAAAATTCTTTGGAGACATCCCGGCGGCTTTTGAGACGAGCCCGCGAACGATGTCGTAGGCCATTGTCTGGTCCACATCGATGCCCATATGCGTCAGTTTCAGGCTAATATTCGCGTTCAGCTGATGGGCCGCGATCTGATCCAGCAGGTTGTGATAGAGCTGGGCGCTGGCACGGGCCTCATCCGCATTGGTGACGTTCTCGCCGAGATTGTCGATGGAAACGCCGGCCCCCAACTGATTCACTGCGGCAGTCGCGCAAATGGCATCCGAGACGTCCTCCCCTGCCACGAAGCGGGCCGACGTGTGCTGCCCGAAGCTCGATCGCTCGGCGATGGCGCGAAGCGAACGGCTCTCCGACAACGCAATGAAGGCCGCCCTCAGCACGGTGCACCTGACCTTCGACGATCGAATTGTCGTTGATTAAGACTGCCAGGGACGTTCATTGGCATTACAGTATTTTCTATCACAAAGCGGCGCCGGCTGGCAGTGCTCCGTGCCCGTCTCAACGCTGTCAATCTCCCATAGAACCTTCGCTGCGCTCGCCATAACTGTCGCTAGACAAGGTCGCATGGCAAGCACCCCAACAAATTCGATGAGGTCGGACGTCGTGTAGAATAACCCTTTGTCTATGGATTTATCCGCCATTCAGCAGGCGCTACGCGAGCGCAATATCGACGCTTGGCTTTTCTACGATCATCACCACCGGGACCCCATTGCTTACCGTGTTCTTGGTCTGCCGGATGGGCTGATGGTCACCCGGCGTTGGTATTACCTGATTCCTTCCAAGGGTGAACCGACCAAGCTCGTGCATAAGATCGAATCTGGCCATCTGGACTCTCTGCCCGGTCACAAAAAACAATATGCCGGCTGGCAGGAGCTCTTCGACGGTCTAAAGCAGATGCTTGCACCGCATCGCGATATCGCCATGCAGTACTCGCCGAACAATTTTGTTTTTACCATTTCGATGATCGACGCCGGAACGGCCGATATGATCCGCGGCCTGGGCAAGAATATCGTCAGTGCCGCCGACATGATCGCGCTCTTTGAAGCGACGTTAACCGACGAACAGATCCAGTCCCACTTCGCTGCTCGCGATGTGATTGATGAAGTTACGGCCGAAGCCTTCCAGGAAATCGGACGTCGCGTCCGCAACGGCGGAACCTACGAGCACGAGATTCAGCAGTTTTTCATGGAAGCCTTTAAGCGCGAGAACATGGTGACCGACGATCCGCCGATCGTCGCGGTAAATGCCAACAGCGGCAACCCGCACTATGAGCCAAGTGCTACTCGTCCGGTACCGATTCGCGCAGGAGACTTTGTCCTGCTCGATGTGTGGGCGAAGAAAAACACCCCGGGCGCGGTCTACTATGACATCACCTGGGTAGGGGTTGTGGCCAACGCTCCCACCGATCGCCAGCGCGAAATTTTCAAGATCGTCAGCGAGGCGCGCGATCTCGGCGTAAAGACCGTACAAACCGCGGTTGCAGCTGCCCGCCCGCTCGCCGGATGGGAAGTCGATCACGCCGTGCGCGCTCCCATCAAGAAAGCAAAATACGGGGACTACTTCATCCACCGTACCGGTCACTCGATTGGCACCGAGGTGCATTCGAACGGCGCAAACATGGATGATTTGGAAATTCACGACGAGCGCCGCATCCTGCCTAACACGCTGTTCTCCGTCGAACCGGGCATTTATCTCCCGGAGTTTGGAGTGCGACTCGAAGTCGACGTGCTGGTGCGCCCGGGAAGCGCCGAAGTGACTGGTAAAATTCAACGAGAGATCGTGACCATCTGAATGGCCAAGCCAATAGCTGAAAAATCAAAAAATGCGGCAGTTTTACCGGAGTATCCGCTGACCACCATGGCAGTGGTGGCCCCGATTGTTGGCTGGCTGATTCCCGGCGGAGGACATCTCCTGCTCAAACGCTACGGACGCGGCATCCTCCTCATGGTGTCGGTGGTCGCCATGTTCGCTATCGGACTCGGTATGCAGGGTCGCATTTACAAGCCGAATGGCGGAGACATTCTCGACATACTCGGTTTTGTCGGCGATGTAGGCTCCGGCATTCTCTATTTCGTTGCCCGCATCATGGACTGGGGCAACATAATGGCGGCGAACGCGGCGGCCGACTACGGTAAAACCTTTCTGATTGCGGCTGGTCTCCTGAACTTTATCGCGGCAGCCGATGCCCATCACATCGCCCTGGGGAAGAAGCCGTGACCATGAGTTTGTCCCATTTCACCTCGGCGGTGGTGTTCGCGGTCTTCGCTTCGATTGTCTTTGGCATCACGCAGCGCAATTCCATGATCGAACAAGTGAAATACGGTCTCTACTGTTTCGCACTGTTCGTTGGTGGAGTCTTTGTGGCGGGGTGGGTCATGGCGCTGATCCGTCGATAAAACCGGTCTCCGAACTTCGTGTTACCCGTAAGTCCAGCGTCACTCTTCCGGTGGCTGAATCCCATCGCCAGGAGCCAGCGGTAGATGAGAGGCTCCGTTCAGAATGCTCCGCTCCTGGGGCGAGAACTGGCTCCTGAACTGATCGGAATTGATCAGCTGATCGCGCTGTTCGGGCGTAAGGCCGCGCATGCTACGGATCGCCCGGTTTACTGCCTGCCGCCGATCGGGTGGCAACTGCCGAAACTGCTGAAATACTCCGCGCGCACGCTGCTTCTGATCCTGCGTCAAGTGTTCCCAGGTCTCCATGCGATTGAGCACACGCTCTTGCTGCTGTGGAGGCAAACTCGAGAAAAATTGCAGCCGTCT
>Ga0181531_10001264_pt1 | contig 16089 bp, 21 predicted proteins | sample PEATcosm2014_Bin_38_FD_119743 | JGI IMG/M metagenome (GOLD analysis project Ga0181531, IMG submission 119743) | Peatland microbial communities from MTU Mesocosm Facility, Houghton, MI, USA - PEATcosm2014_Bin11_10_metaG | ecosystem: Environmental > Terrestrial > Soil > Wetlands > Peat | place... | reverse complement strand
GTTCTTGGAGTTTCATTTCCCGCATAACGGAATTTCCTATGGGAATTGGGCCAGCGGCTGAATTGAGTTGCGGCGTCGCTGGCGGAAAGAAGATCGCAGGTCTTGGGCTGGAAGGGGCTTTGGGGGCCCCGGACCCGATGCATCAGGGGGCTCCAGTCAACTGGAGCCAAAACGCAACTGCATCCGCCTGCGTAGGGTGGGATTGGTGAAAGATAAGAAAAGACCGTAGCTTAGGCAAGTCCCGAAACCGACTTTCGCTCGATAACGCACCGAAATCAGAACGGTTTCACCACCGCCAGGATGACGATACCGATCATCAAGATCGTCGGTACTTCGTTGATAATCCTATAGAAACGCTGTGAATGCCGATTGCTGTCGGCGGCGAAATCCTTGACCCAGCGGGCACATAGCCCATGCATCGCCGTCAGTGCCAGAACCAGGACCAGTTTCGACCCAAGCCAGCCGGAGGCGAACCAGCCGTAGCGAGAATCAGGTCCGTTCCAGGCCAGCCATAGGCCGAATAGCCAAGTCGCAATCATCGCCGGGCTCATGATGGCGCGCAGCAGCCGGCGCTCCATCACTTTGAAGGTCTCCGACTGCACCGATCCCTTCTCCGCGGCGCAGTGATAGACGAACAAGCGCGGCAGATAGAGCATGCCCGCCATCCAGGCGATCACGGCAATGATGTGGAAAGCTTTGATCCAGTCATACATCGTCGTTGCCCGCCTTAGACGGTCACCCGGCCGGCGCGCACCCGAGCGATCAGCCGCTCGACATGGATGACGGGTGTGTCCGGCAGCACGCCATGACCGAGATTAAAAATGAACGGACCGCCGGCGAACGCTTCCAGAATCGTCTCGATGGCACCATCGAGCGCGGCGCCGCCGACCTTGAGCGCCAGCGGATCGAGATTGCCCTGGATCGGCAGTTGCCTTTGGATCCGATCGCGCGCGAACGCAAAATCTATCATCCAGTCGAGTCCGACCGCGTCGACCGCAGCCCCTGAAATGTAGCGTTCCAGCTTAGTGCCTGCGCCGCGCGGGAAACCGATGATTTTCGCCTCGGCAACGCTTGCGCGGACCTTAGCAACGATGCGCGCGATCGGGGCAATACACCACTTCTGGAATTCACCGGCCGGCAATATTCCGGCCCAAGTGTCGAAAATCTGCACGGCATCGACGCCAGCTTCGAACTGCCGGATCAAATAGCTCGCCGAAGCCTCGACCAATAATTCAATCAGCGCCGCAAACTCGCTGGGATGCCGATAAGCGAACTGCCGCGCCGGATGCTGGTCGGCCGTTCCACAGCCGGCAATCATATAGGTCGCCAAAGTCCACGGCGCGCCGCAGAAGCCAAGCAGCGTCACGGTCGGCGGCAATTCCTGTTTGACTCGCGCGATCGTTTCATAAACAGGCGCGAGCATATTTTGATCGAGCTCGTGCCGCAATCGGCCAAGTGCCGAAGGTTCGTTGAGTGCATCGAGCCGCGGTCCGTCGCCAACCTCGAAGCTTACGCGTTGACCTAGCGCGTGGGGAACGACGAGGATATCGGAAAATAAGATCGCAGCATCGAAACCGAATCGGTGAATCGGTTGCAAGGTTACTTGCGCGGCCAATTTGGGATTGAAGCACAACTCCAGGAAAGTACCGTTCTTCTCGCGGATAGCCCGATATTCGGGAAGATATCGGCCCGCCTGACGCATGAGCCAGATCGGTGGAATGGAAGTACATTCGCCCGCTAAAACGCGAAGCAGGGGTTTCATCGCTAGGCGGTTCCCCACACTCCACTCCTTATCCAATCTAACCTAAGATACTTATGTTGTAGTGATTGAACAGTTGATTGGACTCATACCTTGATGTTCACCTGCCATCCACGGGTTCCGCACATTTTCTAGTTATACAGCGTGGGCCCGAGCATAATGAAAAGGGTGCTTCTAGCTGCATCATATGAAGGTTTTCGGCCGTGCTTGCCGCTGTTGTCCACATTTCACCATTACGCAGCGGCGTCGTCTGTTCGCAGACCCGGAACGGCACGAATGTGGATAGGTTGAACGCTGCGCGGTCCATTGCGCTTGCACCCGCCCTAAAGCCGTGGCCTTCTCCCCAGTCATCGACAGGTTATGCAAACGAACCCATGATGCCTTTGAAACCACTATGATGCGGGAGTCATGGCGCAGTCGGCCAGCTATTTTCATCTTCATCTGATTTCGGACGCTACCGGCGAAACGCTGATCACGGTCGCTCGCGCCGCCGCTGCGCAATATGTAAGAGTCATGCCGGTCGAGCACATGCACCCCCTGGTCCGCAGCCAAAAGCAGCTCGACCGGGTCTTGGCGGAAATCGAAGAGTCGCCCGGCATCGTTTTGTACACTTTGCTCGAAGAGAACCTAGTCAAACGGTTGGAGCAGAAGTGCCGCGAACTCAGCCTGCCGTATCTATCGATCCTGGGGCCGGTCCTGCATCTGTTCCAGGCCTATCTCGGCGCTGAATCCACTCATAAGGTCGGGGCGCAACACACGCTGAATGCCGAATATTTTCGCCGGATCGACGCGCTCAACTACACCATGATGCACGACGACGGTCAGCAAACCGACGATCTCGAAGAGGCGGACGTTGTCCTCGTCGGCGTGTCGCGAACCTCGAAAACGCCGACCTCGATCTACCTCGCCAATCGTGGGGTCAAAACCGCGAACGTGCCGCTGGTGCCGGGCGTGCCGATGCCGTCCCATGTCGAACGACTCAAACATCCGCTGATCGTCGGTCTATTCGCGACCCCTGAGAGAATCGTACAAATTCGGCAAAATCGGCTGCTCGGTCTCAACGTGCACCGCGAAGATGACCAATATATCGACCGTCAGGCCGTGACCGAGGAAATCGCTGCCTCGCGCCGGCTGTGCGCCAAACATAATTGGCCTTTGATCGACGTGACCCGGCGTTCGATCGAGGAGACGGCCGCGGCGGTGTTGGCGCATCTCGCCGAGCGTCGCCGATACAAGGCTTCGTGAGGCATGCCGTCGTGGCTTGCCGCCGACCCGCTCGTGCTGGCATCGCGCAGCAAAGCGCGGCAAATGCTGCTTGCCGCCGCCGGCATTCCCATCGAAATACGGCCGGCCGACCTCGATGAGCGCAGCCTGGAGACTGCTGCGCCGGTGCAGGCGCCGGGCGCCGTCGCCGCTTTGTTGGCGCGAGAAAAGGCTCTGGCTGTGGCGCGGCTTTACCCCGGCCGCTTGACGCTTGGCGCCGACCAGACTTTGGCGCTCGGCAGCGAGCGCTTTGCCAAACCGGCGGATCGCGCGGCCGCCACCGCGCAGCTTCGCGCTCTTCGCGGTCGGACCCATGAGCTTTTTTCTGCCATCGCGTTCGCTCAGGATGCGACGGTGGTGTTCGAACACGCCGGCATCGCGCGGCTCACCATGCGCCCATTCTCCGATCGGTTCCTCGAACTTTATCTCGGCGCCGCCGGCGATACCGCGATGGCGAGCGTCGGCGGCTACCAGATCGAAGGCTTAGGTGCCCAGCTTTTCGAGCGGTTGGATGGCGATTATTTCACGGTATTGGGCTTGCCGCTCTTGGCGACGTTGGATTTCCTGCGGCAACGCGGCTGCCTCGTCCGATGAGCGGACAACGCCCTTTCGTTCTTTGCCTGACCGGTTCGCTCGGCATGGGCAAATCGACCGCGGCAAAATTCTTCGCCGAGGCCGGCGTGCCGGTGCACGATTCGGATGCCGTCGTGCACGCGCTTTATGAAAGCGAAGCAGTGCCCATGATCGAGCAAGCATTCCCGGGCTCGACTTCGGGCGGCAAGGTGGACCGCGCTAAGCTCGCCACGTTGGTGCTCCATGACAAAGCGGCACTGGCCCGTCTCGAAGCCATCGTGCATCCATTGGTCGGCGCTTCGCGGGAAAAGTTTCTGGCGCAAGCGCAGGCCCGCGGCGCTCCGGTGGTCGTGCTCGATATACCTCTGCTGTTCGAAACCGCCGCGGAACGCCGTTGCGATGCCGTCGTGGTGGTTTCGGCCCCGGCCGACGTGCAACGCCGGCGTACCTTGGCGCGTCCCGGGATGACCGAACAGAAATACGAGGCCATTCTTGCCCAGCAAACGCCCGATGCGGATAAACGCCGGCGCGCCGATTTTATCTTGGATAGTTCGACGGATTTTGACCACGGCCGCGCCCAGGTGCGAGACATTTTGCAAGCCGTGGCTAAGATGAAGCGGCGCTGATTCGTCGGTTGCCGCGTTGGCAAGCGGGTGCCGGCGCGGTGCGGAGGGAAGCGGAAGATGCGGGAGATTGTGTTCGATACCGAGACCACCGGCCTCGATCCCACACAGGGGGATCGGCTGGTCGAGATTGGCTGCATCGAACTGGTCAATCGCTTTCCGACCGGCAAGGCCTTCCACTGCTATTTCAATCCGGAACGCGACATGCCGGAGCAGGCCTTTCGGGTCCACGGGCTGGCGATCGAATTCCTCAAGGACAAGCCGTTGTTCGCCGACAAGGTGGAGGAGATTCTCGCCTTTCTCGGCGATGCCCCACTGGTCGCCCACAACGCGATGTTCGATCTTGGCTTTCTCAACGCCGAATTGGAGCGCGCCGGCCGCGCCATGGTGAGCCGCGAGCGAATGATCGATACGCTCCTCATCGCGCGCCGCAAACACCCCGGCGGCTCGAACCGGCTCGACGACCTGTGCGTGCGCTACGCGATCGACAATTCCCGCCGCACCAAACACGGCGCGCTGCTCGATGCTGAACTTTTGGCCGAGATCTATATCGAGCTCATCGGCGCTCGCCAGGCGCAACTCGTTCTTTCGCAGACCACGCCTACCCGCGCCGTCGGCGAGCCTATCGTCGTGCGCGACCGGCCGGCGCCGCTGGTTGCGCGGTTGACCGCCGAGGCGCGCGAGGCACACCGCCGTTTTGTCGCCAGCCTCGGCGACGGCGCGATCTGGCGCGATTACGTCAGTTTGGATTGAGCGGCGGAAAGGCGGCTGCCGGTTGCGCGGCGGCCAAGCGCTGGCGGTAAAGGGTTACGAAATCGACCGGTTCTAGAAGCAGCGGGGGGAAACCGCCGTTGCGCGTCGCCGTGGCGATGATTTCGCGGGCGAACGGAAACAGCAGACGCGGGCACTCGATCAGCACGGTCGGCTGCAAACTCTCGGCCGGCACGTTCTGGATGCGAAACACCCCGGAATAGAGCAATTCAAAGCTGAACAGCAGCATGGCCTGGGATTCCGCTTTACCTTCCAGGCTCAGCGTTACCTCTACGTCGGTCTCGCTGAGCGGCGCGGCGTCGACGGCAATTTTGATATTGATGCTCGGCTGCTGCATGCCGGGAGTCATGGAGCGTGGCGCATTCGGATTTTCGAACGAAAAATCCTTCACGTACTGCGCCAGGATGCCGAGTTGCGGCACCGCCTCCTGCGGCTCGGGGCCGCCGTTTGTCGCTGACATGCTTGTCTCCGGCCATGGACAGGAACGTCATGGTTCGACGTTACCGCTTGGCTAACACAGCCCTTGAGGGTGAACAATGCTGCGCCGTGCCGGCCCGCTGAGGGGTTATCGGGGGGCCAATTCCGGCGGATTTGCCTAAAAGTCTGTCACCCAGCCCGCTTCCATTGTTGGCGTGGCGGCGGCTATCGTCTAATCTTTCGCGTCGGCACGCTATGGTCACGATCGGCTGCCACTGGATGGATCCTGGCGCGTGCCTACATAAAGCGGGGCGCTAATCTTCCTTCTGCGGATTGGTGTCAATACGAACCGCCCTTGGAATACAGCGTCGGCGCACGCGCGATGCCGAGAGAGTTCCCGAGAGAATGTCCAACGTGTTCGATATTTACACCATCATCTTCCTGGCTCTCGCGGTGTTCATCTTCCTGCGGTTGCGCAGCGTTTTGGGTCAACGCACCGGTCGCGAGCGACCGCCCTACGATCCCTATTCAGCCCGTGACGCAGTACGCAGCCCGGCAAGCGACAAGGTCGTCGCGTTGCCGCCGCGTTCGGCCGAGGCACCGTCGCGCCCGGTTGAGGTCGTCCCGCCGCCGGCCGAGCGTTGGAAGGATGTCGCCGAGAGCGGATCGGCCATCGCGGTCGGACTCGACGCTATCGCGGCGGCGGAAAAGGGCTTTGACGTCAAGCATTTTATCGCCGGGGCGCGCGCCGCTTACGAGATGATCGTGACCGCTTTCGCAGCGGGCGACCGCAAGCAATTGCGAAACTTGCTGTCCCGCGAGGTCTTTGACGGATTCGATGCCGCGATCACCGAACGCGAACGTCGCAGTGAAACCGCCGAAACGCGTTTCGTCTCGCTCGACGGCTCCACCATCACTGCCGCCGACATGCGCAACGGCGCGGCGCAGATTACTGTCCGCTTCGTTTCCAAGCTGGTTTCCGCCACGCGTGACCGCGCTGGTACCGTCATCGAGGGCAACGCCGAAAAGGTCACCGACGTCACCGACGTGTGGACCTTTGCGCGCGACGTTTCATCGCGTGACCCGAACTGGAAAGTGGTCGCCACCGAAGCCGGGCAATGAACCGTCTTCAGTGCCTTCGCCTTTTCGTTGTGATTGTGGGTCTCCTCGGTATCCCGATCATGGCTCATGGCGGCGAGCGCGAGCCGATGAAATTCCCCGATACGCAATATGAACCGGTTGCCTGGTCGGATATCGACGGCTGGGAAAGCGACGATCACGCTGCCGCGTTTTCGACCTTTCTGGTGAGCTGCCGTACCCTCCTCACCGCCAGGCAGCGCCCGGGCCACGAATTGACGGCAATCCCCGCTGCGCTCAAGGACATCTGCGAGCGCGGCCAGGCTGCCATTCCGCTCGACGAGCAGGGCGCACGAAAGTTCTTCGAGGACAATTTCAGCCCGATTCGCATCAACAAGCTTGGCGACACCGACGGATTTCTCACCGGCTATTACGAACCGATCATCGCCGGCTCGCGGGTGCCGACCGGTGAGTTCACGGCGCCGCTCTACCGCCGGCCGGGCAATCTCGTCGTGGCCGGCCGCCGGAGACTCGGTGATGCGTTTCCCAGCAAGGGCGTCTTCGTCGGCCGCCGGGTCGGCCGCCGCAAAATCGTGCCGTATTACGATCGTGCGGCGATCGAGGATGGCGCGCTCGACGGCTGGCATCTGGAAATCTGCTGGCTGCACGATCCGGTCGACGCTTTATTCGCGCAGATTCAAGGATCGGCCCGGATCAGGCTGGAAGACGGCAGTATCCTGCGCGTCAATTACGACTCCCATAACGGCTGGCCCTATACGCCGGTCGGCCGCGTGTTGGTCGAGCAAAAGCTCATTCCGAAGGAAGAGATATCCATGCAGAGCATCCGCGATTGGATGGAAGCCAATCCGGACCAAGCAAAATACGTTCGCCGGCAAAACAAATCTTACGTGTTCTTCCGGATTACCGATCTTGCGACGGAGGACGAAGCGGTCGGCGGCGAGGGCGTGCCATTGGTGCCCGGCCGTTCGATTGCGATCGATCGTTCGCTGCACGCCTATGGTACGCCGTTTTTCATTTCGGCCGATTTACCGATCGCCAACGAAAAAGCCACGACCAAATTTCGCCGCCTCGTGATGGCGCAGGACACCGGATCGGCCATCGTTGGACCGGCGCGGGCGGATATCTATTTCGGCGCTGGCGACGAAGCCGCCCGCATCGCCGGCCGCATCAAGAATCCCGGGGCATTCGTGATGTTGCTGCCGCGCGCGCTCGATCCTGTGGAAGCTGGACTTAATACCCCGCTGCCGCCCGAGCGACCGGGCATGTTCAGTTTTAACCTCGGGACCATGGAGGATCCCACGGTGCCGGATTCCGCCTCGGCCGATGTTCCGGTGCCGGAGCCTAAGCCGGCGATCGCGGCCACGCCGAAAGCGAAAGCCCAGACGCGGCAGAAAAAATGAGCCGACGCCGCCCATTGAGCGACGAGGAGCGCGCGCTGTGGAGCGGTTTAGCGCGCTCGATCAAACCATTGCGGCGCACAAAGACGTCCGCCGCGCCTGCTGCCGATGCCATCGACGGCGCGCCGGTGGCGCCGCTGCCCGCGCCGCTGTCGCCCGTCGCGGCCCGGCCGCTGGCACAGCCGGCAAAATCACCTCCGCTCGCGCCATTCGACCGCCGCCTCAAGCAACGCGTGGCGCGGGGCCACGACGCCATCGACGCCCGCTTCGACTTGCATGGACTGACGCAAAGCGAGGCCCATGCCGCGCTGCTCCGCTTCCTGCGGCGCGCCCAGGCGGACGGCGCCAAAATTGCGCTCGTCATCACTGGCAAAGGCGGTGGGGCTAGCGAGCGCGGCGTGCTCAAGCGGCAGGTGCCGCTGTGGCTAGCGCTGCCGGAATTCCGCCCCTTTATTGTCGGCTTCGAGGACGCTCATGTCAGCCATGGCGGCCAAGGCGCGCTTTATCTGCGATTGCGGCGCGCGCGGTAGCCTGGAAGATCATGCCGTTTGATGCAAACCCATTAAGGTTAATAAGCGGAAAGCCGCACGACGCGCCAGAAATGGTCAATTTCCCCTGCAAGAATGGCATCCGTCATCGGAGCGCCGCTCTTCGGAGAAATGCCAGTCATGCCGGAAACCCTGAACACGCAAACGCGGTCAAAGCCAGCACGCAGCGGCTCCGCCGATTTGCAAATGCTGGCCCAGGTTGAAATGTGGATGGCTACGATCCGCGAAATCAGCCGCGAGCAACAGGACGAAATAAAACCGCGCGCGAGCTGAGCGCGCCGTTCGCTATAGAATGAATCGGCTGAGGTCGGTGTTCTTGGCGAGATCGCCGACATGCGTTTGCACATAGGCGCCGTCGATCTTGACCGTCTCACCGGAGCGGTCCGGCGCGCCGAAAGAGACGTCGTCGAGCACCCGCTCCATCACGGTTTGCAGGCGCCGTGCGCCAATGTTTTCCACGCTCGAATTCACCGCCACCGCCACGTCGGCGACCGCATCGATCGCATCCTCCGAGAATTCCAGCGTCACGCCCTCGGTCGCCATCAGCGCGATATATTGTTTGATCAGGGAAGCCTCGGGCTCGGTCAAGATACGCCGCATATCGTCGCGCGAAAGCGGTTTTAGTTCGACCCGGATTGGCAACCGGCCCTGAAGCTCGGGCAACAGGTCCGATGGTTTCGAAATGTGGAAAGCGCCAGAAGCGATGAAAAGAATATGGTCGGTCTTGACCGAACCATGCTTGGTGGCGACCGTGGTTCCCTCGATCAGTGGCAACAGGTCGCGTTGCACGCCCTCGCGCGACACATCGGCGCCGGCGCGGCCCTCGCGCACGCAGATTTTGTCGATTTCGTCGAGAAATACGATGCCGTTATTCTCCACCGCATTTATTGCTTCCTGCGTAAGCTGATCGGTGTCGAGTAGCTTGTCGGATTCCTCGTTGATCAAAAGACCATAGGAATCCTGCACCGTGACGCGGCGGGTCTTGGTGCGGTTGCCGCCGAGCTTGCCGAATATGTCGCCGATCGAAATCGCGCCCATTTGCGCGCCGGGCATGCCGGGAATATCGAATAGCGGCATGCCGCCGCCGGAGGCTTGCACTTCGATCTCGATTTCCTTGTCGTCGAGTTCGCCGCTGCGCAGCTTCTTGCGGAAGCTTTCCTTGGTCGCGGTGCTGGCGCTGGCGCCAACGAGCGCATCGAGGACGCGTTCTTCCGCTGCCTTTTGTGCTTTGGCCTGAACGTCCTTGCGCTTTTTGTCGCGTGTCAGCGCGATGGCGATCTCGACCAGGTCGCGCACAATCTGTTCGACGTCGCGGCCGACATAGCCGACTTCGGTGAATTTGGTCGCCTCGACCTTGAGAAACGGCGCGCCGGCGAGCTTGGCCAGGCGGCGGGAAATCTCGGTCTTGCCGACGCCGGTCGGTCCGATCATCAATATGTTTTTCGGCAACACTTCCTCGCGCAGCCGGTCGTCGAGCTGCAACCGGCGCCAGCGGTTGCGCAACGCGATCGCGACGGCGCGCTTGGCGTCGGCCTGGCCGACTATAAAGCGGTCGAGCTCGGAGACAATTTCGCGGGGCGAGAAGTCGGTCACGCTTGCAAGGTTTCTATCGTTACATTGCGGTTGGTGTACACGCAGATGTCGGCGGCGATGTCGAGGGACTTGCGCACGATCGCCTCGGCATCGAGCGGCCCGTCCAATAGCGCGCGCGCGGCGGCGAGCGCGTAATTGCCGCCGGAGCCGATGCCGACGACGCCGGCTTCGGGTTCCAGCACATCGCCGGTACCGGTGAGAACCAAGGATACGGTTTTATCGGCGACGATCATCATGGCTTCGAGCCGGCGCAGGAAGCGGTCAGTACGCCAATCCTTGGCGAGTTCGACCGCGGCGCGCGTCAATTGGCCGGGGTATTGTTCGAGTTTGGATTCGAGCCGCTCGAACAGCGTGAAGGCGTCAGCGGTAGCGCCGGCGAAGCCGCCAATGACGGCGTCGCCGCCGAGCCGGCGCACCTTCTTGGCATTGGCCTTGACGATGGTCTGGCCGATCGAAACCTGCCCGTCACCGCCCACGGCGACCAGCCCGGCTTTGCGGACGGTCAGGATGGTGGTGCCGTGCCAAGGGCCGACCTGCAAATTGTCCATGAAATCCTCACGCGCAACTTGATTTAGGGATCCGCGTCGCGGGATTCAATCGAACAGCGGACTACAGGCCGACGGCTTTGCGCAACGTCGTATTGATTCTAGCTTGCCAGCCCGGTCCCCTTGCGCGGAAATGGTCGATGACGTCCGGGTCCAGACGCAGCGATACCAGCCGTTTCGTCGGCCGCTTTTGCGGACCGCGAACGCGGCGGTACACGGCCACAATTTCGGGCACCACTTCGGCGGCTGGCCGAGCGCGTGCGAAATCCCTTTTGGTCCACTCAGGGTTCTCATCGTCACGGATCGATTTATTCTTTTTCTGTCTCGGCATGGATCGTTCTTTCTCTATCGTTGGCCCGACGTAGCGAAATAACTCGGGTCTGTGCGCGACGTGTCGTGAATATCAGAGCGTGGAGACGATCGTCGATCAAGCCGAACGCGCGATAATCTTACTTCGCCATAATCCTTGCGATCGTCGACGACGATCAGGGCGGTGTCGAATTCAAAGCGCTCTACGATTGCAAAATCGACCCCGTGCTTATGCAAATTGGCGGCGCGCTTGCGTTCGTCCCAAGTGAACCGATGAGTAGCCATAAGTCAATCTAAATGTAGCTACAATATAGTGGCAGATCAACCATTTTGTAGCTACAAATTCCAATTTTTCGGCGGGTGGCGCAGGCAAGGCGTGCCTGTTAAAAGGCGCGGCGCGCCCCGGAGAATAAGATGCGCAAGGCTTCCGTGAAACGAAAGACCAAAGAAACCGACGTCGAGGTCGCGGTCGATCTCGATGGCACCGGCGCGTCGTCGATCGCGACCGGCATCGGCTTTCTCGATCACATGCTCGACCTGTTGGCGCGGCATTCGCGGATCGATATCAGCGTCAAAGCCAAGGGCGATCTGCACATCGATCATCACCACACCACCGAAGACGTCGGGATCGCTCTCGGCCAGGCCTTAAAGCAAGCGCTCGGCGACATGAAGGGCGTCACGCGTTACGCCGACGTGCACCTGCCGATGGACGAGGCGCTGACACGGGTCGCGATCGACATTTCCGGCCGGCCCTATCTGGTGTTCAAGGTCGCGTTCGGACGCGCCAAAGTGGGTCCGTTCGACACCGAGCTGGTACAGGAGTGGTTTCAGGCATTCGCGGTGAATGCCGCCGTGACGGTTCACGTTGCGACGCTCTATGGCAGCAATGACCATCATATTGCCGAATCCTGCTTCAAGGCGTTGGCCAGGGCGCTGCGCGCGGCGGTCGCCATCGATCCGCGTGCCGCCCATGAGGTGCCGTCGACCAAAGGCACGCTCGGCGGCTAATTCCGCAAAACGAGCGATCTGAAAGCTAAACGTTATGTCGGTCTACACTGTTCACGAACCGCCGCCGCGGGCCGCCGGTATATCGGCCGACCCGGAAGGTTTTGTATTCATACGCGACGGCTTCTATTGGTGGGCCTTTCTGCTGGCGCCGTTTTGGATGCTGTGGCGCCGCCTCTGGCTGGTCCTGCTGGGCTACGTTGCGGTTTCGGTGGCGCTGCAAATGGCGCTGCGCCTGGTCGGCGCGCCGCGGCCGATTCTCACGCTCGTCACCGTCATTGTCTCGCTCTTGATCGGGCTCGAGGCCGCAACGCTGCGCCGCTTTACGCTCGGACGAAGGGGCTGGAGCAATGTCGGGATCGTCAGCGGCGTCGATCTCGAAGACGCCGAGCGGCGCTTTTTCACCACTTGGGTCGGACGGCGGCAGGCGCGGCCGACCGGCACGGCGCCGTCGACGCCAAACCCGGCGGCAGCGTCGGTCCCGCGCCCATCGCCTGGCGATCAGCCCGACGTGATCGGCCTGTTTCCCGAGCCAGGAGCGCAGCGGTGAGCGTCGCGATCGTCGACTACGGCTCCGGCAATTTGCATTCGGCGGCCAAGGCGTTCGAGCGGGCCGCGCATGAGGCCGGTCACGATCAGCCCATCGTGGTGACGCAGGATCCCGCGGTGGTGGCGCGCGCCGACCGCATCGTGCTGCCCGGCGTCGGAGCTTTCGCCGATTGCCGCCGCGGGCTCGATGCCGTCGATGGAATGGTGGAAGCGCTGGAACAGGCGGTTCGCCGTAACGGACGGCCCTTCTTCGGCATTTGCGTCGGCATGCAATTGTTGGCCGAGCGCGGCCGCGAGTACGAAGTAACCGAGGGTCTCGGTTGGATTGCCGGGGAGGTCGATCGCATTGCGCCGCGCGACCCCGAATTGAAAATACCGCATATGGGCTGGAACACGCTCAACGTCGCGCGGGCGCACCCGCTGCTGGACGGCCTGACGCTGGGCCCGCAAGGCCGCCACGCTTATTTCGTGCATTCCTATCAGCTCAACCCATCCCGGCACGCCGATGTGGTGGCGGAAGCCGATTACGGCGGCGCCGTTACCGCGATCGTCGGGCGCGATAATATCGTCGGGACCCAATTTCATCCCGAGAAGAGCCAGAAACTGGGTCTGGCGCTGATCGCGAATTTTTTGCGCTGGAGGCCTTAGGGTGGCGGAATGGGCTGGCTTCTTCGCCGCGCAGGTGGCCGCATCGGCGACATTGGTCGGGCTGTTGTTCGTCGGTGTCTCGCTGAATCTCACTAAGATACTGTCCCAAACCGGACTGCCCGATCGTGCCTTGGCCGGCTTCTATCTGCTGCTGGCGATCCTCGTCATTTCTTCGCTGATGTTGGTGCCCGGCCAGCCCCAGCGTCTCGTCGCCGCCGAAGTCATGGTCGTCGGCTCTGCGCTCTGGATCGTCGAAACCTGCCTGACTTTAGGGTCATGGCGTCGCAGCGGCAGCGAGGTTCGACATTATTTTGTCCGTAATTTTTTCGCTTTCCAGGCCGCAGTGATCCCGTATCTGGTGGGCGGTGGTCTTTTGCTGGCGGGGGCACATTCCGGATTGTATTGGGTGGCCGCAGCGATCGTGCTTTCGCTGTTCGCGGCTTCGGCGGAAGCTTGGGTCTTGCTGGTCGAGATCAACCGATGAGCGGGGCTGCGCCATGATCCTGTTTCCCGCCATCGATCTCAAAAACGGCGAAGCCGTGCGCCTGCAGCAAGGCGACATGGGACGGGCCACCGTGTTCAATCGCGATCCGGCGGCGCAAGCAATCGTCTTCGTGCGGCAGGGCTTCGAATATCTCCACCTCGTCGATCTCGACGGCGCCTTCGCCGGCAAGCCGATGAACGCGGCGGCGGTCGAAGCTATCCTCGCGGCGGTGAAGGTCCCGGTGCAGCTCGGCGGCGGTATCCGCGACCGCGGCGCCATCGACGCCTGGCTCGGCAAAGGGATCGCGCGGGTCATCATCGGGACGGCGGCGGTGCGCGACCCCGCCTTGGTTAAGGAAGCGGCGCGCGCTCATCCCGGCCGGATCGCGGTCGGGCTCGATGCCCGCAACGGCAAGGTCGCCGTCGAAGGCTGGGCCGAGACTTCAAATCTGTCGGCGCTTGCACTCGCGCGGCGTTTCGAAGACGCCGGGGTTGCCGCTATCATCTACACCGACGTGGCGCGCGACGGCATGCTCAAGGGACTCGACCTCGACGCCACGATTGAACTCGCCGATCAAGTCTCGATCCCGATCATCGCTTCCGGCGGCCTAGCCTCGATCGACGACGTGCGCGCGCTGGCGGCGCCGCGGGCGCGCAAGCTGGCCGGCGCCGTTGTCGGTCGCGCCCTTTATGACGGCAGGCTCGATGCGGCGGCGGCGCTTGCCGTACTGCGCCAGGCGCGGGCAACGGCTTGATATGTTCAAGGTCCGCATCATTCCTTGCCTCGACGTGAAAGACGGACGCGTCGTCAAGGGCATCAATTTCGTCGATTTGCGCGATGCCGGCGACCCGGTCGAGTCGGCGATCGCCTACGACCAAGCGGGGGCCGATGAGCTCACTTTTCTCGACATAACGGCCAGCCACGAAAACCGCGGCATCATGCTCGAAGTGGTCCGGCGCACGGCCGAAGCCTGCTTCATGCCGCTCACCGTGGGCGGCGGCGTGCGCACGGTCGAAGACATTCGTGCGCTGCTTGCTTCGGGTGCCGACAAAGTCTCGATCAATACCTCCGCCGTGGCGCGCCGCGAATTCGTCAGGGAGGCGGCGGAAAAGTTCGGCGACCAGTGCATCGTGGTCGCGATCGACGCCAAGCGGGTGTCGCAACCCGGCGAGCCCGGGCGATGGGAAATTTTCACCCATGGCGGCCGCCATCCGACCGGGATCGATGCCGTGGCCTATGCCGGCGAAGTGGCGGCGCTCGGCGCCGGTGAAATCTTGCTGACGTCGATGGATCGGGACGGCACTCGACAAGGTTTTGACATTGCGCTGACCCGGACTATTGCCGACAGCGTATCGATTCCGGTCATCGCCTCCGGCGGCGTCGGCAATCTCGAGCACTTTGTCGAGGGCATTCGCGACGGCCATGCCAGCGCCGTGCTGGCCGCGTCGATTTTCCACTTCGGCGAGTATTCCGTGCGCGACGCCAAGAGTTACATGGCCGGCGCCGGCTTGCCGGTGCGGCTCGATCCCTGACTCGATTTCACGCCTCTTGGCGTGCCCAAATCAGCGCTCGTTCGAGGCGGTCGTTGCCCCAGAACAATTCGTCGTCGGCTGTGGTGAAGGCCGGCGCGCCGAAGATGCCGAGCTGCCGCGCTTCTTCGGTTTGGGCGCGTAGCCGCAACTTGATCTTCTCCGATTGGGCGGCGGCCAAGATCGACTCGGCCGAGACCGATTTGGCCTCGAATTTTATGCTCTCCAGAATGTCGCCAACCACCGCTACGTCATCAATCCGCCGGCCTTGGCCGAATTCGGCAAAAAACAGCGCGAGGCAGAGATCTTCGCCCTGAGCTTTAGCCAAAAAAGTCTCTTCCAATCCGGCCAAGGCGACGCGGGCGGCGAGCAAGCTGTTTTGCGGAAACGGTTGCGGCGGCTGGAACGGCAAGGCCAAATCGGCACAGATGCGTTCCAGGTCGCGCCACATGTGGCGCCCCTTTGCTGGATAGAGATTAAAGGGTGACGTATCCCAGCCCTGCGCCTTAAAGATCGGCCCCAGCAAAAACGGCCGAAAGCGCACGATCACCCCTGCTTGCTGTGCCAGGGGTCCGATCCGCATGGCCGCCGGGTAGGAGTAGGTCGAGGCGAAATCGAACCAGAAATCGAGTCGGGCGGCAGGCATGAATCGATCCTAGCGGGGCATAGGTCTTCTCGCCACGGCCAGGGCGGCATCTCCCTCTCCCCGCGCCCAAAGAGAGATGATAAGGAACGCTCCATGGCCTCGTTCACCCTTCATGATCTTGAAAGGCGCGTGCAGGAGCGTGCCCGGGAGAGCCCGGATGTCTCCTACACGCGAAAACTCCTCGATCGCGGCGTTAACCAATGCGCCAAAAAGCTCGGCGAGGAGGCCGTCGAGGCTGCGATTGCCGCGGTCGCCGAGGATCGCAATCGCATGATCGCCGAAGCCGCCGACGTGCTTTATCACCTCCTCATCGTGCTCCATGCCCGCGGCAT